>BNJS01000704.1_pt1 | contig 385187 bp, 326 predicted proteins | sample 8540461 | NCBI WGS metagenome assembly BNJS01 (sample SAMD00202454, study PRJDB9452) | human saliva metagenome | isolation source: human saliva | place: Japan
GTTACAGAGTAAGAAGCCTGAAACGAATTATCTTAGGATCTTGTGGTTGGAAGAAGCCTGGTAAGTGGGAAAGCAAAAGCTTTTGGTTTGATTTTTTGATTTGAGTCTAAAATGAAACTTTAATCTAGGGTCTTTTATTCTTCTATAGATTTGAATTGGTAAGCAGTAATTCCTTTTTACTTCTTCCCACTTTCTGTTTCTACATATTTGATTTGGTTTGGAAGTAAGTCTAATGCTTGTTCTGGGTAATCATCAACTGCGCCAAATCCTTTTTGAATTGCATCTGGGCCACTCTTGATACCTTTGTATTGGTCGTAATCTAAGTTAATGTGGTAGTAGTTTGTAGAACCAGCAAGAACTTGTTTGCCATCAATTTTAACGTGGTCTTTGTTATAGTTAACTTTAACAGGCTTGATTTGACTATCTTTTGGACGATTTGGGTCACCTGGTGTTGTTACAGTAACAGTATTTGAATAAACATCAAATTTGTTATTAACATTCAAGTGATAGTTATTTGTGTAAGTTGCAGCGTCATTCATAACTGTACCATACAATTTCAATGTTGGAACTGTATAAGCAACGTTACGGTCTTTATTAGCTTTTGCTAAACCTTCTGCTTTTAAAGTACCTACAAGTGAATGTGTAGCAGAGTTATATTTAACATCAAATTCTGGGTTTTGAGTTTGTGTTTTAGCCACATCTAATTGATAACCTTTTGGCAAATCATCAGTATATTGTAAAACTGTAGTTTCTTCACGTCCAGCTGCAAGAGGTTTTGCTTCCAATTCCCATACAACTTCAGCAAGTTTTGGCACAGAATGATTGTTTACATCTTCACCTTTGCTGTTCTTAACGTGTTTTTCAATTTTTACATTTGTTTTTAGATTTGTATATTGAACATTAACTTTAGGAGGGTCTACTTTGCCAGGGATTGCATCGTATTCAGGTTTTGGTGGAACTACAATAGTTTTAACTACTGAACTTCCTCCCCAAAGTTCGAAAGTATAACCATTTTCAAATAATTCCTTATCTGTATATGGTGGTAGGCCTTTTTTCGCTTGTTCGGCATCAGAATATCTACGGTAATTAGCAAGTTGTCTTTCAGTGAAAGTTCTTACATAATCACTTACATAATATCTAATATTGTGTTTGTGACCAGCACCAATACTTAATAAAGTACCTTCTGGTGTAGCTTCCACGTCATTCACATTAACATATCCTGGGTCACCAGCTTTGTATTGTTCAAGACCTGATGGGTCATCATAAGACCAAACACCATCTGTTTTCACACCCATCCAGTGAGTTTTTCCATGTCTATTAACTTCTACAACTTTAGAATCCTTTGGATTGATTACTGTACCAACATTATCTTCAGTATTATATGTGTGTCTTAGATATTGTGCCCAGTCAATGTCAGAATAAATTGAAGCTGTTCCCAAGTTTAGAGGTTTTCCAGTTGCTTCATCAAAGTATTCAATATCCCATTCTACATTTAAATAGTTGTACATATCAAATCCAATGTCACTCTTACCACCAGCTTTAATCTTGTTTTCGTCCCATCTTACTTTTAGAGCAGTGTTACCATCTTTGTTGACACCACCTTGTGGGAAGACTTGATTTGGAGTACTAACAGATGTGAATCTAGCAGAAATAGTTTTTCCTGAGTTAGTTTCACCAACATTATGTAAAATAAATGTTGAACCCTTTTCAATTCCTGTCAAATAATGTCCATTAGTTGTATTTGCACTAACACCAGCTAGATTATCTCTAGCAGTATCATATTTAATTTTATCTACTAATTCTAGAGTTGTCTTACTTGTTGCACCAAGACCGCCTTTTACAGTTTCAAGATTATTGTCTTTATTTTTGAATACAACAGACAAATCAGAGTAATAGTCTAATGAACCTCTTTTTGATTCATCGAGCTTACCATAAACCGTAACTTGGTCATTATCTACAAACACACCTTTAGCTTTAAGAGCTTCTTCTTGTTTTTTGATTTCAGCTAATTTTGCTTTATATTTAGCTTCAGCAGCTTCGTTTCTCTTTTCAACGATTGTTACTTCGTTTTTACGATTAGCCACATCTTCTTTATATTTGTCTGTAGCTTTTTTAACTTTATCAGCTTGTGTTTGATAATCCTTTTCGATAGCAGCTTTTGCTTCATCAACTTTATCAGAAGCAACTGTTACTTCTTTAGGTTTTGCTTCAACAACTTCTACACCAGCTTCTTTTGCTTTGTTAACTTCGTTCTTTAATGTATCGTTGTTAACTGCTACATCTAATGAACCTTTTTCAGTTCCAGTTTTAGCTTGACTCTCATTAGCGTTTGCTGTTGGAGAATCTTGTAATGGAATAGAGTTTGTAGCAGGGTTTGGATTAGCAGCCACTCTCTCAGCGTGTGCTCAGGCATTCATGATATCTGTGACATGCGAGAAATGAATTGTCACGTCATGAGTATGAATTTTACGGATTGGACATAGTTCTGGTTTCGCTTTGTTAGGCATTGCGTCTTTATATTAAAAATTTCTATAGTAATATTATTCTAAAATAGATGTATTTTTCCACAAATTTTCATGATTTTTAGTATTTTTAAAATTCATATTTATTTATATCAGAGTAAATGCTAAAATTCCTTTTTGAGCATTTTGATATCAGTCTCATTTTGTGGCGTGTAGCAAGCAGATGTTGTGAAATTTAGTCTATATTTATTCAAAATAAAAAGATAGCGAGAGGCATCTTTTTCTTTTAATCTTCACATAATCAATTGGGTTATCTTCAAGTCCATTTCTTACGTGGAGTTACATCTTCCTTGCATTGTTGCAGACATCAGAATTAGCTGATGTTGAGCGGTCCTCGTCGTCAGTAGTATTTGAGTTAATACAGGTTTCTACTGGGTCAAATCGTTGCTCTGAGAGCATCAGGAGCTCACGAGCTGACTGAATCAATTTGGTAAGTTTGCATTTGACTTTAAATCATTGGCAATTTCAGTAGCGTCATTATCATTAAAACGCATAATGGTCAATTGCTTTTTACCTGTACCTTCTCTATATATATATAAAGGAGTATTCATCTTATATAATCTAGCATTGACGGAATTAGGTCAGGAGATAAATTATAGAATAACAATACAAGCAATGAAGCGATTTGACCACCGTCTGGGTCGGCATCGGCAGCGATAATAACTCTTTGATAACGAGCACTATCTAAATCAAAATCATCACCGATACCTGCATTTAAACATTTAGCAATATCTTGTAGCTTCTTGATTTGGCGAAAACTTTTTAATGTTTTCTTTTGAAGTATTAACAATCACATCTAATTGGTAACAGTGCTTGGAATCACGTGAGTCACGGAACTCTTTAACATGAGAAAGAGGCAGATCAAAAGCTCAACGATAATCAATTCTAGATCCGCGTTTCATATACATACTCACAATCTACCAATTTAATTGGTAATGAAGTATTGCTTGTAAGTTTTTGTTTTTCACGTTTTAATTCTAATTGTTCTTTTCTTGATTGACGAGCTTTGGCAGCTGCAATAACTTTTTCACCAGTACGTTTTGGTACATCAACATTTTTCTTATCTTCTACAAAATCTTTAATAGATTCATAAGAACTTGTTTAATAGCACGTTTTTTACTGCAATTCTTCCTTAATTTGTGAAGTATATTGAGGGTTCTGAAATATAAAGAAATGTACTGCAGTTAGAGACTTCTTTATAATCATCAATCGTAGGTGGCTGGGTCTTTAGCAGTTAACATAGCTTTCATAGAAGAAAGTTTCTCATTAAATGCAGTTATGGTGAGATTTCTTCAGAGTAGCTTCAACATGGGACTCAGCCCAAACGAGTTCTAATTGTATTTACATAAGAATCAATAGAGTAATCATAGTCATTATCATAACCGAATGCTAATTCAATGTCAGCTGTTCTTTCTACATCTTTTGAAACCATTTTTTTAGTTTTAGGGTCTTGAGTTGCTACGTTCTTTTCAATATAGCTTCCTTTTGTTTCAAATTTATAGATAGGAGTGATTGGCGTTCCTTTTTGATTGTATTCTACTAATTGAGGAATACCATCTTCAAAGTGGAAAATTTCATGTTGATAAGAGCCATCTTCCATTACTCTATGTTCGTTTACGATTTCGATAGTAACACCTGGTAATAGGAATGCTACACCTTTCATACGGAGAATTAAATCGTCCACATCAACTGGATATGGTGATGAAAAGACTTCATTATTTAGCCAAGATTTTACAGTTGTTCCTTGAGCAAATAGTTTCTTTTCTTCAGCAGGCCTATCGTCTTTTTCTTCTTTAATGTAAGTTAAATCTTTTAATTCAGTGAATTTTGCATCTACACCATCACCATCAAAGTAACCAGGGTCACCGTCTTTAAATGATAGAGTGTATTTCTTTTTATTTTTATAAACAGTAATGTCAACACGTTTACTTAACATTGTAGAAGCAGCTGCCCCTAACCCGTTAGTAGAAGTTGTTTTACTATCATCATCTGATTTACCTAATTGTTCACCAGATTGTAATGTTCCTAATGTAATGATAAATCCACTAACTTCTTCACCGTGTGCATTTTTAGTAGTATCGGTTGGAAGTCCACGACCATTATCTTGTACAGAAATAGCACCGTCTTTATAGAAGTGGATTCTCATACGGTCACCGAATTTACGAATTAACTCACCAACAGAGTTATCTAAATACTCACGAATAGCTACGGATTTTTGACTTGAGAATGGATAGCTTTCATCACCTAGCTCTTGTGAGAATGTCAAGTTAATTCTCTTAATCAAGTGATTACGTGGAGATAAAGCTGTAATATGTTTAGCTGAGTAAGTTTCTTTATTAGCCATTTTTACCTCTTTCTATGTTTATAGTTTTTCTAAAGTTAATTAAGTCAGCAGAAGATTTTTAATTTATATTTTTAAGTAAGACTGATAAATAATCTTCTAAAAATATTCAATCTTTTCTGAGTAATTCTTATATCGTAATATTCTATCTAGAGCTTTTAATTACAGTTGTATAATTGAAACGAAATATATTCATCATCTGGAAACTATTCATTATTCATAGTAAGATAAATAAATGACGTAATTTATAAACATTTTATCTTTGAAATGTTCTTTATATTTCTTTAATTGATTTTTCTCTTTCTTTGGATTGTATTTTGTTTTTCTATTGGTATAATAGTTCTATGTTTATATGACATGAGCAATAAATCAACAAATCCATTTGGGATAGAATATTCTCTTTTTACAGTATAAGTATCATCTAAAGTTAAGTGTAAATCAATATTAGAAACGAGCTTCAGATTTCATAAATAAATTCCTTTAAGAAAGTATCTTTTAAATTGCTAGGAACTTTCATTGTTATCAAATAAATAGAGCATGCAGTGGATATTTAATCTCCTAAATGAGAGTATTCAATGCCCGTTTCAAAAATATTAAAGTTCTTCATAATTATATTATTCCAAAGTAGTAAAAGGGCTGAGTCAGGGTCAATTTTTAGTGATTTTAAAGTTATAACGAGATAACTTCATCATGTATTCAATGTGAGTTGTTTCGTGTGCATCTTCTAGTACGTTTGAGGGAAATGCAAACAAGTTCCACATTGTCCTTGGTAAAGTTGGGAATGTGAGTTTTGATTGAGTTAACATTCAATAGACAATTTCTGGAAGATTCAATCCAGCGTCATGGGCTATCTTTCCATGATCCGATTGGCGATTTAGAGCAATTATCTGATCATAATCAAATTGCATGATCTAGAATGATTAAGATTGTGTCTAGTTGTTCTTCGGTAGCGGAAACAGAATGATGAATCATAAATTAGTTGCATAGTAGCGTCATGTTGGTGTTTGGCGATTCTCCATTCTGATACAATACATCAAGTTTTCTTTCAAAGTTTGAAAGCCGATAAGTCAACAAGTTGTGGACGACGGGCAGATGTAATGAAATGGTCTTTGAATTTGCCAGTCAAACGTTCAGAAGTATAAATTGACATAAGTCAGCAATTTCAATAGGTTTTGATTTCAGGGACTTTCAGAAAATACGTCATTCAAGATTCCGTCACGGACAACAATAATGTTGAAAAATCAAATTGGTCTTGTGGATAGAACTTTCCAAAGTGAACTCAGTTTGTTTCTCGGTATTTAAAGTTACAGATAATTTCGTATGGATAAAAGTTGAGCAATTTCTTGCGACAGGCGATGGGTTAACAGTGATTTGATTTTTGAATTACGTTATAACGAACTCATCATTACGAATGGATGAGTGTGTATATTTCATCATAGCACTGGGTGGGAATCTTAGAGTAATCAAAGGCTATAATCACGGTTAGTTAATTTTGAAACTTCGATAATGTTGATTTGAATCGTAATTGTGATGAGAACTTTACGATAGTTACGTTCAGTTAAGCTAAACAGGATGCTGAAAGGAACTAATTTACGAGTGTGTAATTTTTGATATTAGCAGATGGCATCCATTTGGCAATGTAATATTGGCAATGATTTCAAGTTGAGCAAATCTTCATCAAATACAGTAGAAATAAATTCTAACAAAGGTGGCATTCGTTTGTCAGATCAAGCAATCATAGTCGATCATCATAACGAGCATACACTTTAGCAGTGGATACTAAGCGTTTGAAATCTTCAACATTTTTTGTTAGCAAGATATGTCAGATTTGACAGAGCTCACGGCAGGCTGGAGCTCTGAATATCACGGTAGTAAAGGCGTTTTTAAGCGCAGTCTCTGAATCTTCTTCGTAAGCATATTTGAATAAGTTCCATAAATTCATCAAAGTAATTTCTTGCATTGGTAGATTGAATATCAAAAGTCTAGGTTGCATTTGGGAAGTGGTGGTATAGCATATCATTTTGTTGTAAGTGAGTTTTGCGGTTTTCGTTTTTAAGATTATCAATAAAGACATTTTAGTCATAAAGCTCCTTTGCGTTTTTAATATTGTTAAACAAGTAGGCATCATAATATCAAAGGTTTGTCGCAGTATTTTTAAATCAAATTTTGTGTGTTTGGATAATGACATTTTCATTATAGAGCCCTTCGAGGTTGAGCTTTGTTTATCAATGTTTTCTTGGCATGTCACAATTAGTGTTTCAATAAATAACAAGATAGATTTCTTTTTTATAGAGCTGTGTGTGAGCGTGGCGCACGACGTCCATTCACATGATTCTATAAGAATCTTCATTGTTAATAGCGTTTGATAAAATTTCATCATAAATTAGGAATTGTTGCTTAGCAATTTCAGTGCTTTGATTTAATAATCCTATCATGTTCAGATCTGTAAATCTCAGTTTCTGAGCATTTTTATCTAATCTATTTTAATGTCAATTCTTTCTGAATTAGAAATAAATTGATTAAACATTTTTCAATACAGAAGTTATTTTCATCTTCAAATCGTTTAATAAATTCTAAAAGCAGTTTCACCCTACTACTTTGTGGAATTTGGGCATTCAGTATAATTATCAACGAACTTTATTTTGGATAAAGTATTTTAGATTATTAAGTTCTATTTTTCAATTGAGGAACAGAATACTTTTCAGTATTTTCATCTTCAAAGAACTTATCTCAAATCTTTATAGTTATCTTTATAATTATTTAATTCTAAAAGTTATCTTAAGTCAAAATTTCATTAGCATCTAAATTAGGTTGTTTCAAAAGTGCAATCTTTCTATTTCATTAGTAATTTCATTTGAAACGAATTTTGTTTTCTTTGGTTAACGATTCCTTTTGAATAAGTCAGATTTCTTCTTTAGGATGTTCAGAAACAGTCTTTTTCATATTGAACAAATCGAGACTCCACGGAAAGGTAGATTTAGGGTCAGTACTGACTGTCTTCAGTGGTGTGTGTATCAAGTTTAATTCTTCATATAGTGGGCAGCGCAAATTCATATTCTTAACAATATTGATAATCTTGAATAGGGAATTCATTTTGTTCATATCCTAATTTAATAGTAAAGATTTCAAATAGAGTATTAAATAGAATTAAAATCGCGAGATTTCTAGTGTTTCTGGCAAAATCGAGAAAATGGGTTTGTAGTACATCAAATAAAGTAGAATAAGATTCTTTAGCATATTCATCTTGTTTGAGTTAATTCTTTTTCATTAAATGGCATTTCTTTTTAATAATCCAATAAGTGAAAAGAACTAAAGCAATTTTATAATATTTTGACTTTCATGAAAATCAGTGAACAATTTCATCTAAAGTGAGTGAAGTTTCTGGTACAGTATTTCAATATTTAATGTTTTATTGTTGCATCTTCTTCGGAAATCCATGTCATTTGGCCAATTTGGGATTAGATTTGAGATTGCAGTTGAGAAATTCCATAATTTTCTTTGTTCGGATAATTTCCATTTCTTCAAAGTGAAATTATCTATAACATTTGTGAGATTTTTCATCTACTTTCACGTCATATTGGGCAATTCAGTTGAAAAGCAAGGATTATCTGGCAATTCTTTTCTTAGTGTATCAATAACATAGATATCATTTTCCATATTTATTAAGTAATTCTTCTGATTTAAGAATGTTCTCATTTGAGAATAATTAATGGCGTATCTCTCTTGAATATAAATTCTCAATTCTTCAATGAGACAACTAGGCGATTCTGTTTCCATATTTCAGATTCTTCTGTATTATGAAATCTTCTTCACAAATTTCAGCAAATGGTTCTTCAGTTGTTTGATTTTGGAAAGCAGTACCCGAGATTCAACAATAATTTCTTCTGGTGTCATATTGAGAATTTAAATTCTTTAAGTTCTTCTTCAAAATTATAAGCAAACTTCAATGATTCTAAATCTCTATTTTCATTGAAGTCTAATCGTTTATATAGAGCGTATTTATCAAAAGAACTAACTTTATCTCTAGCTACTGAACTTTGAATTTCATAACATTCTTATATAAAATGTTATCTTTATTATCTAATCTAAACTCAACGTTTGGGAAGCATAATCCTAAAAGCTTGAATCATTTTATCTAAGTAATGAGTTTTGTATGTAAGTTGGACACTTAATTTTTATCTCCATAAATAGATTCAATAAAATTAGCGTTATTTACGAAAAAGAAGATTTTTCAGAACATATAATCTGTCCATTGGCTAAAAAAAGAATAAATGTACTTTTGTAGTAAAGTGATTTCAAATCTCTTAATGGTGCTAATCTCACTTTAATATATTGTGAATCTTCATAATGTAAATATTCTCTAGCAGCTTCTTCATTAACTCTAACTTTAGAGATAGCTTTCTTAATGGACGATTCCATGCGTTCAAGTTCATCAAAAGAGGTGAACTTTTATCTCCAGTTACAGCATTATAAAGATTATTTTTAAGTTTGCTAATCATATTATCAACATTAGTTCAGTTTCTTTTAAAAATTTTAATGTCTTTACAATGCTATGCTATCTAATAAATTTGAATTTAGAATATCTCGGGCATCATTACAATCAATTTCGTCAACATCATTAAATATGAAATCAAAGCGTGAGTAAAGCATGAACTCTTCATTTGTAAAGTAAGAATTGATTAAAGTTGAAAATTTAGAGACTCAGTAATAATGTATCATTTAATGCAATTTCTTCTAATTTCTTATTTTTGTTCATCTCAGTTAATGGGTGTTTCCTTTCTAGACTAGGGTGGAAATAGTCCTTTTCTTTTTGTTTTTCTTAGTTTTTATTATTCCATTTATTTTTGTAAAAATGAAATTTTTCCTTGACAAATTAAAATTTTTGTTGTAATATATGTGATTGTGCATGGAAAGAATTTCAAAAACATTCATCTCATCATAGAACTCTAAATTCCCTAGATTCTGTCTAGGGTTTTATTTTGAAAAGGACTAAAATGTAAAACAGACAGAAATGGTGAAAGTCAGGGATAAGATGGTCAATTTCAGTATAAAATGAGTGACAAAAAGTGGGTAAAGTATTGTTTTTGATATTAGAAAATTTTTACAGTTGGTATGGAAGATTAAGCAACAACAGCCAAAAGCGATTTCCAAAACGAAAGCTTTTTCGGATAATAGTATAAACGAGTGAAAACAACAAAATAAATAAATTTAATAGACAATACGTGCGTTGGCAACAGAACTAGACGTTTGTTTGAGCAAATTCACAGAAATATAGTCTATAAAGGAATGGTTGTTTTATAGGTATATATGATGACTATATAATAGCACGATATAAAGGTAAAATAAATAGAGGTTAGATATGAGTAATCATATAAATAATAATGGTGTTCCTAGTGAGTGCATGGGCGCTAAAATCTAGTATGTGGCTAGAAATCAGAAGATGAGCATTTAGATAATTTTGAATCAACACAATATATGTCTGATTTTAAAATGCACAAGTGAAATGGAGATAAATCAAAGAGTCATGGATGAAAGCATGAGAAATTTAAGCAATAAAAGATTAAGAATTTATAGAAGAATTGTTTTAGATGGATTAAAACAAAAGGCATAGTACGTGAAAGTAATCAAGACAATGGCGAGAGCTAGGCGAGAACAATTACAAAATTATGACAGAATGAAAGATAAATCTTAGCAGAAAATCAAGATTATGTAAATGAAGTAGTTAGTAGAAAAGGTTTTTGATTTTCGCTTTATGGAAAAATAATATTCAAAGGGTTTTAATTGAGAATGTGGTAATAATAAAATAGCAAGAGTATTTTGTGATGAGGTATTTTTCTTGATGAAAATAATCAAATAGATTTGAATAATAGAATACATTTACATGATAGATTTTTATAATGAGTTCTGAGATTCAAGATACGCACAAAATTTTAAAAGGCTGGCATTTAAAAGAAATTGATAGAATGTGGAAAAAATATAAATTAGTATTGGTGAGAAGGGTAATAATCATTTAGAGAACAGAGTAAAAGCAAGATTTGGAAATGTTAGAAACAGAGCGAGCAGTGTTCAATTAAAACGTACAAATAGATTGGTTCAGAGATTCAAATAGTAGAAAAGAAATTCTTAGTAAATTAAATAGAAATGGCAATTAGAAACAGAAATTTCTCTAAATATATTGATGAAGGAGCAAAAATTCGTTAAACGTATCAATTCAACAGATTTGCATCAGTGGTGATTTACGATTAAAATTTCAATCAAAAATGAAAAAAATAATGAAAATTGATAATGTTTATTTAATGGCAGATGATAACAAATTATATAAAAGTTGTCGGATTTTCGTGATGAAAAGTTGATGTCATTGATTAGCTGGATTTAGAAAATCTTTGAAAGTACAGAAATTCTGATAAAAGAGCAGATTTTGACAATGAGTGAACTTCTTAGAAATAGAAAGAAATGACTGAGGAGTCTACAGAAAAGTGAGTTGGGTTAAAGGTCATAAAGATTTCAGAAGATAACACAACAAATAACAGTTTTGTTGTTATCTTTTTGATCATGAGATGTTATAATATAATTACAAAACGAAAGGGAATACATATGCAGAAAAGAGTTGGGGATAAAAGGGCTCTGAGGCTGTTACAATGAGCGAGGGTGGTCAGGCGATGAAGTACTGGTCATTGACAGCAATTAGGCGGAAGAAGATGGATGGGCGCAATCCAAGATGGGCGAAATCAATGATGGTATTGAAATTGATGTTAATAATGAAGTTCATCATGGGCGTGAAATCATTGAAGGGGCGAATTCCATTCAAAAGTAAATAAATTGAACGAGTGGAGTAGCGAAATCTCATCGGGGCAAAATTTTATTCAATTGGAGCTGGAATTAGACGGTTTGAGACATCAGTTCATTATATTTCTGATAATGAAGTTATCTTATCGAAAAGTCGATGAAATGGAGAAATTATGGTGAAATGTGAGTATCTTATTAGATCGACAAATTTGGTATTGAGGTGAAAGTAAACAGAGCTAATGTAAATATTAAAGAATTACGATGGTGAATTATATAGTAGCAAATCTGAGTTTGATTATTAACAATCAAAATAAAGTTAATGATAAATATTCAGATGAGACAGAAGCATTTGCGGGGATTGTTTCAAAAGGAAAATTAGGATTAGATTTTAATGGCAAATTATCTTTTATTTATATTTTAGCAGTTGAGGCAAAGTGATGAATTTACGAAATTCAAGTAATGTATTTTCATAGATTTGTTGCACTAAAAACATTGGCTAACATTTTGAAGGGATTGGTGAAAATATTGAACAGAGTGGTTGGCGAGATGGATGTTCGCAACAGATGGTGTTATTGTGATGAGGGCAGAATGAACAAATCAAAAGATCAATTTGGGAGTAGTCAGACTACTAAAAGGAATATGTTAGAACTTTCAAATATCAGGCAGACAAAAAGTAACAAAAGTAGAGATATTTCATTCACAGTTGGTATAGTGGAAGATTGGTCCCTAGAGTTAAGTTAGAGTGATTACAATCGATGGTGTAACAATTGGTGCTTTGTTGGTAGTAATAATTTCAAATGGTTACAAGAAAGAAAATCTCTAAAAGGGCAAGTTCTTGTTAAACGGTAATGAGTGTTATGAGCAGTATTATGACAGTAAGGAATCAAATGAAGAGTAGAAATTCCTAAAGTTTGTCCTTATTGTAACAATGAAGATTTGATTACAAATATAATGAACAAGGACAAAGAAGTAAAGATTTGTTCTGTTTGAATCAAATTGTGAATCAAGAAAGAGTTATGTATTGGAGGTATGTTGTTGGCAGCAATGTTTAGATATTGACAGTTTATCAGGTGAAGTTCTTAAAAGCATTGAAATTGGAATCTGTAGTTGATTTAATGAACTTGGATTTAAAAAGAATTAGAAGAAGTTAAATTTGATTCAAGTGGTGTATCTCTTGGTAAAATCAGAGCTAAACTTATTTATGACAATATTCAAAAAGCTAAAAATGATACCCAACATTATCGTTGGTTATTATCTTTTGGTATTCCAACACTAGGAAGTGTTACGGCTAAGAAAATCCTTAATGAATTTGATTCGATCGAAGAATTGTTCTCTGACAAGAATAAATCTATTGAAAAGATTAAATCAATCAACGGTTTGGGTAATGCTTTTGTTAAAAGTTTTGAAGAATACTTTGAAATTGCAAAAGCAACATTCAATGAATTAAACAGTATCGGTTGTGTTATGAATAAAATCTGATAATATTGGTGTTAAAAAGAGTTATTGTTAGCACACAGGTAAAAAGTTCCTCAAGGAACTTTAAGAATAGAGATGAATTGATTTCAGAATTTTGAAAAACAAGGTTGGATTTTGGTAAATCAATCAATAAAGGCAGTAATGTTTTATTAGTGAAGATAAAATAAAAAATGTCAAACAAAATGAAAAAGCAATTTCATTAAATATTCCAATTATGAATTTTTGAAGAATTTTCAAATGACAGAGTATAAAAAGGGCATAAAATATGAGTGCTTTTTCTTTTTAATCAGATGGTAAAATAGGAACTAGGACGTTTTTCTATAAAGTCGATACATTTATCAGAAAGTTCATTTTGGTGTTTTAGTGTTGAGTATAGTGACGATATAACAGGCTTATATTTAATTAGAGCATTTATTAAAATAAAAAGTAGTCGTTAAAACATTTGGGTTTGGTATTTCAGCAAGTGATGTCGTGGAGATACGCAGACGGTTATTCAATCAGTTTTTTATTTTGTTATTTAGTAGTTGTTTATAGTTATTGATGGAAAAAACTTTTATCAAATCGTCGCGAGATGGGTGACGGTTACAGCGTTAGTAAAAATAGCGTAATGTCAAAAATAGTGTTGCCCTTTTATCAGTATTTTTTGGGAAATTGGGTGTTCATCCGATTTTAAGTATTTTTGGGCTATTTTTGAGTATTTTAGGACTGTGCCAAAAAGAAAAGGATTAAAAATCCTTTTTCTTTTATAAAGTTCTGATTTCATGCAGTCGTCTTTTTCAGAAATGATAATATCTGAATATGGAGTTGAGCTGGAAAAAATTTCATTTTGAAAATGATTTAGGAACAAGTTAAATCTGTTTCAGGTGAGAATTTGGCGGAACAAATATAATTAACAATTGTATTATCTTCTTTGATAACATAGGCATGAGTATTCAATGGAATAAGATTGAGTGGAATCAACATTCATGTCATAATGAGGTAATTTCTTTTTGTTGGGGTTCATTTTACAGTAATTAAGTGTAACAGACTTTAATGAACGATAAGTTTTTCTTGGGGACTGTTTGATGTATGAAACTCTTAAAACATTTTTATGTGAGATTGTGGTAAAGGAAGTTTCTTCTGGGATTTTGAAATCATCTCCATTAGCAAAATATTTAATGTGATTCAAAATCTTAAATCTTTAAAGTTATGATAGTAAAATTTCATTTATAGGAAGCTTCTTTTTATTTTTATTATTCAGGAGTACGATATAATTTTCAAATATGAACTAATAGGTTTGGTGGCATCCATTTACGGAAATATTTAATTAAATAGAGGTTATAAAAAGGCGGTATATGTTGAGTTTTTGTTTGTTTAGAAGGAAAAAGATTTCCTCACAGGTCTCTTTTAATCTTCTGTTAGCATCTTCAATGAACTCGAGCTTTAGTCATATTCAGTAAAACAACAGATTTAGTAAATGTAAAGGTATCTGTGCGCCATATCTTTTTCTTTTCATAATAGTTAAGAAGTCTTTTTAATTGATTTGAGTCATGATAATCATAGTTCTTATCAATTTGCATTTTAAATCTGAGTCGAGTATCATCGAGTTCTGGATCATTCAATGGGATTAGTATTCCAAAGGATATTATTAGCAAAATCTACATGAGTTCCTTTAGCATTTTTATCTCTAAAGAAGATGTGCAGTGCAGTATCTTGAACAGAGTTTTTCTTGATAAGTCAATGGTAAGAACGAACTCTGGGTGATTTTCTAGTATAATAAGTTATTTTTCAATTTTTATTTGCTAGATGGTTCAGCATGGAAATTTTGAGCTCAGGAAACAAATAATAAAAGATTATTGATTTCACATTTTCATCAACAGTAACAGAGTTGAAAAAGTTAAATGGGTGGTCGTCACAACAACATATTCAAAGTTATATGTATCAATAGCTAATACCTAATTCATGGCAGCTTCAATCATTTCTTTAGTATTTCTCATTCTTCTTTGAACATCATCATAATATGCAGAATATTTTTGCTGGGTCTCTAAATGCTTCTGTATCCATGAATTCGCTAACATCTGAAATAGAAACTCAGCTTCTACTTCATCAAAATTATTCAAAAGGAAGAGATATTATTATCTTTAAAGTATTTAGCTATTCCTTTTGATGTGCGAATTGGATTGGCAATTTCATCGCTGATAAATTACAAACAGTTCTCTATAATGTCTATTCATGAAAAACAGTTTGTGGCAGCTATATTTTTGATTCTTCTTTAACAGTTGTTGAATCTTGATAATCTCTTTCAGCGTGCATAATATTTATCAAAGCATTTTTTTAGTTCTTGTAGAATAGATTTAATTTTTAAATTCATAAGCAGTTCTTAATTCAGTGAGGGCTCTTGCGCAGAGCTCAAATTGTGTTCTAAAAGTGTTTATCTTTAGAATAAGGGCAGAGGACGAATAAATGATACTACATTTTTTGAGATTTCTCCTCATGGTTAATATGATACATTTATAAAGTGATCCTTTTTAGTAGCATATCAAAGAAAAAGTTGTAGAGGCTGAGTGATTGAAAATATATAGACATCAGCAATAACAAAAGGCTGATTAATAAAGGCAGAAATGATTTGCAGAGCAGGTAATTTTTGCAAAAAAATATTTCAATCTCCATAAAAATTTGAATATGGAAATCAATATAATGAGCAAAGGTATTGACATCAATACATAAAAATATAGCGATTTGGTGATAAAATCTTTTTAAATTTTTATATCAATAAAAGAAATGATATAAGTTAAAAGTAAAAAGGAGAAAAGAAATGAATAAAAATATGAGCATTTTTAGAAGGCGTAATTTGTAGTATTCATAAAGCAAATCTTGATGAAGATTCTGGTAAGAGATACGTTTCATTAGCAACAAATTATCTTAGTAAAAAGATTAGTTGTAAAAATATGCATATGTTTATGAATAGAACAAATCAAAGAGCATTATCAAATGAATATAAAAATTATATTTTTGGCCCCAGAAACATGGTTAATAAATCTTCAAGAGGATAAATTATGATTTTATCATGTTGGAGCAGATGGAGAGCAGAAAGTATTTGTAAAGGGCAGCAAGGTAATTGTCCTTATGAAAGTATTTTCACTTTGTTTGATACAATAGAAAGGGTAATTATATTCTGATAATCTAGATGCGTAAAGATAACAAGAGTGGATTATCTAAACATTGCAAAATAAATGAAATTATTGAAAGTCAAGATATGGAAATTCGTTTGGAAAATATAAAGCGCAAAGAAGATAATGTGTTAAAAACAGAGCTGAAGAACAATATATAAAATTAAAAAAAGTTATGGATGGGACTGGTAAAGGGCGGCATCAAAAGAATCTTTTTATGGGTAATTTTTCAACAGAATGACGCGTTTTATAAAGATCTAAAACAGAAACAGAAAAACTTTATAAAGAATTTAATAAAATTATTGAATATAGAGCACAAGCTTTCAAAATTCTATCTTCAAAATAAAAAGAACATTTCTGACAAATCATTCTCTCGAGCATCAGCAAGTTCTTATTTCATTTTTGAAAAAAATCATCATTAAAAAGATACAATAGATATCTTGAGCGAAAAATGGACTTTGAATATAAGATTAGACTGATATTCAAGAGGTTTCCTAGTGATAATTTCTTAGTAAAATTTCAGACATAATCCAAGAGCTATATAATCACACATGACAAGGAAAGTGTTTGGGATTATACAGATGCTTCTATTCTTGTATCATTTCAAAAGATTCAAAAATGCATGTAAGTAAAAATCAGATCAACAAAAATAAAAATATTACAAACAAAAAGATATTTGACATTTTTCAAAAATTTGTTGTATAATATTTTTATAAATGAAAATAAATTAAAGGAGAGCAAAAAAATGATGAATAAAAATTTGATTAAATTTCAGTTGGGTGATTTAGGGAGTTTGAACTGATAATGTAATTGGAGCACATAAATTATTTCTAGTATTAGGAATCAATGAATGGCCCCTGAATATTCTTTAATCTCAAATGCAGGGCTATTATCAAGATGGCGAATTGAAAAGTGGCTAGTGAAATTGTTGTGGCAAAAGATGAAGTTGTACATATTAACGAGTGGTAGAACAAGAAGAAGTTGACAAAGCTAATTCATTCATTAACAAATAAGGAAAAAAATTCTTTAAAGGATTGGCAACAGTAAATCTAAGCTGAAGAAGGATGAGAGTGTATTGTTAAAATATAAATTTGAAGTGGAATCTTATGTAGAAAATAGTTTAAACAGAAATTCTTGATTTGATTTTGATTAAAGGACATTCATTCATTCTACAAAAAAATTTGAAAAACGTTGGGATTTAATTGGATTTATTTTTGATATAAAAGTAATAAAATCTGTATTTTCTAAAAAAATTAAGCAAAGGGTGGATTTAGAAAATACAGGTTTTTAAAAATACAAAAAAATAAAAATATACAAAAAGCTAAATGGAGAAGATAAATTATGACAATTAGTGTTAAAAGATTTAGCAAAAGATGTGCAGAGAAACGTGGAAATGAGTAAAAAGGGAACTAGAAAGAATTGAAGATGTGTTCGGTTTAGTATTGGAACAGTCGAAGATAATAAAAAGTAAAAGTGAAATCTTGGATATTTTGAACAAGTAGTAGGACGTACGTAAAGGACATAATCCTCAGGGCTGGTAAAAGCAATCAAATTCCAGAGTCACGTGTTTTGAAATTCAAAGTTTCATCTTCAGTTAAAAATTCATTAAATTAGGTAAAGAAAAAAACAAAGAGTAATATTGATTATTCTTGTTTTTCTAACATTATTATATAATATAATTATAAAAGGTAATAAGGAGTATATGGATAAAATTGTAAAAAAGTAAAACAAGTGTTTGGTTTCCTTGGCGAGACAGATTATTCAAAAAAACAAGTAACAGTCACAGGTTGGGGTGTTTGGTAGCAAAATTTGACATTCGTACATGGAGCAGAAGATTATGAAAAAGCAGGTAAAAGGTATGACATTTGAGCCAAGATTGATTGATCTAAAAGAATTGTTAAATCAGACTCCATTAGAAGATTGAGTGAAGAAGATGAATAAAAAGTGGTAGAAATCTGGTACTTTTTATTTTTAATGAAAAATTTTGTAGCAACAATTTGCTGGATAAAGTTCAGAATATTCTTCCATGTTTGCAGTTGTTCTGCAGCAGAGGGCTGCAAATGAGAAATATTCATAATCATCTGAAGTCATATTCAAATAATGGACTCTTGAGTTTTTCAAAAGATTAAATAACGTTTCAGCAATTTTCTTTTCAGAAGTTAGTGTATATGGATTATTAGATGAAAATTGAGCAGTGTTTTTCAAAAACAATTCTTGTTCTTTATCTTTTAATCCAAAAACTCTATTTAAGTATGTGAAAGCAGTTCTAAATTCAGTGAAAAGTCTGGAGCTATGTGGAGTATTCGATTGTAGATGAGACATTTGTGGTCGTCTGTCATGTGAGTTCCTTGTTGTAATTCAAAGACTGTATTTTTAATGGGTTTCTTACACTAATGGAGATGTGGTTCATTGATGTATTGTTCCATATACATAGCAGAAGATTGCTATCTAAATGTTCGTTAATATAATCTGACTCAAAGCCAGAGATAATGGGATGAGACTAATATATAAATTTCATGGTGGTATCATGCTGTTGTAATATTCTTTGTCTGATTTTTTTGATAAGCTGCATCTTCGGATAATGTTACAATCTTTTCTAAAAGGAGTATCATCAGTTATAGTAAAGTATTGTGGTATAATTCCATTAGGTAGCAAATCATAATCATCTAGAAAGCTTGTTTTAAGAGTAATGTCTCTAGTTTTTCCTAAATCAACAACGTTTCCATTCTTGAGTGAAAACAGATTGATAATTATTATTAGAATTATCTTTAGAATTATCTTGAATAACTTTAGTTCCAACAGAACTTTAATTTCTTTTTGTTGGTTCTTTTATTCTATGAGTAGAAGTTGGTTCTTTTGATACAAGATTGCAAATTCATATATGTTAATTCATATTCTGTTGACTTCTGAGACTGAGTAGAGCTTCTTGTTTAGTATGAACTTTCTTCTGGTAATAGAGTATCATCTTGAATTGTTTCAGTTTCAAATGGAATTTTTGTTATAGTATTGTCGTAAGATTTAGTAGTTTTTCAGTACTCTTTTTAACGACACGAGTAACAGAACTTTAGCAGTTGAACTTTCTTCATTGATTTTTTTCTTTAGAAATAAATTTCATCATTAACAGAGTGATTTTTATAAGTGACTTCTGTTATTTCAGCTCAAGCATCTTCTATTGACTTCTTCAGTTCGCTCTGGCATTGTTTCATCATAAATAAGTTTTCAAGTTTTTAAATCTTTGGTAGTGTTTCTTTTACAATTTTTTTGAAGCTTTCTGAAAAGGGATTCCTCTTTTATCTTCATGTAGAGTTTCTCTGAACTTTCTTCACTTTGGGCTGGGGACTTTTGTTTCATCTTTCTTTTGCATGTCTTTCTACTTGATTTACAGGTTCAGTAGTAACAGTTCTGATTATAGTAGAAGATACAAGATTGCCATCAACAAAAGTATCTTGGTAAATATCATATTCAGAGCCATTCATTCCTAATTGTTCAATAACAACTTGGCCCTCTGGTAATGTTTCATCTTCAATGACTGTAGTTTGGAATTGTAATACTTTAGTAGCAGTATTTCTTTCTTCTTTAGTTACTTCTCTTTCTTTTGTTGTAGTAATTTCTGTTGTTTCTACAGTAGTGCTTTCTGTAGTAGCTTCTGTTGTAGTTGTAGAAGTAGTCGTTGTTGTTGGCTCTTCTGTTGTTTCTTCAGTTGTATTTGACTTTACTTCTTCAGTAGTGGTTGACTTTACTTCTTCAGTAGTATTGTTTGTTATTGTTTCAGTAGTTTCCTCTACTTTAATTTCTTTTAAATCTTCTGAAGCAACTTTTTTATTGTAAGCTTCTTCTGAAATATAAGTAACATCATGAATTGCTGGATTGATTACTTCTTCATGGATAACTTCTTTATGAACATCAACACCATTAACTGATACAGTATTAGTACTTACTTCCTTTAATCCATCTTCACCCTTAACAGTATATGATTCATCTTTACTTAAGTTTTCATCAACAGTATAGATTGTTTCTTTAGGAATAGTTTCAATAACTGTTTTAGAATCTAATTCTATAGCTAGAATTAGTACCATTAGAAATAATTTCTGTTGGAGTATTGATTTCTCTCGTTTGCTCGATATTTTTATTGGTACCAATTTCAATGATTTGCTTTGTTGGTTCCTCATTTTCTTCAAGTGTCTTTACAGATTGAATGAGTTTGCCATTTTCATCAAATGAATCAATGAAAGTAGTAGTACGAGCTCCGTTACTCCCCTCTTGAATAAGATTTACATAATTAGATGGCTTATCATCATTATATTTGATTTCTGTTCCAAAAAGGTACAGTTTCATTTTCTAGTCTTGTAGAATTTTTCTAAGTTTAATGAATTTAATTCTACTTTTTTATCGGAATCAAAAATATTAGAATCTGGTGGGAGATTGGAGAGTCTAAAAATGCGTTTGGAAGCTTTTTAGGGTAACAAAATTTCTGAAATTGTATTCAATTCTGTTACATCTAGATTAGTGGAATTTTCTTTCGAAATCAAAGCCTGAGCATCAATCATTTGATTGATAACATGATGACTGGTCAATTCCAGCATTGTAGCAAGTCCTATTGCGAAACTTTTGTGGTTGCGATTGAGATAATAGAAATTTTTTTGCTCAATGTTATTCTCCTTTTTGTAAAAAAATTTTATGAATCAAAGTCGTATATCAAAAGCGGAGTTATCGTTGCTATAGCAATATTTGAGCAATGTTAAAAAAAGTTAATAAAAGGTGATGAAAATAAATATTTTTATGAAAAAAATTTTTCAAAGCAATTGGCAAATTTGGAATAATATAACTATAAGGAATGAATTTATAACAATAAGTTCTGTAGCAAACAAAAAAAGAAAAAAAGAAAACACAAGGAAAGGATTTATGGAAAATACTGAATACATTGAACTAATTATGGCACAAGTAGAGCAATTAGATGAGATTGGCTGATAACTTTAAGCAACAAATATAAAACAGCTAAAAAAATATTCTAAAAGAATATGCTACAAAAGGTTAAAGAAAGTCCACGTGGCACTTTTACAGAATCAATTAAACCCTAATAAATTATGTAATAGAAATGAAGCAATTGAATTATTAGTTGAAGAAAATAAAACATTTGAAGTGATTGATGCTGAATATCTCATGAATATTCGTTTTATTAAGACTTTGGTTTTTGCTCATCAAGACACAATTCTTGCTTACAAGATTTCAAAAAGGTTAAAAGAACAAAATGGAAAATAAAATTGATTCAAAAATTCGTACCAGCTATTGTTATAGCTGGTAAAATGGGTTATGGAAAGGATTATGTTGGCAATTTGATTAAAGACAACTTTTCCAATGTTGAAAAAATCTCATTTGCTGACGCTTTAAAAGAAGAAGTTGAATATATTATCAATTTAATTAGAAACAATTCAAGTTTAGAACACATTGCTTATGAAATGAACGTATCAAAAAGACGAAATAAAAAACCATTATATATAGCAATGATTGCTTTTTAAAAGATATAAATGAGTTAACTGTAAAAAGAAAAAAATTCAACTATACGTTTTTGATGCTTCAATATTGGGGTGGCTGATGTAAGAAGAAAGAATAATGAAAATTATTGGGTTCAGAAAACAGTTGATAAAATTTTAGAAATAAATAAATTAGGAAATGTAGTCTCATAACAGATGGGCGTTTCCCCAATGAATTAAAAAGGTGTTTCTGAGCTTAATGGAATTAGTATTCAATTGGATATTTCAAAAGAGAAGCAAATTGAAAATCTTTTTGAATCGAGATGGTATATTACCAAAATAAAGAAGCATTTAATCACCCTAAGTGAAACAAGTTATTTAGAATATAAAGATTTCAATTTAATTCTTACTGAAGATATTTTTGTCAGATAAAGGATTTAATCCTTTCTAAAATTAAGAAAACGATTGACAACAAAGTAAAAAAATTTGATAAAATAAGATAAAAATAAAATAGAAAGGTGAACCTATGAAAGATTTTAAAGGCTATTGTAAGTGACCATTTAGTAAACAACATAGCGAAAAAAACGTTATGTAGTTGTAAGTAAAGATGGTGATGTGCTAGACACTAATGACGGGCAAGGATTTATTTCAGAAAATAAAGCTATTGTTGCTTATTCAAAGAAACATGGAATTAAACTTGAAAAAGATTTAGAACGTGTTGAAGATAAAGCTTATCGTCAAGCTCGTAAAATTCTCAAAAAAATAGAAAAGGAATATAAATAAAATGATTTTTTTACACGAAAAAAACAAAACAAACAGAAACTGGAACTCAATATGAAGTTCGTACATTAGGACATAATTTTTGGATTGATGAAAAAGAATTTAAACATCACATGAATGCTGGTAATTTATTCTACAAAGCAAATTATCCAGTAACGCACATTCTAAAACACCCGGAAAACTGCTTAAACATTAGAGCTAATAACAAAGATAGGGGTTGAACTTTAATTCCTATCTTTTCTTTTTATCAGTAAAAAAAGTAGAAAAATAATAAGTTTTTGCGATATAGTCTACTATAAAAATTTTATAATAAAGGAGCTCAAATGAAGAAAAACAAACTTTTTAAGAGCGTAGTAATGTTGGCAATGTTCACAACTCTTATGAGTGTAAGTCCAGCATTTGCTAACGAAGCTACAATTGGCGAAGTTGAAGTTTCTGAAGTAACAGCGAATTATTTAAACCAATTGAAATCTCAATTGACTTCAGCAAAGTCAGATTTAGAAAAACTTTCTAAGGAATCTAAATCACTTCAAGAAGACTATGACAAACTTAATACTGATTCTGAACAAACAAAAGATTCAGTTAAAAATGCACATGACAAGACAAAGATTGAACAAGAAAAATTAAAAGCTATTGGATTGTCAGAAGAAGAAATCAACAAAGATACTGGTAAATTGTTTGAAAATACAAATACTGGAAATCTTTTAGGTAATGAAGATTCAACAGTAGTTAACTATAAATTAGAAGCTGCTAAGGCAAAAGCTAATTTAGATAAATCTACAACAGAAGTTGATAAAGCAAAAGCTCGTTTAGACGAAGCTGTTGCTAAAGAAAAAGATAAGAAACAAGAAGTAGACAAAATTGAAAAAGAGTATAATAAAGCAGTAGAAGATGCAAAACAAGAAGCTTCTCAATATTAGGCTAGAATTTCATATGTTTCTGGTGGAACAACATCAAGTTCAGTTCCTAATGGTTTTAAATTAAGTAAAGCTATTGATACATCTGGTTATACTTCAGCAACATACCCTTGGGGTCAATGTACTTGGTATGTATATAACAGAGCTGCACAATTCGGAATTTCATTCAGCCCTACTATGGGGAACGGTGGAGACTGGAGATTGAAACCTGGTTACACTGTATCAAACAAACCTGAAATTGGTGACGCTTTGTCATTCGCACCAGGTCAAGCAGGTGCTATTGATTTTTATGGTCACGTTGCTTTTGTAGAAGATGTAAGACCTGATGGTTCTATCTTAATTTCTGAATCTAATTTCCAAGGTTTAGGAGTTGTATCATATAGAGTATTTGATGCTGCTTCAGCAAGCCAATTCTCTTATGTTAAAGGACATAGATAAAATTAAAAGTCAGGTAGTATTAACTATTTGACTTTTTTAGCTAGAAAGGAATAATAAAACTATAAGAACAAAAATAGGAAGAATGAATTATGACAAAAATTGAGACTAAATTTGAGACTATTTATGATGCAGAAGGCATTTTGTATGAAGAAAAAAAGGAACTGGAACATCTTCGGAGATTTTATTTCAAAATCAAAAGTAGAACAAATCTTAGCTTCTGATGATGTGAATTTCAAAGAAATTGTTTTTCAAATCCATTTATAGTCTCTATAAACGAGTCAAACAGGTGAAACAAAAAAATAAAGATAGCAAAACAGGCGAATTGATAGGGAGCAGTAACAGAGCTTATAATAAATCAATCAAAAATAAAAAAAGAAAGAATTGAAATTTCTTAGCACGTATTGATGAAATCTTTTTGGGTTAGATAGTGTTGATAAATACGGAACATATAATGAAGTTGTTTATAATATTTTTTTGAGAAAGTGAGTTCAAAGGGTAATATAGTAATGTGGGCAGAAAACTTTATTTGAGTGCAAGCAAAAAAACACAAAAAGGATGAATATAGAATTATTGGTAATATGAGAAGAGCAGAAGTAAATCCTCAAAATTATAAAAAAATGTAAATGTTTATCCTAATCCATTATCGAACTTTAAAAAAATGATACAGAAAAAAAGAAATCTTTGTCATTGGTGGATTGGAATATTTGAAACATGGTATGGTAGAGTTACAGATTTATTCTTTATCAAAGAGGAAACAGTTTATAATGGATATGAATGAGTTTCCCAGAGATTAACATTAGTGATTTTTGGAGAGAAAGTAGTCATGAAAAAGAATTTAGAAAAATCGGATATTGATTTGAGACGAGTCATTGGAGAAAAATTAAAAATCGTAAATTGAGATTAAGACGACAAATATTCAAATGGATTGGAGCTATCAAGTTATTATAGGAAATTTATTTAGGTATGAAAAAGATTATTGCAACAATTATTATTTCAGGTGAACTTTATTAGTGATTCTATTGGACTTCATTTTGGTTGATGATTGATGGCGATTTACAATTGAGTGATGTTAGAGATAGATTGGAACACGTTAAATTTTAATCAATGATGGACAGAGAATTTCAAAAAAATAAAGAGGCTGAATTGAGCTAACAAAAGTAAAAAAATATTTTATTATTGACTTTCTGCGCTGAGTCTATTTTTCAGTTGTTGTGAAGAGTTTCTTTATTTAAAAATTGAAAAAGGACTTTCGAAAAAGAGTAAATTTTTTTATTTGATACTTTTTTTCTGGTGACATTCAAGGGTTGATATATCGTCATATAAGCAACGCGGGATGTAAAATCATAAATTCGATAAATGTATCGATTTTTAATAAAAAAACAGATTAGAAAAGCTATTTTTACAGTTTAAGACAAAAAAAGAAAAAGGGCATATTTTATGAGTGCTTTTTTTATATTATTTTGGCATGTGTAGTAGAAGCAGTTGTTTCAGAAGTTTCTGATGACTTCAGTTGTTTCAGTATTTTTTGTGATTTAAGTATTGTTCAATAACATTTTTAAATGAATTTCATCTTTGAGATTTCTGACTTTTATATTCTTTAAGCAGATTTCTGATACAAAGTTTGTTTAGCATAATTCTTATCAGATGATTTCTTGTTGATAATGTAATCTTTTTAGGATTGATTCATAATCTTTCCAAGTTTCTTTTTTTAGCATCTTTCTTAGTGAAAGTTTTACAATGTAATAAACAGTTTCGTAAGTTTTACGGTCAGTGATTGCAATTGGTTCTGATGATTTATTGAGATTTCCATTGGAGTAATTTGAGCAAGTAATTCAGGTTCTACATCTTTAGTAGTAGAGTCAAAAAGTTAATTCAGAGTTTTTGGTCGAGCTTTTTGATAATGTATATTTAGCAACAAGTGTGTCAACAGGCTGTTTCTTTTTTTAAGTTCATCTACAACAGTTTTGAGACTTTCGTCTTTTGTTTTTTTGTTTAACGAATTTAGTGTCATATTTGGTGTATAAGATTTAAGAGCTCTTCATAATCAGCGTCTTTCAATTCTTGTTCAGGGCTGCAGTTTTAACAGCATAATCAAGTAATAGAGTAGAGGCGTAATTGAACTGTAAGTATCTTCAGTCAGGCAGCAGAAACAAGTGCAGATTGGAATTGGTCTCCATATTGCAGTACTTTCATTTTTCGTATTCTTTTTTTCTACATCATCAGAAAGTGAACTTTATCAGTATATTTATCTTCTAAAAGCAGTTGAAATAAGTTTATTTGAAAGTAAAGTTTGGATATTGGATTTGATTTAATTTCTGTAAAAGAATTTCTCAGATTTGTAATGTCAAAACTGTTTTTCATAGATACAAGAACATCAGATTTATGAGCGCAGGCTCAAATGTTACAATTGATAACAACGTAGGGGCTGCAGCAATTTTTTTATTCATTTTCATAAGTATTATGTAAAACTCTTTTTCTTATTTTTGGTCATTGTGAAAAGTATAATAATATTCTACAATAAAGAACTTTTAAAAGTCAAATAAAACAGAACTAATGAATAAGTAACAATATTGAAACAAAAAAAGGATAGCATTTCGCATCCAATTTTAGTTAATTTTAATTAGAACTATTTATTACGTTTAGAACGTAGGAATGTTGAAATAGCAGTGGCAGGAGCAAGCATAATTGGTGGTAATGCGAGCTCTACAAGTTGTAGGGATTTTAACAAGTTTGCAGATTTATCTTTTGAGTGAATTGGAATCTGATTTGAGATTTCTCACGAAATTTTTCAGGTGCAACAACAAGTTTCAAAACTGTCGTTATAACAATTTGGGTGGGAAAGCTGTCAGTTGAGCTAACAATTTTATCTCAGTGTTTGTTTCAGTGGTTTTTCGATTGTAGGATTTACAGAATTTCAGCAGGTTTTTCTTCTTCTTTTTGGTTTGTCAGCAGGTTTTTCTACAGGTTTTTAAAGTAGTAGATGGTGTTGTAGTAGTTACATCATCTTTCTTATCTGTTGTAGAAGTAGTAGTTGAAGTAGTTGTAGTTGGTTCTACATCATCTTTTTTTCTTATCTTCAGCAGGTTTTTCTTCTTTTTGGTTGTTCAGTAGTGAGTGGGTTTCGTATTGTTGATTCGTAGTAGAAAGTTGGTATGGGTGTTTCATTGGTGAATTAAAATGTTTGAACAAAATCTGAGTAACATATTTGTAATTTTCGATTGGTTCTGGGTTGATAACAAAATCTTTCGAAAATAAAACTTCTTTATAGCTGGCAAGTTCAGTGTCGGTGGCTAGTTTATAAACGTAATTAACACGTCCAACGTTTTTCAGCAGGTTTTTCAGTGGTGAGTATCTGTAGTAGGAGTTTCGTCAGCGAAAACAGCGGTTGTGGGGCAGTGTTGTAGCATGCGAAAAGCAGGCATGTAATTTTTTTAAGTTTGTTCATTTAAGTTTTCTCCTAAATTTTAATTTATTTAATAAAGATAGAAATAATATCGAAAAAAAAGTTATTTTTTTAGCTTTTTGGTATATATATTCAGAAATAAATTCTGGTGACAGGGCAATTCTTTTTCTGTAATAAGTCTGACTTTCATTCTTTATAAAGTGAAAGTTGTTATGAGGTAATTCTTCTTCATTGAGTTTGTTTAATAAATCTTTCAATCTCTTTAATAGAATTTCTTGGTCTTTAGTAATATGAGCATATAATTGATTATAAAGATAAAATGGTTTGTTGTTGATTTTTATTTCATTTCTAAAGTAGAATGATAATTCTTTTTTGGCAATCCAGGTGGCGATAAGATTTTTTTAATTCATTTTCATAGTAAAAAAATTTCTCTTAAAAGTTAAAATTAGTCTTTGTCTGAATGTAAGAGGGTGCTATATCTTTAAATAGTAAGTTGGCAGAATTCTTGGATATATTCAAAGTTGTTTTTCCTCTGAAAGATTATAGACATCAAGAGCACTTTTTCAATCAAATTTTTTTGAATTGTTATTCTGTTTAAATCATTTTAGAGCAAACGTTAGCAATAATAGGAAGAACCAATTAAAAGCAAAGGGGCAAAAATGATAAAAATATAAAAATTGGTATCAATTAGAGATTTGAGATAGTGTAATATAGAAATGATTGTTGTATTGCAATTAGTACAATTCCTATTTTTTTAGAGTTATATTAGAGTTTTTCTTTTTGAACTTTTCTAAATCTTCATTTGATAAAGAACTTTCTTAAATTTGTTTAATATTTCTTCTTGAATCGTATTCATATATAAAACTCAAAAAGGGTAATAAGATCCCTTTATTTATGTTATAAGTTGAGTAAGGCAAAATATTGATTTCATTAGTAGCAGATTTTACAGTATCTGACATGTACAAGATTTTTCATTTGAGTCCATTGGTTGTAACAGTTCCTAAGTCAAAAATCTAATGAGGGACTGATTCAAAGATTCTCTAGGATTAGTTGAGCATCATTTTTCTCCAAGTTGAAATAGCATTATCTCCAGTTAAGATGGCAATAATAGGGGTGAGCTTTTGTCATGTATTCTTCTAATTCTGGGTGAGGGAACTCATTAACAATGTGATTATAATGAACTTTCAATTTATTAGGATTTAATTTGGTAATTCTAATTTAGTAATTTTAAGTCCTTTCTTTTTCAATACGAGAAAAGATTTCAAAAGCTAGAACTCTTTCTAAAAGCATCTGGGTTAATGATAAAGAATGTTTGTTCTAGCATAGAGTTTAGTCCTATTTATTTTTTTATTTTTATATATCTAGTATTCAAAAATCAAAGTTATATTGCGATATTCAAAACTATAACAATAAAAAAATTTATAAAATAGGAGATAATAAATTTAGTCATTAAAAAGGACTGGATATTTCCGTAAATCTAAAAGCGTATGGAACTTTCAAGTTGTATTGTTTTAGGAACAGAACGATGTTGAGTGGCGGTGTTGTATCGTAAGAAAATACAGCAAAATCTGAAATCAAAAACAGAGCAAGTTGGTAAAACAAGGAGTAAGAAAGACAACAAGTCAAGAAGATTCAAATTCTAAATTATTAGAAGCAATTAAGAAAGCAAAAAGAAAATCATGTAGTTGTTGAATTAGTAAAGATGTCAGTATAAAGGTACAAATGAAACAAAGTGCGACATTGAAAATCAGATTAAATCTATCAGTGAACAACAGAATTAGTATCAGTGCGTAGAACGATTAGTAAAGTTATTGAAGGGAACTCTAAATCAGGAGTTAAATTAGATAAAGAAATTAAATTGAACGAAACAAACAGTAAAGAAGATGAATTTAAGAAAAGGAGTTGAACAGAGCGAAAAGAATTTAAAAGATTCTATTACAAAACAAAGCAGTATTTCTAAATCATTAGGTGAGGCGTGAAAAAAAGCAAAGAAAGATAAAAGTTGAAGTTGGTGTTAAGGGAGATAAAGTTGTATCTCTCAAAGATTCAGACAAGCAATTAAGAAAAAGAAATAGAAAAAGGTTTGAAAAAAAGCAATTTCAGAAAATAAGAGCTAATCAAGAGGGCTATCAAAAAAAGCATTAAAAAGAATTTTCAAATAGCAAATCAAATTCTGAAAAAGATTGGTGAAGAAAATAAAAAAATCTTAAATCTAAATTGAGTTTTCTAAATCTGGGCAGGGATAATAAAGGTGTTTATCATCAAATCCTAAAAAGGTAAATCATTATTAGATGAAACGAGATTTTCAGAAACAGTACAAAAGAAAGGCGATGGATTTGATTGCGTATGTTGACTTTAGTTCATCATTACAAAGCAAAAACGACAGAGATGTAGACAATTAAAGGAACAATTGAAAAAGAATTTAAACAGTGGTGATAAAGTTGAGACTCAAGGTTATATTTATAATAAAGAAGCATCTTATGCGAGATCATGGAGATGATTAGATTTCAAAAATTTAGTAATTCTGATTGGGAAACAGGTTTCTCAACAAAATTAGTTACAAAAGAAGAAGCATTATCTATTATTGACAAATGGTGGCATAAATCCAGCTAATGAGTCCTAATGGAATGCAAATTATTCTGAATATTTCAATTCTGTTGCAAGAGCAATGGGTGATTTAGGATATAAGACAGATGAAGCAGATGGTACGAACTCAGTTAAGAAAGTTCCATTTGAGAAGTATAAGATTTCTGACGGTAAAAAAATCAAGTGTTTCTGTAATTCAATTTACGGATGGGTGGGGCGACAGAGAGAAATGGACTTTTAACATTTTGCAGGGCTGGAATGAAAAAAATGGCAGAACTTTCATGTCAGTAATTAACAGAAATCAAGTGAGCGAAGACAATAACGGTGAATTTTTCAATCAAGTCAGTGAAAGCATGTGAGTCAAAAGCTAATATTTACGATTCAACAGGTAAAGATAAAGAGTTGTTATGAAAGAAATTTTAGAACAATTCAAAAACAGGGCATTGAAACATTCAAATCTAAGAAAAAAATCAGATTTCAAAGGTGTAATCAACATTGGGCGATGAAAATACAAAATTGAGAGTTTCTGTTGAAATTTGTTTCATGAAGTGGTAAAAAAACAAGATTTGAAGATTGAAAAAGAATTCAGTTAAAGCAGAAGTTGAATTGACAGAAAAAAAGGTGATTAAAAGTGTTGAGTATGATTTTTGAAGCAGTGAACAATAAAGGGGCGGAAAAAGTAACAGGTACATTTGGTGTAAATAGTAAAGAAGAAGTATCAGGCGACAAAGTAACAGCAAGTTCAAAGATTTATCATCAGTCAAAGATGAAAAAAAGTAGATGAATTAGAACAGCTAGAAACTCTTGGTGAAGTTGAAGGAAAGGAACAGAAATAGCAAAAGTAGAAGTAGAAAACATTGTAATCTCAACAGAGGAATGTTGTTGAAGATGTTAGGGAGTCATAAAAACAGGTATGGTAGGGAATTGAAAGGGAGTCCTAAAGTGGAAAAACAATTTGGCAGGTGGTGCAGAAAAGTTCTACAGTATTAACAATGTTAGGAGCATTCATTTGGTTTTCTGAGTGCATTCTCTATTAAAAAGAGAAAGAACAATAAAATATAAAATAAAAAGTTCAATCGTTTGGTTGGATTTTTTAGCGATATGATAGAATGGTAATGAAAAATTGGTACGATAGAAAGAGAGTGACGTGAACTATGGAAGCGGTATTTATATAGTAAGTAAAAGATGATATGAATTCTTTTTTTGGAAGAAGTAAAACAACAGTATAGGTATATTGATTGGTTTTGAGAGGAATTTATTTATAGATATTTTGACAAAAGAGATACACACAAGTTAGTATTTTTTTAGGAAATGGTGGCATACTCCAAAGAGTTCAACAAACACAAAGTTGAGTAAATTTCGTGGCAAAATCCTAGGAGACTATGAAGCAGAACTTTGGATTCAGCAAGATATATGGTTAAAAGGACGTAAATATTCAAACAATTATTGGCAAGTTTACAGAAGATTTGGCGAAATAGAATCTATTTACAACATTTTTGGTAAGTTCTTATGATAAAGGGTTTGAATTTTGAAGCATTCTTGAATAAGTTAAAAAGAATTGGAGCGGAAATTCTAAGTTCTGGCGAATTGAAGAATAAATTTGTTGGGTTGTGACATATGAAAAAGTAAGAATTTATATTAGGCAAAAGAAAAAAAGACAATCAAGACGTAAGTCAGAAATGAAAAAAATAGATTAGAAGAAATCAAACAATCTGAAAAAAAGGGCTAAATGTGCAGAAGTCCAAAAAGAAACAGCATCTTTTGATGATGACGAGGGACGAAAGGGAGACTTTCAAAGCGGGTATGGATGGGATACTCTCAAAGTGCTTTAATTAAAAATGATATAAAAAGAGAATAAAATAAAGGAGTTTTTCTATGGTAGAAGAAAAGAAAGGGATCGTAAGAAAAAGTGGTACAAAGGCTAAAAAGAAAATATTAGATTAGTAAGAAATGGAAAAGAATTATATAAGGATAATAAAAATTTTTTTCAAAGGCAGATGACGGAAGATTGAACAATATAAGCAGTTAATTGATGAACTTTATACAGGTGAAAGAGTAGATAACAAAGATTTAATGGGTGAGTGGTAAATTTAAAAATAAAAAAATAACATAAAAAAATAACAAAAAAAAACAGTATGAAAAAAATGGTGTTTCTTTTTTTGTTCAAAAACGATTTTAATGGTCGTTATATCGTCATAGTTCTAGCAAAAACAGTTAAAAGGTATTTTTTTCGATAAATGTATCAGAATGTAGAAAAAAAACAGTCTGGAACAGCAGTGAGCAAGGGTGAATTTTAGAATAATATAATTAAAGGAGTAATGTAATGACAGATAAAAAGAATTTATTTTTAATTGATTTGAATATAATTTACAGATGGTAGTATACAATCGGATTTAAGAGGGATGATTATGAATACAAAAGATAATCAGTTTAAAAATTTTAGATAGTGGAATGTATAAAAAGGTTTTTTTCTTTTGTTGATAAAATCGTGAATTTAGGTCAGGGTGGGTATCTTTGAAGATAGTAGGTAATTTCTCGTAATAAATATTTTTGAAGAACGATTTCGTAATGGATATAAAGATAATCGTAATAAAAAGAAATGATGAATTTCAAATTGGTAAAAGAATCAATTAGTCAATTATTAAAACAATATAAACAGCAACAATCAAAAAAATTTGAGTACAAAGCAGATGATTTAATCAAAGGGGAGTAGGGGTGAGCAAAAAGAGTAAAAATACAATCATATTTACATCTTAACAAACGGAACGATTTGAGTGATTGATGATGAAAGTGAGTACTGTATAGAAGGGGACTCAGAAAGCAATTCTTCTCATTTTAGGGAGCATTTATTTATAGTATGAAATGATTAGTAAAAGGAAATTATGAATCTTATTTCAAAACAATTGGAATGACAAAAAAAGTTCATGTTCCTTACAATAGTATTCTGGTATTCAAAATGATTAGAGGATAAATCTGATAATATTGGAGTAAAAGGTGTCGGACTCAAAGGGGATATAACAATTTTATTTCACAAATGACAGATGAAGAAATTCAGAGTTTAAATATTATGATTGGCAGAATTGGAGTCATAACAAAACAAAAGACATTATTTATTATGATTATGACGAAATTCCTTTAGATGAAATTAAGTCAGATGAATTTAAAGTTAGATATAAAGGGACAGGAGCTAAAAAAATTGAGTACTCATTATTAAAAAAATATTTTTTTCTACGGAAGTTGGCAGAAATAATTATTAAATATAGAGGCATGGAGTACAAATGCAGAACTATAAATTTGATGAGTCTGAATACGATAGAAAGCAATTCATTTGAACAAAAAAAGTCCTTGGAGCTACAGAACAACAGTTCAAAAAAATTTCTTATGAAAACGTTATAAACATTGAGTTTAGTCTGAAGTTTTATGATAGAATAAATATATAGAAAAAGAGCATATTTCAGTGCTTTTTATCAATAAAATAGGAGGTTAGTAAATGGAACATTTGCAGAGAACTTAGATAATAAAGATTTATTTTTTTCAAAGGAACTGTTAAAAAAATGAAGATGTAATTGCAGTAGAATATAAAGATAATAAAGAATTGTCTTATATGACAAAACAGAATGTGATGAACTAAAATCGTAAATGAAGAAATTACAATCGTTCAATTGGATTTCTAGGTCTTTAGAAGAATTTAAGCAATTTAGTTTTTATAATCTTTTTGAACAGCATCTTGTCTAATGGATTAGTAATTCTCTATAAAAGGATTAGTTGAGGACAGTAATTGGCAATCAATTATCAAAAAGAATTTGATAAAATGGATTTGGGCGATGTTGAATCGTTTTTGGTATATAATTGGTAAAGTCATTATTCAAATCTGATTTTTGAATTAAAAGGGTGTATTATTATGCAAGTAAAAGAGCATCAAGAAATAATGGTATTAAAAATTGAGTAGAAAAATTTCTTACATAAAAAGATTGGAATTGAACTCGTACAAGATAACAGAATCTATGTAATCCCTAAAATTATGAAGCGAACTGAAATATTTGAGTGGAAAACATGATTTAGATTTGGTACATTCTTTTTGGAGTTGGTGATATAGAGGGCGATAAAGGTTTTATAGATTTGAGTATGAATAAGATAGAACATGTAAATTCTGAGTTGTGGGATTCATTAAAAGAAAGAAAAAAATATAAATATTCAATATTCTTTTTTTAGGATTGTCAGGTTCAGAAGAAAGTGGTCAAATTGATTGCGAGGTTTTAAGAATGGATTTAAAAAGCGGGATACGAAAAGTTGAATTTCAGAAAAAAATTTTTGGAAAGAAACAAAGTCAAAGGTACAATAGAACAAAGATTCAAAGAGTCTTTGATAATTATTCTAAAAAGATTGATAAATCAGAACTTTCTCAACAAGTTTCTTAAATGGAAAAATTTGTTTCAGTAAATTTTTCATGTAAGAGATGAGTGTGATTCTTATGTGGAGTTTAAATTTAGATTTTTCAAAATCTTAATCCTAGAAAGTTTGAATTTTTTTCAGTGAAGTAGATTCATTGACAGAAATTAGAATTTTTGTATAAAGACACAATTTATAGAAGTTATGGAATTTCAACAAGGGATACAAAAGAGATATAAATAATAAAATCAAAGAATTAAATTTAATGTTGAGTCAATTAGAAAAAAATGAACTAAAAAGTTGGCATTTAATAGCGAATTTCTTTTTTTATTGAGTAGATCTAATAAGTCAAAATCTTCTTCTGACATGAGACTCTTCAGCATTAGAAGCATTTTGATTCCTTGAGTCTCATTTAAGTCATTGATAAATGATGAATTTTTCATAAAAGTTTCTTGGAGCCTTTCTCTTTAATATGAAAATCAGTCAATCAGTAGGAGAATAGAATCCTTGAGCATGGATAACATCGAGTTGGTGAGTTTTAATCAATTCTGAGCTAGGATTGGCATAATTTTGATTCGTTATTTTTCAAATAACATTTGAGAGATTATGTGTGTAATGGACGCAGTTGTTGATCATATTTTGGCAATTTGCATAGGGATAACAGCGATGATGGTCTTTGGAACTTACAAACAAAAAGGAATACACGGGTGGGCAGGACGAGCAATGAACTTTCAAAAAGCAGATCTAATTTTGTCTTGGTATTCTTGATTAATTTTGAAATTTCATCTTTGGCATGATTTCAGCAAGTAATTCCCAGAATCGTCAACAAGCAATAGGGATTGAGCGGTCATGAGTCTTTCGGAATATCTTCCCAGTTATTGATGGCAAGTCTTTCCATAAGTTCGTATCTATCCATCATAAGTTTTTGAACAGAAACAAGAAATGTCATAAAGCATCTTCCATAGTAGTTCAACAACAGGCTATATTGTCTAAGTTGAGTCAGTTCCAGTTTTTTTCATGTCTGTGGCAAAAATAATAATTTATCTGGTCTGAGCTAAACATGAGTTCATAATATTCCATTGAGCAACAGATTTGAAAAGTAAAGGCAATAAGTGTCATGGGTGAAGCGATAATATCATGTAATATGAATGACATTCTTATCACAATATTTCTTTTTGAGTTCCGTCTAAGTCAAATCCTGACGTGTTCAATTTCAGCGTTTCAGGGATTTTTTTAATAGGAAGTCAAAAGCTAGAAGATAGTCCTAATGGAATAAAAGTCCATTGGATATAGGGTCTTCTAAATAGTGTTTATGCATTTGAGCATAGTAGGAAGTGGATGACAAAGTAATTGTTGGCATATCAGTGTCCCGAACTGGATATTCTTTATCTTCGTAGTCAATTTCAAATGGGCGGGGCTACAAGATTGAGTAGAAATCAGATAAGAAAGTATTGAGTGTAATGGGTCAAAATTAACAGGTAAGAACAATCTAATTTTTAGATGGTTTCTTATCTTCTGGGTCATTTTCTAAAATAATAAATTCTTCAGTATAATCCATGATAGTTGAACTTTATTATCAATCAGGGCATTTTTGAACGTTTAAAATCAAGCATACGAGAGATAAGTTTGTCTCTGGCAGGGCGAATTCTGAGACTTTATCATATTATGAACAATTCCAATAAAAAAACAAATGGTATAAAAAAATGATAAAACAGACTGCAAAGGGTGTTTTAATGGCAACAGTGGTGATAAGAATAGTTAATACATAGATGAGTCTAATAGTATTCTTGTTGGGTGCATCTTTTTAAAGCGAATTTCTTTTTCACGTTTAATTTTTTTGTTTATAAGTTAATTCTTCAGTAGGTTGTTTATTCAAAAGTATATTATTTCTTCTTTTTCTTTCTAATTTGATAAAGCAATCCAATCTTTAGGCAAAAAAAGTGAGATGGTGGTGAGATGAAATAAAGCAGAATTAGAAGAATAGATTGAATAAAGTAAATTCATCTAATAGTCCTTTAAATAGTATAGTATTGTTTGTTTTTTTATATCGCAATCAGTGTTTTTTGAGTTTTGTTGACAAAATAGAAATTTTTTTGTAAAATAGAATCATAAAAAAATGAAAGAGTTTTAAATATGGAATATAAAATCGAAAAAAAAAGTAGTATATAAAGTTGCTGGTCGATGGCTACAAATCAGAAGAAGAGGGCTAGAAAAGCAATTGAATATAGAAATCAGTCAAAAAAATGATGATTTTAAAACATTTATCAGAATGAGTAATAGAGATTATGGGTATTGGGTTTCAATTTCAAACAAGTGATTGGTTGTCTGAATTAGTAGAAAAAGTACAGTGAAGGCATTAAAGATTTGGCAGAAATAGCAAATATTGGAATTAGATGAACTAATAAAAAGAAAATAAAGGGATATAAAAAAATTCATGAAAGATGATATAGAGAGTCATTTAAGAATCTTTGAGTTATTCAAATTGTTATGATGATTTTACTGCTCATTGGAATTATGAAAAATTACAAAATCTTAATATGGACTTTGGCACTTGTTTAATTGAAGAAGTTATGAATGGAATAGTGGCTAGATACATTTTATTAAATCGACTTCAAAAGGAAGAAGGCTCAATCATATTGGGTGGGTATGTTATTAACTCTGTTTCTGTAGGTGATTTTATCTTTTGGCTCAGTGATGAAACTATTATTTGGGATAACAAAAAGAATCCTAATGCTTCAGAACTTAACAAAGTTCTATCTGATTATCAAATTAAAGCAGAAAAAGATAAAGATTATTATATTGAAGATGATAGCGTATTCTATAATAAAAACAAAATCTTTTCATTAGGACGAAATGCAGCTCGGGAATTAGTTATTACTAAATTAAGTAAAAAACTTAAATTGAATCAGTTTAAAGGTGGTTTGGAATATTTGTTAGCAAAATAGAAAAGAATTTGAGGTTGTTTGCATATCCATACATTTACAAGGAAAATCTTAAAAAAGGACAGCGTGTTGCGTGAAGGTGCGTAGTAGAAAACAAAAGATGGTAAATTTCTGATTGGTTTTTACCCCGACACAAAAGCAAATCTGTTAGAAATTAACGGAGATAGAGTTTATCCTATTGAAGAAAAAGAGTTTTTATATGGTGGTAGAAGATGAAAGTACTCAGAAATAAAAAGCAAAGAATTTGAGGATAGGCTAGTTGAATTAAGAGAAGTCATTGATGAAGATTATTGAATTCAAAAAAATGGAATTGAATACAATCTAGAGTGCAATTTGTGGCTCTCCAATTGAAATTTTAGATTTAGCAATTCGTTTTGTTAATAAAGTTCAAGAAAAAAATAAAAAGAATAGTCAAATTGACTATTCTTATTTTTTAGCAGTTGCCAAGTTGTAAACATTGAATTTCTCTTTATATTTATTATACGGTTTAGTTAATCCTTTTTAAAGATTTTGCAGTAATTCAGGTCTTACAGCTTTATCTGAAATTTGAGCATATAAATTTATCTAAAAAAAGTAAATAAGTGTTTCTTGATTTGGTAATTTGTGAGCAAATTTCCAGCAGTTACAGTCTCTTTGAATAAATGTATTTCCGTCAGCAGAGATACAAACAAAGAGCTCAATATCAGCAATCGTAGTATTGGTATAATATTTCTCCATAAGTATTTGAGTGATTGATTCTAGGTCTATTGAGGGATGTGGCAGGCGCAATATTGAATCATCATTGAATTTATAAGAACTTTTGATTTCCAGTTCTTTGAATCAATGATAACAAGTGTAGGGGCAATAATAAGTAAATGGTCTGTATCAAAACTCAAGTCTAGTTGAGCTATCTGAAAAGTCAAACTCTGGGATCCATTTTTTTCTTCGATTGGTAAGAGGGTGCGTCAATCAAAATACAATCTGGTTTGTCAGCAATCCATTCTCTAAGTATTTGTGAAGTTTTCTTTTTCTCCATCAATGAGCATTGATAAGTTTAATATTAGGATTGAATTGTTTGTATTTTGGGTCGTCTAATTGATTTTGTAATGAAGCAGCTGCTATACCAAAATAATGTCTATCATTCTTTAGGAAGTTTTCTGTTACTTCCATTAGTTTAGTGTTTACATCATTAGGAGTTTCCATAGATAAAATATTTGTTTTAGTCATTTGTACTATCTCCTTTTATCGTAAGCCTTCTGCTATTTCTCTTTCGATTCGTTTTGCTCTTGCTTCTGCAATTAAACGTTGTGTTTCTGGGTCCTCATCATCATTAGTATATTTAAAGTTAGGATTCATAAATGAATGAACTCCACCCATAATATTGCTTTGCTCTACAGGTGGTTCAAAACATAATTTATCAATCATCTTTCTATATGTTTCTTCTTTATCTTTAGCAGAGCCTCTCATTGGTTTTTTGGAATCAATCAATCTCATATATAATTTTTTCCAACGCTCTGTTTCTCTAATATTGATTTCACCTTGACTCATTTCTTCTAAGTCAGGTAACTTTGGATTTCTTTTTGGTAATGGCATTTTCTACCTCTCTTTTAATTTGATCTAATTCATTTTTAATATATGTTATATCGTCGCTAGTAAGGCTAAGACAGTAAAAAAATCTATTTTTCGATAAATATATCGACTCTTCAGTAAAACAGCTTAAAACAGCAGTAAGCGTTAGTAAAAAAGTCATTTAGCATAAGCTAAATAACTTCTTTTTTGTTTGTTTTTAAATGTTCTTCTATTTTTTTGGCAAAGTTCTTTATCATCACGTTTTAAATCTGTTATAAAAGCCTGGAATCAAAAGTAACGTTTGGATATTCAAATAGACATCAAAATCATCTTTGATTGTTCTGAGTATTTCTCGTTCATTATGAACTTTTATAATTCATTATTTCTCTAAAAAAATCAAATATGAAGAAAGAAAAGAATAGCGGTAGATGAAAGATAAAAAAATAAATCCATTTACAAAAAAAAACATAAATGAAGGCATAACATCGAAGTATAACAAGAATCAATTTAACAGCATTAGGATAATCTAAAGTTATTAAGTGATTTAAGATTGAAACGATAATCAGCTTATTACAGGTGGAATAAATTTAGCAAAAAAATCTTTAAAATGATTTTTGCATTTTTTTCTTTTTCTTGATTTCATATTTTTTTCTGTTGGATTTCTAATAAATTTTTTTAAAATAGTTATCTAAATTAGGATAAAGCAAATTCTGGTATATTATTTTTTTCATAGTGTAGTCAATTTTTATTCAAAGTTTATTAAGAAGCGGTATTTAGTTTATCTTGTAATCGTTTTTCTAGAAACTCGGCATAACAAAGAACTTTCTTTATTTATTCCAGTAATAAATCCTCTTGAGTCAAATTCAAAACAAGAAACATCAACATATCGGTCAAAATCTTTCCAAATCTTTTTTTAGTATTTCCTTTTTGATTTCATTTTTAAAGAACAAGTGTAAAGTATTTAAAATAGCAATTTTTATTGAACTCGAACAAGAAATAAAGAAAAAAAATAAAAATGGCAGAATATTGCAACAGGACGGGACATTATAGAGGCAGGTATGAACTTTAGGGGTAATAGGTAATGTTTTCGGATTGGATGAGAAATTTAAGTAGCAGGGTATTACAAGTCAATCAAAAAGATTATTCCCTGAGCGGAGCGAATCAGAAAAAAATTTTTCTTTTATAGAATTAATAACATTTCCTTGAAAATTCTTGGGGATGATAAGTGAGGTCTTTGAAATAATTATCTAAATTAGGATAGTTGATTTCTGGTATGTCATTCATTCTTTTGGTAATTTACGTTCAGATTTCAATAGACATTTCTTGTTTTTCATTTGGTAAATCTGGGCTCAATCATGCGTATTTATCAAAGATGAGCATATCTTCTCTTATGGAATAATTTAGATTGTATCTAACATAATAAAAGCATTTCAAGAACGATTTTTAGTAAAAATATTTCTTCCTTGATAGAATTTTTTTGTTGATTTCTCTTGTTTCAACTTTGGTCTTGTGACGTCATGAGTGTATTGAGTAATATTTGCTGACAGCAAAAATAACGTAACAAATGTTGGTAATAATGGGATTATTCCCTCATTTGGCGATTAATAAGTTCATCTGTAATTCTGGCTCAGTATGAGTGGGAACTTTCTATGGACTGAGTGGGGCGAAAACAGAAAGCAATCATAAACAAAAATAATTGGAATGAACTCTAATGAGTACGTCTAAGATTGGTAACATATATCTTTTCAGTTATTGTTTTATTGTTTTGATGAGTCAGTTTCATATTTAATTATCATTTCATCAAAAAGAATCTTTTGAGTCTATCATGTTTGAGATGAATTAGATTGTTGATCATTTAATTTCGAAAGTCTCTTTCTAGCTGTTTAAATAATTTAATGTTTTCATTAGTATTTAAGTTTGGTGGTATAATCAGAGCTATGCATCAAATATAAGCATATCTTCAGTAATCAAATTGATTAATTCTGATTGTATTTGTCTAATCATAATGTCTTTAAAGTTTTTTGTAATATTCTCTTGAAAAGTATATTCAATAGTTTTCAAGCATGAATATTTTTTTAAAAAAAAGTCAATAAGATAATCACAATTAAAAAGAAAAAGTAATCAATAAAACAATAGATAAAATATTAGTTAAAAAAGTATTGCGAACAGGTCAAAATTGGTATTGGTGTATTATTTGAGATTTGGGTATACATCATTCTAGTCATAAGAAAAGTAATCATTCAATAAAGAGCAAAGAATGTTGGCATAATTGAAGTTTTGATAAGGTAATGGTAAATGAGTTTTATTAGTTTTGTTAAGTTCATAATGAGATTTATATTTTTGTTTTGAATTTTTTTCAAAAGTAAATATCAATCTATCAGAACAATTCTGGTAAATTATTTTCCATATCCTTTTTAGAACTTCTCTCAGATTTCTCCAAAAAAATCTTTTTGCATCATTAGTATTTAGATTAGGAGCAATAATCAAATCATTAGTATCAAAAGATGAGTGGGAACTTCTGTAATAGCATTGTGCAATTTCTTTCTTAGTCCTCAAGCATTCTTGGGTGAATTTTTTTGCATAATGAGTCTTTTTTTCTGTATATGTTGGTTTTTCTTCTTCATGAAAGATTTCTCATGAAATTCATAACGAAATGAATAGTGCAGTTTCGCTAATTAGAACAACAGGTATAATCCATGAATTAAGTAATTGTGGAATGGCGGACGACAGATGATTCAGTTGTGGGTGCAGGTGGCAAATCTCTAATAAACAATAATAATGGTGGGATCTGAACACGGCGAAAATTCCAACAAATAAGGAATAATTAGGGAGCTCCATAATGAGTAGTTTTTACATTATTATTTTTATAATCTTCTTTGTATTTCTGTTTGAATTTTTTTCAAAATATTCATTTGGTTTATCATTGGGTTGAGGTTCTGGTAAGTTGTTTTTCCATTTTTAAGTTCTCTTTCTATTTTTATTTAATTGTTTTTTTCGTCTTTTAATATTAGGACTATTATAATATAATCTTCATTAAAAAAAGCAAATCTGATTTATTTGAGTCCTAAATATCTAGTTGGTATTCTAATATTTTTTTGATTTGTATGAGCGTTTGAAGAAAAGTCTTTTTTTGAGGCCTCAAGGCAAAAATTCAAAAATATGAGCAAAAGAAAATTAAAATTAGGAGTAAAATTAAAATTCCTAAAATTGAAAAAGAATATATAATTCCAAAGTTCTTTATGAGTAATGTCATAGCAAATTGGGCGAAAGCTAAAAGAGGCGGACTAATGGCTCAACAATGTGGTTCATATTTGAGATTTCAGTAAAAAGATAGTTGTCATAATCTTTCAGCGATTCATATTTTTTTCTAATTAGTACTTTGTAGTAATCATCAAAATATTTTTTTGAATTTCAGTATAATCATTTTTAATGATTTCATTCATTGAAATATGAGTCCTTTTTAGATAATCATAGATTTCTAAAAGGGCATGGGAGCATCTCACTGGTACAATAGCAATGTGTCTATATTTTGGATTTTTTTAAATCAAAGCAATGAATAATCCATTGAGTATGATACGTTAATAAATTATGTGTAGTAACAGGTAATAGATAATCATTGAATTTCTCAACATTGTTTAAATATAAAGAATCAATGTAGTTAGTATTGGGATTGGTAATTGCAGGGAATAGAAACAGTGAATTTCAAGAATTGTATCATCTTTTTAATTTAACAGCATTTAACACATCATCTTTGGTAATCAATTCTTTTTGAATTTCATTGTAAATGATTTCAATGTTTTCTGTTTCTTCAGCATTTTTAAGTAAATGAGTTTGAGTACTAATCTTATCTCTAATTAAAAGATAAGAACATTGTAAAATTCAGATAGTAATAGTGATTCCATTTGGTATCTCAAAGCAACAACGGGCTGTATTCTTGAGCATAGAAAAAGCATCTGAAGTAGCACAATAGTAATTGCCCATGCAATAAGTCATCATGTTGGTAAGAATTAAATGATTATGTTCTGTAAATGTTGGCAAATAGAACAGATTTTGCATAATAAGTGTTTTGAACAGTTTCGTCATAAGTTTCAGTTGTTTCTGGTTTATATAAATTATTTTTCTTTGGTAATTTTTAGTTACATTTTCAAATTCTTTTAATTCAAAGTCCGATTTGAAAAATCTTCTCTCATTTTGTCGTGAATTCAGAAGCATTTATGGAGCAGTAAACTAAGTAATTGTCAATATGTTCTGTTTCGTATAATTGAGAAGCAATTACATTCTTTTCAATAACAGGAGTTTTAAATTGAGTCTAGAAGTGTATAGGGAAGAATTTCAATCCAGCAGGGACATAATAATTACATCATATTTATTATCAATTTGTGAGTCCTTTTAAATTTCTTCTTTTTAGTTATATTATTCTTTTTATTTGAGCTAAAAGAAGATTGAGTCATAGGGTAATCTTTCTTTTTTTAGTTTCGTAGAAACAATAATCATATCTGATTTGGGACGTTGTTTGGTCCATTATATCCCATTTTCTTAATAATTGGTGATAAATCTTGATTTCGGTACATATGTCTTTTTGTCAATATTGAGTACTTTTTGCAAGTTCTTGTTCAAACATTTTCAAAAAGCAGTGCATTTTTAAAGGATAAGAACTAGATGGCATTTCCTCATAATCAAGTGTTCTGAAATTTCATGGAAATTTAGATGCGTATTTTCTGTTTGTAGTAGAGTATCTTCCTTGGAAAAATACATAGCGGTGACATATTGTGGTCACGATTTTTCTTTGAACTTTGTTCAGCTCTGATAAGTTGATTTATACATATCTTGGCGTGAAATAGCGTTCTTTATATAAAGTAATTTGGATTTCTTAGTCTCTCTATATTTTTAGGGATTTCTAAGATGCTTTTGGGCTCAAAAGATTTTTAGATTTTTCAGTAATTCTTTTTTTCTTTTTTTGAGTTCTTCTATTTCTCTTTCTTTAATTCTCTTTTTGTCTTTCAAGTTCTTCTTTAGATGGTTGTGGTGGTGGAATGTCAGCATCTTGTTCCCAGGCTAATGGTGATTTAATAGTCTAATTTCTTTTCTTAATCTAATTCTGGTGGGTGTTGGAGCATTTTTTTAAGTTTTTTCAATTAGAACTTTCCTTGTTGTTTAGATTATCTAAGTATTCCATTCCCTCAGTTTCATTATCAAAATGTTTGAAAAACTAATGGGCATTTGGCGGTTGGGAACTACATACAGTTAAAGTTCCTTTTGATGATACATGATAGAGCATTGTTTGAGTCCTTTTTTTAGTTGTCTATATCGAAGCTAATCCAAGAAAAAAATCTTTTAGATAATAGTCAGTAATTCTAGGTCATAAGGGACAACAGAGTTTCTCTTAGTCTGTGGCAGGAATAGCGATTTATATCCATGAATTTCTGGAAAACGGAATTTCTTCATAGAATCTTGGTAACATTTGAACATCAATAGTATTATCTTTATTTATAACAGTACAAAAAAATATTTCTATTGTTAATTTTTATTTTTTTGGCTATCATAATGTTTAATGAACATAGGGCGATAAATCATATTTTTTTGTTGATCATTTAAAATATATTTCATGGCTCAATTAGTAATGGATTGAATGACATCTGTAAAAGAAAATGTTGTAAATATTTTTCTTGAGTAACTCATTCAAAATATATTCATCTAAAGTAATAATTCTTTGTTCTTTAGTAATTGGTAGTTCATCTTTTTTTATAAAATTTAGGAAAAAAAGTACAGAAAAAGGTCTTAATTTATATTTAGGATAAAGCAAATCCTTTTTCAGTAATTTGTGTTCCATTTTTCCATAAGTCTTTGAGCTGAAACATATCCATGAATTGCTACATGAGTAGACTTTATTCAAATCAAAATCTGAGTTTGTATCTATTGAGTGGATAAACAGATAAATACACATAATAATCAATCGGTCTAGAAAAATTCATGGGCATTTTTTTAATAAGAATATTCTTGTGAAAACAGAGTATGATTTGTTTTTTTAAGTCAATGAATTTCTTGAGTTTTGGTACAAAAGAAATCAGCATATCAGATTTTTTTAGTAGGCGAATTGTAATCAGCTTTGTTAATTAGTTCTCTTTCATCATCAGTGTAATATAAATTATTATCGAGTAAATATTGTCTAAAAGGCGAATTCGACTAATTCTCCTACAAGAGCATTATTAAAAGATTGAATTCTCTTGAATTGGTATAATCTTTTTCCATATTGGAATTTTGTTTCCAGATTCTATTTTTTTCATAAAAGTTGGGATTTTGATTAAAGAACTTTTAATTTCATAATTAGAGTAACAGGTACAATCAGATTTCATTCATAAGTTCTAGAGCCTTTTCTATTTTGAAGTCAGACAGCAGTAGTTTGTTTCTGGAGCGTTTTTAATATTGAGCTGTGTTAGTTTATATGTGATTTTAGCAATTCTTCGGGCGAGGCATTTTTAGAGTGCGTTTTATGTAAAGGAAGGAAAACAGAATAGAAGAACTTTCCTTTTAGATAATTTTTTTGAGTTTTAGCATATTTTGAACTCGAATTCATCTTTTTTTCGTGTTTCGCATTCTTGGTTATCTATAGCAGTGAATAGTTTGTCTTGGACTTCTTCAAAATTAGTATATTTTGGTTTCCAATTCAATTCTTTGTACAATTTAGTGGAATCAATAGCATAGCGTAAATCATGAGAGATCTATCAGTAACATGGTCATAGAAATCATTAGGCATGTGCATTTCTTTAAGGATAGATCTAATGAGTTTCTTTATTATTCTTTTTCTCCATTGAGTAATTAAGTAAGTTTCAAAGTTTGCATCATTAAGGGATGGGACGGAGTACAGAAGAGTGGTCGTTTGTATGAATCAATCTCTAACATTTTTGACATTTCCATATAATTTTTGGTTTAATTCAAAAGTTAAAATGTTCGTAATTTGTCTAGGAATAAATTTTTTTCAATATGTTGGTATGACGTAGTTATTAGAGCAATTAGAAATTGTGAACAATTCCAAAATGATTTAATCCAGTACTAGTATCAAATCTGGGAAGAAGCTGTTGATGAATAAGGAGGAGTAGGGATTGTAGTTTTGTATCTTCAGTAAATTTTTTTCACGTGGTAATTCAGCGAGGCAAATCTTCTCTTAATGGTAAATCAAACAGAATTTCATCTGTTGAAACATGATGAAAACGTAAATCATATTTACGAGCAGATCTCTAATAATGTATGTGGCAACAAAATTTGTATAGATAAACGGTGATGGGTCATTAAGTGAATTGTCATTATGAGTTTCAGGGCGCATAATGAACAATAGCGTCGATTTAGGGAGGCGAGTTATCGAGCGATTCTTTATCCATAATGTAAAAGACAATCAATTCTGATCTATCTCAAGAATTGATTTAACATTATTTTGATTTCCAGCATAAGTTAATTTATCTAAAATTGTAATATGTACATTAGGGAAGTTGTTATGAACGTAATGAACGAAGTTAGGGAAAAATGGGAAAGGGATAAAAAACTAGTATAATATTCTTATATTTAACCATCTTTTTCTCCAATTATGCGAAGCAAATGCTTTCCATATTCATTTTTCTTTAATGGTTGAGCAAGTTCTAAAACTTTCTCACGAGTAATATAACGCATACGATAAGCAATTTCTTCAAGATTAGCTAGTTGAATATTTTTGTAATCGTTGGACATTTCAATATAACGTGGAAATTCTAACAGAAATTTCATGTGTTTGCGTATCTGAAAAAGCAAATCCATAATTCATTAGTTCTGGCGATAATTCAGCTTTTTTTCTAAATGAACTGATTACATCAGTAATTTCTAATTCTCCACGAGCACTTGGTTTAAGATTTTTTGAAATTTCAATAGCACTATTGTCAAAAACATATAAACCAGTAATAGCATAATTAGAACGTGGTTTTTCGGGTTTTTCTTCGATTGAGATTACATTCATGTTATCATCAAATTCGATAACTTCAAATCGTCTAGGGTCTCTTACATTATAACCAAAGATAGTAGAACCAGAGTCTTTTTGAACTGCACGTTGTAAAATTTCTGACAATCCAGCTCCATGATAAATATTATCAAATACAAGTTAGAGCAACAGTATCATCGCGTAAATTCTTCTCCAATAATAAAGGGGGTGAGGAGATCAGGTGATGGTTGTTCTTTATAGGATATGTTGATTCCATAATCTGAGCCATCATTAAGCAAATCTTTAAAACGTGGCAAATCCTTTGGAGTAGAAATAATTAAAATGTCTTTAATACCTGCCAACATTAAAGTTGACAACGGATAATAAATCATTGGTTTGTCATAGATTGGCATAAGTTGTTTTTGAAGTAGATCTAGTAAGTGGATATAAACGAGGTGGGAGAAACTCAAGGATAATGGCTTTCATAATTTGAGTCCTTTCTTGTTTTGTTGAAAGTTTTTTTAATGTTTAAAAATATGGAAGAATGGGATTCAGACTGAGAAAAGATTAACGACTAACTTTGGTGATGGAAAGTCCTCTTGAGCGGATTTTGAGAAAAATAAGAAAGTTTATAAAATATCATTTTTAATATTGTATCACAAATAATTTTTTTAGTTGACGAAAAGATTAAGATTAAAATTATTCACAATCAATATATAAAGAAGAGTTTTGATTAAGTCACTCTTTATATATATCAAGTAATTTTATTTTTTTAATGAATTTAAGAATAAAGTTCTTATGTTTTTAAAAGCAAATTTGAATAAATAATATAAAGGATGATTGGTAAATCAAATTCATTACAAGAAGTTCTAATTTCTGGGTGGAATTTCTTTTTTTAAAGTTCAGTAAATGAGAAAATCATTTTTCTGAGTAAAAACTAAATTTACATATTTAAGATTAGGATTGATTTCAAAGTGAACTTTCATAATTGAGTTGAGTCAAGAATAAGAAGCAGAATTGTATGATTTGAATTTATCGTCAAATCCAGCATAGAGTAATTCAGCAGTATCTCTATAGATTACAGTAAGGTGACAGGAAAAGGAATATTTTCGAAAGTTGAATATATTTAAGTCTTTCTAATTCTTGTTTGAGTTTTCAAAAGTGTTTGATTTATTGTATTCTTCATCTAATTTAGCAATTTGTTTTTCCTTATCAATATAAGAAACAGTAATAAATGAATTTGGGTATCTATATAGTAATTGTCTGAAATAATCTTTATTTCTCAATTTAATGGCTGTCTTTTTTTCAGTTAATTTAGTCAAAGAATAAAAAAATCATGTAATAATGTTTTCAAAAAGAAAGTACATTGTCAATAGAGTAAACAGAACGTACATTTTTATTTTTCTGTTGTTCTTCTTTCTTGGGATCTCATTCTTTTGAGTCATTTTGAAATCTTTAATTACAGCATTTAATTTTTGGTGAATAGAATCAAAAGATTTTTTTCGGTAACATTTTTCTGGCTGAAAGATTATTTTTTTGAAATCATAGTAATAGATTCATCATTAAATACAGGTGGATAGTTTTACAAAAAGTGAACTTTATTTTTCTTTAGCAATTTTTCTTTAAATTTCTGTTACATAGACAAATAGTGCTTTATTAGAATAATCAAAAAAAGCGGAATAAGGAATATAAACAAAGTTTTTTTATGAAGAGCGATTTCTCTAATGAAATTAGAGCAGTTCCTAGACTTTTTCATTTTCATAGAACAAAAGTTTTTATTTTGCATATAGGGACTTTTGGTACGGGGCATTCTCTGTTTGAAGTAAAGAATAATTATCAAAGTGAACTCACATAAGTATCAAAATCTTCTTCATTATAGTATGAGTAGTATATTTCATTTGTTTGACTTCTTTCACGTTTATAAATACAGGAATAGTAATTTTTCAATCCTTTTGATTGTAATTAGTGAATTTTCTAATGGGTTGTCAATCAGAATTGCGGGCGAGGTTCAGACTTTAATTTAGGGTAATGGAGCTATGTGATGGCTACTAGCGGCGTAATAATGGTCAGACAACAGGAGAAATATTGTCTAAGCGGAGGAAAAAAAACAACGAAAAAAATCAAAAAAATAAATTTAATAGGAGGTCATTTTTGATGATTTTTCAAGCGGGATATTCAGATGAGAACATAGGAGTTAATGAGCTCGAGGCAGTTGAAGATTTCAGAGGGCATGTAAATCAGGTAGGAACTTTCTTTTTCAAATTATTATTTAGCGTTAATAGTTGTTTAGAAAAGTATTGCATTCGTTCCTAAGTTCTGAGATTACGTAAATTCGTTTTAAAAATCGTTTTTAAAAAAATTGGTGGTGTATCTTTTATATGTTTTCCTATATTAAATGAGATAGCGTCCGAGTCTAAGTAATGGGCGTGTGGGGATGGGACTCCTGACTTGGGGCTAGAGGCGTGGTACTATCAATTGAGGGACGGGAATCAGAAAGGAATCATTTAGATTCAAAATTTTTATCGACATAGTTATTATATCATAATTTTTTTATCAAAGTCAATAGAAAAAAATTTAAAAATTTTTTTAAATTTTTTTGAGTTTCCTAGAGTGAGAATCAGGGCACATTCATATTTAGGGAGTAATCTTTCATTACGTTATTGGATTTAGAATTTAATATGGGGTCGTAACGGAGCTGCGTATTAACATAGTCGATGGGTAGGAATGGACGGGACGGAGTGAGTTATGGAGTGCAGAGTTAGGCATGGTGAAAATAAATAGAAACAGCATTATGGCTTTTTCAGGAGGCATCGTCATGTAAAAAAGTTCTTTAGAGCAAAATGATAGAAATATTAACAAGTCTTTTGTTGGAATCAGACGTCTGTCTATTTCAGGTAGTTCATATCCAAAAATGTATGGACGGTCTTATGATTGAATTTTACGTAGTGGTGCAAGTACGGATTTGAAGTCTTGTTCTGACAGTCAACATTATTGAACAATAGTTATATTATCACAATATCAAATGATTGTCAATAGATTTTTATTTATTTTTTTGAAAAAAACATAAATTGATTTAGTATTAAATGGGAATGAGTCTAAATCGAAATATTTTTTTGTAGATGAGGTAAGTAAGTTTCATCTTTTTCTCGATAGAGTTCTTTTTAGTTCAATTGATTTGGCTAAAGGGTTTCCAAATCCAAGTCTTAATGGTATCTTCAATGTTATATTGTTCTTTAGATTCACGATCAATGATTTCAGAGCTTAAACAGTATGAAAAAAAGGATTTCATAAAGCATTTTTTTATAATTGGTAGAAATTGAATCTTTGTATTTATTATAATTATTATCAATAATAGAATTTTTTTCAAAAAGTTCATTGAGCTGAAATATCCATTTTCTTTTTCAGGGCTGGTTCAGATACGGGATAATACAGAAAAAAATTCTTCAATTTCATTAGGGTTGAGCTAATCTCGGATAATTAAATATCAAAAAGGGTTTTAGAATTTCCATAATCATAGTAATTGTTTCAGTTCGTTCTTGACGATTTAGATGAGTGATGATTTCATGGAAAAGCTGTAGATAAATAAATAATGTCAAATTGAATTTCTTTATTAGTTAAATCATCTTTTTGTAGTACATTTTGCAAAAGCTGGGCAATTCTGTTTGAACAGTTTTAGAAATATCATAAGCATAATATTCAGCGTAGAATCAACATCAGAAATAAATTCAGATTGAGTAGGGAGCAAAATCAAGGATTTTTCAAAAGTCCTTTTTGATAAGTAAGGTTCAACAGTACAAATTTAGATTTGAGTGTCTGATTCATTCGTTGAATATATACATCTTTGTTATTAGACTGTGTAATTTTCCATTGTTTCAAAATCCTATCCTAAGCATTTTTAAGCATTGGTGAACTTTCTTTAAAGTTTTCAAAATCTTTGTAATTTCTCTCAAATTGTAATAGGGGTGGAATAGTTTATCATAAATTCTTTTGGAGCAACAAATTCAATAGTTTTTTTAATTGTTCTTGTGTTGGATAAAAGTGTAAATCATTTTGTATGGGAGTACGTTTTGGTTCTTCTGAATTTCAATATTAGTTTTTGAGCTCATCAATTGTTCCAGTGGGATCCATAGGCATGGTTGGATATTTGATTTCCATGGTAGAACTCATAAATTTTTTCCTCATTTCTTTTTTTGTTGTAATTTATATTATACAACAAAAAGGAGTTTTGACAATCCTTTTTTTAGACAAATTGAGATTTCCATTTGTGAAGTATCATAATTGGCTTACGAGCTCGGGGCTAAAATCGTTTTTCAAAAGATTTGTATCAGTAAGAGTAATACAATGTAATGATTTAATAGTTTTAATTTGTGGCGGTAATTTGGAAAGTGTAGAAATTTCATCATTTATTAAATTTAACAGTCATTAGATAATCCTCATTGAGACTCCAAATTTAGTGAAAAAAATCCATTCTAAAGTCATCATTTGGTATCATTGAGAAATCTTTTCTGAGCTAAAAAAAAATTAAATCAGTATTCTATATTCAGGGATACTAATACAATGTCTAAATCTCAGGGAACAGTTACAAACATATCCTTGAGCATAAATATTTTTCAATTTCTTCTCGGTAAATGAGTTTCAATTTTAATTCAGGGCGATTTTCAAAAAGTGAGATTTCTTTGATTTTGTCTTTATTAAAAATGGTAAAATCTTGAATTTCATAGTATTTTTTTGTTCATCTTGAATCTTTTTTAAAAAAATCTTCTTATAGTTATATTATTCCTTTTTCTATCAACAGTAAGTGATATAAGAAAATAAAAAAAGGAGTGAGAACAATGAATAAAAGCAGAAATTGAAAGTCTAATTTAGAAAAGTTAGATAATGAGCAGGGCCAGAATTAGATAAGCAAGCAGAAAAGTATGATTGCATTAAGGGAAAAAAATTGTTTTTCTTTATGAAAGCAAATAATCTTAAAAGATTAGTTATTGATGATTTAGTTATTGACTTAGAAGAAGATGAGGTGGAATAATGGCTAAGTATCATATTGGGAAAGACGGAACACTAAAAAGATGTAGAGCTACTAAAGCATGTCCTTACGGAGCAATCTCTGACCACTTCAATACAATTGATGAAGGCATGTCTATTGCTGATGATTTAAACGAACAATTACAAAGTGCTCAATCATTTGGTATTGCAAGAAGTGGTAACTGGGTTCAAGTTGATAAAGAAACAGAATTAGCAGTTGTAAAACTTAATAACTTGCGTATTGTTATGAAGCGTTTAGATAATATTAAGGAAAACGCTAGAAATCGAATTCTTAACTCTATGAAAGAGTTAAATGTAAAATCTATCAAAGATGAAGTTGGAAGTATCTCATTTATTGAGGGGAAACCTGTTCTTGGTGTAGATACAGAAAAATTAAAAGAAAGTGGTCTATACCAACAATATTCTAAAGAAGTAAATGTAAGAGAACACACTTCATTAGATGTTGAAAAAGACGCTAGAGCTATTCGTTTTGAGGAACGTATGGTTATGCCATCAGGTGAGTCAATTAACTTTAATTTAAGTGTTGATGAAGATGGTAATGCTCAAATCAATGATGAAACTAGAGAAGCTCTTCGTCAATTAAAACAATTTGAAGATACATTAAAACAAACTAAAGAATTAGAGAAACAAATGCGTGCTGAAATCATGGAAAATATGAAAGAAGCTGGTGTTGATGAAATTAAAGTTGGTACTGCAACACTTTCATATGTGCCAGAACATACGAAAAATATTGTTGATACAAAAGCACTTAAAGATGCTGGTAGATACGATGAATTTTCTAAATTTAATGACAGGAGCGATAGTATTCGTTTAACAATCAGAATTTCAAAAAAAGAGTGAAATTCAAAAGTCTCTTTTTATTTTTTTATTTAATTTTATATTTAGGGTATTTTTATATAATCTTTAATGGCAGGATAGATAAATTTATTTTTCTGCATAAGTAAATTCTTCTATGTATGGTCTTTCTTTTTTTCATTTTTGGGAATAGAAATGTAAAAAAAGTAAGGCAGAATATGTAGTAAATTTTATATTCATCTTCTACAATTTTTAATCATAGCAAAATTGTATTTATCAAAGCAAAATAAGTTTTTCGTCTTGATTGAGAGCAATAAGCTTTTGAGGTAATTTCATTAGAAGTCTAGGATAAGGGGATGAGTCACAAATGAAAACATATTTTTTTGTTTTTGAAAGCAGAATCAATTAGAAGTTTTTCTAAATTATTATTCATTGCTTCTGTTAGGGTCTTTTGGTAGTCGTTTAGGTAATCTTTTATATTCTGCATATCAAAAGAAAGGTCTTTAGTGACAAATCTCTGTTCTTTATAATTCCAATAATTCCATTTGTTTATTTTGTTCTTATAATGGATTCTTGATTTCAAAAGTGTTGAGACTTTTATAATAAAGTGCTCAATCAAATGGAATTCAATGTCTGAATAATTTCTAATGATAGAATTTTGGTAAATCAGAACTTCATTACAAATTTTGATAATTCTTGAGTTAAGTATTCTGGGTGACTCATCAATCTTCTTTTTCCTCTTTCCATTCTTCCTTATAATCAGTGGATTTAGAAATTGTAACAATTTCAATTTTAAAATCATCTTCTTTATATTTTTAATGAGATTGAGCGTCAGTAATAAGAACAGTATAATCTTCTAGTTCTTGTAAATCTGTTAGAACTTTCTGTTTCATAATTCTCTCTATTGTGTTGAAAAGCAAACGATGAGTGAATTTCTAAAAGAAATGATTTCAATCTTTCATAAGTTTCTGAATTTAGCAAATAATCTTCATCATAGCAATTCATTGTATATTCTTTGTTGAACTAGAAAGTTCTATAATCTTCTTGATAGTGAATTTATCATTGGCAGTATATTCTGAGCAATGCACATCTTCATAATGAGCAAAGTCATTGTAAAGGGGTAAAAAAATATCGAGATTTATGAGTAGTGCATCAATAACAGAAATTTCTTCAATGATTGTAGGGATTGTCCTTATCAAAAGCAAATTCCTAATCGGAACTTTCTAATTTGAATTTTTCCTTTAGTAGTTGAAAAATTTCAATTGTAATATTTTTCTTGATTGAATAGCAATTCAAGAATTTCATTATAGTAGAACTTTGTAAAAGTTCTTAAACTCAGTTAAGTCTTTAAAAGTCATATTTTAATTGGCTAAGACTTTATATTATCATTGTATAATATTTTTTTGAAGATTGTCAAATGAAAATAGGATTAAGAAATTTTTTTGTTTATAATGGCAGTGGGCGATTTTTAAATATCGTTATATCGTCGTAGTAAAACGGGAGCGTAAAATCTGAACTTTCGATAAATGTATCGATTTTACAATGAAACAGTTTAGAGTCATTAGAGTGAGGCTAAAATAAAAAAAGAAAAGGGCATATAAAATAGTACTTTTTTTATTTTTAGTCTTTTGTTATCTTTCTTATTTTTTTATTGTAAGTGAATAGAGCAGGACAAGGAAAGCAAGAATAACGAGGTCAATGAAAGCGAAGATAGATTCATTAGAAGTGTTAGTTACAGGTGAGAAATTTTTTTAACATTTACATCTTTTTTTGATTTGAAATAGATTGATTTGAAACAAATTTGTTCCATACATTGAGTTTTCATCAATAGATACTATTGTAATCGTAATTCTCTTTGTCGTTGTTCTTCACGAACTGTTCTTGTTCTTTACAATTTGTTCTTCTTTCAGAATCTCTAATTGAGCAATAAGATCTCTTCGTGTTTTGAACTAAGTTCAGCAATTTTAGCACGTTCTACATCGGCGAGCTCTTTGAGTTTTAAGTAAAGTGATTCTTTTTTTCTTTTTTTGAACAGTTTTTCTTCAAGTGTTTTTTTCTTGTTCTTTAAGTTGTTTTTTTAAGTTCTTTAATTGAATTTGTTAGTGTTTCAATTTCTTTGTTGTTGTTAGCAATTTCTTCTTGAGTAGAAGTAACATTGAACAGAGCTCTTTCAATTTAGCATTAAGTGTTTCTAATTGATTTTTCAATACGTTTTCAAAGATTTCAGACAGTACTTTTCTACATCAGCATTTGGTTTATCATATTCAGATTTAGCATTGTTGTAAATAGTTGTAGCATTTTTCCAAAAGCAGTTTCGAGGCTGTGGAAGAGCAGTATTTAATTCTTTAATCTTATCTTGAACAGTAATAAGATTATTCTTCGCAACAGTTAATTTATGGAGCGTAGAGCATTTTTTCCCAAGTGCATTATCAAGGGAGCTCTTGAGCAGTTTGGCATAAAAGAGTTTCAACGAACTCTAAACGTTTTAATTCTTTAGTTGAATCATTAAGTTTATCAGTTGTAGATTTAACATTCTTAGTGAGCTGCAATTCGAACTTTATTTGTTTCGATTTGTTTTTCAAGAGTAGTTACACGAGCGTTGAGCGCGTTGAAATCTGTTGTTGGAATGTCATATTCTTTAGTTTTTCAAAGTGGTATCTTGTTGTTTCAGAGCTGTTTCATCAGTGGCGAAAATCATTACATGAGATTTCCGTCTTGGATACGAAAGTTTGCAATTCAGTTTTTCTTGTAATTTCCAAATCAGAAACAGTTGAATAAAAAGCATGTTCTCAGTGGTAATTCATCATCATACAGCATGAATCAGCGTGTTATAGAAATTTCGGAACTTTCAATTTAAGCATTGTTGTCATATTTGTTTCAAGTGAATAATTAAGTGTTTTCCATACAGATGGAAGGGTGAGTGTTATGAAGCGATTTTGATAAGTTCGAAAAAACAGATTCAAAAGTACTTCAAATGAGGCAAAGTCAGGGCGCATCAAATACAGTAGGAGAGTTGTGTTTTTTGAACTACAGTGCATTTTTATATGTTTTGAAAAAGATAAGTTTTTGATAAGTTGAGTGGGTACTAAGATTTACACAGACATAGTTGGAAGAATGTTCCAAATTTAGTACGTACATCTTCAATAAATTGAGACACGGATATTCAATTCTTTTAATTGTTCTGTTGTAAGGTTAGTTGGGTCAACAGTATGGTCATCGATTTCTTTTAAATGTAATTCCATTTGCGAACGAGTTTCTTTTTGAATTAAAATTTCTTGAGCAATTTTATTTGGTGTATCATGTTAGCAGTTGTTTTGTTTTGAGAACTTTCGGTGGAAATGTAGGCATGTTGGTAGATTTCCAAATTAGAGCAGATTATTTTTTTAGCAGTGGTTAAATCATTGAGCAATTTTTTTCTTTTCAGCAGTTTTGAACTTTTCTGTTTCGATAGCATCATTTTTTTATCTTTTTGTATCTTGTGCTAATTGTTTTTTTGTGAAGCAATGTTATTTGAACGAATTTGGTCAGCAGAGTTTGAGTTCGAGCAGATCTGCATCAGGGAGATTTCTTGGTCAGAAGCGTGTGTAGAAGTTAAATCATTGATTTCATCAGTTAAAGTAGACTCATTTGTGATTTGTTTTTAAATCTTGTTTGATAGAATCTGGTTTATCTTGAGCGTTCTTTTTTTATCAGTAGTAGAACATCCAAGGCATCAGTTGTGGTTTGGATTTTGAGCTCTTCATTCTTTTTGGTTTTTGTTTAGCGAACTCTAAATCTTTTTCTGTATCAGAGATTTCTTTTGTTGTATCTGTTACATCTTTCTTAGCAGTCTCTAGTTTTTTTATCCAGTCAGGAGTTTTGAGAACATCTTGGCTAATTTTTGTTTCAGCATCAGTCTTATCTTGATTAGTTTTATTTGGTGCATCTTGGGATTTCATGGCTTTCTTTGGTTGCATTATCATAATCAGATTTGAGTGAGTTTCTTTTTTTCAAAAGTATCTTTTTGCAGAAGTTTCAGGGCTGCAGTAACATCTTGAGCAGTTTTTTTCTGCGTTGTTTTTCAAGAACTTTCTCGATAGGAGTAACATTTTTCTGTTGTAGGAGTGAGATTCTGTTGTTTCAGCAGGTTGTTCAGACTTTATTAGTTGTAGTAATGGTGTATCAGTTGTAGTTGTGGGCTAATTTCAGTAGGAGGAGTAATTGGTTTGGCTTCGTGCAAATGCAGTTGTTCCAGTTGTTGCGGGCTGGGATTGCAGTCCCAGCAATAATAGTTCGTTTGTTCATATTAGATTTGGCTTTCTTTTTCTGTAATATTTGTAATAATTCTAACAGTTTAGTTTCATAGTAACATATAAATTATTTTTTTGTCAACAAAAAAAGTGAGAAGTTTTTAAAAAATTTTCATTTTTTTCTTTATTTCAGTCAAAAAAATGATTTTTATTATTCTTTCAGCTAAGTGTGTTTCGTATTTGAGCCCTGGGGCGATTTTTATAAGTTTTTAGCAGTGGCTCAGAAAGAAGTAATACAAGTAACACAACGGGTATAAGTTTTTTTCATTATAAATCAATCTTCCTTATTTTTCAGAATTTGAATTTTTTTGATTTTTATCAGACTGTATTCAAGAAGTCAGCAAATTTATTTAATCCTTTATTAAGGAATGTTTGATTTTTGGAAGCAATAGCGGGAAACTGTTACAAAAAGTATTTTTTTGTATTATTGATAGTATCTTGAGTTTTTTTCTGAGCGGTAAAATTCATCAAAAAGCAGAAATAGAACTATAGATTTTATCAGACTGTTTTTGTTTGATGAACTTTATCAGCATTCTAGCATTTTTCTTATAATCTTCTTCTGAAATTTGAAGCAATTTAAGAGCAGTTTCAAGAGATAGATTATGTTTTTCTACAAATGATTTGATTTTATCTTTCAATGAAGCATTATCAGTAGTTCCAAAGTATTGATTTTTCAAAATCAAGGTTTCAAAGTTTCTGTATATTCATTAGCAAAGATTTTTTTCATTAAGTTCTTGGAAAGTTTCGATAGTAATAAATTCTTCTTTGAGCAAGATTTTTGTCAAGGTTTTGGTTTTTCAGAAAGAGTTTCATCTAAGAACTTCTTAACAATAGGAAGTTCTTTTTTTGAGTGTTGATAAAGTTTAGAAATTCATCATAAGTTTTCATTTCTTTAGTATCAGTAAGTGTTTCTTCAGTCATAGTTTCTTGTTCCTTTGATTCTTCTTGAGGGTCGTAATATTCAGATTCTTTGGGGCGTAATATTCATAAAAAAATTTCAGGGGACATTTTATTTTTGGTGTTCAATAACATTTTCAAAAATTCTTTAATCTTATAGAGGGCTTTTGTTTGTGTCTGGTAAGTGAGACAGTGGTAGGGATCGATCTAAAGGGCTCTGCAGATTTCTTTATTTGTTAAATGGGATTTCTTTAAATAACGAGTCGAGATTTTTGATTATGTTCTTCTTGGGATAAATATTGATGCTTGCATTTTTTTGAATTTCTTCATTTAATGGTTTGTATTGGTGATAATATTTTTCCAAGTGATCTTTAATACGATAAGTGTTTCAAAAATCGTGATTGAGGCTATAGAAAGAGAAACAGTAGTGCATTACAATTCAAATCTTCTGCAATTTGTTTCTTAGTTGGTTTTGATATTTGTTGAGCTCTTTAAAAAGTGCATCTAAGTTAAATCTTTAGAGAATTCAATATAATTGTTCTTGGTAATAATAATGTTTTCTAAATGAGTCTTTAACAAGATGAGCAATTCACTTTTGGAGTCCATTTATAGAATTGACAACAGCAGATTGAGCACAATTCAAATCTTCAACAATTTGTTTTCTTTGTTAGTTTTGGAAATTATTAATTTTATCAAATAATTCTTCTAAATTAAGTTCATTGATCATTTGTTCTTGTTCCTTTCGTGGTTCATATTTATTGATAATGTTTTTCTAAATATTTTTTTGGATTTTTATAAGGCGTTGGAATTTTCTCTTTCCATGTAGCTACTCAGAAATAGTAGTTTTATTACAATTTAAGTCTTTTTGCAATCTTGTGATTGTTGGTTTTCATATTTATTGAGCTCTTCAAAAAGCATCTCTAAGTTAAAGTCTTTAGGAAGTTCAACGTGAGATTTCACTTGTTCAATAATATTTTTCTAAATATTGTTTAATTTTTGTAATATGTTTTAGTTTTGAGTCTTCCCAGTTTTTACATAGCGATACAGTGGCAACAGAACATTTTAAATCTTTTGCAGTGATTACATTTGTTGGTAATTGGTATTTATTGAGTTTCTAAAAATAGTTCTTCTAAATTTGAGTACTGTATCATTAGTAATGAGATTGTTTTTCAGATTTTTAGAAAATCTATGAGATATTTTTCTAATTTTTTTATCATATTTTTGAAGAATTGGTTTTTAATTGCAAAGCGTACAGAATCTTTTGGCATTTTCAATTTTTCTTTCCATGAACGTGCATTAAAATCAGTAGGGTGCAAAAGTCAAAGTTTTTCTTTGGGAGATAGTCTTTAAATAATCAATGGTATAAATTGTCTCCATAGCGTCTTCTTTCTATTCTTTATTTTTCTGTTTTCACATTGTCTGGTGTTTCATCTTTTAGCATAATGGTACAATATACATAATAAAAGGCGAAACTAGGTAAAAACAAGCAAATAAAGCATGGTAAACGTAATAACGTAGCATCAACAATATTCAGCGATAGAAATAATAAAGCATCAAGTTTTCTGTTAGTTTTTGATTTTTTTCATGATTCAAAAAACTCCTTATTATATTATATTAGTGTAGTATATCAGTTTTGTTTTTTTGTGGATGCAAGCATTATCATGTGGTACAAGAATTGTAGAATAATGTATATTCCATAATTCAAGATTGTTTTTTTCGTCCGTGAGCTGATGAGTATTTCATCTTAAATCAGATGAACATTTTAATTTCATTCTCTTTTTCCATTTCAAAACTCGGAGGAATTACAATTTCAAAGAAAATGAAAAAGTTATTTTTAATTTGAATTTTCCACAGAGCAGACAATCAATCATTTGGTCTTATTCTGGTTAAGCAGAAAGTAGTATGTTATTTTATTTTATCTTTTTAAGAGAATTCCTCTGCGAGCAATAACATAAGAGTCCAGAGTGTATGTTTAATTTCATTTTCGGACAATATTTTTCAGATTTCACAATCCAGTCGTCCAGCTGGATTGAGACTATGTAAGAAAATTCTATTTTTAGCACATTTAGAATCACAATAGAATCAAATTTAGAATAAGCAAGGGTTGATAACATTTCATTATATTTTTTTGCATCTCTTGGGTATTAAATTATCTTTCTTTTTTAGTAAAGTCAAGTTTTTTCTATAAGTAAATCATAAAAACTGTATTCAAGCAATAATCTTTTTTTAATCTTGTTGTATAATTTGAAAGTCATTTGTAGTTTGATTGGCTTGGTATTGATAATCTATGTTAAAAGTATTTATTAAATTGATATTTATCTGTTTCATTTGAGATACAGAGGCTATTAAAATCTTAGTACAGATCATAGTATTTCTTGTTACACATAAATCTTTGTTGTGTTCAAAAATTATATATAATTTGAAGCAATGAGTTTATTCTCTTTAATCTTAATTCTATAAGTTAAAAAAGAACTTCTTTGGTTCTAAGTAGATTCTTTAATAAATTAGTATAATTTTTTTATTATTGAAATTAAATTGAAAGCAAACGAATTTATCATTTTCTAAATCAATTTCTTTTCTAATTCTAAAATAGAATTGATTTATTTTTAGAGTTGTATTCAAAAGTTGAAAATTTAAGTTGCAAGAATTATCTCAGGGATCTTCCTAAATAATAGATTTCAGTATCTCGTTTTTTTAAGAAATTCTTTATAATCTTTTTGTAATAGTTCTTTTTGTGCAAAACATGATTTATATTTATTTGTTTCAATTTCTGTTTCAAGATTTTTTTAAGTTTTTGTTTTTAGTATTTAATCTATTTTGCTCCAATAGATTTTTTTATTTTTTTAAGTTCTTGTATTTGATGAAATTAAAGTTTTTGATAATCAGTATTCAAGTTAATTCTTTGTAGAGTTCTTTCATCTTTTTAATTTAGTTAATTCTTTTTCAAGAGTAGAAATTTTTTTCTCTAAATTTTTCTTTCAAATTCTTTTTAATTCTTTGATAGATTCATAACGGGCTAACATATTGGGTTTAATATTGCATCAATAGATGGGTAGTTAGATTAAATTCTTCTTTTAATTGAGCATGAATAATATTTCTATCTTTTTTTGAGTGATTTTGACATTCTTTATATAGTAATTTTTTTAATTCTATGAAAAGTTAATCTCTGAATTTTTATTGAATAGTTCAATATAATCAGAAATGTATTTGGCACTGATTATATTCTTTATTCAATTTTAATTCAGTTGTTGAAAAAGTAAATACATTGATCATTATTTGATAATCCTTATTCTATATTAAACAAATCCAGATTCTTTCAATTCATTTTGAAAGTTGTGATTTGAATTCAGTTAATTTGTGTCTTTCTACAAGCAAATCGGATTGGCTGATTTTTTTACAATCAGGACAGGGCTGCATGGGTTTGTTTTTTTAATTGATTGAGCAATTGAGCGAGCATTTCGTTTTGATGGTTTGACATTCACATTCACAATCATAAAAGAAATAAATATTTATCTTTCTCTTTTGTTTTGCATCATTCAATTTCAATAATAATGGCAGTAAAATCTGAAAATTTTTCTCACATTCTAATAGCTCAAAAACAATACGGTGTTTTATATTCTTTCCCAGTTGGGACTCAAAGTAAGTTCGAATGTTTCATCATCATAATATTCTGTGGTTGGGTCAATAGGAATCGTAAAGTTCAAAGTCAGTTTCAGCGACAAAGGTTTCCAAATTGTTTTCTTGAGTCCATTCAGGATCGATTTCATCATCAGTCCATTTTAATAATCATGGCACGTGTTGTCATATTATTTTTTTCCTTTCTTAAATAATCTTTTTAATTCTAAATAGATTATATAATAAGATAAAAGCAAAAGTCAATAAAAAAAGTACAGATCATGGTAGACAAGTTGTTGTTTGTTTTTTATTTAGTGTTTGGTAATTTATCAGGTTGGAAGCTTGAGCAGTGGTGTATCAGTAACAACAAATGGCAATGACATCTTCTCAACATTATAGTTTTCTTTTTAAAAGCAATTTGTTTGTCAAAGTCATTAGTTAAATCTTCATAAACAGAGGGCTGCGTGTTTTGAATCAAGAAATTTTTTTAGTAAATTCACATTGTTTACAATTTTGTTTTCCATATACAGTGATAGACATATTTTTATTTTTGGTCCTTTGATTTTAGATTAAAATAAAGAGTGGTAGAAAAAGTGATGCTTATAGATTGGAGCTAATGTGAACTTTCGATAATTAAATCTTAGACATCTTGGTAGAAATGTAAATGAGATGGTGTATCTTCATTATCATAAATCAAAAATAGAATCAACGTTATCATAAGGAGCAGATTCAGTAATAAATTCAAATTCAGAAATGTGAGACCCTACGATGAGCTCTTCTGAAGAACTTTGTATAAAGAATCTACATCATAAGATTCGATTTCTTTACGAGTAATAGAATGTTCTGATTTGATACTCTGCTGAGAATCAGTGACGTAATAGTTTCTTTTTTTCTGAGTGCGGACTCTTCAAATTTCTCTTTAAGATATTTAGCAGTAGTTACAGCAACAACAAAAAGCTAATACGGTGAGCTAAAATTAAGCTTTTTTTAAACATGATTATATGAAAACTCTTTTTATAGATTTGATAAGAAATATCAATCCTTATAGTTATATTATTCCAAAAAAAGAGCGGAACAACAGTTCAAAAGTCATTTTTATTTTTAAATTTTGAATAACTTTTTGAATCACATAATCATCTGTCATTGTTTTTATCAGTAGTTTTGATTTCAATGAACTTTATTTTCAATCAAGTCTAAAAGTTGTTGGAACTTTCTTCCAATAAATTTCAAATGATAGTTCAATTATGAACTCATTATCTTTTTAAAAATTTTTGTCTAGTTTTTCTATATCTAATCGATTTTGTAGAAAAAAATTTAAGTCAATATCATCTAATTCTTTTTAGAACAGATAATGACTTTCTTTTTTTCTTTTTGTGGATGAACATTATTTGTGTTATCTTCCTTGATTGTATTTCGTTGAGAAAAATGGTGAGAAAAAAATTCAAACATTATAAATAGCTCTCTTGAATAAGTTTAATATATTTGGGAAGTACTCTTGAAGCGTACTCATAGATTTTTTTAGCAAATTCCAAGCAAATTTTTTTGTTTCAGGTTTGATAAGCAGTAATATTTGTTTCTAAAGAGTCACGATTTCTTAGCAATGGCGTGATGGTAGTTGTTTATAGAACAGATTTTCATAATCAAAAAAACAGAGTTTTTCTTTTTCTGTATTTAAGACAAATTCAGTTAATTGAATAATGAGCTTTGTTAGGTAATTGTGTTGATTTATATTTTTTTGGTATTCGTCAATTTCTTTTGGCAGATGATTTTTCTTCAATATAGAAGTTGGGTTAAATCTTCTTTTTAGTTTTAAAGTTTCTTCGATTGAAGAGTTAATTTGAAATGGATTTTTTTAATAGTTATTTCTTTATTGTCATTATTGAAGTAAATTTCGATAGGGAAGAGAGCTCATTATTGTTAATGTAATCTTCAATCATGAAATTAAAAATAGTATCATTTGAATTTCAAAACATTGATTTAATCAAATCAAAAAGAATTAAAACATTTAAAATGATTAGTATAGATTAGCGGTTTTTCATAATCTTCCAATTCATCATTAGCCATAGCTTCGTAAATTAAAGTTTGGTTCCCATTAGGCAGTAAATCTAAAATAGACGAGTCAATGTCAAGAACTGAGTAATTGATAGTATCTTCTTCTACAATTACTGCAGCCTCTTCATTATCATTGTTAATCAAATCATAGAAAATAGAAGTTGTTAATTGGGGACCGGAGATTGCCTTCAAATCTTTCATCTGATAAAGATGGTTATTCCAATAAAAAACAAAGTACTTCTTATTTTCAAGATTTAAAGGCAATACATCATTCATTCCCATTTTTATTTAACTCCTCCAACAATTTTTAAATGATTGTTAATTTTATTTGTTGCTTCTTCCAAAGCCTTAGATTGTTCATCAAATGCCTTGACTGCTTCATTACGAACAACAGATAGTTTTTCATGAGTTTCTTGCATTTTACGAGCAGCATCAATAATTAGTTGTGTATCAATAGTTGTTTCCATAGCAGATTTTGAAATGTCTTCGGCGTTCTTTTTGAACTATCTACAGCAAGAGAAATTTGTTTGTTGATAGAGTTTCACGAACAATTTTGTTTGTTCAATGCTTTACGAGTACGTAGTGCTCCAAGAATTGTTGTTAAGTTAGTTTTGTAAATAGGTAATCCGTTTTGAATTGTATCACGAATATTATTGATTACCAATTCATTATCAGATTGCAATTGGCTAATTGATGGGTATTGAATAAACGCAAGATAGAATTGTAAGTTACGCATATCTTGAGTCTTTTTGCGTAGTCGTGTTTGATAATTTACAAGAGAAGTTGTTTGTGTAGTCAAACTCATCTTATTAGAAGTGTTATCATTTTCAATAGATTTATTTGTTTCATCAATTGTATGGCCCAATTCAAGGACTTTTGCTTCTCCAGCTGCAATATAAGCATTCAATTCTTCAAATGTTTGTTTTGCTTGTTCTTTAAGAGCTTCATAAGTACGATTGTCATTTTGCAATTCAGCAACAGATAATTCTAAGCTTTCTGCAATTGTATCTACTTGACTATCCAATGAGCTATAATGATTTTTCAGACGATACAAATGTCGGCGAGCAAAACCAAAAATATCTTTAAATAATGCTTTGCTAGGGTCAGCTTTGTTAATATCTTTAGGTGAGATACTGTTAACTTTCTCGAGCAATGTGTCTAGGTCTAACCCTAAGTTGGAAATATCTTTACCTCTAACATTTGAAAGCACATTGTTAGCATTAACGTTTACTTTATCATAAACATCTTGTCCAAAATTATCCAATGATGAGTAATTATTTTCATCAAGGTCTTTCATAATTTGAACAGCTTTAACACGGTCTTGTTCTTTAAGTGCAGCTAATGAATAATCAAGCTCTTCTACGTTTGTATTTTGCATTTGAGTTGCTAATACTTCTTTAGCAAGTTCCGTATTCGATGCTAATGTTTCTTTTTCTTTACTATTCATAGTAGTCCTACTTTCTTTTTTTATATTTGTGTCTATTATATTATATAATTCGAGTAATGTCAATAAAAAAATGTTAAAAATATTTTTTTCTTAAGAGCGATTTTTGAGGGTTGTTATATCGTCATTGGCGATACAGTAAAATCCTAAAAATCGTAAATTCGATAAATGTATCAATTTATAGAAAAAAACAATTAAAAATCATTTAAAAATAAGAGTGCAATTGAAGCATTTCCTATTTGTTGTTTAAATAAAATTTGATAAGTTTGTTCCATGAGCATAGCAATAGTCATGGGACGATCCAAAGGTACAGGTGTAATATATGAAGTTTTAGGGACATTTTTCAAAATCTACATCACCACAAATTTTAGAAACAAAGCCATCATAAACACGATTGATTGAAACATCAACAACAACAGCTCCTTTCTTAATATAATCTTCCTTGATGAAATTAGGTGGCGTCCAGTAACAATAATGTCAGACTTTCTACATTCTTTTTAATATTTAGAATGCTTGGTATGAGTACAGTGACAGTTGCATTTTTGTTTAACATCAATGAAGCAAGTGGTTTTCCAACAATCGTGCTCTGTTGATAATTTTTAGTTTCTTTCAGTAACATCAATATTGTGAAGCTCTAATAATCGCATAATTCCATAAAGCAGTACATGGACTTTCATACAATCTTTGGCAAGAGTTAATCCAGCATTTTTGAGCATGGGAAAATCAACATCAAGTCGAGGGATAATAAATTTAAGAACATGTTCATCAATATGGTCAGGTAAAGGTAATTGTACGATAGAGATCTGTTAAATACAAACGTTCATTATAAGTCTAATAAATTTAATTAAATCATCTTCGAAAGCGTTTTTAGGAATATTGATAACAGTCACATCAATTCCAGATTTCTTCAGCGAACAATTTTTATTACGAACATAAATCGGGTAGGGACGTTTTCTGAATCGAAAGCAATAACAGTCAAAATAGGTTTGCGTGATTCGTTCTTAATTTTTTTCTTTTTAATTCTTCTCTAATTTGTTTTAGCGAAGTTTTCCGTCTAGTAAAATCATATAGTGGTCCCTTTTTTTGTTAAAAGGTAAAGAAAGTTCTTGTTAAAAAGAACTTTTTAATAAAATTTTATTATATAGTGTGAGCTAGAGATTTCAATTACAATTCGGTCAATTCGATTAACATTAGGAAAGATTAATTCGTACAAATTCATCACGTTTATTTTTTTCAAATTCATATAAGTAGAGATCAATTGTCGATTTTTTAGATTCTTTTGGCGAATTGAGTTCTCAGTGCAGTCATAAGTTCATACAATTCTTTTTTTGTTTTTCTTCTGACAAATTAAGTAATTGTGTTTTGGATTTCTTGAGCTCATTTTTTTATCTTCCTTTTTCTTCATTGTTTTTATAGTTATATTATACAACAAAGAAAAGGGAACTGTCAATAGGTAAATTATTTTTTTAAATTTCTTTTTTTGTCAGATGGAGAGATTGTTTGCATTTTGATTGAGTATTACAGAAGAAAAAAATCTTGTAAATCAAAGTAAGCAATTTGGTCGTTATCTTCACATTGTTTTCTTGGGAATTTCTTTAGCATCCATAGTATTTATAGATACATCAAGATAAATTTTGCTGTAGACTGGGTCGTGTTCCTACATAATGATTTTTCTTTGTGAGTAAGTCTTTGTTTTGCTACAATGATGCATCATAGGTGGTCAATGTTAAATCATCAACAGGAGTAAATTCAGGCGGAAAAAAAACTGGATAAGGTGAATAACAGAGGCGAGTGTGGAGAAGTTTTTACATAAGGATTATGGGTGAACCATCTGGTTCAGAAGTTGGCTAATACATTATCAACAGTATCAACGTAAGTTTGAGGGCTTTCATATTTAGATTTAATTGAGTCTATCTGTCCTAACAATGTCATACATAGGGTCAGACGGGTAGTGTCGCATTAAGATTTTTCAGTTGGTGAGCTCGAAAATGATTTTGATGGTCTGCATATTCTTGAACTTTTTAACAGAATCAAAGTGAACATCATTGAAAAACTATGGGGCATTTGGGTTGAGCATGACACGTGCAGGTATTCCATTTTTTTGAAATGTGGTATTTTTTTGAGTCATTTATCTATCCTATCCTTTATTGTTTTATTTAGAAGTTATATCAGAGGTGGGATAAAAAAAATAAAAGGAGTAAAATTTAGTTCTTTTTATTTGGAGCGATAAAAGATTTTTTTCTATCTTTTAGAATTTCTACAATTTTTTTCAATATCCAAGTCTGTAAGAATATTGTTTTTTTGTAGTCTTTAGTATCTTTTAATTCTTTGATGATAGTATCTTCGTTATAATGTTTGGCATTTTGGCAATAGATTCATGGAAACATATTTAAGTGAATTTTATCATCAAGATTTGGTTTTACAAAATCGAAGTTCATATCTTTCATCTCCTTTCTATTAAGGTTATTTTTATTATTATAACAAATTTTTTTAAATAGTTTTTCAATATAAAATTGGTATTTTTTTAGGTTTAGTGTTCTTCTATCATCTTTATAAACGAATTTTTAATTTATTTTTTTAACATTATTGGGTCTTTTTATTTTAACATAAGCAAGGGCGGTAATTAAATAAATTAGGCAAAAAAACAATCATAGAAGATGGGGGAATCAAATTTAAGAAATGAGACAAACAATTGAAACAATGAAAAAGATGGCAATTAAAAGTATATGGGGGCTATATTTAATTCTTTAATTCTATCTTGAGCATATTCTTTAAAGTCGAGATTCATTATTTTTCGCATTTGGTGGCGTAGAATAATGTTATTTTCATCAATCCAAGAATAGAAAAATTCTCATAATCTTCTTGAGTTAAATTATTGATGATGAGTACTGTTATCTTTAATTTCATCAAAATTAACAATTTCAAAGATTTCATTATTTATCATTTTCAAATACGGTACTTTTTTTCATATAGACATGATTGATAATCGTTTGTAAATCAAGAATAGGTATTAAAAAAATGTCTTAAATGTAAGTTTTAATATTTAGGATAAGATAAATCTTATCTTGAGTTGATTTCTAACAGAAAAATTATTTGAGTAAGTTTATTTAAAATAAAGATTGTTACAAATTGAGTTTTATAATTTTATCAATGTGGGATGAGGGCCAATTGTTCACGATTGCAAATAATATAATTAGGATTTTCTTTAAAGCATAGTGTTGTGAGCATTTACATCAGCATTGATTTTTTTCTTTTAGTGAGTTTTCTATATAAAACTCTTTTTAATTCTTTTGGAGAATTTATATTTTTAAGCTTCCTTATAATTAGGTATTTCATCATAATCTAAGAATGAGAACTTAGAGTATGAACTTTTCTTCTCTAACAATGGTGTTGAAAACAACAATTGGCATTTATAAGTCAATTGATTTATAAATTTTTAATGTAAGGAATGGTTACAAAGTTCTGATTGTTTCTTTTTCCTAGATTTATTTCATTCTTCAGAAAAGTATTGGCGTAATTTGGTTTGGGTACATCTCGTCGTCAAAATAATTTAAAAGGAGATTTGTAATTTTGTGAATCTCATAAGAGATTTTGTTATTTCTTTTTGAGCAAAAGACGGTCAAGAGATTTTTGAAGTAAAAAAATATTATTAGGCAACAATGATTTTGTTTAGAAGTCATTTTTGTTATAATATTGGTTAATAGATTTAATCTTTTTGGCTGAAATTAAGATAGGATTATCATCATTTGTTACAACAGTAGCAAGATTGTTTGAGAGACTCAAATCAATGAAGAGTGCTTTGATTCTGTTTTCAATTTATTTTCTTTTTATTTCATAAATCGATTTCTATAACATAACATCGAATTTAGGGAATAATTCTTGGGTTGTTGTGGTGTTTCTGCGTTTTGTAGGTATTCTTAAATCTAAAGTAGATTTACAGATAATCAAATTATTATCTTCATCTCTTTTTATTTGAAAAAAAGTTTGTTTATTAAATTCAACAATAAATCTATCTGTTTTTATGTAAATATTTAGGAAGTCTGAAATTTTTTTATTATAATCTGATTTTTTTTAATTAAAGTCAAAATGATGAAATATTGTTGTGAGATTTCTTCAAAACAGTATTTGATGGTTTTGAAGGTAATTCTCTATAATCAAATTGATTATTTTTGATTGAAGATTCTATTTAAGTTTTGGCAAAGTTAAAGTATCGAACTCCTTATCAAAAGTAAGATTGTCTAAATTCAAAAAGAGTGCATTATAAAGATTTTTTTGGTTTTGAAACAGAGTTCATCACAGATAGAGTATAATTTATGATTAGGTCTAATCTTATGAGTTTCTATTGAGTGCATTTTGTAGCTCCTTTTTTTATATTTTTTTATATCTAAAATAACGTTTTTCAGTCAATAAACATTATACAATTGTAATCCCAATTTAAAAAGAGCAGTTAAAGTAGGCATAGATTTAATTAGATTGGTGGCTGAGTTTCATATCTTCTACATAAATATAAAAAGTTAGAGTGCTTTATTTAGTATTTCTTCATAGAATAAGTCAAGATTAAGTAAGTTGTTCTGAGTCCCTTTTTCATTTTCCATAATCCAATCAATAGAGTAATTAGGAGAATTAAGTAAAATGGTAATTCCAAATGGCAATGTAATTGTAAAGTAAGATAGGATTGTAGTCAAAATATTGGTGATGATAGTCAATTGGATATAAAAGTAACATTTTACAGTGAAGGGAACTCTAATAAATTTCTTAATAATCACATATAAGATAAATAAGAATATAAGTGAAATAAAAATTGATAGAACTTTAGGATTGAAATATTATATAAGTAAAAAAACATTTTTGGATAAAATGTTGAAAATCAAATGCTATAGCATAAGTTTGAGTACTTGTAATTTTTTTAAATTAAATATCTTTTTAGCATATCAGGTGTTAAATTATAAATTGAGTCTTTGCGTTCAACAATAATTTTATAATGGGTCGTATCTTTCAATTTCATAATATTAGCAAGTAATTCTTTATTAGGATTGATAGCAATAAGTTTCCAGATTTAGATAACATTAAAAGTATCAGTTTGTATCTCCATAAAGCAAAGGTATTTTTCTAAATCAATATTGTAGTATTCAACAAGTTCATTGATTTTTTTCTTATTCTTGAATGTGAAGTCCACATTGGTTTAATTTTTTTCCAGTAAATAAGTCTTTCTTAAATTCATGAGGGGCGTCGTAAATCAGCATTATATTTTTTTCAGCATGCGTGATACAATAAAAATCAGGTGAACAGAAATAAAGATAATATGTCCTAAAGTGCTTTGTGTTTTATTGATTTTTATCACGAGTGTAAGTATAGAGAACTTTATCAGAATTTAATTTCATTGGGTGGTCAGTAACAAAAAAATCAATTTGGAACTAGTTGGACTAATCGTTGTTGAGAAGTTTTTCAGTAGGGTGAACTCTAAATAATCTTCATAGTGAGTTGGCGATTTTTCCAAGCAGTTAGTGGTTCTTTAAAGTTGTTTAATATATTCTTCTTGTGGAATGATTTCATATTTCAGCAATTTCTTATAAAGATACTGTTGGTAATGAGTCTCTATAAATTGTTGAAAATCAATGTCAAAAAGGGATGCAATTTGTTTCTTCATTTTATTCTCTTTTTCTATTTAAGTTTAGAGGGCATTTTTAGGGGCGTTTTGGTATAAAGTCGATAAATGTATCGAAAGTTCATTTTTACAGCTTTAGCATTGGTGATATGACGATATAACGAGCTCAGAGCGATTTAGAGGTCTTTGTCAAGTCCTTTTTCTAGGGGCATTTCTGATGAATCTAAGTTCGTCAGCAAAGTTTCGTTTGATTTGATTAAGGAGAAGCATTTTTCTTTTTCAGTTGTTTGTTGAAGTAATTTATTGATAAGATTGGTTGTTATTCTAGTGCGTCTAAATATGATTTCAGATTTAATTGACAATCTTCTTCATTAAGAATAAGTTCATAATCAAAAGTCCATATAGTTCATTCTGATAATCAACAAGAACTCAAAAGCGTCATTGATTTCCGTTTGTTTAAGCATTTTTTTGTTCTACAAGTTTGAGCTACGAATAACGTGAGTTATAATTTCGATTAGTAATAGATTTTTCGTCCATTATTGAAAACTCTTTCTATAAGGTTATTTAATCCATTATACAATGGTTTTCTTAAATAGTCAAATAAAAAAAGAAAAAAAAGATTTATATAAGTGAGTGTAATCAATGTCTTTCAAATAAATAATTCTTTCTTTGTAATTAGGGAAGCGGTAGTATTTTTTTGGAAATAGTATCTAACAATCTTATTAAGGATTGTATTTGGTTTTTAAGTAAGTATCTTTTTGTAAGAATGGAGAATAATTGGAAAAGCATAGATAAAAATCTTCAAATGGCTAACAATGATTTAATTTCATCTTTTTATGAAAAACAGTAATCTTGAAAAATTATTTCTAAAAAGTTTGGTCAAATCTAACAAAAATTATCTTTGATCTATCTTCTTCAGGTAGTGAACTCTAATAAGATTTGAATTTCATCTAAGAAATTCTTTGAGCAATTATAGTTATTTACAGAATTTTTGAGAGGGTATGAGAGTTCCATTTCATCATGAGTTAAAGTCTAAGAGTTAATTCTTTTGAACTTTCATATTTTTCTTTATTATGGAAGTATCTTGTATTAGTGATGTAGCTAAGGATAATCTTTTGCGTATTGTTCAAATTCTTGTTTTAATAGAACTCAAATTCTTCATAAGTAAATAAAAGCATTAGGGGATCATCATTTATCAGTGCGTAGCTAGGGAAAGAGTTAATGTATCATTATCGATTTTCTTAATATTACAATCAGAACAAGATAGCAAAAACATTTCCATAAGTTAAAATATTACATTTTGAAGCAGAGGGTGAATATGGATGCAATTCAAATCTTTGAATTCCATATTTCTTGGCATTTTTTTAAATTGATAAGTGTATCAGCTTTAATAAGCACATTTTTCCTTGAGTTAAGAAAATTGCATAACGGCAAATATCCTTTCTTTCGAAGTATCCATATTGAAGTAATACAGGCGAAAAAAAATGTCTTGATGGCGAATGAAAAGGGGTATATAAATGTGGATAATCGATAGATTTTTGAAATGAAGTACATATTTGAGCTTTTTGTTCCTCAGTTAATTTTTTTGAAATAAATTATAATTCATTTTATCAAATTCTTTCTATGTAAAGTCTTTATATTATATATTATTCTGACTTTCTGGGCAGGGTAAGAAAAAAAAGCACAATTTCTTGGTTTTTCTGAAAATTTAGTTATTTTTTTATCTGTTGCGTAAAGGTAAGCATTTGAGTTCTAATATCTTCAATTCAGTTGGATTAGACGGTAAGAAGATAGTGCATTGTTTCCTTTAGCAAAAGTTGTTCAGAGTATCTAAGTATTGGTTGAGTAATAGAATGAGTCATAATTGATTCTTCAGTTAATTGCATATTAGAGTCTTTTAATTCTTTTTACAGATTCATGGAGAAAAATCAACAATGAACACGTTGGTTTTGCAATGGCTCATGTAATCTATCTTTTTTTCAAAGAACAAGACAGGGTGCAGTAACAATTTTAATTTTATCAGATTTCTGCAGAAGTTCTTGAGCAGGCATTCTTTTTACGTTGGGCGCGTTGATTTCATTCATTGATTGTTTGAGATTTCAGCATCAGGTTCGAAAGTGCTTGTAATAAGTGTTTTAACAATGATGTGAAAAAGTATGTTGACATTTCTTCAACGAGTGGGTTTTGAGTTTTCAAGAGCGATTTCATCTTTCTTTTCAAATAATTCATCAAGAGTTAATTTTTGGAACAGCATTTTCTTAAAAGCAGCTCAATGTAAGATTGAATTTGGGACTTTTGGACGAAAGCAATTTATAAAAGCGTCTGTTACGTTATTCTCTGAAGTCTATATTGAGTAGCAATGAGCAGTACGAATACATTATCCTTAGTTTTTTTGTTTCGAGAAAAATTTCTTCTTGTTGCATACGAAGTGGTAATTTAATAACGAAGTTGTCAATTCCTAAAGGTAAACAGAAATGTGGAAAGGGCATTTGAAGTTTTTGTGGTATTTGACTCAATCTTTCAACAATCGTAGATTCCTTGTGGTACAATGTAGTAAGTTGAGAAGAAAAAAATGCAAGTGGTACGATAGCAATGATTAGAAAAAAATTATAAAAAAAGGGCATAATCTTTTTCTCCTTTAGTATGAGTTCAATTTCTTAAGCATGATTTAATGAGTTAAAATATCTTTTTGAAGTTTTTATAGTTATATTATTCAAAAAAAATAAAAAGAGGTGAAGTTCAAAAACTCTTTTTATTATTATTCATTTCTCGTTTATCAATTTCAGCATCAACGTTGATAGCATAGTTCTTTTTCAAATTTGATTGAACGAATGTAGAATCCATAAATTCTAAAAAAGTTCTGTTTCAATTTTTCTTTCTTATCAGTAATTTAGAAATTTTTCTTGATTGATTTTTGTAGCATTGGTGCTCTGCATAAATAGCATTGGTAGTGGCGGGTTTCTTTATATTGAGCATAAGCAGTTTTTTTCTTTCTTCACTCTGCATTTTTCCATGTACAGGTGTGCAGTTAAATTATTAGGGTGTGGTGCTTGCAATTTGGTATTATTATCATCAATAATAGATTTCATTTCACGTTGAATTTTGAGACAAGTTTCTTTAGAAAAAATTTTAATACGTTGGGTATAATCTTCATATTCAGATTTATGAGCATTTCAATTCTTTTTTAAGCAAAAATTAGTTGTGCATTATCAGGTGGTAATATCTTCTTTTTGGAACATCTTTATAAAGTAAAGGAGAATTCTAATTCGTTTAAACGGTCTTTCAAATTCTTGAGCTGTTCAGATTTCTCAAAGTGAGGCATGTGGGTGTTTTGGACATTTGGGTTGGCTTTACATTTCATAGGCAGCTAGATCCAATGTGCATTTGAGTCATTTAAAATGAAAATCTTTGAAAATTTTTATTTTTCTATATCGTTGGTAGAATGTTGTAGAAACGCATAAAGGGAGTTTTAGCAACAGTTTTTGAGTCATATTCGATAAATAAACTAGTATTGTTAAAAACGAGTCTGGATTTGCAGTTTATTTGTTTTTGACAAAAATTCTTAAAATGTATAAGAATAGATTGATAAAGTCTAGGTATAAATCAAGAGCAGCAGTAGTAACATTATTGTAATTATCTTGATTTGATCTTGCAAATCCTTTTTTTGGATTTTTTTGATTATCATAAAGCAATCAAAGCAGAGAAAACAATTAAAAACAGATAAGTAATAATATAATCTAACACAGTGTTATGTAAGAAAATATTGGTAATGTAGCAATGATTAGAAAAAGACAATGTTGCAATATGGAAATTTGGCGTGAGATAAATCTTTCTTAGTTGTTCTTCAATGAAAGCAAGTGATCGAACATAACAAGTGATTAAGAAAGTTGGGCATTTGGTGGATTAGAAAAAGATAAAATAACGTAAACGTAATGAAATTCACAAACGAATATAAATAGGGACGGGAATATTTTTGTTGAATCTTTCATTGATTTGGCATGTAAAAATATTGGACATTTCAACAAATAATGACAAGATTGGGACTAATTTTATAGTTATGTACGATTACAGCTAAACAAGCAGTAACATAAGTGGAAGTAAATATGATGGCGGGGCGTTATAATCAATCAATAAACATTTTAGTGTAAATAGTAGAAAGTAATCGAATTTGAAGTATAGTTATTTGTGATTGCGTTCCCTTTGAAAGTCATAAGTTTTTCATAGTTTAAAGAATCTTTTATTTTTAAAAAAATTTTTCTTTAGTATATCGTAATTAAAAAAATAAAAGGGAGAAAGGCATTCTTTCTCATTGAACTTTCAAATAGATTGTATAATTCTTGTTTTTTTATCTTTGTAGTGCTTTGTGAGAACTAAAAGACTAAGATATTTGGTTGAGAACTCATCGGGTTCCACGGTTTCAGGGCTCGTCAATGACAGATTTCCTTCTCTCAGCTGGGGACTAGAAAGCAGGTTTTGGCAGTTAAAGGTAATTAAGATTTCTTAGGTTAATGAGGTCAGACAAGGTGCAGGTGGGGCTCTCTTGGTTGATCAGGTTTTGCATCAGGGCGAAAGTTGCGTTGTAACGGTTTTAATATGTTCGGATAAAGGTGAGGGTAATGTTATAAGATGCGTTTAAATCAGCATTATAGAATTTGGCGGTAAATTGGATAGTTGAATAAGATGGGCGCAATTTCGAGATTTCCACGTTTGAGCGGCGGAATCGAGGCGGTGGGCGGTATATCGAGCATTGATCGAGAAATTCCTGGAGAAAATATTGATGGATACTCTGTGTTAGCATATAAATGCGTTTATATCAGAAATGGGCACGTTTGACGGGTTTTGCATAAAGTCTAAGTAGTCAAGAACAAAAACATCTGGTCCGTGTTCTTTTCAAAAATCAAGGATGAGCCGGGAAAGTTTTATCAGCAATATCTTGATTTGTTGGCGACAGAACAAAGCGTTTTATTGTGACAGGGACTCGTTTTTTTGATTGCGTTTAATAAACTAGTTGTGTATGGAGCGGTCGTGCGTAAACGAAATGAATTTTTTTCGTGCATAAGATAAAATCTTTATCCATAATGGAACAAGTAGCGTCTGTATTTGAAACTAAATCAACGGCGCAGATTTGTGATGGATTCTTCTGGTGGCGGTGAACGTTTTTCCTCGTAAGAAAAAGGCAGCATAAAAAAACGACTTTTCTTCTGAATAATAGGAGTGTTTTGTTTCTTGGGATTAAGTGTTTTTAGGTAGTAATGCAATCAGAGTTTTTTTAATTTGTAGATTTCATAGGCTAATCTCCATTTTTGAATGAACTAAGTTCAATAATTTGTTTGATTGGGTCAAAATTACTGAAAAAAAGATTATTTTTTTATAATAGGCAGGATAAGCGTAGTGATTCAGAAATTTAATTGTGGTGATGTCCTTTGGGTTCCTTTTTTTCCCAGTTGAGTGAGTTGGTACGATAAGAAGATACGGTGGCAGAGCGGTTTGCAGTCAGAGTTTCGTCTAAGATATGTTGGTAGAGTGAGGGTATTCATCAAAAAATCATAAATTGAAAACAGATTCGATTTAGTATTATGAATCCATTTCTCAATGCGATTGCATTTCTGATTAGCAAATTCATATTCAGTGAGAATTTCCCAGTGACGTTAATGAGCGGAATGAGCATTCATGAAACTTTTGCGATAAGTAGCGTCGATGTTTCTAGTGAACTTCAAATCAGAGTTGAGATTTCATCTTATACGAATTTGTGATGCGCATCTTGACATTCTCCTTTCTTTTTGATGTGATTAAAAAGTAGTTGGGAACTATTTGGTTCCTACAATTATTATACAAAAAGTATTTTTAAAATGCAAGGGAAAATCAGCATAATTGAACAAAATTTACATGATGTCGCTCGATTTAGAATATCATTTGGGTATGTTCTTGGTTTATCTGTACAGTTTCTGAACATTCTCACGATACAGTTGGGCACATCAAATTCAAAGCTTTCATTTTGATAATTTTATTATATAAAATATTTAAAAAAACGTCAGAGTCTGAATAATGAATTTATTTCATCTTTTTTTGAGTTTATCTAGAACTCATCAGAATACTTTCATCTTTTCATCATAAGAGTAACGGAGTAATTTACGAGCTCAACGGGTCGATTTCAATCATCACATTCTATTAAAAAGAAATGAAGTGTTGAAAAGCTAATAAAAGTTGCATAATCGTTTTTCTACATCAACATCGGAGCGATCATAGTCATTATCGAGATTTCTTCTAAAATCAATCATATCCAATAGATTCTGGAGAATTTTAAATTCTTTAATAGAATCAATAGTGAGTTTTAGTTTTTAGTAATTTTACAATCGGTAAACAACAATCATAAATTTCAATTAAGGAACATCCATAATTTTCAAAAATATTTAAAATTCATTGTAAATAGTAATCGATCTCATCAATAAGTGTATCAAGACTTTTTTTGTTTGGCAAGTTCTTTGTCTGATTCATTATTGATTAACAAAAATGGGATAACAACATCATCAATAGTATCACAAACAGAATTTGGTTTAGGAGTCATTGTGGAATCTATCAGTATTTACAAAGTAATGTATTGCAAATCAAATTGAGTACTCAGTATTGGCATTTTAAATTGTGATGAAATTTGTTTTGATAAATGATCTAGAGTGCTGTGCAGAAACAGTTGTATGTTCAAAACAAGCATATTGTAAGCATTATATGTTCCATAGAAGCAATAATCAAGTATTGTGAAAGACAATCTAACACATAAAGGTAAGGACGAACAAAGTGGCGGGTTTCTAAGTTTGAGTGTTTCAAAGCTTTTTTTCAACAGCATCCCCAATTGAAGTTACAATACAGTTAATTCCCTTATCTCAAAAAAAAGCACATTTTGAAGCACGAGCGTTAATAAATTTGAAATTTTGTCAAGCAAAAGATCCATTTGGTATACATATCTACAAAGCATATTATCAAATGAACTAGATAATGAATAAGGTTCAAATCCGAGATTGAATCTGTTTCAACATGAGGGTGTGGAGTGAGCATAGAGTCGGTCGGGTGGCAGGGAAAGGTAGACTCATGAGTAGCATTTTTTTAACAAGTTCTAACATTTTAACGGTGGCATAACATTTGTATTAAATGTTCCATAAGGGTCACGATAGCTACTGACACGATTGGTTGTGCGAGGCAAATGGAAAAATATAATCAGATTCTTGAATGTCAGAGATTGAAGTCATCTGAAAAAAATCATCACGCAAGTCTTGAATATGAGAACTGGCAATTTTTTTCAATTTCAAAGCTATAGAAAATAGTATTTTTTTCTCTGGTTGTTTTTCTAATCCAAGGACTGAGATTTCAGATCCTAATCTATTTAATAGTAGTGCAGGAAAGTCCCTTTAAATCAGTAATGAGTAATAAATGGTTTTTATTTTTTTGTATGTGTTTTTTTAAAGTTCTGTTCATTTTAATCTCCTATGATTTGATTGGCTGTTGGTGTTGTAGTTATATTATATTGTTTTTGAAGTTCTTTGAAAAAAATAAATCATCTTTATAAAATTGGTAAATATCTTTGTAATAATTTCTTTTTATTTAATTTTTTTGCAAAATCATGAATTTTATATTCCATATCATCGAGGCATGAACTTTGTATTTTTTTCAACAGTTGATACTAATGTAAGTATTAACAATCTTTTTCAATATAAAGGCAATTAGTAGTGGTAAAAATAAAGATTGGATTATAAAAAAATATTTATTTTGTTAATAAAAAGAAATAGGCGTAATAAATAACATGTGAGGCAGAATTGAGTTACAATGGCATAATATTGTAAAATTTGGTGATCTATTATTCATTTCTAAAAAAGCATCTTTTGAGTGTGATTTTTGAGGTAAGAAAAATTTTTATTGTGAGCTATCTTTAAAATGAAATTCAACATGTTGTAATCCTTTATAATAAAGGACAGTGGATGAGTGGAGTGTCATAAGCAGTTTTTCTTTTTGATATAATTAAGTAATTTTTTTCAAAGTAAGAGTTGATCACGGTACATATCTAATGTATCAAGGTCGTGGAAAAAAAAGTCTCATAAAAAGGCAGTAAGTGCTTTTTCTTTTTTTCTTGAATTCAGAGCTGGGTTGGAGTCTAATGTTGTCATTCGCAATAGCTATTTAATGTTCCAAAATTTAAATAATGAAGCTCATGTAATTTAATCTCTTTGGTTATTCCATAATCGTGACGTTTATCGAATAAATATATTTCATGAATCAATTCAATTTTGTTCATTTAACAGTAATCCTGAACTTTCTTGTTGATTTCTTTAGTTCATTTTATTATATGGTAAAATTGGAATAAAATCAATAGTTCCTTAATCAGGGCTAATTTCATTTTCTGAATTAGTAGTATTAAAATTATTTCTTCGTTTTAATTCTTCATACAGAACATCAGCTAAAATAATCATTGAAAGTAGTTTCGTATTTGCAAAGTTTAATATATTTAAGAGTTCTTGTGAAGATATTTCATAGAATTTTGGTAAGGGAGTATTCTTCAATTTTAGTTATATGATTAGTTCTAAGTGTGTATTGTGTTTTTTATAATGTCAAAAGCAAACAAATAAAAAGAAAAGATTCAGGAGGTAATGTTGTAAGCAAATTATTAAATAAAAATATAAAAAAATCCAGTTAAAATAAAAAATATTGGAGCGCATAAAGTCGTAAAATATTTGATGTATTCAAAATGATGAGATTGGTAAAGTTGCCCTTTAATCTCTGAATTTCAGTAATAAAATCCTTTTTGAAATCTTTTTTTGAATATGAAAGATAATGAATCTGTCTGAGAACAGAGTTATGATTGTTATATATTCTTTCAAAAGAGTCATGAAAAGAATGAAGCACGATAATTTGTTGAAATATTTGGTATCTGAGTTTTGACAATTATCCTTTAATGATTTATAGGTGTTCTCATACACATTATCTGGCAATTTAAAGAAATTCTCATAAAAAAAGTTATTAAGTCTTCAGTTGTTTTTAAATCTCTAGCATTTATTTCTACATTTTCATGAGAAATCAAACGTTGTCTGGTAATGAAAAGCTATTTATAAAATAAGGTGAGAATTTATCTCTAATGGATAATTTCCTATCATAATTTCGGCAATTCTTTTTCAAATTCATATATTTCAGTAATCAATTCATTCTTATTCATTTGTTATTTTATCCTCTCTTTCCAGATTTTGAAATATTTATTTTTTCAAATATAAATAGAATTTCAGTGTCATTAAGAAAATCATCAAGATAATCAAAAAGTAATAGGATAAAAAAGAAATCTTCAGTAGTTATTGTTAATCAAAAGCGTATATGATTTGAAATTAGCAGGCAAGTCTTTTAATTCTTTATTTTTCTGATTTTGTGGCTACATTTTAGCATATATTAACGGTGGTAAATTTGGAGGAATAACGAAACAAATGTTGTTACAGGTATTGAAGAAAGTCAAGGAAGTTTTTCTTTTCTTGCAATATTTATTGAAATTGTTAGCAAGATTCCAAATAAGGTTACGCAATATCAATCATTAAAGTAATTGCATAGTTTCTTCATGAGCTATATTTTTTCCAGTTATTGACTTTGAACAATTGTTTTTTCGGTGAGCCCGTTTTTAGTGTTCTTGAATTTCACGGGCTGTACATAAGCAAATTGGAAAAGAAGTTTGAAATTACCAAGTGGTTTGAGCTCATTTTTATTCTTTTTGTTTTCATCAAGTGATTGTAAAAAAATGTATCTTTTTTTAATTTCTTGTTTTGTTTCTTTTAGATAATCATGATACAGCGTGTTGAAGTATTTGGTTTTGATGGTGGTAGCATTTTTCATTCAATTAATTTTTGTCAAAAAAAGTTTGATAAAACATAAAGGAATGAATCCTCTACAAAAATGAAGAACTTTCAAAATCAGATTTCTTACAGGAGTACTTTCATTTGGGCTGTATGGATAATATTTGTCTGTTGGAATTAGTCTTCAGTGTATTTATGGGTTTATGATGATTCATCAAATTTATCAATTTCGTAAAAGTAATTCTCTTTTATTCATTTGTAATGTGTTTCAGATTTCTATTTTTTTGTATATTTTGACTTTTACATAAGGGTAGAGTAGTATCTTTGAAGGAGGCATCAATATGAAATTTGAGTTTGATGTGAGAAAAAAAATTCTTCGTTAAAAAGTAGTGTGGCGAGGATATTTTTTTAAAATCTTTAGGTAGTTGTTTTAATTCTTCTTTTTTTCTGATTTGGGTTAATTTATTTACAGTAAAACAAGAAATAGTATAAACAAATAAAATTAAAATAATAATAATGATAAAAGGTACGGTTGGTGGATTAAGGCAGAAAGCATCGTAAAAAAAGTAGTCAAGATAGACAACAAAGGGAGCACTAAGAGCTGTTGTTCTATAGTCTCAGTTATTATCTTCTTTTTGTATTTGAAGCAGGGTCTCGTATATGAAGTTTTTGGATTTGATGTTTTTTTACAATTTTGCGTCTAAGTACAAAGGTCTAAAAAAGCTCGAAGTGCAGTATGAGATTTCTTCATCTTCATATGATTTATTTTTTTATCTTCTTGATTTGAATTTCTAACAGTGCATAAACAGGGTCTAAATTGGGTTGATTCTTTTTTTCATATTTAGAACATATTTGTAATAAAGAGTATTGAGTAATTGGTATCAGAAATTTTTCATGCATTAGAATCTAATTTGATTGAATCAAAAAAAATACAGCGTAAAAAAAGCAAGGAAAGCATTTTTCATCAAGAATAAGAAAATATAATCGAGATGCGTTTCAAATGAAAAATTCTCAACATAATAAGGATTGTATTCTTTTTCGGAAATTATTAGTGAGCTATATTTCTGTATTCATAAAGAGTTTTGTAGTGAATCAATTTCTTTTAATAAATCTGTTTTTTTGTATTTATTTCCATATTAGTTCCTTTCTATTTCAAAAAAATTCTCTAATTTTTCTTGTCAGATCCATGTTCTTTAATCATGTAATTATAGAGTGCTTTCTCTATATTGATTATACAATTGAGGGTTAGAGCGTAATTCATTCAACTTAGATAATAATTGTAAATAATTGTTGCTTATAATCATAAGTTAAGAAACCTGTTTCTTCAGGTGCCATCAATAATTCTAGTTGTAGTGTATTTATTTAATGGGTCAAGAGATTCTTGAAAATCTGCTGGGTAGAAATACCAACTTGGTAAGATAACAACAGTACCATTTCTAATTGCATCAATAAGAGCATATTCGGGGAAGAAATTGTGGTCTGGGTTTAAAATTGTATAATACATAGCAAATCCAGCAGTAGAAGTTATTTCATTAGCAGTTTTCGGGTCATAAAAACCATACATTTCAACTTTTGAAGTTTCTTTCTCTTTTCTTACAAAATATTTCTCATACATGGCATTAAATTCCATGCGGTCTTTATCAGCTAAGTTAACATCATAAGTTGCTTCAACATAACTTGTTGTAAAGATTGAGTCAAATTCTCCTTTAACAGTAGCCATTCCATTAAAGATTAAGTAATAATCTTTTTAAATATTGAGATAAATGAGGCCAAAAGCATCCCAGAGCTTTCCAGGCGGTGCTTCCTTGATAATAAAGGGCAATTCATTTTTTTATCTTTAGGATTTTTTTCCATTCAATTTGGTTTCATTCATGAATTGTGGGCAAGTAAAATGGAATTGGTTTTTTTGTTGGTATGTATTTTTATATAAATAATCAGTAATGGATTTAATTTGTTATTTGGCTAAAATCTTATCAGCAATTTCATACAATTCTACATAAAATTGCAAAGATTGTTTAGTACAAATTCTTTTTTTATAATCATAACAAATAACAGAAATTTATCTCTGTTTGATTTGAATTGTTTTTAAAAAGTGTTTTTTATGGCAATTGAGTGTTTCTTCTACATTTTCAAAAGAATCAGCAAAAAGGATAAGATTAGCACAATTAAATTTATCCATATTGTCAAAGATGTATGTTGGTGATGAGTTGTTAAATTCAGTACATTTTTTTAATGTTCTAAAACAAATTTCTTTCTCAGTGTAGAAATTAGTTTTTCATCATTTGGTGCAGGCTAAAAATTAGTTAATTCAATGTCATTTTTGTGAATCGGGCATAGATTATATTCCAGTGAGATTGGAGACGATAAATCCTTTCCATTTCCTTGGATTAAGAGATTTTTAATTGTCATAGAATTTCTTCTCCTATGAGGCAGTAATTTCAGATTGTCATGGCTAATTTCTCCAAAGTTTTAATAGTGTAGATTTTTTTCCATTGGAGTCAATTCGGATTTTTTTCTTTACATTAGTAGTTAATTCTCAAAAACAGGTGAGAATGAAAAAAATCTTCAAGATTATCTTGGGAAGATTCGTTTTTCTTTCTGTTTTTTTGTAAATAGATCTCAAGATAAAAATTCCTACAAATACAGCAATGGCAGTAATTAAAATAGTCATGTTAATAAAACTCTTATTTTTTTAGAATAATAATTATATATATCCATTGTAACATAAGAAAGAGAATTTGTAAATTGAATTATAAAGAAAGTTATTTAAAAAAAGACAAAATAGATTTTAGTCACGTTGGGAATGAGCTAAAGGAATGATAAGTTTCCTATAGTAATTTTTAATAAATTGAAAACAAAGGATATAAAAAGTAAGCATTTTATCATTAAAGATGAAAGAGAATTGATTAAGTTGGCAGCTATGGATTGGTGAGATAATGAAACAAAAGTTGGTATTTCAGATGAAGTAAAAAGAAATTGTTGGTGAACAAGTTAGTAGTAGAGCAGAATATGAAAAAGAAATAAAGAAGTTAGAGATTAGGGGCAAGTACAAAAAGGAGTAGATAAAATGGAAGATAAAAAAATTCAAGCAATTATCATTAGGTCAACAATTAGTTATAGAACTTTTTTATAAAAATAGATTTAATAGAATTTGAATTTAAAAAGATTTAGCATAGATGGTGCTAAATCTTTTTTTGTTAGAAATAAGCAAGAATCAATTAGTGCTTTATTGAGCAGAGTATTTATCCATTCTTTTTGGTATTGATCATGAAATAAATAATTCCAGGCGGAAAGAAATAACGGCGGTTGTATCTGTATCATCATGAGATTAGTGCAGCGAGCACAGGCGTATGTAGCAGTGTTTAAAGTAAAAGCAAGGGAAGCTCAAAGGTATGAACAACATGAGCGGATTGGATAGAGTCTCTATCTAAATTTTTTTGAGATTTTTTTAATCTGGTAAAAAGTGTCTGAGCAATCTAATTCATCTAGTATTGTCTTTAAATCTTTTCCTTTAAGCAATTCTTTTCCAATTTTTCACATATAAGATACAAGCTTCAATTGAGTATTGGTGTGCATGAGTAATAGCACTTACTTGAGCAATTTCTTCATCAGTACAATCAATAAAGATTAAAGGCGCAATTCTCATTAAGAGTTTCCATTGAGATTAGAATACAAATCATCTAAACCTTTTCGTCTATCTAGGGCTTGTGCAGTTGTATTTCCTACATCAAAAGTATTGTTATGAGCGGTATAAGCATCATAATCTTTCCAAATAACAAAATTTCGTTGAATTGCTTTTAAATCAATCTTTTTATTATTTTCTTTGAGTGCATCACAAGTAGCAATAGTCATGCTTGTATCATCTGGGCAAGTTCAATTGTTTGGTTCCAAACACCACCTGAAGTCATATCTGTTGCATTAAAAGTATTTCTTGGTCTAAATTCAAAGGGGACTCCTAAAGCGTCACCAACAGCAAGACCATAAACACAATCTTTGATAGTTCTGTTCATGATTTATTTTTCCTTTAGTATTTATAAATTTCTCAATTGACTTTTCAGCAGGGGCTCTAAAAAGTTTTTGAATTTCCTCAAATGGCAGTTCCATTGATTTATCGTGAACGGTGAAAAGAGTCAATTGTAAAATCGTATAGAGCAAACGAGCTATAAAATTTAAAGTTGTTATGAGTAATTTGAAGTCTAGAGTATTTAAGCATTGATGAAAATGCGAATTTCATTTTTGAATTTTTAAGTCTCGTTTATGAAGAAATTTTTATTTTTTTAGAGTACTTCTATCTTAGATTTATTTTTTTCGTAAAATTTTTTTGAGCAAATCTTTTAGCGTAATCTTCAAAAGCGCGAGACGAGTTTTTGTTTTTCTAAATCTTGATAATCAAAAGCAGTAGTCCCTTTTTCTTTGAGCTTTCAAGGATCTATAATTAGAATTATTTTTTTAAGTATTCCTCAAAAGTTTCATGACATTTTAGCTCGTTCTGCAACAGAAAGGATAAATTTATAATTAGAAGTTAGTTACAGCGACACGATAATTAGTGCTGTCTAAATCATATTTTTTTACAGAGGAAACAAATTGTTTTTTTAATTGGTTGAATGTCTGATTTTGGCAAAAAGCATATCACACATTTCTGAATAAATTTGAATGAGTGATTAACAGTTTCTTTAAATTCCAAAAAGTATCTTGGTGAGTCATTAAACGTTCAAATAGAATTTCAGAAAGGTAAAAGTATTTTTCATTCACATATTGTCGAATATTCTTTATATTAGTAGAATATAATTTATAGTAATAATTCTTAGCAGATCTAATGTCGGAGAAATTTTTAATCTTATAATTTTTTTAATTTCAATAGTATTGGTTTTATGATTTTTCATTAAGAGTATCATAAGAAACAAATCAATTAGGTCAATTAAATCTTGAGAGTATTAATAGCATGTCTAATATTTCTTTCTTTGAGGAGTTTCACAAAAAAATCGAACTTTCCTTTTTTTAAAGTCTTTGTACATATGAAGGTAATAATCATCAAAAAGAATTTTATTGTAAGATTTAGTTATTGTATCTGGGTAGAGTCAGTCTGTTGGGCTGCAGGACATTTAACAAGTAGTATCTTGTTAATAGGGGTTTGATCAATCTAAAAATAATCGTTCATTCATGCTCAAAAATAAATTAAGATGCATCATTCCACATTGGATATTCTTTATTTTTCATCAAACAAAGGGAGTCAATATTTTTTTCAAACAATGAATTAAGATTTTTAGTTGAACTTTATCAACAGCATTTTGAATTTGTTATTAGATTTTTTTGTTCAGATGTTTGTTCAGCTTTTTAGCATTTTTTTAGCAATTCTGATAGTGATGTTGGTTGTTGTTCTTTCAATGTATTCATTTCTTTGAGTCTTTCTATTTTTTTAAAAATTTAATTAAGTAATGTTTTAAACGATTCCAGCAGTTTTCATTGAACGTTTTAACGTTTAGTATTGACATGGTGAACTTCAAATTCGTCGAAAGTAAAAGGTCACAAGTTTGAAGGTTGTGAGCTATCAAAGACTGATAATATAATTATCAGTTGGAGTAACAACGATTTCATATGTACGAGTCTCTCGGTCAGTAAGATAATAGGATTGGTTTCTTCAAGCTGAAATCAAAAATTCTTTTCTGTTCTTTTTTTGTTGTAATTGTTTTTTGATTTTTAGGCATCATAAAGTAGTTTCAAAGATTTCTTCAACGTTTTCAAAAATTTTCACAATTGGGTTTTCTTCGATTAAGTAAATAGTTCTAGGTAATCTTTCCATTTTTTTATCTTCCTTTCATTGTATAAGTCTATTATATTATATAATTTTTTTAGTTTGTCAATATAAAAAAAATAAAAAAATAGCACAAAAATTAGCTATTTTTTAGTATTTAAAAAGTCAATAAACAAGTCTGATGGTGACGAAGTTTAATCTTGTAATCTAAGCAATTCTCTTTTGTAGAGTCTTATCTTCTTTATCAAAATAAGTTTTAGGGCATGTGGTGAGTAATAAGAGCATTGGAAAGTATAATCTTTATATTTCAAGTTTCAAATTGCAGTCTTTTTGTGTAACATAATTTTATTATTGTTGAAAGAAATTTCTTTATCAATGTCATTTGTTCTTAAATTAAGTACTCGAATTTTTGATAGTTTTATCTACAATCTTTTCTGTACAGTATTATTAGACTCCTTAATAGCAGAATTTAAGAACTTTATCATCTAAAGTGCTTTTTAAGTATTATAAAATGTTTCTTTAGAAATGTTTTTCATGAAAAATTATGTGTGTCGAGCATTCAATGAGAAATAAGAATCAGGTGCAAAAGGATATTTTTTTAGAGTGAACTTTTCAATCTATACATCATTGTTAAATAATGGGTACAAAAAAAGTAGTATTGGAATCGATGGTATATTTTTCTACAAAGATTTTGAAATTTATTCTTGAGCTTCTTCAATAAAATCTTTAGGATAAAAATGTGTTCAAAGTTTCATCAAGATAAAGATTTTTTTAATCTAATGAGTAATTTAGTAGAACTTTCTCGAATTTCTTCATTTGTTTTAAAGCAATTTAAACAAATCTAAATTTGAATTCTTTATAATCTTTTGGGTGAGTCATATCAAGCAAATCTTCATTTAGAGTGTTATAGCAATTCCTCATAAAGTTTAGATTATCAGATTTAATAATTTCATTTTTGAATTTAATAGTGTTATCATTAAATACAAATGTATTTTTCTCCTAAAAAACAAATTCATGAGACAATCAAATAATCCAAGTCTTGTGATTTCATCAAAAAAATAACAGACAGAAAGCGTGATTATGAACTTTTCTAAATTCATCAGGCAATTTTCGTTTAGTAAATGTTTTAAAATGATAGCATACATAGTTTTTTTAATGGGTAGAGAAAAGTTTGACAAATGAGCGATTGGTGGTGCAATTCAATTGTATCAATAGTAGATTTATTTACAAGCGAGTATATTGAAAATCATTGGCAAAAATAAACATGATTAGCATAATCGGAGCATAATTCATAGTCTTTATCTTTATCAAAAAGTGGAGACGATTTTTCAGCAAACATTTTATTCAATGAATCAATATGTTTTTGTAAGTCTTGGTTGATAGACTGGTGGTAATTTCTTGCAAAATCTTTTGATTCTCTAAAGTAATTCTGTAAATGTAGTCATATTTTAGTCCTTTTCTTTTTATTATATTATATAATAATATTTTTTTCAAAGTGCAGTAAAAAAATAGCACATGAGTGGCATCTTTAGTATTCAAAGAAATTCAATCAAGAATCTACATCTTTTTTCGAGTGCTTTTCAAAATCTTTAAGACATTCAATCTCATTAGTTTTGAGGGATTTGGATTTGCAAATGAAAACATTCTATCATTTTTTTAAAATAATGAACACATAAATAATCTTTGTAATTCATAACAAAGTAATCATATGTTTTTGAAATAGTAATATCTTCGTCCTTATAATTTATCGTTTCTTTAAAGTCTTGGTTAACATTTCTTAATTGGTCTATTTTGAATAAGCAATTGTAATAAATAGCCAGGCCAGTAATATTAACAATGTGATAAGCAAATGCTTTTAGCAAATCACTTTCCATAGTAGACAGCACTTTACTAAAATCTTCATCAGAGAGATTTTTCAATTCTTCAATCAATTCGTGATTAGTTGGTAGTAGTGTGAATAGTGCGTTTTTGAGTTAATTTGGGTTTCCAAGTAAAGTCCCCATAAAGAAAGTCAAAGTCTAATCCATAGTGTTCATCAATTTGATGTTTGTTGGTGAATTGCTCAAATTTTTCTTTTACCATATCAAGTCGATCTAAAAAGTGATTGACATTTTGGTGTACAGTTATATTTTTTTAGTAAGTTCTTTAAAAGTAGTCATTTTGTTGTCTTTTGTCTTTCTAATTTTATTCCTTTATATAGTTTTTTTATGAAATTTGGTAATGTAATTTTTAAGGGCATTTTTAGGGGCTGTTTTTTTGTGGAGTTTCGATACATTTATCGAAAAATCAGTTTCAGACTGTTTTAGTGTTGGGTTATATGACGATATAACAGGCACAAAATCAGTTATAGACTAATGTAAGTCTTTAAATTTTTTTATCTATAATGGCAGGGTGGAAATAAATCATAAATTTGAGCATTGAGTGAGGTAATAGTACATATTTCTAAATCCAAGTACATTAGCAGTGTGAAAGTGGAATCTGTCAAAAAGTAAAATTGATGTCTAGGTCATCTACAATTTCTTTTGGTATCATGAGCAGTTAAAGTATTTTCTCCTAAATCATGGTCAAATGAGATTAGTCATAATGTTGATTAGGATTTTTCTTTTAAATATTTTAGTAATGTTTTCCCACTTTCTAAATGGCAAATCAAATTCATCAGGCATGGCCAAATCATCTAAAAAAATATTTTTCATTGTTCTTCTCTTAGAGAACTTTCCATTCTTGACATGTATTTAAAACATAAATTTCTTTTTTTAAGTTCTATATGTGTTTTCAGGGGTCAAAGTCCTTCCTCTAAAAGTCTCAAGGATTCATCTCTATCCTCGGGCTAGTTCTTTGAGTAAATTTTGATGAGTCAATTTTGTACAGGGTTCACGGTCATAATATTCTCCCTTTATAGAGGGTCAGCAGAGTTTTCAGAGTGTCTGTTCAGAGTAAGTGGAGTAATGACATATTTAATTGGAGTTAATTTTGATTTTTCTTGTGTTAATTGCGAACAAGTATCAAATGTAAATCATAAAAGCAAATTCTTTAAATAATTTAAATAAAGTCTATGTCTAAATTTCTTGATTTTTATTTTTCTTTTTTTCCCAAGCAGATAGAGTTCTATGAGCAGTCAAAGTATAATATGGTACAATTCTAGTTTCATCAGTCCTACGTTTATTAGAGTATCTTCGTTGTATTTGGTACATTTTTTCAAAAAGAATAATTTTGACTACAGTAAAACTGAACTTTATCTAGCAGTGGTTTCGTCATTTTTTTAAGTATTGGTACATATTCATTATTGAAAAATGAGCTGGATAATACAGTTGTCATTTCGTTTGGCAAAACTCTCTTTTTTTATTTTTTTATATCTTAAAACATATAATAATTAGTGTCAAATTTAATTTATATATATTTGACTATATTCATTTTATTAAATTTTTTTGAAAAAAAGTCAACAAAAAAAGAGTTATTTTCATAAGTCTTTCATTTTCTTAGTTATAATGGCAACAAAAAAATAATAAGTTTTTAAATGGCAATGAACTCAAAAGTCCCAATTCTTTTTGGAAATCTTTCGAGCAGAACTTTGTCTTGAGCAAATGGGTGTTCAGTCAATTGGTAATCATCACGAGCACATAGAGCAAATCTTTCATGACAAATGGTTTTGAGACTGAGGAACAGTTTGTCCTTTTTCTGCAAGTTCTTCTTTAATGAAACTTTCTAATAAGATTTCATTTGATATTATTTCTCCTTTTTTTATATGGCATAACATTCTCAAGCAAAGAAGTTCTTCATCAGTTTTGAGCACATAACATAAAGCAATTGGTAGAATTGAAATTAGCAAAATGTAAAACATATTTTTTATCCTCATTTCTTTTTTTATGAGTCTATTATATATGATTTTTCCTGAAATTGTCAACAGTATTTAAAAAAATATTTTTTTAAAATTCAAGTCTATTCTTAATATTTCCAAAAGTCTTTGATAATTCAAAAGGCATCGTTGGGTCTTTAATGCATGTTCCTTTAAGTAAGTAAATAAGAAATGTTTGTTTTTGAAGTTAAATGAGCAGAAATGATAAATCGTTCAATTCCATTTGAGTGACTTTGGTGTAGTAATTGAAATGTTATTCTCATGGAAGAACTTTCTCTAAATCTAAAAACAAAATCATAATCTGATAAATAGATTTGGTAAAGGTAAATTTTTTTCTGATTAAATTTATCTTCAATAAAGTTGAGCAATGTAATTCCTAATAATTTGGCAATTGTTAGAACAACGACAGCTAAAGTGAAGTATCTTTCATGAGTAATTTTTAAAGACAAATAGAATAGAGTATCAATTCCAATAAGGCGTACATTTCCCAGATGTGAGATTTTGTTGCTATACATATTTCAATTGGATTTAATGGTGAAGTAATTAAATTCAGAAAGAAGATAATTGAAAAAAAGTAATGAGTATTTCTAAATTCATATAGTCAAAACTCTTTCTTTTTATTTTTATATAATATTTTTATCATAAAATGGAGCATTTTGCAAACGTGAAAAAAAGACGAATCGTGAAATCCGGGTTTATGCGATGGGATTTGAAGAGTTAGCTAAAGTTTGGGAAGTCGTTAAAAGAGGGTTTATCTTCTTCTAATGGGAAAATATATTCTTCGATTCAAATAAAAGTATTTTTTTGATCGCAATGAAGTAGATAAGTTCTTCAGGAGCATCTCTATCTGTATTTGGTCTATATATTTTAGTCTTTTTTTAGATGTTGTAGTAATTCATCTTTAGTTAGTTGTTTATCTCTCAGAATGCTTGCATTTCTGCTAAATTTGTCATAGCAAAAAGTCTCCTTTTTTTATTTTTTTGTTTTACAATGGGTTATATCAAAAAAAGAAAAAAACGGTTTTTTTCAGTTTTTCTGACTTTAAAATGGGTTAATGTTTTTTTAATGATAAAGTTTTCCAGTGATTTGTTTTTCTAGCAAAAGATCCCTACATCTCTGAGTATCTTTTTGAGGCGGGCGATTATCTCCTAATAGATAATATTCATCATCTTTTAGAGTAATCTTAAATTCAGTTTTGGCTCATTATTAAGAGTAAAATGTGTCATTTGAGCAGAATGCTTGTTTGATAATTTTCGTTGTAAGAATATATTTCATGAAGTCTATCTTTGGTAAATGCTTTCTTTAAAAGTATTTAAGTAGAGCTCATCTTGTTCTGACTTCATTTACATATAGTTTATCATTCTTAAATTCAATAGTATCATTTGGTAATCCTATAATCTTTTAATGATAATTCTATCATCTTCCTTAGCAGTTTGGTAAATCAAAACTCTTTCGGGTGTGAAATAATTTATTGGGACTAAATAATTTCAAAAAGCTTTTAGAGTAGGGTCCATTGAATGAGCTACGAACTTTATAAGTTCTCAAAAAGAATACTTGTAATAATGAATAAGATTGAAAAAAAGGATAAGAAAGTTTGTGAAATCAGAACTTTCCTCATGTTTTTTTATTTGGAGCTAATATAGCTGGGTTCATTTATTTAATTCCTCATTTACGATTTGAGTAATAAGTTTTCCGTCAGTTTTGACTTTAAGTTCTTTTTTTGTGCAATGAAAATAAGTTTACGGTCTTTTGACTCAGCGTTAGCAATAATTTCTTTGGTACAGATACAGAATTTCATCATAAGACATTTGGAGCGGTAATAAAGATTCAATGATTGCAATTGAACATCTAATTTTTCTGTATCTCTTCAGCATTTGGGAGCTTTCTTTTTTCGTAGACAGATTTTTGAGCAGATTTAAGTGAGTCAACAATTTCATCTTCAGTTAATTTAGCTTTTTCTCAATTTCTTTATTGTGGATAGCAGCTCAATTGAACGTAATGTAATAAGTTTTTGGTTTAGTGATTTCTTTCAATTCTTTTTTTCTTTTGGAGTTCCTTTTGGTCCGTCCATTAAAAGCGAACTTTATTAGCAAACAGTGCTTCTTTTTGTCATAGTGTAATTTTTTTCTTTAATTGTAGTCATATTTGTAGTCCTTCTTGTAATTCTTTCTTTGTTTTTGTTTAATAGTGTTTTATAATAATCTGCTGGACTTCTTTAACAATATTGTTGGCAATCTAAAAATTCTTTATCATTTTTATCAGTCGGTACAAAAATTAGTTCGTTTATAGATAATATGTTTAAGCATCTTCAGAGCTTTTTCTAAGTCTGGTTTCTTTTTTTAATAGCACGTTGGAATTTAGTTCGGACATTTCCTAAAAGTTAGGAAGGCAGTCTAATGATTTCTAAATCATCTTTTTGTGAAGTAAGTGAATTGTGAGTCCTTGTCCTGACTTTTAAATCCTTTATAACGTGATTCTTTAACATTTAATTTCAAATCTTTCATAGTATCCTCGTATTTGCAGATTAAAAGGTTTTTTTAATATCTTTTATATTTTTTTAAAAATGTAATTCCAATTTCCAAAAAAAAGACAAGAGCTCAATTAAGTAAGGAATAGTATAATCTTATCAGTATATTTATTAGCAATTTCTTTAATATTTCTGATTAGTAAATCTTCATCAGTATGTTTTCCAATTCTTCCATAAGTTAATTGAGTAAAAAAAAATTTGGTAATAAATCTTCATTGATTTCTATTTCTTGGATTAGAAACTAGTAAATCATTAGGATTTTTTTATTTTTTTAGCAAATTTGTGGTATTCTTCCTTGACGATTGAGCATTTGGTATAAATAGATTTTGTCCAGGGCATTGCATTTTTGACAATTTGGTGTGTAGCAATATTCCTTTTTTTAAGAGTTGTTATATCTTTATTGATAATCTTCATCAGACAGTCTCTTAAAATATTTAACAATCACATCATCAGAAAGTTGTTTGATTGAGTCTAAACTTTAAATTGTAAATAATTAAATGTATTATCAATATAAGTATCGGGACTCATAAGAGCCTAATTTCAGTTTTAATTAAATTTGTAAAAGTAAGGAGAGAGAGTATAAATGATTTTACATCAACAATATACAAATCATCATCAGTAGAATTTAAAGACTTTCTTCAATGGAATTACAAATGATTACATTATCAGTTGATAATCTAAATCTTGATTCAAAAACAATTGTAGTTCGATTAGGTAAGAGTACTCTTGCTAATCCCTCAAATGTTTGGTAGCATTACAATAGTTTGATTGATAGTAGTTTTCTTTAAAGTGTTTTTAAATCTTCTGGAACTTTCTCCAAGGTAGTCCATTGTCTTTTTGGCAATTAGACATGTTCATCTTCAAGCTCAAACAGCAATAACTTTTCTTTTTATTCATAGGTAATCCTTTTTTGATTTCGATTTCTGGTTTCTTAAAATATCTCATAAAGGCATTTAACGACATTAGTGCATCAGCAAAAGCTCTATGGGCTTCTTCATATTTTCCACCAGTATTAGTAACAAAAGCTTCGTTAGTATTATTTTCATTTTGAGGCATAAAGAATTGAGATAAGTGCATTGTATCAATAACTTCTAATCTATTTTCTTTCATAAGCTGATTAAAGCCTCTTAATGAATGAGATAATTGCCCTTTTTCATAACGAGCATTATGAGCTAATAAGATTGAGTCTTTTAAATCATTACGAATCTCTTTTTGAGCTTCTAAATCATCAACAAATCTAGGCAGCACCTTAATATCTTCTGGTGAAATGTTATGAACATCTTCTCTACCAGTTCCATTTGTCTTAATTAGATTTGGGTCTACGCCAAATAATTTAGAAAATTGTTTAACTTTACCATCAGGCCAAATTTTAATATAACCAACTTCAATAATTTCTGTACGGGGACCAAAATCAAATTTGTTGTTCATATCTCGTAAACTTGGCGAAGCTGCATCCAAATCTAATGCAATAATTGGTTTATCAGTTCGTAATGGAATACGTTCCATAATATAGCGATAAGATTCTAATTCAGTCATATTTTCAAGTTTATCTCTAACTTTGACAATTTGTTCAATTGTTTTTCCCGAAATAGCACTCATAAGATTTAAGCAATTACTTCTATTGTAATCAGTAATCTCTGGGTGATAATTATAATTTGGATTATTCGGTCTAGGTTTAGCCATACGATGTTCAGTGAATTTCTCAATTGTTCATCATTTGAGATGAGCTAGGAATTTATATTCAGGCAAAAGAACTAAAGAAAGAACTTTCTATTTTTCATCAATGAAAAGTCAGAAAACATTTCTTTTTGTCGTATTATCTAAAGTCTTTTTAATTCTTTGAGTACTTTGTTCGTATTCTTCTCTTAATTTGATAGACTCATTTCGGTATTCTAAGAACTTTTTTTATCTGGTGTGGTACAAAAATTGTGGACTGGTGTATGTTTCATATTGGTTTCCTTATCCTTAACAATAGTCATTATTAAAAACTCTTTCATATTATAGTTATATATTATAGTTATATTATACAATTTAGATAAAAATTTATCAACAATTCAAGATTATTTTTTTCATCAGTGAGCTTTGATGATTATTTCATCTTAATTCAGATGAACATTTTAATTTCATTCTCTCATCCGTTTTCACACGTAGGAATTACAGATTTCAAAGAAAAAAATGAAAAGTTATTTTTAATTTGAATTTCTACACAGGGCAGACATCAATCAGTTTGGTCTTATTCTGGTTAAGCGAAATAGTATGTTATTTTGAACTTTATCTTTTTAGAAAGCATAGCTCTACGAGCAATAACATAAGAGGGTCAGGTGTATGTTTAATTTCATTTTCGGACAATATTTTTGCATCGCAATCCAGTCGTCCAGCTGGATTGAGATTTATGTAAAAAGATTCTATTTTTTTAGCACATTTTTGAAGTTATGATTAAATTAAATTTAGAATAAGCAAGTGTTGATAACATTTCATTATATTTCTTGGCTTTCTTGGGTTATTAAATTGTCTTTCTTTTTTTAGTAAAATTGAGTTTTTCTATAGTAAATCTTTTCCAGTGTTTAAGCAATAATCTTTTTTAATTTTGTTGGTATAATTTGAAAATCATTTGTTGTTTGATTGGCTGTATATTGATAATCTATATTAAAAGTATTTATTAAATTAGTATTTATCTGTTTCATTTGGTGACACAGAAGCTTTATTAAAATCTAGTCCTATTTGAGTCCATAGTATTTCTAGTTACACATAAATCTTTATTGTGTTCAAAATTATAAATAATTTGAAGTAACGTTTTATTATCTTTGGGAACTTTAATTCTATAAGTTAAAAGCATTTCTTTAGTTCTAAGTAGATTCTTTAATAAGTTAGTATAGATTTTATTATTAAAAATTAAATTGAGCTAAACAAATTTATCATCTTCTAAATCAATTTCTTTTTCTTATTCTAAAGTAGAATTGGTTTATTTTTTTGAGTTATATTCAAGTTGAAAATTGTTATTACAAGTTTTTCTCAGAGATACTAGCTAAGAAATAGATTTCAAAAGTATCTCGTTTTTTTAACAAATTCTTTATAATCTTTTTTTGTAGTAAATTCTTGGTTCCAAAACAGAACTATATTTGCATGTTTCAATTTCATTTTCAAGATTTTTTTAAGTTTTTGGGTCTTAGTATTTAATCTGTTTTGATTCCAGTAGATTTTTTTATTTTTTTAGATTTCTATATTTAGTGAAATTGAAATTTTTTTAGGATTATTATTTAAGTTAATTCTTTTGCAGAGTTCTTTTTATCTTTTTAATTTATTTAATTCTTTTTCAAGAGTAAAAAAATCTTTCTTTCTAAGTTTTTCAGTGAGTCTTTTTAATTCTTTGATAGATTCAAAACGGAGACATATTGAGTCAATATTGCATCAATGAGATGGAGTAGTTAGATTAAATTCTTCTTTTTAGTTGAACATGAATAATATTTCTATCTTCTTGAGTGATTTTGGCATTTTTTTATAGTAATTTTTTTAATTCTATGAAATGTTAATCTCTGAATTTTTATTAAATAATTCAATATAATCAGAAATGTATTTGGCGTGATTATATTCTTTATTCAATTTTAATTCAGTTGTTATCGTAAATACATTGATCATTATTTGATAGTCCTTATTCTATATTAAACAAATCTAAAAGCTTTCAAATCTTCTGAAATTTGTAATTTATCTCATTTCTTCAGCTTATAAAATTATTTTTCTTTCATTTTTATCATAAAATCAAGTAAAAGTCGAGTCGAGTTGAGATTTCAACAATTAAATATTAGAGTACTTCAAATGGTGAGCATCACAATTAAGAGTAATATTTTTCAAAAATCAAATCTTGAGTAAATTTATTATATTTATGATAGTGGCATGAATAATTTTTGGAACTTTAGTTGAAGTACATACAATTTGAGTTAAATTCATCTTATGGAGTAATCTTCATAAAAATCAGGTGATTCATAAAAGATAGAATCATCTTGATAATGTTCAAATAATGGAGTATCATGAGAAATAAAGTAATCAATCTTATAATTGGTATAATTTTTCATTATAATAATTGATTGAATGTAGAGTTTCATCATTTGATAAAAAGTTTCTTGTGAGCGATGTATAAATAGTTCTCATGAATTTATCAATAGAGGCGGTAAACACAAAAAAATAGAAGTTTTTCTTTCCTAATGTAAGCATAGTTCCTCTAGGTATATATTTAATCTTAGGAGTAATAGTATTAAGTCCATGTGGATTTTTAGAACTTTTGTTTAACGAGCAATTAAAGTTCTCATGATTTGCGTCAATAGAGCAAAGTTCTATATTATAAGATTCTAATTTCTTATTTGAGCTATTTAGGTATTTTTTTCAAATAGTTTCACATTGGCCCTATAGCTGAAATTTGAATTAACAAGTCAGGGGTTATCATATTCCATAATGTAATCAATTGAAATTTATAAGCATTATTTGTATTTCCATGCAAGTCATTTCAAAAAAAGCAATTTTATTATGAGCAGTAATAATCTGATTGTTGAGTCATAATTATTAAAAGCTTTCGTTCTAAAATGGTCAACAATATCTGCGAGATTTCATCAAGGGAGTACTCATGTGAAAGTTGAATTTTTCTTCTAGTAACAATCTTATCTTCTTTCAAATGTTGTGGGTATTGTTCTTTTTTTAATTTACGAGATGTAGTAGCATGCTTTAGAGTAAAAAAATTCCTTTTCTATATTTTTGATTCAAAGTTATAGTAATCTAGCTCATATTCATTCTTCAACAAATCAATCTTTTCTTTAGTGATTTATTCATCAAAGAACTTTTTGTGGGATTGAAAAAATTTCTCTTTTGATTTATCAAAAGCATATAAATAAACAGAATTTTTTTGATTGAGTCATTAATACTCCATTCCAAATATTCTTGTGAATTTTCGTCAAAGAGTATCAATAACAAATCCTCTAGCATCAAAGGGCTCAAATTCTTTGAGTAGATTGTCCGAATTTGTTATATTCAGAATTGAATTTAGCAGTACAGATTGATGTAGCAATAGTAAAGGATTTTTTTCTGAACTTTTGTTATCAGAGCATATTGTTTATTGATTTTTTGGATATCATTAAACAAAGGTAATGAGATTTCGTCTGATTGATAGTGAAAAGATTTTTTGCATCAACGTTTTTCACATAAGTATTTCAAAGTTTCTTTGAAAATTTCATATAGTCTTTTCATCAAATGAACTTTTTCATTCCTTTTTGTAAATGAGTGGAGAACATCTAATCTAAAATTAAATGGTTGTTGAACTTTCAGATTTTGCATCTATAATCCTTTTCAGGAACATATTTATTTCCGATAACATCTTGTGTTGTCATTTTTCGTTCTCAATTTCTTTTGTTTTTATTCAAATTTTTTTAAAAGCTTTTCTGAGAACAATTTCATTATAACAAATAATTTTTTTAAAAAGTAAATATTTTTTTATTTTATTGTTGACAAAGTGATAAAAAAATGTTGTATCATATAAATATAGAAAACGAAAAGAGGAAAAAAATTTATGGTAGAATTAAATTATTGAGTTAAAAAAATTATCTGAACAAAGGAGCAAGGAAATTTGGTACGTAGGCGGTTGTGTTCGAGATGGATTGGGATCAGTAAAGAAAACAAAGACATTGACATTGAGAATTCATATTGGTGAAGATGAATTTATCTCTGTTGGTAAGGATTGGAATTAAAATTGATTTCGTTGGTAAATCATTTGGAGTTCTAGAAATTTTATGGACGGTACAGATTTTTGGGATTTAGTTTCAGTCGTACAGAAAAAAACAAATCAGGGGAAAAAAACAGGATTTGAAATTGTTGTTGGGCATTTATTGGTGAAGAAAAAAAGGAAGAGTTTCACAATCAAATACTAATGAAGATGAGTCAAACAGGCAAAATTCTTGAGTTTCTTTGGTGGAATGAAAGATTTAAAGGCGGTGTCATTAGACATTGTGGTGAAAAAAATTTGAAAGATTCATTACGAGTATTTCGTGCGAGATGATTTGGGATCTCAAAACTGGTTTGGGTGAAAAACAAAACAATTGAAATCGTGGAAAGTGCTTGATTGTGAGTCTTCCTATGGAACGTATTTTTAGAAGGGAAAAAAAGCAATTGGCAAAATCTGAAAGCATCTGTTTTTCTTTAAGGATTTGAAAAAAAATGGGTGTTCTTGGACATTCTTCCCATCATTAGAATTTGAGTTGATTGATACATTAACAAAAGGTACAAAGAGTGCAGCTGAAAAAAAGTAACAGAAATTGTTGTGGTGTAATCTTTGAGGAATCTAGGTAACAATCACAAATCAAACAGAAATTGTTGAAATGATTAAATCATTTAAATTCTTGTCAGAGGAGTTCAACATTCATTAAGGGTAAAAAAACAGTTGGGGGATTTTGTTTTTCCTAGTGAACAAATTAAATTCAAAAGGGTGAACATTCTCAATCCTAGTTGAAGGTGTGAAACAAGGGGCAACATTTGAAATTAAATTATTGGAGTTTCTATGTTTTAAAAGTAAGTCAAGAAATAATTTCAACACAATTCATTACAGGTCAAGAGTTAATTCAGAGTTTTAGTTTGGAAAATCAAAAAGAATTTGACGCATTGATTTTGCAATCTAAAAAGGGTAGGAAAATCAAAAAGAATTTATCAAATCAGTTTACAAAATAAAAAGAAACAATTTGAGTACTCTTTTTCTATAGTGAGGGCGATTTTTGAATGTCGTTATATCGTCGTGAGTGGAACGCGCGGTGTAAGAGTGTTTTTCGATAAATGTATCAAGCCCTACAGTAAAACGAGTTTAGAGTCAGTTATTTTTAATGATAAGAAAAAAAGGAGTAAATGTTTTATTTTGAGTCCCTTTTTCCTTGTTTCTGATAAATCAATTTTTCTATATAAATTTTTGTTAGCATAAAACAAGTCAATCATATCAGAGTCTGTCTTTTTTTGTTCCTTGGTACATTAAAATCAGTATAATTTAATTCTTTTTATATTTTTCTGTTAGTGTTTTTACAGAAACATCAAATAGTTTGAGCAATTGATTTAGTATTGGTAATGTTGGAGAAAATAGTCCTAATTCTGTAGCAAATTTCTCTTTGGTAGTGAAAGATGTTTATGAGATTTCATCTTGAGTTAATGAAAGCATTTTTCTCTTATTGTTTTTATTCTATTTCCTAGTTCTTTATTCATCTTCATGGGTAGAGAAATTGTCATGATCCATATCCATAAGTTCTGCAGGGGCTCTAATGACAAAACATGGTGCATCATATTTATTCATGTAATCAATGTACATATCTACAATGTTATGGATGACTGAGCTCATAATAAGGTAGAAATTCGTCATAGTAAAGTCCTTAATATTCAGAGGTGCGTATAATATACATCTTCAAAATTATCTTCATCTAAATCAATTAGTCTGGTCGAAAGGATTTCTTTATTCTTCTTTAATCTAAAGGAACTTTGGATAAAAAAATTCTCATTGAGTTCAAGATAAAAATTCTAAAAAAGCATTAGAGTCATCTCTAATATCTATTCTGTAATCACGAGTTTTGCGTCTGTATTCATAGTCAAATTTGAATAAATCCAACAAAATATTAAAAATACGGCAATAAGTGCTTTCAGTTCATCAATAGTCAAAGAGGTATCTTCTGTAATATAGTCAGCATCATTCAGTCAAAGCTTTAATAAATAAATTTTAAAGAATTTTGGTGGGATACGAGGTTTTAATAGTTTTGAATCTAGCATATAGAATCTCTTTTTCTTTTTTTATTTTTTTATTTCATCTATTGTAACAAAATATTTCAAAAAAAGTAAATCAAAAAAATATTTTTTATTTCAATTTTGTTTCAGACATTGTCGTAGTAGTACTAAAAACAGTTTATCTGAAATTTCGTTTCATTCTTCATGATTCAAGAAAAAAAACAGTGGGGTGGGTACAGTGACGTAAAAAGAGCATAATTTTAGTAGCGTACTCTAATTTTTTTATTCTGAAATCCATTTAAAATTTCATGGAATACACGTTGAGTCAATTCAGTCTTTGCGTGCTTTTTGTTAAGTATTTTTGTATTTACGCAGTGAAAAGTGATACGAACAATTACATCTTCAAAGAAAATCATAATCTTTTTCGTAAACATCTTCAAGTTGCATCACGTTTAAGTTAACGTGTTGGAGAAAACTTTTCAAAATAATCAAGAATGGTTTGGTAAGTTGTCAAAGTTTGTTCTTCATAAGTTTTGGCTCAATGAACAGGAACAGGTTGTGTTGTTAATGAAATGAAAAAGTCATTAGCATATTTGAAATCAAGTTTAGATAATGAGTTAAGATTTTGTGAAAAATCAAAGCTAGAACATTTGATGGATTGAAAAACAGGTGAGAAGGATGCAAGCCAGAGTAATTTGGTGGACATCTTCATTTAGATAAATGAGCTGTGAACAGGTGAATTGAGTTTGTTTTAGAATGGCGACGTTAGAAGTAATTGTAAGGATAGATGGTATGCACGAGCATTCTTATACAATTTATGTTTAGCAAGTTTGTGATAGTATGTTTCTAACGAAAGATTCATTTCGTTTGAACGAGGGTCATCTTCATAACGAGGGGATGAAAGCTCAGATTCATAATCATAAATATAAAAATTTTCATCACGAATTGTTTTGAGATTTTAGCATATTTAATAGCACATAATGAATCTGGTAAATTAGCAAATCCACAAATGGCATGCCCATGTTAGTGGCAGTCTTAGATGGTAATAATGCCATTTGAGCAGCTTCATAATTGTATTTGTCAGTCATGTAATGGATAATGTTTAGAGCGTCCACATAATTCTTAGTAGTCCATTCTAAAGCTTTGTCAAAGTTATCTAATACTTCATCAAAATCTAAATATTCAGAAGTAATTGGTTCTGTAACATCAAAGACTTTATAATCTCTATGAACATCATCATATCCACCATTTAATCCAGTAAGCAATGCTTTCAATACGTTAATACGAGCTTCGAAGTATTGAATGTTTGCATGGCATTCTTCATTTTCTGGGTCAAGTGGAGATACACAACATGAGATACAGCTCATTTCACCATATCCATCTTTAGCCATAGTAGTAACACCTTCATATTGAATAGAAGAGTGTTTATGACTCATTTCCATACAATAATGTCTAAAGTTGTAAGGTAATTTATCAGTCCAAAGAACAGTTAAGTTTGGCTCTGGTGCATTACCAATATTGTCTAAAGTGTGTAAGAAACGATAGTCCATTTTGAGTTTGAGTATGTGGAAAAGTCATTTGGCTGAAAGCATAGAAATTGTAATAAATGTTGGGTCAAAACAGAATAGATTTCATCAAATGATTTTTGTCTAGCAAATTTTGGTATTCTTAATTTAATAACAAAATCATCAACAGATGCTTGGTTTCTTTTTCAGTATAAGTTCCACGTGTAAATCACGTTCAGCAAATACATCAAGAACAATTGGTAAACGATAGAAGTAGCGAGATCCATTGATTACACGACAAGCGAGCAAAGCAATGTTGGTCCATTGAATAGCTCTTTAGTATCAAAGTGCGGTCTACGGACATCAACACTACAAATCTCTAATCTAATAATTTCATCAAGAATTTCATATTGTTTAAAGATTTCTTCTTTTTAATCTGATTGATTCATCATCAGTAGAAGTGATGGTGGCAATCTTTGTTCTTTTTCATTTTTAAGTATTCAAAAGTCATATGGGGCAATCTTGCATAAACGTGATGCGAGGCTCGAGAATAAGCATCAGGTGGAAAAGTAATTAAGTGTGAATGACGGAGTCGTCTAATATCTTGTGTATGAGAACTAAAGGTAAAAAGTCATTAGGTGTAACAACATTCTTAGAGTAGAAGTCATGACAATGGTGGGTCTGGTTCAAAGAGTGTTCTTTCAATGCGGTTTCAGGCATTCTTAATCAAAAAGCTACGGCATGAAGTTCAATTTGAATAAGTCATCATTTTGAATAGCAAATAGAGATCATTTTCTTTGTCAATATGAAAGGTGGAATATCTGCAATAGAAGTTGGACGAGTATCCATAGGGAATCTTGTTTTTTTCATATTCAGATCTAGTAGAGTCCATAATATGTTTAATATGTAAAGTTCGTTCTGTTGGGTTTTCTTCTAGGGAAGCTATCATCATAAGGGGTGTAATTATCTTGGACAGACTCTAACGTAGTTGATTCTTTCAAATTTTCCTTTAAAGAGCCCCAGATGGTATAGAGAACTCATCAATAAGTTTTTCATTAAAAAAAAGCATCGTTTTCTTTTGGGCACATAAAGTGTAGAGCTTTTCGATTATTATATCATATCTAGTTATATTATTCTGAATTTCCTTGATGATCTAAGGTGGAGGTATTATAAGACAAGTCATGAAAACGGTTTTGTTTTATAATAGTATTTAGAGTGGTAAAAAAAATAAATTTGGGACAATCCTAAGTTATTCATGTCTGAGTGAGGCATTTCCAAAATATAAAGGAGATTTCCAGTGAGGGATGGAATCTCAAAAGGTGGGTATTGAATATAAAAGGTATATTCATAGTTATATTATTCCTTTTTTTATTAGTCATATAAGTTATTTTTCTTGAAATTTTTTTAATTGAGTTCTAATTTTTAAATTAGATAGTTCTTCAAAAGGGCTGTTTCAATATCCTTAGTCCATATAAGAACTTTTAATTCTGGTATTTCTTCAGTTACATGAGATATAGTTGGTTTTGAATTTTTCTTTATTTAATAGATTTTTGATTGAGATTTCTATCATTTCTTCTAATAATTGTTTTAGTAAGGGTATATCTTTATCAATTTTAATTTGAATAGAGATGGGATGAGCTGTAACAGATTCTTTTATATCATTGTTTACAATAATAGAGTCATTCATAATTGAGTTAGGAATAATAGTACTTTCGTTAGTGACAAGTTTTAAAGTTGTATGTCTTAGAGTCATTTCTTCAATAACATGTAATGTCTTGAGCAGGCATTCTAATTCTATCTCAATCTTAAATGTTTCAGCAGAAAGAAGCGTGAAAGCAGCTATAATATTTTTTTGATTGTGTTTTTGTAAGATAAATCCAAGTACAGGGCTACAATAAGAGCATGTTGTAAATAGAAATTTAAAATTTTTTCAAAGATTGGATATTGAGAGCAAAAAAACAAATATTCCTATAAGTGGTAGTATAATCTTACAAGTATTTGCTAGGAAAGTATTAGTTATATTATTGTGTTTCTCTATAATCTTTTTGAAATATGTTATCTGGTAAAAAGATAAATAATAATAGTTGTTACAGTATAATTAGGGTTAGGTATCGTTAATAAATCATTCATAGGTTTGAGTCCATAATAAAGGAGGCATCAGAATGAGTACTTTGTTAATCTTATTTTTTTGTTTTTCAGTGAGGTGGGCAGAAGAGTTTTTTACATCTTTGTTATGTTGAGTATCATCGGTTAGATTTTTCGAGCTTTGAGACGATTGATTGAGTTCTTGTAATTTTTCTGGTTCATAGAATTACGAAATAAATATAAAATCATATAAATTAAGTAATGCTATGAGGGTTTCGAGTTGTTACACATAAAATATGTAAAGTAAAGGCCTGGATGCAGTATCGTTTTGTATAAAACAAGAGTTGATTTTCGCAGACGTTTTTTTATAAGTTTAATTTAATAAAATAAACGTTAATGGAGTGATCACACATTTCGAGGCGAAAAGTTAGATTTTTAAAATTATTGGTAATATTAAAATCGATTTTATCGTCCATTTTATATTTAGTTCAAAAAAGTAAACAGGTATGTTTTCATAATATTTCTTGAAATTTCTTTATATGGTGTGTCAATATTTATTTCAGTGATAAATTTTTCTTTTTCTTAATAGTGATAGAAGCATTGAAATCTGCATCTGTGAGTTAAGTTACAATTCGAGCATTTAAATTCTTTTTCCTTTTCTAATTCCTAAATGATTGGGATTTACAACAAATTTCTGTGACGTATAGAGCTGGATTAGTGCTGTTTCTTTTTATTCCTTTTTTCAGGGCAATTTTGTGATAATCTTTCAAGTAAAAACACTGACATGTTGAGAATCTGTTTCGTTGTTTTTGTAATATTCTTTTTCTTGGTAGTCAATTTAAATCATGGTATTTCTTCTATATCTTCCTCTTTTATCATTTTGTTAAGATACATGATTTATATGATGAGCTATTCTTGATTTGTATTTGGTAATTTTAGAAATTCTCTTTTTAGAACTAGATTATTATTTTTCCAAATTTCTTAATTTTTGATTCTAATATAGATTTTTTTATATTGGTCTTGTTCAATTAAAATTCTTTCTTCTAATTGAGTTTATACGAAAACAAGCGTGACTATTTTTATTAGTAAATTATCAGACAGAGTATAAAATAGATGCAGAATTGAATTCCATATACAGAGCATTGTTAATGTTATTAAATCAGTTATTCCAACATCTAGAGCAGTATCTCTGATTGTTCAGTCATTTCCTTTTTTTATTGATAATTCTATCTAATGGTACATGAAGATAATATTGATTCGATTTTTTTGATTTTTTTGGCTAATCTAGAGTTCCTTTTTAATTTTTGGCACATTCCCAATTAAATCAATTTCTGATCAGTGAGTTTTTTTGAGTTTTTCGAAAAACATAAAAAAATTCTATTATTAGTATTAAATTTATAAAGATTTGAAGTTAATATAACATTGAACTTTCTTTGTGTAAGGTTTGAGCTGTATCTTCGGATGTATCTTCTCAAAAAGATTGTTTAATCTATGAACATCAATTTTTTTAAATCTTTTTAAATAATCAGTTTGATAATCGAAACTTTTTTTATAATTTAAAATATTATATAAGGTTGGAGTATGTTTTTAAACACAAATATAAATAACGTTTATCATCTTTAGTTAGATTTTTCATTTTTGTGCTGAGCTTTTTTGAGCTTTTTTTAGTTAATGAGCGATTAGTTTTAATAGTTGAAGCAGATTTTTTTCTGTACTGATGTGATAAAGTTTTAGGAATTTTTCTTTGATAATAAGTCCTTTTTGGATTAGTTCATCTCTAATTGTCCGGAGAACTTTGTTTTTAATAATGAATTTATTCAAAAGTATATCTTGAGCGACATAATTTTTTTAATATTTCTTTGAATTTTCCTATCAATAATATTTCATCTTCGTTATTCGAGCAATTTTGAACTTTTATTTTTTTGGTATTCGTTTCATTTTAAATTTTTGGTAATTGTTTTTTTATAAGTTCTTAGAGCATGATTTCTCATGAGCATTGTTGGTATATTCGGGTTCATAATATTCTGTATGAGCAACAATAAAAGTGCTTTGAGTCTTTCATCGGGATTTATCAAAAGTTCTTTGATTTTTTTGTTTTTCAAAATCCATAATTAGCATTTCTTTTTTTAAAAAAATAAAAGGGACAGTGGGATTCAGGGCACGTTCTTGGATTTACAGTCCAGCAGAAATTTGGTATGGGGACCAAAAGGGTTTATAAGAGCTTATTAGAAACATTTAGGGCAGATTCAGGGAAATCAAGTTTGCGTGCATCAGCAGTCTGATAAGGGATAGCATTTTTGAATGTATTAGGCATCTTCAAGATTTCATCAAATCAGAAAGCGTGAGATTTCGAGATTTCGAAGCGGTCGTTACAGAAAATGCAAAGCGAAAGAAACGTTAGTAGGGTCAAGCTTCTTATCTTCAGGCATCGGATATTTCTTCATGATTTGAAAAACTCTTTCTTTATGGTGGTAGTATTATATCAAATTCAAAATTTGAAGTCAATGCAGGTAGCGACAGTTTCTTGTTTGAATGAGTCATGTTTGAAATCTTCAACATTAGCAAATCCAAGCATTTTTGAAAAGCAATTCCATAGTCTTTGGAGTGATTGTAGTAATATAGCGACCAGTTATGACGAGTCATAATGAAACAACAAATAGTTCTTAGATTTGTTATATTCTTCAGCAAGGTCAAAAAAAATATGTTTGGAGTCAATGAAGCAAGATGGATGGATTTTTCCAAAATCTTGTCTTGGTCAAGATGAGAATGAATTGATAAAAATTCAGCGAGATAACAGATTTCATGATACATTGGTAAAGTCAAATCTTCAATTGATAGATTAGAAAGCTCAACAAGCAATTTGTATTCCTTGAGCTGATTTTGATGAAAATGTTGAGATTACGGGTTTGATAGAAGTCAGTATGATTTTTTAAAGTTAATATGGAATAGTTTGACATATCTGAATCAATTTCAATAGTTTCTTCATTGTCAATATTGAGTCATTGAAGTTAGAATAGACAATTGTTTCAATGTAAGATTTTTAGTAAAATCACGGAGAAAAGGTACGGTAATAGTGATTGTTGAGCGGTGGATTCCTAATACATCATGAATTCATTTAATGAATGTTTATTTAGAACTTTCTTTTGGTACGTTAATGTTAATTTTTCATAATTTTTATTCAAAAGTCTTTCTTTTTCTTTGTTTTTATTTATCTGGTACTTTTTTGAATTTTTTTAGCGATGAAATCAAGAAAGGAAGCCTGCGAACTTTGTCTGAAACAATATATGTGAAGCATTGTAAATTTCGAACTTTCAATTAAATTTCCGTCAAAGATAAAAATGAGCTGGACGAATTTATCTCGATTTCTTCAATTACATGAGCTTCTTTTTCCAATTCTTCTAGTAATTCTGTTGAATTTCTTTTTCGTTTTCAGTCATGTTTTATTCCTCATTTCTTTTTCTAAGTATATTATGAAAAAGCATTTCTTATGTTTTGTCAACACATAAATTTAATTTTTTTATTTTTTTATTTTATAGTCATATTATACAAGAAAAATTTTTTTGGTTTGTCAACACAAAAAAATAAAAATAAAAAAAAATTTTTGGTTCTTTTTATTTTTTTATTTTATTTAATATTATTCGACGAGATTTCTAATCCTGCTTTTGATTTGGCGGGCATCAGAGTTATTATAGAGTGAGACAAGTAGTAAGAATGAGGCAATTTAGAATCAACGTGAATATCTTCAATATCTTCTTGAGTAATGTCAGTAAATTCTTTTTAAGTATTTTTTTGGTATTCAGTTAGATTATCCACATTTAATTTTACATTATCCTCAGTATAAAGAGGAATGGCGGTGGAATTGAAAGCCGACTACAATACGATAAGTTATTTTTCACATTATTTTCAGTAAAGATATAAAAAAAGTTTTATTGAACTGTTAAATTCTGAATCAGAGAATTTTTCTTAATTGAGTGAATTTATTATCATGTGTATGTGTTGTGGGCAAAAAAACGAAGTTAAAGTTATTATCTAAGTTGGTGGTGAACATAATCAAAGGAAAATGGGCGTATCTAAGTATTCTTTTGTTAATGAATGAGTCAAATAATAATCATTATCAGTAGTTTGTAAGATTGGTTCATCAATATTAGTATTAGGGTGAGTCTAATCCGACGTACATCTTCATTTGTTGATTTCTTAATTTCTTTCACATCTGGGTAATCGTGAGTATTTTTCAACGGATTTCTTAGAGATCTCTTCAATCTTGGGACTCTTCTTGTTTTAGCAGTCATATAATTCTTAGGGCGGGGGCAAAGTGAAATAGATTGTGGCTCTAATTCCTAGTACAATTAAAAATCTTTAGAGGGCGATCCAGGCGATCGAGTTTTTCTTATTTTTCCATTTGAGTTTCCTCAGTTTTTTAGATATTATCTTATATCATTTTAATAGGAGAATATAGAATGAATAAATGGTACATAGAGAATCAATCCAATCTCATTAAAATATATAAAGATTCTGTTGATAATAGTTTAGTCTTTAATAATATTCTTTTTTTCTTCTTATTCTGAGGCTAAGTTTTGGTGAACTTTATTTCAAAGATGGTATATTTGAGAAATTAAGTTATGGTAGTGTTATGATTTAGATTTAAAAAGAGTACGCATTGGTAAAAAAATAAAATCAATGAATTAAAACAAAAAAATAAATAGTGATGGTATTATAAAAAAATCATGAAAATTATGTCAAGGGTTATTTCAATCAGAAGAATGGGATACATAAGACAAGGAAGTAAATTATATGAGAATGTTTTAAATGAAAAAAACGAGTTCTTGTTGATCGTCATAAAAGCAAAAATTGAGCGACATATAGAAAGATTTCAGATTTGAAAATTACAGCAGGAGTGGTATTGATAATATATTGAATGGAAAAATATAATCAGGTGGCATTATTTAAAATCAAAACACATAGAAAAGATTTGATCATGTGAATACACGGATGAACAATAGAATTTTCTAAAAAGGAAAATGAAACAGTTTGATAATTACAAAAGAAGTTTTAAGGAATTATGATAGTCAATCAAGAAGTATCTACAAAGAGAAAAAGAAAATTGTTAGGCATGATTTAAAAACAAATTGAATTAGAAGAGAATTAAAAAGGATGGGAATTTAAAATTGTAACAAAAATTCCTAATCAAATTGGTGATTATTTTGTGAGCGATTGATAATCTGAGCTTTTGAAGATTACAATACAATAAAGAGTTAGAATGTTATAATTTATTTGTAGTTTATAGGAATAGAATAGTGAGATTAAATCATTTTATGAATATGATAATCAATATTATATTTTTCACATCAGATGGAATGAACTCCTAGTTCAAATTGTGTTTTTCTTAATGAATGACAACATTAGTGAGCGTATAGAAGTAAAAGGAAAAGAAATTATATTAGGAGATGAAATTTATAAAAGGTAGCAATTTGAGTGAGCACTTTTCTTTATAGTTCTTGATAATAAGCATTGAGCGTTTACAGGTGGCGGATATAAAGGATTGTTTGGATAAGCATTGAATAATCTAAAGCATAGTGCATTGAGCTTTGATTGGCATTCAATAATATCTTTATAATCAGATTTGGTGGTTTATATTTTTCTAAAAGCATCTTCAATTTTAATAATTTATCTTTCTTGTAATAAGTGTTGATTTTGTATTTACGTAGTGTCGGGCAATGTGAAGTATGGATGGGAATTTATCACATAAGATGAGTTAGCATCAACATCAGTTGGTTTCATGTTGTTAGGGGTCAGTGGGTGTTGGTGTATCAGGTTTTTCCCAATCATGTAACATCTTGGCTCATTCATTGGTAACATCAATTGTTTAAAGTAGTGCTTTGTTGTGGTGAGCATAAACATCAACGTATAGTATTCATTAGGTGAATCATATCCATTCAAATAGCAATAGAAACATTCTTAGTTGTTCCAGTGGCTAAGTGTCAGAAGCATCATTGGTTGTTGGGACGTTTCTGGGATGGCTAACAGTATGTCTTAACAGAATAAGTGTATAGTGATTGATAATAGCATCAGTAGTGAGTGTAGGTTTAGGTGGTTTCATCATCTTCAATAAGATATATGCGGTGGAACTTCTTTCATGAATGTGTTGGATTAAATTTAATTTCTTTTTCAGAATCATTAAATGGCAATTTAGTAATATATTGTGGTTTCTTATACATTCCTTTATTAGCAAGAGTAGCAGAAGCGGAGAAAAGTGCAGTAGAAACGTTTTAATCCTAAAGGGCATAGAATCTCCATAAGTTTCTTCAGTGTCTAAGTTCATTCAGCAAGGAATTTCTTAGCATTATTTGAGCAACAACATTATTCAAGATACGAATAGTGGAGTATTCAATGACATTCTAAGAACAAAGCAGTTACATTTTCCATAAGTTGGTAAAAATTATGGTACATTTGTGCGGGGTAAAGATAATTGGTTGAATCTAAAATATAATTTGTTCCCAATGAGTTATATTCAATAGCGGGACAATCTTCAAATGGTTTTAATAGATGGAACAGGGAGCGTGTTTTGTTGTGTTTTGTCTATTCAAACATGGTCTCTGTATTTCTTCGCATATTGAGCAATAACATAAATATTAGGGGTCCATTACAGTGAGAAATTTTGTTCTTCATCTTTATAAAGCAAAATTATCAAAAAGTTGGTTTGAGAATTAGTATTTGGGTCTAATGCAGTATAAATTTGCATTGGAGTTTTTTTCCAAATCGTGAAAACTAATTCTTGAATTGTTTAGAGCAGAAGTCACATAAGCATTGTGTTCTTTTGTCTGAGGCAGTGGTATTCCATTTCTCCAAAAAACGTTCTTTCAGAGCTACTTGGATTGGAGTTTTTGAGGCTCTTCGTATTGTTCTTCAGTAATCTTATTATTAATGAGGCATTCAATAAAACAATATTTCGTCTTTCTTCTGGCTGATCATGATTATCATATAGATTATATGTGCGACGGGACTGTCCTAATCCAGCGATTGTTGGCAATTTAGATAATGTTACAGCATCATCAGAGTTAAATCTTTCAGAACGGTAATAAGTAATTGCAATAGTGTTAGCATAGAGCTAGGCATATTGATTAAGTTAATAGCAAATTTCTAAAATTTGTTTCTTGTCAAAGTTTAAGTCCATTTTTAGAAACAGGCAAATTTCTTTAATCTTTCTATCAATAGTTCTATCTTTTACATCATTTGAGAATACAAGGTTTTTTAATAAGTTGCGTTCGATGGTTGAGACTTTGAGCTGAGTATGCATGAGCAGTTGGGAGTTTTCGAAGACATTTTTCATTCCAATAATTCTTATTTTTCGGTTGCAAAGCAATAGTTCAATATATTTAGTTGGAATTTCATCATAGCGAATATAATCTCGTCTATGGTCATTAGCTGAATAGATTATTTGAGTTGAATCATACATATTTGTGGTTCAGGTTGGATTTTGTAATCATTTCTTCAGTAATTTTTAGGAGTTTGTTTGATAACAAAGGTATAAATAGTTCGAGGCAGGGAAGCAAGAACAGGATAAATCCTAATATTAAATTCATTTAAAGGAACTAAAATAAATTTCATAATCTTTTTTTAAAATTTTCATTAGTTATTCTCCTTAGTTGTTGGATTCTGTTGTTTCTTTTTTTATTTTCTTTGTCTTTATCTTTTTGAGTCTGTAGTAGTCGTTTTTCTTTAGCAATATTAACAGTAAACGGGCTCTAAAATCTTAGAATAATCAGAATTAGTTGGATTTTTGAGAAAGTACAGTATCTTTCTTAGCAGAATCTTCTGAGTTTGTTAATAATAAGAGTAATTCCATTTCTTTGAGCTGAGACTTTTGAGTTCAATGTCTTTTTCCAACAAAAATTAGGCAAGTTAATCCTGTAGTATTATATTGTGAATATGTTTTGGTCCAAGTGTCGAAAAGCGTTTTTTCAACGGTGGCATATTCTGAGTAAAGATTGATGAGACTGTCATGTTTTCTAAAATCTTAGTTGAGTTGTTAATGATTTCAGTCATATAATTTGATACAACGGAGTAAAGTTGGGAAGGGACGTTTAGTATTGGTCCATTCTGCAATAGAAGATGAATTTACATCTTTCTTAACAATAATCTTTTTGAAAAACATCAAATGTTGAATTAAACATATTGAATAAAGCAGAAATAGTGAGTGTATCATCTTTCAATTTGTTCAATTCGTTATATAGTGTTAATTGAAAAATTCTTTTTGAATTGCATCATTTTCTAAGTAAGAATCCATAATTTTTCCAGTGTTTATCAACATAATCATTTGGTGTTTGAGGAGTAGTAGAATCTAGTAATGCAGTATGTTCTTTATTCACATAGCGTCATAGTCAGATTTCATGGAGTCCCACATGTGGTGGTAATTTATATTTTTTCTTGTTCTTTTTTTCTTGTAATGACGGAATGGTTTATAAAATTCTTTCTTTAGTTCGTCTAAATCATTTTTGAGTAATTCCCTCAGCAAATGTTCCTTTATTGGTATCATAGATGGTGAATTAATCTTGAAGTATATTCTGAAAGATTATCCATATCCTCTTGAATTTCAGATAAAGCATATAAGGTTCTAATGAAGCAATAGGTGTTTTGGATTGTTTTTGGGTATTATAGATTGACAAAAGATTCAAAAACTCGATAGCAATTCACGTAATTCCAACAGTAATAAGTGTTAGAATAATATTGAGTACGTTTGGTACGTTTTTTTGCGTTTCTTTTCTAAAGTCATTTTAAAGGAATATCAAAGATAGTTGTTCAATTTCTTTTTATTATCTTCCATATTTGGCTTGGTATTTTATTTTTTTATTCTAAGTTTTATTTTACAATATCTTGGTAAAAGTCAAATTTAAAAGAGGTTGGGAACATTTAGTGAGTACTCTTTAAGAGTATTTCTAGGGCATTTTTTCATGAAGTCGATACATTTATCGAAAATCAGTTTTGGTGTCTTAGCGTTGCGTAGTGACGATATATCGATTAAAAATCTATTTAGAAGTCATTTCTAGAAGTTTTGCATGGGGCAAAAACAACAAGTTCAATCCTTTATAATTCTTTTCATCAAGAATCTTATCATCTTTCAGTCGATTTTGACGTCAAATCTTATCGTAAGGAGGATACTGGTAAGATTCTATCGATATTTCAAGTAGATTTGTTTCAAATCTTCATTTTTGTGAATTTGGCACGAAGGAACATTTTATCATAGCGAATTTCAAAGTAAAAATTTAGTATCGTTGTAATTTCTTGGTTTACGGGACATTTTGAAATTTGATAAGGGTGAGTTTCATAAAGCAATTTGGTTTGATGTATCAAATAACAATGTTTTCAATCATAAGGCTAAGTACAAAAATTGCAAGTTATGGCATATATAGTAAAAATGTGTTTTATAAAAAAATTTTGAAAATGGAGTGGTCTGTAAAGAAATACACATAGGGAATCTGTATATCTCATATTGTTAATAATTTTATCCATTTAATAATTCTTCATCTCGTTCTTGTTTGGGTTTTGTTTGGATATGGTAGTGTGAGTGGGCTAAAAGCTTTTCTTTGTGTTCTCAATCAAGCTTTTCTTATATTGAATACACATGGCAAAAGCATATGATTCCATATAATCTTTTCAATTCAGAACAGTTCTTTGTCTGATCTAAATGTTTTTAGCGAACATAAGAATTTTGAATTTCATCTTCAAAATATTTAGCATGAGTTAGAGTAGTATCAAGTAATCCTAAATGTTTGTAGTGTTCGTGTTGTTGTTCAGCAGCAATTAAATCATCAATTTCATCAGCAAGATGAACTTTCAATGATTGTAGAGATTTTTAGCATTTGTTAGTGAGGCTGAAAGAGGTAGTAGTAATCTTTTTAATCAGGGACATTCATCTGTTTTGAATTTAATAAGTTTTTCCATAAGTATTTTTTTCTAGCACAGGAGCCAATATCTTTAGCATTGATGCATGAGTTTCTTGAATTTCTTCAAAAAGTGTATTGGAGAAATTTTGGTTGGTTAAATCAAAGCGTTTAGCAATTTTGTTTAATTGTTCTTGTGAATAACGTTTGATGTTTTTATTTTTCATGAGCAAATCAAAACGTAATCAGTATGAGTATAATGGATTACAATTGGGTTTTTGATTGAAATATATTCAAGCGTCATGTAATATTTTTGAAGTCGTAGATAGTTAAGCAAGTCTCTATAATTTTCTTTTTTTGATAGGGGAAAAAATTTTAAGAGCAGGTTGAGTATATGGATTATGTGATGTAGAAGTAGTTGCGAGGCTAAAACGTTTTTTTATGTTCATGAGAGAATTAGCAGAAAATCTAATTTTTTTCGTAGAAGTTGTAGTTATGATTAGGAATATATTCTGAGTTTTCTGAATAAATCTTTTTAAATTCTTTTGAATAGTTTTCATATTCAGTTAATTGTTTCCAGTTAAAGAATTTTTTTCAAATCCTCGTAGAATTACATTTCCTTTCAAATCTAATGTTAGTCCACGAGTTGTTTATACAAAAGGATTATTAAAAGTCTGAGTAAAAGCAGAAGGTATTTTGGTGTAGTCAATCCATTTTTCTTTTTTTATAAAGCGATGGCTCAAAGTGCATATCATCTTTTTGATAAGTTTGTTCGTTGTAATTCTTTATATTGTTTTTAATAGATTCATAGTTCTCATTCCTTTGTGATTTGTAGTTATATTATATAATAAAATAATTGAATTGTCAACAAGGAATGAGAGTATTTTTACAAATTATCCAAAATTGGTGACATTTGTCAGTTTCTTCAAGTTGATTTTATAGTTAATGTCTGCAAATGATTCTTTATGTTCATTTGAACTTGTATATGGGATAAAAAGTCAATCGTTCCATTGTACATATTTCTGATTGATTTTTTTAATTTTGGGAACTAAATATAAATCTTGATTAAATTTAAACAGAATATGATTATCTTTATCTAATGTTGGTAAAACAGTAAAAAAATGAGTTTCATTATTCATGTATTGGCGTGGTGGGTCGTAGGTTTTTCCAATATTACAATCAGTCAAAAATTGTTTTTTGTTTTTTCTACGATTTGTTCTATTTTTTTGATTTTTCTGTAGCTTTCTAATGACAAACGGGTGAAAAACTAGAAAAAGTTCTGTCAGTCTCCAAATTATTTGAGTAGGTTGTGAGTGCTTTTCTTTCTCAATTTTTATTGAAATTAAGGTATATAAATATTGTGAGAACATTATATTCATGAATTTTTTTAATAGATGAAGCAGAGCATTTTGGAGTAATGGTAAAGATTAAATCTTTAAAAGATATTCTTTCTGTGAAAAATTGTGCAATATATTGTTCAGGTTCAAATAATCAGAATACCAAGTCCAGCAGAAGTCTTTTCATATTTTTCATATGAAGCATGAATCTTATCAATTTCTTCTTTTCCATATTCTAAAAAGATTTGGCGGTCTTCATTGTTATCCATTGTGTCAGAAAAATGAGTTTAAACAAGAAAGTCTTATCTTGAATTGAGTGAGTTTATCTGATTTTTTAGATTTGAGCAAAAATAATAAAGGTGAAGCATCATAAAATGGTTGAGAAACAAAATAAAGCAAAGTATTATCACATGGCATTTCAAATTTATTGTTCTTTGGATTAAAAATAAAAAGTAATTATCTTGTGGTTTTTCTAAAAAAATAAATCAGGCAAATAGATAGCAAAGCAAAAAGTGAATTTCTTGTTTTCCAATATAAAAATTTATTTCCTTTTTTTGTTTAAGCATAGTTTGGATCCTTTTTATAGATTTTTCTTTCTTAATATAAGTAAATAGTTCTGTACGTTCTTTTTTTCTTTTTGGTGTTTTGTTTAGAGTATCTATTACGAATTGATTGAGAATATGAGTCAGAGTAATTATCTCTTGGCTGACATACGTTCAATAAAGTGAACTATCATCAAATTGTGAAGATTCATTTTTAGTTGTAATGGCAGCATCTTTAATAATTGAATGCATGCGTGAGCATTATGAATCATAAAGCAAATCATTCCAACAGGGCAGATTGAGTGAGTTCAGATCAAGAAAATCTGAGTCAGTTTCTTTTTTTAAGTTTTTTTCTAATGGCGGCATAATATTAGTTTCAAAAAAATATATTGGTTTGAGGGGAACTGAATTTTTCTGTTTCATTTTCTCTAATGTTTTCCATGAAGCATTAAATTCATCAGAGTTAATTTCAAAAAGCATTAATTGAGGCGTGAGTCAGGATAATTTTTATTTAAAAAAATTCTAAATAAGGTTTCATTGTGTATCTTTGAGTCAATGAGTAGGTTAATAATTCATTCCAGCATCTTCAAGTGTTCTAAGATGAGTGAGGGTTTCGATTGGCAGATTCGTAGATAGCAGTAATTTCAAACGTGCATGGATTTTATCATTTTTCATTTTGAACTTTTTCTTTAGCAATTTTTTTCTTTCTCTTGTTTTTCGATAACGTGTTGATTGTTTTTGAGTTGAGACTTCTTTGGGAATTTTCAAAATCATTTTTTAGATGAGGGCTGATAAAGTTCCTTAAAAGAAAATCTTCTTTTTTTCTTTTGTTGTCAGTTCTGATAGTTTAGCAATTTTTTTCTTTGTATTCTGTTAATGTTGAAACAGAAGTATCAGATAGCAGTTCTCCTTTAGCAGAATCTTGAATAGTTGGTGAATCTGCATGGATTGTGTGGGTAAAGTTAAATAACATGAAAAACTAAAATAATTATTTTCTTCAAATTAAAAAGTCCTTTATTCCTTCATTTCTTATTGTATTATATAACAAGATTTACAAAAAGTCGAAAGCAATAAAAATAAGAGTGGTTTTTGGGAGAAATCTTTTTACAGGCAATTTGTTGAATGAATTTCATAGAAATATGTTCTTGGATATGAGTCATCTAATTCGATTAGAACTTTCCAAAAGTATTTCTTCTTCTGTACAGATTTTTTTCAATAATTGGTTCTCTGTTAATATATTTATAAATAATTTTAATTTCTAAAAGGAATATTTTTCAAATTTAATATTATTGGCGTTTCATCAAAGCAAAGTTTGGTTGATGGATATATTGTCAATATTGAAAACTCTTGTGTAAAAAGCAAGTATTGATTATATCAAATTTGAAATCAGATAATGAGCTTAGCTTTCATAAGAAAATCAAGGAACATAAAGTGCATTAAATTCAAAATCTATCGACTTTAGTTCCTTTTTTTCTTTCTCAATCAGTTTGAAATCTTAAAATCATTCTTATTCTTCTTTCTTGTAAGTAAAATATGAATCATCATCATCAGTATTTACAGTTTTAGGTTCATCTAAATCTTTTATGATTTTAATGTTTTCCATTTATAGTGCATTTGTCTTTTAGTTTTAGTTGGTGTATCTTCAGCAGTTCTTCTCTAATTCTGTTTTGAATTTCTAACAAAGGTATCAGACTTTAGCAATTTGATAGTAATGAGCAATAGTAGCATCATCATTCAAGTTGGAATTGTTCAATATCATTCAGAGCGTGCTTATGAAACTAATAAATTCATCATATTGGTTTGAATTTAATGGAATGTCTGTTTGAATATTCGTGTAGGATCAAAAATTTCAGAATAATTGACTAAGCTATCAAATGAAATCATTTTAGAAATAATAGCTGAATAAAGTTTCACGTTGGCGTTTTTTGTCTGCATAATCGACTCTGGGTCATGGTATCTCATTCTTGAATAAGTGAGCGCTCGAAAAATTTTAAGTGTTGTTTTCCAGTTCCAATTACAATTTGGTTATCTGGTTCTTGGTCTTGAATAGTAATAGGGGACTAATTTATTTTTCAACATCAATTCACAACAGCATCGAGTAATTTGGGCTAGAGCATTCATATTGATTAACAAATAATGGTCAGAATTTCATATTAAGCATTTTTCTCAATAGTAGGAATAGGCCCAAATCAGTCAAAGCATTTGATAGAGTGCATTTAATTTGAGTTTGAATTGTTTTCAAAGCTGATAATCAATTTCAGTAAGTATAGCGTTCTAAATTTGTAATAGTTGTTTTTCTTTGTTTTTGGATTGATAGTCATAACAAACATAGTATCGTCAGGGGCATGTTTCTGTTCTTTCGTTATTTCCGGTATCTGGTCCCATTAAAAAGAATAGACATTGGTTTAGTAGACTCAATAAGTTTATTTTTCTTCATGATTTTTCAATCGGTTTATAAGTTTGTTCTAATTTAGTTTCAGCATTTTTCAGTAAATAATAAGAATAGGGAAAAATTACATGATAGAATAGTAAGATTGGTAGTAGAAATCGATTTCAGAAGCAATTTCTTTCTTGATACATTTTTTGTTGATCTTGTTTCCAATTTTTAGAGCCCTTTTTCTATATGGAAAAAAATAAGCAATTCTAGGGGCATTTTTTTCGTAAAGTCGATACATTTATCGAAATTAAGATTTTTACAGTCTTAGCGTTGCTTATATGACGATATAACAGGCATAAAATCAGTTTTATTCTTCTGAGTAAGTGACATCAAGGATAGTTAAATCATAGAACTTTCTTGTGGCGGGTATAAACATGGATGTATCTCCAATTGTGTGAGCGAGACAGTGAGTTGGCGATTCTTGAGTAATCTTCATTTCGAAAGCGTCAGCGTGAAAGTAGCTACTGATTTTATGAGTTGAGTTCTTGTTGTGTATCTGATTCTAATGATTGTCGTTCGTCGAGTAGTTACAATATTTTTCTTGAGTATCGGTAATGTTAATAATTTGAGCAGAGCGTAATCGTTCTTCTAGTTTAGCAATTTCTGTATCAAGAGGAACATGTTCGTCTTTGAAGAACTCATATTCAGAGTTTTTCAGATAAGTCAAAGCAGGCTGAGCAATTTTAATACGTTCAATAATTTCAGGTCGTTTTGGTAATTTAAGTTCTTCTAATTTTTTTGTTCTAATGAATGATGAGTAGAGTTTGAGTCATTTGTAAATTTTTTTGTCATATTCTATAATCTCACAAACTATTTCATGTGGTACAAAGAATTATGTGTATTTCATAATTCAAGATTGTTTTTTTCAGTGACGAGCTGTGTGGTATTTCATCTTACAATCAGATGAACATTTTTAATTTCATTCTCTTATCTGTTTCAAAAACTCGGAGGAATTGCGAGTTTCAAAGAAAATGAAAAAGTTATTTTTAATTTTCCACAGGGCAGACATCAATCATTTGGTCTTATTCTGGGTAAGTGGAAGTTATAGTTATATTATAATCTATTTTTAAGTAAAAAAATTCAATTATAAAAGTATATTTTTTTCATTTCTTATTGTTCTATAAATTCGATTGGCGTGATTCGTTATTTTTATCTTTTAATGACATTCCTCTACGAGCAATAACATAGGGAGTCAGGTGTATGTTTAATTTCATTTTTCGGACAATATTTTTGTTTTCACAATCCAGAGTCGTCCGGCGGATTGAGACATGTAAAAAGATTCTATTTTTTTAGCACATTTTGAAGTTATGATAGAATCAAATTTAGAATAAGCAAGTGTTGATAACATCTCATTATATTTTTTTGGCTTTCTTGGTTATCAAATTATCTCTTTTTTTAGTAAAATCAAGTTTCTCTATAGTAAATCTTTGATAGTATTTAAACAATAATCTTTTTAATCTTGTTGGTAGTTTGAAAATCGTTTGTTGTTTGATTTGGCTGGTGTATTGATAATCTATGTTAAAAGTGTTTATTAGATTTCCATATTTATCTATTTCAAATTTACAGATACAAAGGCTATTAAAAATCTGGTACCAGAGTCCATTGGTATTTCTAGTTACATAAATCTTTGTTATGTTTAAAGTTATATATGATTTGAAGAAATGGCGATTGTTTTTAATCTTAATTCTATAAGTTAAAGCACTTTCTTTAGTTCTAAGGGAATTTTTTAATAGTTTAGTATAATTTTTTTATTGTTAAAAATTAAATTGGGAAAGCAAACAAATTTATCATTGTCTAAATCAATTTCTTTTCTTATTTTTAAAATAGAATTGATTTATTTTTTTGAGTTGTATTCGGTGAAAATTGAGATTGCAGGCATTATCGAGAATGCAAAAACAAAAAAAATAGATTTCAGTATCTCTTTTCTTGATAAATTTGGTATAATCTTTTTTTGTAGTAAATTCTTGGTTCAAAACAGAACTTTATATTTGACATGTTTCAATTTCTTTTTCAAGATTTTTTTAAGTTTTTGTTTTTTTAGTATTTAAGTTTGTTTTTGTTTCCAGTAAATTTTTAATTTTTTTAAATTTTTTTGTATTTAGTAAAGTTGAAATCTTTAGAATTGGTATTTAAGTTAATTCTTTGTAAAGTTCTTTCATCTTTTAATTTAGTTAATTCTTTTTTTCAAGAGAAAAAAAATCTTTCTTTCTAAATTTTTCTTTCAAATTCTTTTTAATTCTTTGATAGATTCATAGGAGCTCATATATTGGGTTAATAATGTTGCATCAATAGATGGGAGTAGTTAGATTAAATTCTTCTTTTAGTTGAGCATGTATAATATTTCTATCTTCTTGAGTTATTTTGAAAGTTTTTTTATAGTAATTTTTTTAATTCTATGAAATGTTAATCTCTGAATTTTTATTAAACAATTCAATATAATCAGAAATGTATTTGGGCGATTATATTCTTTATTCAATTTTAATTCAGTTGTTATCGTAAATACATTGATACATTATTTGATAAATTTCTCCTTATTCAATGTGAGCATAATCTCTTTATATCTTTTTCTAATTCTTGTTCAGGCGATTTATTATCTTGTTCTGATTGCATTACAATTATTTCTACATCATGATGATTACAAATAGAATTCTATGTAGTAAGGCGAAATCTAGTTAATCTTTCTTTATGAGTTATAAAAGATTCTATTCAATTCATCATTCAAAATCATATCTATCAGTTTTTAGAAGTTTCTTTCTTTTTTTGGTGTCAGGGCGTTTTTATTTCTTTTTAAAAATCAAAACATTTTTTTCAAATCGAGATACTGTTAGATAGAATATAATCAAAGTTTGTCTATCTAAATCATTTTTGAGTTGGTTGCATAAGATGATGAGTCTAGCATAAATAACATCTCTTTTTAGATAGCGGTTCATCTTCATAAAACATATTTTTTTGATTTCAAATATTCAATAAGAGTTTCTTTTGGAAGGATACTTCTATTAGTAGGGAATTCTTTCAAATTTAAGGGGCGCTTATTGGCCCATTTTTGAATAGTCTTAGTAGATGAGTTGAAATAAATCAACGAGATTTCTCCAGTTGTATAATAATTTTTTTGTTTATATTTTCTCTTGTAAAAGAATATTAAAAACTCTTCTTGTATATTATATATAAATAATATCAGAAAGGATAATCAAAAATATGTAGAATAATGTATATTAAAAAGTATCATCATTCTACATATTTCAGTGACATTCATGTCTATTTTAATATAAACGATTTCTTTATTTTTTTGTTTCTTGGACTTTGGGTAAAGCATCTCCATGGCGACGAAACAGCATTATGTGTTACATATGGGTAAAGGATAAATCAAGATAATTGTTGTTGTCATTAAATAAATGAGTGTAGTATGGAATATTTGGATAGAAGTCTCTCAATTCTAATTCCATTTTCCTTTATTTGCATTTACGTAGTTTATCAATTAAAGTAAGTAATTCTTTATCTTGCATAGCAATAAGTCGTGAAAACAATACATCTGCGAACTGTATTTTTCTTGTTAATTTTTTTATAAAACAGGGAAAGTTCCTTTTCAATGTGTCTATAAGTTTTTTTCACAGATAAAGTCATGCATCCTTCTGCGTTACGGTATAAATATCCTCATATTCAGAAACATTAGTAATTCAAGTTGGCTAGAATCAGTCAATTGTAAATGGTAATTTTGTTAATCATTTGGAATTTCGTTAAATGATTCATGAGATAAGATTAAATATTCGGACGGTGAGAGAACATTCAAGTTGTGCATAAGCAACATTCAAGTGGCGGTTTTAATCTTTGGTTTATTATCTTTTGCTCATTTGGTGTATAACAAGGGTCAGTAAAGATAACATCTTCTTCCAATTTGATTTTGGCATATTTTTCTAAGGGTAGTGTTGAATCACGAGACTTTAATTTTTTTAATAAAGATTGGATGAGCTCATCTTCAATATTTTTTTTAAGAAAAGCAGGGCAGTAATATGGCAAGATTTATCATAAACAGATTTTATCATTATTGGTGATTTGGATTGTTATTTCATCAAATTTTTTTCATCAAAAATTAAAAGTTGGTACATACGGTTCTTTAATGAATTTGTTTTGAGTAAAATTTCTTTTAATTCTTTCATATTGGTGATTTTCATATTCAGATTTCTCTTTCTTTATAGAGGCATCGAGTGGGAGCAAATTCAGTAATAAAAGTATTTGTATTCTTTATTTTCAATGAATTTGTTATCAATCAAGTTCACATATTTCGGTTCCATAATATTTTTTTATTAGTAATTTCTTGAAAAAGTGATAAATGGCAATCAAAATCAATTGGTTTGTATTTGCATCGAAACTTTCTCAAGTTTCAATTCTGTTTCATCTGGTAAAAAGATTGAACTTTCATCAGTAAAATTAAATTTTTGTGATTTTTTTGGTACGTCTTGTTTTAATTCTTCTTCAAGTTTTTAGATAATCTTGTTCCCTTGAAGTTAGATAAGTTTCTCTCATTTTAATTGAGTCCCGTTTCAACAAGTTCTTTATAATTTGCTGTGATTTTATTATCAGTGGCTCAAATATACAAATCATAAAGTGGACATTTGAAGTTGTATCTTGGTTCTTCAAACTTTGAGACAACGGTAAATTCTTGTGGAAAAATTAAGTAATTTCACAAGTTTAGTATAATCATGAGTCTTTGGTTTTTAGTTTAAATGAGCTGAAAATATAATTTAAAGTCTCTCAAATTTTTGGAATGGGTCTTTTTGATAGATTTTTTACAATGATACTAGCTGGTTTTTAAGATGAGTGTAATTGAGTTCATCTAATTCCATATATAATTTTTCAAAATATTCAACAGGTGTATTTTTCTAAAGGGTGAATTTCTCCTAATTTAGGGTAATTGTATGATTTATTCTTATCAACAAGTTTATGAAATGATACTATAAGTCGTGGGATTTTCATCTAACAATAGCAAATCTTTTTCCAGCATTGGTTGGCAATTTTCTTTTTAGCGCATCTTTTAATTTAGGAATGAAAGTATCAAATCTTCTTAAAAGATTAAATGGTTTATATAGAGTTACATATTCTTTGTGGCCGTCTGGTGACATTTTTAAAATCGTTTTTATATTCTTCATATTCGAGGCAATCGTTTTTCGATGAACTTTCATTTCGTTCTCGTAATCTAATTCAAGTTTCCTTTTCTTTTTCAACAATTCAGTTTCAGCATTGATAATATCCATATAATTTTTTTCATTGTTTTTTTGACTCTTTTATTTATATTTCTATTATATTATAAAAAGTAGTATGGTGTCAAACAAAAAAAAGGAAGATTTTTAGTAATCTTCCTTTTTCTTTTTTATGTTGTTTTTAATTAGAACTTTCAAGTTCTTGGCGATTAAATTGTTTTCGAGTAAAGTACTCTTGTCTTTATAAGATTTCAAAAGTATGATTTGGGTTTCGGGGTATAAGATAATTATAAATCTTTTCTAGGATAGAAGTTTCTTTCAAAAATGATTTTAATTCAGATGCGTTATCAGAGTTGTCATTTAATTCTAATTCTTTGAACTTTTAATATTTGTTTGCCGGGATTCATATTCATAAGTTAATTTTTTTCAATAGTATATTCTAATTCTCCTAATCCTTTTTCTGATAGTTAAGATTAAATCTCTATCATTATCTTTTTTTGTTTTTGCAGTCTGAGCTAAATATTCAAAGAACTTTCATCTGGCATTTGTTTGTAAATAAATCATTTTTTTCTTTAGTGAGCTTAGAATAAATTTTTATTTGAGCATTGTTCTCCAATAATGTTGTTTTTCAAATAAATCACTTTATTGGCAAATTTATCTTTCAGATTTAGGATGCAATTCATATTCTTTAGTATTTTTCATTCAGCACATGGTAGTCGTCCTAGAACAGATTCTATCTCTTTTGGAAAGTTGAGTAATTGTAAGAATTTTTCAAATTTATCTGATTTAAAAGGTAACAATATCCTTAAGTGATCCATAATCAAATTGTTCTGAATGTTTACGATTTGAAATTGGTCTTTTTGAATTATTGATAAAATTTTGACGTTCTTTCAATATTAAAATCATCTAATTTATTCAATTCTAAAAAGTAGTTCTGAGTAATAATCATCTGATAAAAGGGCTCATGAAAAAAATAAAGTTTGAGTACTCGTCAGAGCGAATATAGCTGAGTTGGTTTTAACATAAAACAATGGCAATTGTCTTGTACAAGTGATGGTGGATTTTTCAAAGCGTGATTTATAATCGATTAACAAAGAATTTCTTTAGTCTTCAAAAATATAATTTGAATTTCAAAAAGAATGAATATAGGATTTGGTGGTTTTACAAATTCTTGTGATTCAACGTAGAGCGGTTTAACATTTTCCATAGATTTTTGTAGTCTTCCAATTTCTCGAGATACTGGTTTTTCTTTCAATTTTAGATTCATAATCTTTAATGCGTTTTGAGTTCTTCTAATTCTTGACAAATGAGTTCAAATAATTCATTTTAATAAAAGGCTTTCTAATTCTTTTTCGAGATTCAGAATAAAGCAATCTCATTTCCATCATAATCAATAACAGGGAGACTGATTGGTGTATTTTCAGTTCTATAAATATTAACAAGTTTAAGAAGTTCAAGTAATGAATATTTTTGTGAATCTTAATATATTCAACAATCTATTTGAAACAGCATTTAATTTCAATCTTAGAATATGAGTTAAAGAAGTCATTTTTCTGCATTGAGCTCGTTTACAGTTTGAAATTCAAATGCTCCTCTTCAGTAATAAAAACATCAACAATTTGGTTGAAAATTCTACATTAGAAATTTGAGATGTGATCCAGTCCAGTGAAACGAGGCTTTGAGCTTTGAAAGCTCAAAATCATCATATACAGTTGGTGGAGTATATGGTTTGAAAACATAATTATCAAAAGAATGAAATAGGCATTTCTGATTGAGATTCAAAGCAAATCTTCAGTTATTTCTAAAAGAATAAACATCTCCTTGTTTATCAACATAATAGAGAGTATCAAACAGGTGAAATTCATGAAACTTTTAATTTGTTTCATTGATTCTAGCATTATATGTTTCATTCAATTCGTTTAGAGTTTGCGTATTCAATCGTTTCTTTTTCCAAACATTGAGCGATAATTTTTCCATCTTTATCTTTAATATTGAAAATATGATAGAATGTTTCTCCTTGAGTAATTCGTTCAAAAAAACATAATATTCATCATTTTCTTGAGTAGCAAATAAATCAGTTGTAAACATGAAATTATCAAAGTTAATGTTAGTATTAGGGCAGAATGAAATAGTAATGGCAGATTCTTTGTATTTGTAGTAAAGTTGAGCAAACATTTCTTCAATAAAATCATCTACGGTTTCAAAAGATAAAAGTAATTTTGGGGACTCATATGGATTATCAAAGGTCAATGGAATTTCATTCATGTATTGATTCATGTAGTTTAGAATTTCTTTTGATTTAATCATTTCTAGCATTTCTTTAATTGAGAATTTGGCAGAACTTTTGTTATAGATTTCCTCAAGTTTTGAGACAAAGTACAGGTGGAATCTAATTGATTTAGAAATTCTTGGTCAATATGGTTTCCATTTTGAATTTTTTTAAAGTCATGACATTAAAAATCTTCATGGAACTCCATATCTTCGTTGTCAGTCAATTTGAAATTGAAAGTATTTAACATGGATGCTTTAAGTTCCTTAAAAGTAGCATTAAAGATTTCGTTTTCGTTTGTGTCAAATACAGTATTGTTATCATAAATATTATTGTCCGAACTTTATTTCTTTCATCATTTCAAAATATCAAAGCATCTAAATTCTTTTGAGAAGTCAAAAGCTTTCTTTTATCCTTGTTTTTAATCCAGAACTTTTTCTTTTTTTAGTCTTGAATTTTTCATCTATAATGATTATAACGTTTTTGGATAAAAATTCAAATAAATTTCTTTAATTTTTCTTAGTGTATAATGAATGATATGGGTGGCTTTTTCATCATAAATGTTAACAGTAGAAAATACAAATTTTTTTCTTCAAAGACATCTTTATTGAAAAAAATTTGGTAAAAGTTCATCTTTTTAGAGTGCTTTTATATGTTTGTATCTTTCTTCAAAAGTCAAAAAAACAATTGGTCCCAATGAAGAATTTTTTTGAATCAGGGGTCAATTGTTCTATATTTGAACTTTCTTAATCAGAGTAAAAAAATTTTTTTAGCAAATATTCTGAAACTCTATTCTTTTTATGAAAAGTAACAACATTCATCTTTTTTTGTGATTGGGATAAGCGATTTACAATCATTGAGCTAATAGAACTTTCTTTGAAATTTTTGAGCAATATTATTCATCTTTTTGAGTCTTTCTAGTCTTTGAAATCTTCATCAAGATGATGTTTAATATGGTTAATAAAGTCATCTTTGGTCATGTTTGGAAATTCATTTAAGTGAGTGAATAGATAGTTAATAGTGTAGTAATTGATTTAATTTCAGCGTTATCATTATTTCTGTAAATATATGAAGTTGAATCGTAAAAAAACAATTTCGATTTCAATTTTCAAGACTCGAGGCATTCTAAAACTTTTAAGTTTTCAGGGAGACTTCTTCATAGTGTTCATCTTTATAAATTGGTGTAATTTCTAGTGAGTTTCTGTATCTTTTAATTTAAATAGCATATTATTTGATCCTTTATTTTTAATAATAAATCAGTTTTGAATTTCTAAGGTTTCTTTCTTTTTCTTTTTGATTTTTCTTTTTCTAAATTTTTCTTTTTCTCGTCAGGGCATTGAGAACTTTCATCAATAAGGATTTGGCGATTTGATTTGTCTTTATTTAAGTAGATTTCTTTAATTCTCTTTGGCGAGTTAATTTTGGAATTTCTTCAAAACTTTTTCATCAGGAACTCTATATGAGTTATCTTCGTAATGCAGAACTTTAGTTCCATTTTTTTCTTCAAAAATAGGGAGTAATGGATTTCTATTTCTATAATTATCATTTTTCCAGTTTATATATTTCATGATAAATTCTATCTGATAAAAAAACAATTTATTTCTATTTCTAGAAAGCCCTCAATAATTCTAAAAAAGTCAAAAAGCAATTCCTATTTTATAAATAATATTGTTATTAGTTATACGTTCATTTTGATTTCAGGTAAGTTTGGGGAAAAAAATTGTTAGGATAAATAAGTTTGTATCCATCTTTGAGTAGTGATACTGTTTTTATTTAAAGTTATTTCATTCATATTCAATCCTTTCATTTTAACAAATCTTTTACATCTTTTAATAAATTTTTCCTTTTTCAGATTTTTCAGATTTCTAAAGTCGTTTTCTCGTCTTTTTGAGCGCAATTTTGAGTGCTTGTCTTTCATAGAGCTGAACAAAAGTTTTTCATCTATAAGTATAACAACAGACGTAGAATTCTCATTAAAAGTAAATTTCTTTTATTCGTTTAGCATGGGAAATTTTTAAAGTTTCTTCAGAATTTGAATTTGTTAATTTCATTTCCTTTAATGAAAAAAGTATTTTTATGAACTTTGTTGTTTTTTTCTGAAAAGAATCTAAATTTAGGTGTCTTACATCTAATTTGAGAGCTGTCTAAATGTTTGATACACATCTTCAGTAATAAACAATTTATTAGCATTGAGTAATTTTTTTCCAAAAGATTTAATTCATTATTATCGAAAAAAACTATAATAAGTCTAACAGTGATATAATTATCTGTAAAATTGAACTTTCAAATTTTTTTATCATTAGGATAAATTAATTTTATAATCTTGTAATTCAATCTTCTTATTCTGTGATGGTATTTCATTCATGTTTTTTTAAATAGTACTCTTTCATTTTTGAAGGTTGTTATATCGTCATATAAGCAGCAAAAACAGTTAAAGGCGATTTTTCGATAAATGTATCGATTTACAGTAAAACAATTTAGAGTTGGGTATTTTTTTAATTAAAAAAAGTTAAATCAGAGTAACTTCTTCTATTTGATTTTTATTTTTTTATTTTTTTCTTCATGTTTTTTTGGCAGTTTTGTTTTAAAATTATTGTCAGTAATGATAACAATTTTCTTGAGTCCCTTGATAAAATAAAATATATTTAATTTTTCTCTAAAAAAATAAGGTTTCTGAACTCATTTCATCTGATGCAATATATACATCTGTTCCCCAAATTAAAAGGAACGAAAAAGTTATCTCTGAGTTTATAATCAATTCAGTCTTGCGTATAATTTTTGCAAAAGTTACATGGTTTTAAAAACAAATCATTTTTTATATGTAAAGATACGGTACATAAATTCAATTTCCAGCACAATCCAGTTCTAATATGGCGATTTTGTTGAATCATATTTTTCTTTTTAATTGGATTTTTTTATATTTTTGTTGGGATAGAATTGGTTTCATAGACGCTTTCAAGGTAATATTCAATACAGAGTCTTTTTTCTTCTTTTAATTCTTCAGTAATATAATTCATAATTCATTTCCTTTTTCTATATTTGGTAGTTTAAATCTATTCTTTTTGAATTTAAATGTATCTGAGTTCCAGTCTAAGCAGTTATGAGTCAGTTTATATTGTTTTTCAATAGCATTTGTCATCTATTTTTATAAAAACAGTTTGAGCGTAGTTTTAATCAAATAATGATTGCAAATCTTCTTCTAGTGAATTTCAAGATTTTGTTTTTTTGTTCTTCTCTGATTTCAGTGCTTTTGGTGCAGATGATTTGAAATTATCATCAACATAGAACGCAGGTATTTTTTTGGGGATTGAATAAAATGTAGTTAATCTTTTCATAAAATTCAGCATAAGGATGTGAAGTACGGTGTCTGAAACGACGTAATCCGTTTTAAGTTAAAAATCTTGAAAAATTTCAAAAGCTATTAAAGTGTAAAAGTATATTTCGGACAGAAGTCATGTCAAAATGATAAGGCATTAGAAATAAAAATCCTCTATATTTAAATAAATTTCTCATAAAAAAATTCAAAGGCCCACATTTCCCAATTTGTTTTTATAGGTTTAAAATTGTGGGAGGAAAATTGATGTTTTTGAGTATCTCGAGTTTTCAAAATCTAAACATCAATAGAATTAGGATAAATAATTTTGTAGCCCCTCTTGTGGTAATTCATCTAATTTGCAGTACTCTATAATAGTATTCATTGTATCAGAGCTTTCAGTATTGTTTTGTTATATTATATAATAAAATTGATAAAAAAATCAACAAAAAAAGAGGGCATTTATGAACTTTCTTTTTAAAGTAACAAAAATAATTTTATTTGAATAATTTTTTTCCATTTTGTTGAAGTATTTAGCATCAATTTCTTCAGGTAATTTCTTTAATGAAATAGTGCATAAATGTTAGAGTTTTGATCAAAGACAGAAACATAGAAATTTCAAATTGGATTGGTGATTTTTGGCTAATTTCTTGTTTAATTTATCAATTTCGAGCTTTGATTGAACTAATTTCTTTAGAATAATTTTTTTCAATGTATCGGTCGTAAATCAGATTGAACACACATTGTCATCATATTCACGATACAGTACAGTATTCAAAAACTTCTTGTGAGCGAATTTCAGAATTTAATGCAATAGAATAATAGACTGAGTAATCCTAATTTCTTAGAAATTTCTTTATGAAATTCTCATTTAATTCATTAAATGAATTTCTAACAATTTGGTGAAACAGTTTTTTTGTGTTCTAATTGTGTCATTGAATTTTTGTAGTCAATTTCTTCATAAAAGTGGTGTGATTTGGTTTATTTGATTTCAACAATTTTATTTTGAATATTTTTTTATTTCTTCTGCGTATTCTTTACGAACAAAATTTTGTTTATCAAGACTCATCATTTTAGATTTTGTTCCAGCAAAAATACTTTCATCAACAGCAATATTAAATGTTCCATTTGATTTCATTGAAAGTTTTAAGAATAATGGTAACAACTCTTCATCTGTAACATGGAATAATACATTCGGGTCATTTGCTAAGATTGCAAAGTGATTTGTGAACGGGTCAGATACCGCAACATCATTATCTAATTTCATTCCAAGGTATTCGTCCACAACAAAGTATTTAGAATTGTAATCAAAATCAACCCAATAGATTTTATTATCAGTTACTTCAAAAGTTTGTGCTGTAACATATCTTTGTTTACCATAACGAATTAAATAACCTTCTTCATCAAATCGTGAAATGTTTGGTAAAATTTCGTAGCGTTCTAATTCAGATAAAATATATGATGAATCTAATGAGGATAAAAAGATTTAATTGTTTTTTTACAATTGACTTTCACATAACGTTTGTAATATTTTTTTATTAGAAGTAGAGTACTCTTGCATTATTACGTTCAAAAGAGTAAATTTAGTATTTGATTATTTTTGATTGAACTTTCTTTGTTTCTCTTGGTATTAATTTCATTGTTTATCAGCTTTTTCTTAATTTCTAAATTTATTATACAACAGAAAATGATCTTTGTCAACAATAAAATACAAAAAAAGAAAACTTTTTGAGTTTTCTTTAATTAAATAAATCTTCAATTGAGTTTTTTTGTCTGTTTCGGTTTTTCTTCTTCTTTTTAAAAGTTTTTTTCTCTCTTGGCGATGAATTTTTTTCATCAATGAGAATAAGTAAATGGACATTATCCATATTGTAATAGATTTTTATCAATTTTTTTGACAATTTTATTATAATGTCTTACATTTATTTCAGTTAAAGTTTATTGAGTATCGTTATTATTTTTTTCAGATAAATCTTACGCATCTATAAGTACTGAGTTTGAGTTGAACTTTCTTTAGATACGAACTCAAGTCTATAATAGTCCTTATCAACAGGGCTAAAAAAATATTGGCCCGTTCCTTAAATTTTTTTCACAAACAGTTAATTTGTCAGAATCCCATGGTTTTCTTATCCATTGCAAAATTCAGTGACAGACAGGAGTCCATGATTTCATGTTATTTCTACATTATTGTTATTGGGGTATATTTGTTTAAGGCATTTTGTAGTTGTTCAGAACTTTAAATATAGCATTTTTCCATTTTGGTGTTGGCTTTCTATGAATCTATCTTAATAATTATATAATAAAAAAATTAAAATAAATCAATAAAACAAAAAGAGAATCAAATTTGATTCTCCTTTTCTTCAATTAAATAAAGGACTCAATTGAATTTTTTTGAGCTCTTCTTCTTTTTTTCTTCTAAAAGTTTTTTTCTCTTGTTTGGTGATAAAATTATTATCAATAACAATAAGTAATCTTAAAGTTTTCATATTAAAATAGATTTTTGTCAATCTTCTTTGCATTGTTTTATAATCTTTTTGAGATTTCTTCAGTTAGGCGAATTATTTCATCATTGGCTTTTTGTCATTATATAAATGTTATCTATTCCATAACATTGTGTTTGAGAATATTTTGTTAGGAACATGGTAACAATAGAGTTATCTGTATAATCTTCATCAATTGTTAAAAAGAGGTATCTCTCTCTAATGAACTTTCAAAAAAATAGTCAATCTCCTTGTTTGGTAATCAATGGAGCAAATTTTTTTCAAAAGTTTCTATTCTTATTCTCACATCATTGTTATTTGGATAGATTTGTTTAAAGTCCTTTTTCTATTTTATCTTCTTTTGTAGTGCATTTTTCCATTAGGTGTCCCTTTCTATTGGTATTTATTTTTCATTTTTACAATAAAAATTTAAAATCAATCAACAAAAAAAGAGTCAATTTCGATCTCCTTTTTCTTTATCTTTAATCATTTTATCTGGCGAGTGCTTTAAATTTGGGATTGTTTTTAAATCCGTCTGGTGCGTTGAGCTAATTCTATCTAAGTCTTTCATTTCATGCATCTATAAATAAAATAAAAGAGAACATTAGTGTTCTCTTACATAATCAGCGCTACGGGATTTGGGACGTATTCTCATTCACAGTGAGATGGCGGCTATTAGCTAAGACAAGATAGGCGGTGAGATTCAGATCACACGTCCATACGGACATGATTCTAAGTCTGGGACTGTCTGAGGTTCCAGCACGGGCGGGTGTTACATTCGTAGGCACAATAAACGATTTTGCGTTTTATGTAGAAAAATACTGTATTGGTTTGGACGTGACATCTAGTTTGTAGGGATGGTGCTCCCAGGCGGGCAACAGAGCAAAATTATTTAACGGAGAGTATTTAATTCGACTCTGATTCAACAAATCAATAATAACAAAAATATGTAGAATGATGATATGTTTAATATAATATAGAATAAGGAGTTATCAAATAATGAGTAATGTATTTACGATAACAGTGAATTAAAATTGAATAAAGAATATAATCAGTTAGTTAGTAAATACATTTCTGATTATATTGAAATATTCAATAAAATTCAGAGATTAACATTTCATAGAATTAAAAGTATCATATTAAAAAAATGGTAAAATCACGTTTGACGACAGAAATATTATTCAGTAATTAAAAGAAGAATTTAATTTAACAAGCAGGGAGCGTGATGCAATATTAAGTAATATGTTGGGTCGTTTTGAATCTATCAAAAGAATTAAAAGAGTTTGAAAGAAAAAAAGTTTAGAAAGAAAAAAATATTTAGTCTTGAAAAAAAGAGTGAGTAGGGCAAAAAGATGAAAAGGAACTTTACAAAAGATTGAATTTCAAATAATAATTCTAAAAAAATTTCAATTTTGGTAAATATAGAAATCTAAAAATTAAAATTTATTGGAAACAAAATAGATTAAATGGTAAAAAAAGCAAAGAAATTTAAAAATCTTGAAAATGAAATTGAAACAAGTAAATATAAAGTTTGTTTTGGAATAAAAATTGGTACAAAAATTATAAAGAATTTGTTAGAAGCGAGATAGTGAAATCTATTTCTTAGGTGGGGCGGGGATAGGAGTTGTTGTAATAATAATTTTTCAAGTAGAGTATGAAATCTAAAAATCAATCAATTCTATTTTAAAATCAGAAAAGAAATTGATTTAGAAGATGATAAATTTGTTTATGGTCAATTTAATTTTAATAATAAAAAAATCATGGCAAATTTATTAAAAAAATCTGGGTTTGGGAGTAAAGAGTGAACAGATTTATAGAATTAAGATTAAAGATAATCAGTATTTCTTCAAATTATATATGAACTTTGAACATAACAAAGATTTATGTGTGGTAGAAATAGTTATGGTGTAATAGGAGTAGATTTTTAATAAAGGTTTTTGTATCAGTAAGTGGGAGGCGATAAATATGGTAGAATTAATAAATGAATTTTAATATAGATTATCAATATAGCAAAGGTGGTGAAACAACAAACGATTTCAATATATAGCAACAAGATTAAAAGATTGTTGACTGAATACAGGTAAAAGATTTAGTTATAGAAAAAAAAGTTTAATTTTGGTAAAAAGAAAGATAATTTAATAAGTAAAAGAGGTAAAAAAATATAATAAGATGTTATCAACAGTTTATTCTAAATTTGATTCTATTATGAAAGTTTTCTAAATGAAAAAAACAGAATTTTTCTTACATAAAAGTTAATCCGAGGCTGGACGAGTTGGATAGCAAAACAAAAAAATATTGAAAAAAATGAAATTAAATATACAAAATGGAATTTCTTATGTTGTTGATCGTAGAGGTATGTTCTTAAAAGATAAAAGCAAAAATAACATAGTATTTCAAAATTTGAAAGAATAGGACTGAGTGATTGATGTCTGAGTACTGTGTGGAAATTCAAACAAAATAAGTTTTCATTTTTCTCTGAAGTTGTAATTCCTCAGTGGTGAAATGGAAAAAGAGAATGAAATTAAAATGTTCATCTGATTTAAGATGAAATAGTCATTGTGGTCAGTGACGAAAAAAACAATCTTGAATTATGGAATAGACATTCTACAATTCTTGTAGCTGAGCAGCAATAATTTTGAGACATATTTTATTAGTGGGTAGTGGATTCAGACAGGCTGGATTCAAAGTCCAGTGATTTGCAGTTGTCTATGGTAATATATTGATCCTAAAGGGATTGAGACTTGTCAGGATTCGTAGTCAGCGTCATATCCATTAAGTAGAAGCATTTATATTGTATTGAACAAGAATTGAATTGTAGTGAAAGATTTATCAGCGGGCTGTGATGGCATTTCATCGGACGTAATCCTTATCGTAATTAAAGGAATTTTAATAGTAGGGAAAAGTACAATAAAATAAATAATTGTTGAAATGATTAAAAAAATATTACAGTATCAAAAAAACAATTGTAAGAATAACGTAGCAATAGGTATTGTAATTACAAATGAGCGCAGGGAGTAAAAATATTTTTTTCAAATTGAGTCATAATATAAATCCTTTCATTTTGAAGCAATTCAAGATTGGGATCTCTATCTAGAGTGACAGGATTCAGAGACCATTTAAAGCACGTTAGGCGGCAGGTAGGCGCAGTATTTTTAAAATTGCGAAGGACAGATTCGAGACAATTTTTGGGTTATGGAGCAACGTTGTAGCATTTTCAAAACTAAAACATATATGGGCAACGAGGTCAGTGGCATGGGTTGGAAATATCATGGCAGTGGCGTTGTTATTTTAGATAGACGGTGAACTTTTAAAACGCGAGCTGACAATATTTGAGAAACAATTCTAGGTATTGGTGGTGGTACTGAAACAAACAAGATTTTTTTATTGAGCGTAGTTTACAGAATTTCTGGATTGTTCATCTTCAATGAACTTTCTTGTAAATATTTTTTTATAGAGTGGGGTAGTCTAATACGTTCTTCATCTGATTTATTTTTCCATTGGATAAGGATTGGCATTTTTGAGACTCTGGCGTGTAAATTCCATCGAGCGGCGCGTTCAGATTTCCATATACAGAATTTCCATATCTTTCTACAAAATCATCTAAAATCAAGTTTTTTTCATATATGGAATCCCTTATGGAAATGGAGCATAGGAGAATCAGATCTGAAAAGCGCAAGGGCAGTATTTTTCTAATTAGTATGGCTATATGAGCTAGAAAAAGATTGTAAGGAATTTCTTACAATCTTAGTTTGATTATGGGAGGCAGGGAGGGCGGAGTGTAATCACTAGGTATAAGATTGTAAGGTATTTTTTTCATGTGACGAAGCATTTTGGTGGAAGAAGGTGCATATCAATAATCATATGAATATCTTGTGCGGTGTAAATGTTGTCATGATTAAGTGATTCCTTTTTTTCTTTTTTTAGTAATTTTTATTTTTTTAACAGATCTATCAGATTTAGGCGATTTCTAAGGTTTTGGGACTATTTTTTTCTCAGTAGGTGAAAAATATAAGTTTTTATATATCTATTATATCAAAATTTGAGTTAATGTCAATATCAAAATTAAATTTTTTTAAAAAGTTTAAGTATTATAGAGCATATCTTATAGTAAACAAACGTTACAGGTGTTAGGACGTTTTATGATTAAAATATTTTTCTATATCCTTTTTTTGTGGCGGTTCTTATCTGGTATTCTCTCGTAGTAGGTGAGATTTATAAGTGAGTCTATTGGATTCTTTCAAAATATTTTTTTGATTACAAATCTCTTGTTATTTCTTGGATAAAAGATTAGAATTTTCCCCAAAAATCTGAAAAATAGAGACAATCTTTGACATTACAATAATATGGTATTGCAATAATCGCAGTCTGTTTTATCCATGAATACGGCAACAACAGACAAGCATTAAATGGAATCTGAGTCATATAAATTCATGGCAATCTATATAAGTCATTGATTTCAGGTGATCTATATATTGCATCTAGCATAGAGTGGCGGTGACGGGACTTTCAGACTACGACTCTCATTACAAGGCAGGGGTGCAGTTGAGTGCGCAAAAATATAGGGTCAGATTTAGTTTTTTGGTGACAGTATAATTAAACGTCTATATTCAGTCACAAAGTGAGGATTGATGAAAACTCAAGGTTCAGCTTTATCTCAGCAAGTAAATTAAATTTCTTTAAATCAAAGGAAACTATCTTTGGCGTCTTGAGGGATTTCTTACGGCGTTCGTCTAGCAAATTCTTATGAAGACTTCATGGCGTCGAACTCATATCAGATTTGAGTGGGATTTGAGTACTCATAAAGCAGTCGTTCGTGCATTAGAATCCTGGATTTGGTAATCTCTGCTATATAAGGGTGAATAGGTTTTCAAGTAATCAAAAATCTCAAAACACTTTTTGGGTGTCATGTTGGCTGCGTTAGGGATGAATTTGTTCAAGCAAAGTGGGACATCTACAATTTAATATAGTCAAGATTTATTATGCGACAATTCAGTATTGTTGAGACAATGAGCTATGAATTGGTGCGGATGCTTTACAAAGTAACGGTGTTTAAGGCGAAATATCTAGTCTTTATGGGAAGCATTCATAGTTTTATGGTATATTGGTATAGCATCACGGGTGAGTTTTTCAATTCTCAACGTGATAAGTCGTCCAATAACAAGTTATTTTTCTGAGTTATTCGTTCATTCTCACACTGCGAGCGGGTGTGTTAGGCAAAGCATTAGGCAACGGAAGAATAGAGTTTTAGATTTATATTTTAATTATGGTGGCGGACTATCAGTGAACTTTTCACATCGTACAAACGTTCCCTTTTGAGTAGGTTTGGCTTTGATGGTCTGAACAGCTGGGAGCTCCTATACGGGCAGGGTGGGATTCAGACTGGGAGATTAACTGACTCGCGGTTTTTCAGGAGACTTTTGCAGAAAGATGGGTGAGGCCAAAGTGAGAGAAACATCTTTAAAAAGATGTTGTTCTCTCTATAATTATTCTTAAATTAAATTTTTTTGATTTGTCTTTATCAGTAGAAGTTTCAGATGAGTCAGATGATTCTTGTTAGGGATGGCTGAACAGTCAATTGTATCATGGCCCTCAGTTCTATCTGGTAATTCTGATAGCAAAGTCTTATAATCATCTTGGGAAAGTGGCTGGTGCATCTTTATCCTTTGTGAGTTTAATCTCAGTGTCAAATTCAAAAGCTTTTGTAAATGGAACATGAGATAAGTTAGCATCAACATTAGAGTAAATGGCAAAGTCATGTTTGTATAAATGACGGAAAATCCAATAAGAAAGTAAGTTTTGATAACGTTTAACAGTTTCAGAAGAACCTGTTTGGTTATATTTACCAAGGTTATCAATTCCACCAATTAGTTCAGTTAGGACATTCTTGGTGATGAGGGCAGGCAAAAGAGATATGAGATTTCTTAGATGTAAATGTAACAGTTGCAGTATTTTGAATCATCAATTACAACATCTTTAATATTGTAATTTACAATTTTTCTGAAACAGATTGCGTCTTGGTTTCAAGGAAGTTAGAAATTGTTTCTTCTGGTGTTTCAATTTGAAATTCTTTTGGCATTGCACAGAGTAATCTGAAGCTGGAGTAAGACGATCTTCCTTAATCTTTTCACTAGTTTGAACAGCGATAATTGCATCAGTCCATTTGTCATAGGTTTCTCCATAAACTTTCTTAAATTTAGCATTATCTGTAGTTAAGACAGAATCCAAAAGAATTGTAGCGTCCTTTGTGATTTCTCTTTAGTGAGATCTTCTTGGTAGTAGTTGTTGGTGCTAGTTGTTTCAGTTTTATTTTTCTGTTGATTTTGGTAATAGAGAACAAGCTAGAGGTACAGTAGATAAAAGTTAAAACAATTAATAATTTAATTTTATTCATAAATAAAATAGTCCTAAATTGTAATGATTTGCAGAGCAATCAAATCGTATTTATTCTTTGTGATCGTTAAATTTCATATCAAGATTGGCTACAAAAAAATCATTATAGGTATTGAAAGAGTTAATATAATCATTTTATTTCTCAGTATCCTTAAATTTTTTTAATTAGGATTTGTAAAAATGATTATAATACAAATGCAGGATTCGGGCGTGTTTCTGACGTGAAAAAAAGACAGCGACTGAGACCCTAGTCGAACGATGTTAAATTTTTATTAAAAGAAATCATCTTCATCAGTTGGTCTCTTGTATCTTGAGTTTTTGATGTGTCAATTCCATTTGTTCTCTAATGCTCTAACAAATCTTCAAGCAACATTTCGTACATAATATGAGTCCTTTTTGGGTAATAGGTATCGGAAGATTTAAGATTCCATTTTAGCACAATAAAGTTCTCTGAAGTTCCATTTACAGTGGATTTTTCAAATCCATTATTTTGGCAGATAAACGAAAGCATTCACGTGTTTAGTTTGGTCCTTTCCTTATCATAAAGTTAATGGGTTCAAAGCAATAGACTGTAGATGGCATGCATGCAGGGATCGGAGCGTGTTTCCGAAAAAAATGAAAGGGCAGCGTCTGAGGCTGGACGAACGGTGGCAGTATTAAGATAAATCATCTTTATCAGTTGTGAGTTTTAGAAAACTCTTTCAAAGGTTTTCCGAAAAATCGTGATTACAAAATGGGCTGAGGTTTGGACGGGATCGAAGGGCGGATTTACAGTGGCACGTTTGAGCGGATTTCAAGCGGGGACTTATTAAAAATAGTCTTGAGTTAGGGGAGCTCTTATATTTAGTCAGCTAGGATGAAATGATTCGATTGGCGGTCAGAATCATATAATAAAGTGTATGAAAAGGTGAGTTCTCAATTCATTTGTAGCTGGTTGTATTTTTCATGAATTAAAAATGAAAGAGTGTAGGGATTCAGATCATATCTCAAGGACAGGCAATTTAATATAAAATATAAATTTAACGGGACTATAGGAATCAGACTTAACAACGGGACTCGAGCGTATGCTATGGGCAGGGTTCCAAAAATAAAAATCTAGTGGATTTTTATTCGTGATGCAGTTGGGCTACGGTTCAATTGAAGTGGGAGTGGGAGCTGAGCTTCTGGTTTTGACAAAAGGTGCGGGTGCAGTAACATATTCAATTTAATTTAATATAATCTAGTAGCAGATTGGGTTCTGAGATTAAAAGTCTATTCCATAATAAGATTGGCATGGGGAAAGTATTATATTCAAAAAAATTTATTCAATCTAGTGATTTGATTTCAGTATTACAAATTTGAAGTTTGTTCCATGCGAAGTTGGTGGATGCGTATGTCGTAAGTATATATAAAAAGGCTAACGATTTTTAAAAAAATGAAAAAAAATAGATTTGGAGTCTTTTCGTTATTAAATAAAAAGTAGCGTATGTCGTTATGTCAGATGAGCACGTCATCTTTTTCATGAAAATAGAAATGATTTTTATATTGCGTTTGTGTCTATATCAAACTAATATTTATAATTTTATTAGAAATGGGACTGGCAGGAATCAGACCATGGGTCTGGATTAAAGGTAAAAGGAGTTGAGCATGGAGCTGAAATTAAAATAATGAGTGACACAAAAAAACAATGAAAAGAATATCTCTGACTTTGTTAGTTAGAAATCAAAGTTTTAACGTGTGTATGAAAAGGAGGATTAAGTTATCTTTTTTTGATTTAAAAAAAGATAGTGGTGAAAATCATTAAGTTAATTTGAGCTGGTGGGATCGGAGCTGAGGCGATTAACAGTCAGGGTGCAGGTGGGCTGAGGTCAATAGGAGGTGGCAGTATGAGTGATGGCGCGGGATCGAGGCTGGGAGCAAAATGGTCAGGGGATTTTAAGTCATGTGTTTTGCAAAAGTTTAAGCAAGCATAATTAAAATTTCAATGTTCATAAAGACATTATATCAGGTTTGAGTCATTTGTCAATAGTTTTTTTAAATTTTTTTCATCTTTTTTTGAAAAAAATTTTTCAAGTTGTTTGTAAATATATATTAACAAAAAAATAGATTTCCTTGTCAATAAAGTTTTTCAAAAATTTTTCTTTTTTTCTTGAAAAGTGTTGTTAAATATCAACAACAGATATAATTATATCACATCTGAGTTATAAGTCAGGCATTTTTTTCTGAAAAAAATTTTTTTATTTTTTTACAAAAAGTATTATCCAATATCAATAGTGAATAAAAGGTAGGGTTTTTTCGTTGTTGAAGGACTATATTCAGTTAATTTTATCCATTTAGGATTTCAGAAAAACAGTAAAATTAGTATTTTTCTTTATCTGGCATAATAGCAAAAACAGAACTTTATCAAAATGATAATATTTCAAAGAGCTCTTTAAATAGGGTTGGTACTTCTTCAGGGTTTTTGAGCAAATGGTCCACTGACGTGATCCTAAAATAAGTGTTTTTTGTTTTTGTTCTTGAGCAGTGGGCTAGGGATAAAAATCAATTCGTTTAGAAAGAGCATTGTAATTTTTCTTCAGCAGAAGTTTTTTTGTTTGGCGTCTTCGATTTGGAGCAGGCTGAGTAATCACATCACAAGTATTTATTGAACTTTAACATTATCATTACGAAGATTTGAGCAAAAGGACGTCAAAAATTACAGTAGGAGAATAAATTCCTCTGTCAACAAATTTATAGTCAAAAGACTTTCCTTGCATTATTTGCATAATAAAGCTTTAAATTTGTTATTAGATAAAACATTGTATAGAACAGATTCATACATAAGAACTTTCTTCTTGGCGATATTTCCATGCAAATCCAAAAAGCTTTGGATTATAAAATGAGGCAAAATTAAGTACAGCGGTCTTTTTCATTGAAAGTAGCTGTAAATAGTAAAAACTATCAATATTATCCACGATAATATTAGTTGTGAGCTATCGTCTTTATTATCTAATGGATTCATATAGATAGTAGATTCAGAAACAATGGAAAGAATCTCTTTTTGAGAATTTCTTGCTCATTTCTTGAATATGTTTTTTTGAACTTTTAGCAGATCGTTCATCATTAAAATATTTTTGGTTTAGTCATTTCTTTAATCTTTCTAATTATTGTTTTTTTAATACAAGTGGTATAGTTAATTTTTTTCTTTCTTTTTTTAATCTCGAATAATTTCAGAGTGCATAAGAATGTTTCTTATCTAAGTATTCCATTTGATTTGGGTAAGAACTTTTCTAAGAAATATTCTCTTGAAAAGAACAAATATATCTGATGATGAAATATTGTGAGCTAATTGTTTCAATGAGTTCTTTTTAATTTATTGAACTTTCCATAAAAAGGTTTGTTAAGGGGTAAATTTTTATCATAGTCCAAAAAAATGTAGCATTTTTTTCAGAATCTTTTCATATTCTGTTGAGCTACAGTTATAAACACTATATTTAGTTATTGAATCTTTAGCTAGATAAATTACTCCTAAATCACGAATGTAAATGCAGTATTGATTAGCAATAAAGACAGTTTTTCCATTAGTAACATAGCGCCCAATATAATTAAATTGATGATAAGAATTAGTCTTAGGATTTAAGATTGGGGTTACTCGTTCTAATGGAATACCGTCAATAGTTTTTTCAGTAACAATAAAGTTAGAGTTCATTTTTCTTATTCTTTCTAGTTACCAGTCCTCATAATTTCTTTAAATGTTTCTGGGTAATCACGAGCAAGAGTACTCATAATTTTAGTACGAGCATTTTCATAAACAATAAAACGCTCTCGGTCACGGTCTGTAATAACAGAAAGTGTGCCTTGGTCTAAGTTGTCAGTTAAATCGGAAAGTTTTACTAACATAGCATCAACATTATTACAAATGTTGTCAATGTAATCAGAATAAGTTGTTTTTTCTTTATCATGAGTTAGGAAAGATAGAATATTCAAGACATCATCATCAATTCCTTTTTCTCGTAAAAATTCAGCATTGAGTGGAGTATCTTCAATAACATCATGAAGAATACCTGCAGCTTTTTGAGTTTTTGTACGAATGTATTTAGCATTATTAGCAACCCTTAATACATGGAAAATATAAGGGTCAGTATTTCGGCGTGTTACACCTTTATGAGCCATTACTGCAATTTCTAAAGCTGTTTGTAATTGTTTGTTGTTGACTCATAATAATTACCTCATTTCATTTTTGTAATTTAATTATATCAAGTATTTTTTGAAATTGTCAACAAAAAAAGAAAGATTTTTAATAAATCTTTCTTTTAGGTATTTTAAAACATTTTATCAAGAGCATTTGAAAAACATTCTTCAGGGCTGAATGATTTAATTCCAATTTGTTAGAAATAACTTTAGCAATTTCGTCAGCTTGAGTTTTTGTATTGTGGTGAAATAGATTTATTCTTTTTGTAGTCTTTAAAAATTGTTTCCAATTCTTTAGCAGAAATATTGAGTTTAAACATATCTCTGATAGCGTTATATTTAAAAATTTCTAGCATTTGTTGACTCTCCTATTCGTTTCCATTCTCGTAGTATTTCATCTTTATTATCTTTTTAAATCAAGATTAAGGTTAGCGTATTTTGGTATTAAGAAATCCAAGTAATTTAACAATGATTTATAGAGCATTTGATGAGCAATATTGGCAAAATAAAAAAACATTAAGTTATCAGGTGCATAAAGAATAACAGATAATTCTTCTTCTGTTAATTCAGAACTATAAATATTGACATAATGAGCTTGTTCAAGTATTCTTCGGTAAATCATAGGTAAATCTTGGTAGGAATATCTATGAGTTTGGTTCTAATGCTCGTTTAAAAGATTTTTAGTGTTGCTATTGTTATCGGTTTATTCATAAAGAGGTAGTACTCAGAAAGCTTCGTTCCATAATTCGAAACTTCTTCTAAGGAATTATTGTTAATAAAAAGAGTATTCAAGAGCTAATTCTAGTTTATTAGTCATAATTTCACGAACTTTATCATTATTTTTTTGTTAATTCAATAAAGTACAAGTAATCATGAATTGGAGGGTCTAGAGTCATTAAACAATCCATAATATTTTTTTGCTAAACAGTAATTCTAATTGTGAATATTTTTAGTTCAGTATCCTCTAACATAGAATTTAAATAAGCAATAGTTTTTGTTTCCAATTCATTTTGAGTCGAGTGAGCTAATTCATCAATCATTAAAATTGTTTCATTGTATAAACATTTCTGAGCTAATTCTCTTGCTAAGAAATAAAAATAATCTTCTTTTGACTTCAGCTAATTTCTTATAATCTTCCATTCCCTCTGACTTTATAATTTTGGTAATGAGTATCTTTCCAAAGTAATTGAGTGGGACTAATGATTAGCTCTCTTGATTGAGAGTCAAATTCCTTAATAAATTTCTTATCAGTTGTTACATAGTATCTAGCCACGAAATTTCTCCTTTTCTATATAGTGTAGTACTTGTTTTAAGGGCTGTTATATCGTCATATAGTGAACGCTAATACTGTAAAAACTGTTTTTCGATAAATGTATCGACTCTTCATAAAAACAGCTTAAAAACAGTATTAGCGTTCTTTTTTCTTACGTCTGAAAATGTCGGGAAATTCTTTATTAAGACGAGCATAAGCAGCTTCAATATATTCCTCGATTAAATCTGGGTCAGTAAAATCACTATTCCAAACTGAGAAAAATGCTACATCTTTATATTTCTTTTTAATAGCTTGTTCAGACATAGCAGAACTTTTAAGAGATGCAACTCCATAATTATCAAAAGTAACATCAGTAAAGAATGGGTCTGACTCTAAAATCTTCAAGCAATGTCTGCGTAAGAATGATGGGTTTACAATATAATAAGCACAATCAAAACTGTTCAATGGGTCAGAAGCTTTTTTCAATTGGTAAAGAAATCCCTCTGTATTAAAATCTTTTTCATCAGTTGGTTTAAATGTTTCATAATAAGTTTTTACTACGTCTTTATAACGAGCAATTTTTTTGTCAGTCATTCTTAATAATCTACCAATGTCATAAGCAGTTGCTTTTGCTTGAGTTACAGGTGAATAATAATGTCTTTCTTTTTTTATGTCTAACTTTTACTACTTCTGAATCAACACCCATATTAAATAAAGTAAATAGATTAACTTTAATATTTTCATTTTCCAATTTATCAATCAAGCTAATCATTACTGTTCCGAATGTAATAATTTCTTGTGTAGTATATTTAGAGTTGAATGTAGGTGAAATTGCAATAGAAATTTCTTTCATGGGAAGTTTGCGTTCTTCACGATTAAACATATTTTTTAGGTGATCCCATGAGAGTTGGTGAAACATTAGGTGCAAATCCTAGTACATCTTCTTTATTTTTTTGGAAATCTTTTTTTATTAAATTTAGTATATGAAATAAATTTATTTACAAAGTATTGAATTTGACGGTAACTATCCATATCTCCATTTGTACGAAGTTTTTCTAGCTTCTTCAAGTGACTCAGTACCTGCAAATTCTGGCGAAGCAACTTGAGATTGATTATTACGATTGCCATATCTTCGTGCTGTAATTTCTTCAAATTCTTCTTTGCTATAAATCTTAATTTTTAGTATTGACTGTTTCTATAATATTATTATCTTTCATAATTCAGTCTTTCATTTAATTAGTTTTTTTCTTAGTTATATTATATGATAAAGTCTAGAGCTAAGTCAATTCCAAAATCACTGGTAAAAATGAGTCAGTTATAAAAATCCAAAATCGAGCTAAAAATAGGCGATAAAAAAATAGTCAGTATCTTTTTTAAAAAAAGCAAAAATAGTCATAGAGTAATTTCAAAAAAAGCATATAAAAATGATCATCTATATTTTTTTAAAAATCAGAGGGTAAAATAGTCAGTATTAAAAAAACAAAAAAATGACAAAAATAGTGATGAAAAAAATAGGACAAAAATGAGTAATGAGTTTATTTCAAAAAAAGTTAAAATGATTAAAATCGAGACTAAAAATGGTAAAAAAAGAGCTCAAAATGAGTAATTTCGAGCTCAAAAATAGCTGATAAAAAGGGTAAAATAGTGTTTTTTGATATTAGGGCGTTTTTACAGTTGGTATGAAAGTTGAGCAATAACAGTTAGAGCAGTTCCTAAAACAGAACTTTTTTTCAGGGCTAATAGTATAAATAGTGGTAAATAACAAAATAAATAAGTAAATAAATAACATTTCGAACTTTTCAAAGTCGTTGAAGTAAAGACTATAAAAGAGAAATTGAGTTAGTAATTAAAAATTTATTAGTAATAGTTATAAGTTTTAAATAATGGTTAGTGGTGTGGTTCAGCAGGGCTATAACAGTTTTAATAGGCAAATGATAAATTATAAGGGATATAAGTAAATCTTCTTAAAAGTTGATGAAGTAGAAAAAAAGAGATTTTAGAAAAAAATCTCTTTTTATTTATAATATTTTTAAGGGCTACAAACAATGGATTGTTTGATGAACATACACAACGTGATACAAGTGTTTTAATAGGGCTGGCGCATATTCTTACATGCATATTTTTACAAGTTCTTCAATATCCATTTTTCCATATAATTGGAGCTGGATGCTTTGTTGTAGCATAGATACAACATAACAGGGCTCGAGTATCTTCGAGGAACTTTTCTGAGGCGTAACAAATTCATAAATCTTATTATCTCCAGCAATTTCACGTTCTAGTTTTTTTCATCATGAAAGCGATGGAACAGTACAAAACGGTCAATTGTAGAAAGCATCAAGTTCTTCACGAGCAGTATAAATACGGTCTCATTTCCTAAAGTATTGAGCAAAAACAGAATATAAAAGTCTTTATGTTTCTTTTTCAATCGATGGGAAATTCATAATAAATTTGGTAGAGCAGAGTTAATATTAAGAATAACAGTGGCGTCTGAAGCGTCCATTTCATCAAACAAGTAGAGTAGAAAAATTCGTCCAGAACATAGAAAGGGTTTTCAACAAAGTTTGCGTTGCATCAATGGACGTCAATTTATATTCTTGACGAATAGTGAGGGTGCAGTAAAATTCAATCAGGGTGAGCTCAGCAATTTGATTTGGCAAGGACATTCTTGCGGGTGAAAACGATGGATTTAGCAAAACATTTTCTCCATTTGCAAGCAAAGTAAGGATAGATTGAAAAGCAGAATGAATTAGAGCTAATCTCTTTAGGTTTATTATCTCAATTTGAATTTTTAGTAATTTCTGGTAATTTGCAACGTTCTTCAATCAATTTCATTGGCAGTGTTTCAGTTTCACGAGCAATGTTTGTAGGATGATTGAAGTTTTTAGTTGATTAAGTAGATTTGTGAATCGTTCATCTTCAAAAAGCTAAAATTTGTGAAATTTTTATTTAATAGTTTTGGTAATTCTTTATTGTTTTCCATATTTATTTTTTTATTCAACGTATAATCGTGAATCATTTCCTTTCCTCGTTCTGTGGTAATCAAAGATTCGGTCTAAAAGAACTGAATCGATACGAGTCAAAATCAATGTTTGGTTCTGCAACATCAAAGTGGCATTATTGAGTGATTAAAGTTGCGACATTCATTATTAAGGGAATTAAAAAGTATTTAAAAACATATTTTGTTGCCCTTTCTAAACAGCAGCAGGCATAAGTTTTTCTCTTACAAGATTATAAAAATTCGTGGAACAATTACAATATTTTTTTGTTAAAGTGAATTTCATAATGTTTTGAATTTCATCTTCAGTTTCTTCAAAATTATTTTTAATATAAGTACTTCAAATGAGTAAATTCATTGATTGAATAATTTGAAAAATTCAAAGCAAGATAACGGCACATTTGTCATTGTGGAATTGTTTGAAATTTTGGAAGTCGATTAAAAATATCTTCTCCTAAAAATTCCTTTAGTAATACGTTCTAGGTCTGTATCTTCTTCAATAATGAAAATATTGATTTTTTTATTAGTAACACGGTGTAAGGTTTGAAAGCAAAGAACTTTTGCATAATCGTCAATGAAGTACAACAATTGGCACGTCAATTTCGTTAGTATTATCTAGAACTGTTAAATTATATTCAGCAAATTTAATTTCATCAAGTTTGAATAAGTGTTTTTAATTCGTCCATTTTGGTACATAAAAATTTAATTTGTGTGATTGATTTGAATTATTTGATCGTACAGTTAATCCATAAGTTGGACATTTTTATAGAAATTTGGTTGTGTACGAGGCAAAGTAATAATGTCAATCTTTCTAATCCCAGTAGAATTAGGCGGATTAAATTCTAGAGTATCGTCATCTTCATTTTGAATAAATACATCTTCAGGGGAAGATTTCAGCAAATTCAGAATTTGGTAATTGAATAAGTGCATCATTGGCATTTGGCTAACAGGTGTAAGAGGAATAATTACGGTCATTCTTTGGCATTGAGTCAGTTTCAAGCATTTCTTTGTATTTGTCAAAGGATTCCTAATTTGGTACAATCACATAATCAAATGAGTTCATCAAAACTATAAACAGTTCATTTTGGACTAATGGTACATCATTACATCTAAATTTGGTATTTAAGTTGTTTGCTTGTTGTAAGATTTTTTTGTTTCTAATCGTTTATTCATTTTTATCCTAGCTTTCTTTCGATAATTCTATTATATAATATAATAGACAAAAAAATCAAAGAAAAAAAGTTATCCAAAAATGAATAAGTTTTTTACAAAAATTTAGAATAGATTATCCATGAGCTCAGAAACAAGTTCTACAATTTGAACTTTCGATTTCTTGTTCAGTATCACGAAGGTAGGTAGTGTTCAAAAGTGAGAGCCCATGCAAATTCCTGGCAATGTTTCAATTTCGTATTGCAATTCTTGCCGTATAAGATAATCAAAGTAACGATTGCAGATTCGGGCGCGTCTTCAATCTTAGTAGGAGTTGATTTGTAAGTTGAAACAGTAGAGTTATGTTTAGGGTGGCTTTAGTTAGAACAGACTGAATTTGGATTGAGCTCAAATAGTTGTTCCCGCAAGCGAAATAATTTGTTGATGGTTGGTGAACAATAGGTTTTGGTTTGATTGGTGTTTGGCATTCTTTAGAATTGTTTCGTCAACTCAAGTGAGTTTCAAAATCAAAGTTCAATTTCTTTTCAGTTGCATTAGTGTATAAGGTGGAAATTCTACAAATTTTTCTAGGTCATTAGGGGACAAAAGTTCTTGAAGTTTTTGGTGAGTAATCAATTATACATTTCGATTTGGTCAGAGGAATTTGGCAAAAGCATTGGATGCATCATTTTGTGAGTTAGCATAATCTGTGTGTGAACAGAAGGCAGGCATTTTATTATGAGAATGTGTTTCTAAAAACATTCCATATTGATTATTGGTGACGTATAGATTGGGTCTATGGTGGTGTTTGGCAGAGTTCTTTTGATGGGTATATGAAAAATACATCATCATTCCAAAATTTCAGACCATGAATATCTTCAAGTTTTGGTATTTTTCTGTTTTAATTCCATTAGTTTTTCTTCATAAGTCAAAGTATAGATAAAATCTGTTGGTGGAATCAATTTACGACTTTTTTAGATAGAGAGTTAGATTTTGACATCTTAAGTTTTTGTCAGTAATGTCCTTGTGACATTTCATTGGTTTTAATCACAATTGGTGGAATTTTTTTGTAAGTGTTTGTTCTTTTGTTTTACATATTCAACGAGTTTCGGGGAATGTTGAAAAGTCCATAATCATTAACTTTCTTTAGAAGGGTAGCTAGAAAAAATTTTGTTCCTCATAGATATCTTTTTTCCTACAACGGAAAAGTTTTTAATCATGGCTTTGGTCAGATTCTTTTTAAGTGTGTTGACGGATAAAGTTCTGGTAATTCCATTTTATTTATTTCTCAGCTTTCTTTTTATTTAGACATTTTGTATTTTTTAGTCCATTCAATGGATCTTCATAAGTATTTACATTTTCTTGAGTACTTTTTGTGATTGGGCAAGAGTAGCAAATTTCTTCATGTCATGAGTGAGCGTTTGGTGCGTAATGAAGGGTAACAAAGTTCAAATCTGCATTTGGCAGTGGTGAGGAATTTATTCACATATTGAGTCGCACGAGTGACAGCGTCATTTTTCCATGCAGCATATTCAGGGCGGATCAATGTCATCATGGTAATACAGATGGTTTTTGTTTCTAGTTTCTTGGCATTAGGAAAATAAAATTTTCTTGTTCTCGGCGGTGGAAAAAAATATTAGTCAGACAAATATATTCTTCATATTTCTTTCGATAGAGCTAGCATGAAGCGTAAAAGGGATTAAAGAGGCATATGAAAGTAAATATATGTCAGGCAGCTAAAAATGAATAGTAATCCATTTTAAATTCATCGCAAATCAAATGGTGTCAAATCTTTTTATGGTGACGTTTGGACGATTTTTCTTAGCAAATTTATAAATCATCATGCGTTTTATCAGCATATACAATGCATCTGAAATTTGGTCGTCCAAATCGTGCAAGTTAATATTATATTTTTGTTTGTCTGAAAAGTCCATATATGAGTCAAGCAAATTTGATTCAAATTTTTTTAAAAATTAAACTTAGAATTTCACATATTGGATTTTGTGTCTAGTTCTACAATAGTCATTGTAATTCAGCTTTCTCATTATATTATATATTCTATCAAACAAATTTGGCATTTTGTCAACAATAAAAATGTTATAAAATCAAAAATCAAAAAGTGTGATTTTTCATTTTAGTCAAATAGTGTATTCGTTTTTTAACGTTTGATTGTTTTTAATCTTCTTCTAGTTTGGCAGTCAAGAACTTCTTCAATCCTGCAGTGTTCATAAGTAAATTCAAGTTCAACGAGCTCAGCAGACTCTGTTGGTTTACGTTGTTCTTCTTCTTTGATTTTCAGCAAGTTCAGAATCTACAGGCTAAGAGTGTACGAGGCATTTCAGAATTTCTTCATCAGTCATTGGGTTCTGCAGGCGATTTCCTTTTCAATAAGATAAAGCAGATTCATCAAGAGTAAAGCTGAGGGATTTTTGGACATTTGCATCAGAGTTTGAGCAAGTTTGAATCGAGCTTTTTTAGAGTTTCAAAGTCCTAGAGTTGCAGCAATACGAGCACGTAATTGTTCAGGTGTTTCTTTTTCAGATTTCTTCGTCAGCATGCGACAGTTTTTCTGTGATAATAAGGCAGATCCTACGAGTTTCAATTCAGCATTTGCTGGTACATTAAACAAAAGCAAGAACATCATCAACGGAGTCCATTAGAGGGAATCGATTGTTTTTGGAAAAACAATCTCAGTTGAGTCCTGCATACGCATTTACATTTTCGAGACATTTTTAAATAGATCCTTTCAAAATTTATATTTTTTTATTTTATAGTTATATTATAACAAAGCGATTTAGCATTTGTCAGTATTTTTTTATCATTTATTTTTAAGAAATAATAACAAAAATTAGCTAACAGACTCGAGTTTTGCAGTTTTTGGAATATTGAGCATTTCTAACGTGTATTCAAATCATGTCCATTCAAGGAAATGAACATCTTTGTGGTTTTCACAAATTGAATTTCTTTCAAATTAAAGAGACAATGAGAGATTCTTTTTTATTTTTATATTTTAATTTTATCAAAAAAATTAAGATTGGTATCAAACAATTTCTGTTACAGTCATGTACATAATTTTGTGTGGAACATGAATTTATTTCAAGTAACATAGCATTTTTCTTCAATCAAGTTAATTAGATTAAATAATAGAGTAGCATTTGTTACGTTAGCAGTCACATTTTGAGGCTGATTCAGATTGTTCAGCACATGAAATTTGGTCAGGTCTACGTTCGTCATCGAAATTTTGAAAGTGAACTCGTCAAGAGCAATAGGGACTTTCATAAATGAGTTTCATTGTCATATTTGAGCTGCAACGTAGGGTGGCGTGTCTTTCAGCATTGAGAAAAATCTGAAAGCACAATACATCTTTATAATTAGGATTGTAAAATACATCTTGAGCAATTTTACGAGTAGCATTATTATCAAGCGAGCTCTAAAGGTGGTGGTGGCTTCTTCTTGTGCGATAATTTCATCAATAATAGAAGTATCAGATAAAAACTCAGGAACATAAGCGAAATCCCATTTTTAGCAATTTCATGACAGTCATATTTGGGATTTCTTCTTCAACGAAGTTTTGTCGAAAGTACATTCTTCGATTCCACAATATCACAGTCAATTAGATATACAGGCAGTTCGATTTTTAGATAGGAATTGTGCAGGCAGGGACTGAGTTCACGGCAAGTACAATATAATATTTTTCGGCCTTCTTTAATTTTAAGCATTATTTGATTACCTCCAATTTATCTGTAATTGTTGCATAAGTACCATCTTTCAATCGAACAATTGCTCCAGTAGTCTCTCCTTGTAATTCTAGTGTTAGATTAGGAAAGAATTGTTTATGGCTTGCAAAAGTTGTTACTGTATTATTTGTTTTCTTAGTAAGCAATCGTACAGAAGATGTTTCTTTAATACGGGCTAATTTGAAACGATTATGTTCCAAATCGGGAATGAGTAGGAAAGCAGATTTCTTTCCATTTGCTTGGTCAATAAGCAATACTCGATTACCATTTTTATTTAAATTTTCTTTATCGGATTTGTTATGAAGAGTATAATCAGAAATATATGTTACATCTGGTTCTTCAGTTGGTCTTTGTAGATGAGCAAAAATAAGCACGAACTTCTTCTAAAAAGTTCTTCGTTATTCATTTCAGTCCTCGAAACTTTCTTTTTTTGATAATTCTATTATATTATATAGTATTTTATTTGTCAAATATTTTTTTATTGTTATTTTTTTAAAAAAATTTTATATTGGCTAAAGCTGATTTTTGCGTGTTGTTATATCGTCATATAAGCAACGGTAAAAGCGAAAAAGCTACAAAGTCGATACATTTATCGAAATTGCAGTAAAACAGCTCAGACTTGCTTATTCTATATATTTAAATTCGTTTGAGAAAATGGTTTTTTTGCTTCTACTAGAGCCCTATAATAATTATCCATATTGTTATAGTCATAATTTTTTTAAATTTATAAACGCAATAGAAAAGAGCTGTCGCTGCTTCATCTCGTTTATAATCATTTGTTATTAAATCTAAATTCTTTGTTGGGTTATGATAAAGCACATAAGGGAAAAATAATTCTCTATATTCTGGCAATATTTCATATCCAGCTTTTATTGAATTGCTAATGACACCCAATAACACACTCACCTCTTCTGTTTTAATATAATTACATAATTGATTGAATTGAGATTGTGATTGGTGAGACATTATGTAATCATTTAGCAAACGTTATAAACAAGTTCTGAGGGGTCTCTATTGAAAATAATTTCAAATTTCCTAGTTCCTTTTAGTTTTTTGTTGTTCACATTTAGAACTAGTTTTTTCAAAAGTGCTAAATTCTGAAATAGAGTATTGTCTTTTGTAATATTCAAGAAGTTTAATGTATTCAAGTTGGGCTTCATCTTTGAGTTCAACTATTGACAAATCGTATTTATAAGAAAGATATGCTAAAAATTTTTCGATGCTCTGATTCTGATAATTCATAAGGAGTTTTTTTCATTGGCAAACAATAATCTTTGTACATATCATCATCAGTGACATCACCTTTAAAAATAGCTTCCAATTCTTTTTTCTCTAATTCAGAAAGATTTATGTTTTTAAAAATCTTTCGTGGTTCTATCTTTCTTTTTATTTTATAAGCTCTTGAGGCAATAAATGTTCGAGTAAGTCCAAATACATCATCAGAATTAACTTCTACTTCATAAACAAATGGTATATACAAGCAATGAGAGTTTTTATAATCTTCCAAATTTAAATGTAAGGGGATTGTAGAGAAATGTGCTGAATAATAAGTAGGCCCTGACTTGTAGAGTCCTGTCTGAAAATACGTAGCATGTGATTAGCATAGTTAATTCCTTTCTATAATTTTAGGAAAACGTCTTTAAGAAAGATTTTTTTGAGCTTCAATAATCTTTTTGATGGTGACTATTCAATATCTAGCAACATCTATCATATAATTGTTTTTCAAGAGCAATTAGTTTTTTCTGTTTTATCAAGCAATATTTTATTTTTTATCCAATCTTCAATTTTTTGTGGATAATGATAAACTATAAAAGGATAGAACAATCGTTCATGTTGAGGTTGAATTTTATAACCTGAAATAATAGCATAAGCTTTAAAACCACCAAACGATATTCCTGGGTCAATAGCCAAATCACAAAGCTCTTCAAATTGTTTTTGAGTTAATTTTTCTTCCGATAATCAAATGAGCTATACCGGCACTGTCATTTCGAACTCTTTGAAGAAGTTTCTCTTTCTGATTATTGATGGTTTCAAAGTTCGTATTTCCAAATATTTTTTCTCTTCTAGCTTCTTGGGGGGAAATATTTATTATAGATAAACTCATAAGGGAACTATAAAAATTCAAAAAGTTTTTTATATAATGTGTTGATGAACTTTCTTCAATCGTAACAGTGGAAAAAAATCTTGAGCTTTGTGCAGTATTGCTAGAATTTGATTTTTTTCATATGGGGATAATGCTGGTGCTGATTAAACAAAGCTGTAAAAATCATGAACTAAAGAGTCAGAGTTTGAACGAAGAACAATCTCAGCAATTTCATTTAGGAAGTCCTGCGGTAAATCAAGTTCGTTTAAATATTCAAATAAAATCACATATTTTTGGTATTTTATATTTTTCTGAGCTGTAAATATTTATTTGAACAGATAAATATAGTTTCAGGGATATATTTCTGAGTTCATAAATGAATGATTCGTTAAGTAAGAAATTCTCTATATCATAATCATTTAGATTGTAATAAAAATTTAGATGAGCTGAGAGGAAAAAAAATCAGGTGCACTATAATAAGTATGAGCGATTTGTTGGGTAATTTCTGAAAATAAGTAACAATCAATAAGCATTTTTTTATCCTCTTGATTTCAAATTTTTATCTATTATATTATATAACAAATAAAAAGAAAAAAAAATAAGCAAAATAATTTAGAACATAATGAAGTTTGAATTTTTCTCAAAAGTTTTTTTATAAATGATCTGTCGCAGATATATTCAGTGGCTTTCTTGATTAAAGAATAATAATCTGGTTTTACAGTATAAACAATTGATTTCTCAAGCTGAAATTGTTGAGCAGTTTTTAGCATATTTAATAGCAGAGGATTTAGAGATAGTAACAAGAAACTATCTTGTAAAGTTTTTCTAAAATCTTCTCTAAGTGAGTCCAGTTTCATTTGGCGGTAATAGAACATTTTGGTTTTATATTTGTTGTTGTTCCATGATAAAAAAATCATTTGAATTTGAAACTCTTGAAAAAAATTTTTTTGTTACAATATATTCTAGAGCAGGGTAAAATAAAAAAAGCAAGGAAAATTGAAAAAAATGAATAAAAAGAAACTTTAGACAATTAAAAAGAAGCAATAGAAGAGGTCAACAGATTTTTTTGATTATGTGAGCGTTTATAAAGATAGAGTTGTTTTTTTATTTATCATGTGAGCGTGATGGATTTGACATGAAAATTACAGTTAAAGATGATTGTTATAATGTAATTGAAAGATTAGTCAGGAATTAATGGAATGATGAGGGAAATAGTAAATTTAATACATTAGAAGAAGTTTTTAGATTTTTATTTGGTAGGAGGAAGCAAAAATGAGTAACAAAATAAAAAGAATTGAAAAGAAGCAATAGAAAAAAAGTTCAATATCATGTGAGGTTAGATGATTTAGGGTGATGAATTAGAGTTAATACAGTTTAGAACTCTGAAATTGTAGTTTTGAAATTGAAGATAAAGATAAATATTTTTTTAGTAATTAGAAATTATCAGTCAGAAGAAAGTGGAGCAGATACGAAGATGAACAAACATTTGAAAGTGTAAAAGAAGTTTTAGCATATATAGATTAACAAAAAGGAGAACAAATATGATTTTAAATTTCCTAGGGAAACCCTCATATGAAAGGGTCAAAGGGTACAGATGATGATGTTTTTTTAAAAAAATCATTATAAATATGATGGGACTAATGGTGGCTACAGAAAAAAATGGATGGATCTAATATTTCTTTAGGTAAAGGGAACTGGTTTACAAGAGCAGGTAATAATTACAATAAAGAATGGATTTATCAATCAACATTGGTATTATCAATCAAAGATAAATTAAAAAGAGAATGAAGTAGTACTAGGAGAATTTCTTCATTGGAGAAAATCAGTTCCTTATAATAATTTGCCATCTGATTATATGTTATTTGGAATTAAAGAAGATGATTTAATCTTGGACTGGGAAACAACTAAGAAAAGAGCTAAAGAACTTGGAATCCCAGTTGTAAGAGAATTATCAAAGATTGGAACATTTGACGAAGTAGTAAAAGAAGCAACTTCTAATTTAACAAAAGATATTGAAGGTTTTGTAGTTAGACCTATTGACAGCTTCCCTATGGATAAATATGATTTCTATGTAAGAAAATTCGTTCAAGGTCATTTTGAATCTACAAGATTTAGTGATGGAAAAAAATAAGTTTCAAAGAGGTTGGTACAATGAAAATTAAAGAAAAATACATTGAAAACAGTCTTAGAAACTTTCCATTATCAAAAAAATAAAAGATTTCAATAAATATTCCTATGAATGACTTGAAAAAAATCAAGTTAATCATCATTCTAGCTTTTGGTATCTATAATTTGAGTCATTTGATAATATTGGTATTGGCTAATCATTCAGAATTTCAAAATCCAAAATGAATCAAAGAATAAAATTATTGATTTGTTAGTATATTATTCAATATGAAAGCGCAATATTGGTACGATAATAGTGGTGATTCTTGCTTATTCTTAGCATACAAAAGATGATTTTTGAGACGATGATGGTGAAGAAGTTCTGATTTGCGAAGTTGCTATGAGGTAATGAATGGAAAATTTAAGATTCTATTTTAACAGAAACTCTTATAAGAGCAACAATTGAGTCACGAATAAATAGATTTATTTTTGTAGTAAATTTGAATGGAACAAAAGTAGAAGCACATTGCGCATCAGGTGGCATATAGCTGGAATAACAGAAAAGAATTTAAAAACATTCCTTGGGGCTAATGAGTGATAATGGTAAAAAAATCCAAATAGACAGATAGATATGGTGTTGAAGCAATAGAGCTGGATAATGGATTAAATTTATGCAGGTATCAATCAAGTAAAAATCTAATAATTTTGTTAATCATTTCTTACAAGATGGAAGTATCAAAAATATTTTTAAATATTAAAGGTCCAATTACAAGGGAAAAAAAGATTAGGCAAAAAGTAGAATTGAACTTTAAATCAAATGATGGTTATATTGAAGTCAAAACAATGGTAGCAGAATAGGCATGCAGGGGAGCTCTGAACATTTAAGAAAATTGATGAAAAGAACAAGACATCAATTGAAAGGTTACAGAAACATATTGAGAATTAGTAACGAAGTTAAAAGTCACAATTCTAAAGGCGTTGTAATTACAGTGTTTCCAATATAATGATCCTAAGTTTAATCCAAGTAGATAATCCAATATATAAAGGAACATTTGTTAATGAGTTTAAAAAGTTGGTAGAACTGTGGAGTAAAACAATTTCAAATGAATATAAAGATTACAGATGAATAGCGAGATTTCTTTCTATCATGGAAAACGAAGTTATTTGAGCAGGAGATTGTGGTTATGAAAAAAATTATCAATTGATCTAAGTGAGGCTGGAGACTCAAATTAGCAGGTTATGATTATAACAATATATTTTACAAAAGGACTTTATAAAAAAATTGGATAACATAGTAAAACAGAATGCTTGGTAGATATGATTTTCTTGAATTACATTCTGGTATGGCATTAGGAGCAGATGGTATTTGGGAATAAAAGTGATTGTAGATAACAAAAAAAGCAATTTGCGATAGAGTTAAATTTATTGTGATGTTTCAACATGGAACAATGGAGAAAATGAGCGAAAATAGTGATAGTAAAAATATTTGGGATTTGAAGTCATGAAATAGCGATGAGTAGTGATTTATGAAGATAAAAGGCTGAGGGAAAAAGCATTGGTTATATTCTTAGTAGGGGAGGGGTATGATTGGACATGTCAAGTTTTAGTGGTGTATATAATGGTGATAGGACTGGTGGGAATGGCGTAAAATATGAGACTATCAAAAAAATAAAAAAATCATTTATATTCATCAGATGAATTAAGATAAAAAGGCTATCAAAGAAAATTTGATAATTTTTGTTTTAATCTATTTCTATATATTTATAATCATCATTTTTCATGATTTTTTTCTGAAGCTAAAATTGGGATATATTTTTCCTTTGTAGTCTTTCTCTTTTTATTTTTATAAGAGCATAAGTAGTCTGGCAATGCAGTAGGGTCTCAATATTGTTATGAGTTAATTTTTCTTGGTAATTCGGATATTTCAGCATTTGAGCAGTACATATATATCTCTATGTACAGTCAGGGATATTGTAATTTGGTAAAAGATTTCTAATAAATGGTATTTTTCTCTACATCATTTAGACGAAATATTTTTTTCATACAGCATTTTTCAAATTCATTCTGAGTAAATTTCCTTGTTTCTATCAAGTGAAAAAGATTTGAGGAGCGAATTCTGCTATCTTCAAATACTTATATTTTCAAAAATTTTTTTGGAGGCATATAAGGATATAAATACTACAAATTCCTCTCTGACACAAATGTAAACATTGTAGTCTATTGCATATGGCTATGATAAAATTCATAAATTCTTACATGGGAACTTTGTTCCACATTTTTAGTTTTAAGATTGGAAGTTCATATATTTCTTGATTTAAAAATTGCGTGGAGTGATGATTTGAACAAATGATAGTGAATTTGGTTTGGTAAGCAATTTCATTATAGATATTTAACATTTCATCAGGGTGCAGAATCAATAATAGGGAGCATTCGATTTTTATCTTGAGCAAATTCATCTTCAGTAAATTGAGCAGAACTTTAATCCATTCATTAAAATTTATTTCTTCTTTTGATCGATATTTAATGGAGAAAAACATGGAACGGTGTTAAAGAATAAACATCATTTGAATCAGAGTTTCTGAACTTTATATACAAAAGTGTTTAGTTTCATTAAAAGCAAAATCATAATCAGTAATGTTATAATAAATATAATTTGGTATTATCATGGTCAACAGTAACTAATAAATATTATTTATCATTCTTGATTTTCGAAAACAAATATGCCCTCAATAATCGTTTGTTTCTCTCTTTCTTGGTTGTTTAGTTATTTATATTCTATAAAAAAATCTTTGGGGACTGTCAATATTAAAGAATAAAAAGCAAAAATGAGTAGAAAAAACTAAAGGGCGATTTTTGAATGTCGTTATATCAAAGCGGTGGAATTGCAAAACAGTTTAGAGTGGATTTCGATAAATGTATCGATTTATGAAAAAAACAGATTAGAGTCAGCTATTTTAGCCCAAAAAGAATTGGCATTTTATAAGCAATTCTTTTTCTTTTTGCTAACGATAATCATATTTTTCTATAATCATAATCTTTTGGGTTGAGCAGTAAAAGTATTTTTCAGCGGAGTACTTTTTTTCAGGCGAAAATCAGAATTGGAATTTCTCTAAGGATTTTTTTCTTAATTCATCTCTAACATGAATGCAATTCTGTTTCTTTATCCATTCAAAACACAAATTGTAATCTTTAGAAACGATTTCTTGTGGTTCTGCAAAAGGAACTTTATTTTTTTGATCTCTTTCTGATTTTTGTTCATTTTAGTTGGTAATGGAGTTAAAGTATTTAGAATATTTCTCAATGTTATCTTCATCAAGAATTAGTGTATCAAAATCTAAATCTTTTTGTAGCATAGTAAGTTTTGTAATTACAATAATAAGCATATGAGTTGATGGAAGTTTGATAAAGTGCATCTTTATATTCTAGCACATAATTGTGCAAATTTCAATATGATTTATAATGATTGAACATAATTATAGCGTTCAGCAGTGTAAAGTGACTTAGTAGATTTTTTTCCAAATCTTTTTTGAAACAAGGGCATCAACATGAGACAAGAAATGTTTTTTTCTTTCATGTGTAAATTGTTTAAAAATTTGATAAGTTTGGAGTTTCTGAACATTTCTCTTTTCAAGAATTTCCATTGGTAGCGAACTTCTTAACATCTCTGAGTTTGACTTTTCTTTTTTTACGAGCATAATGATTAGAGCGATTTTTTTAGTAGCAGAAGTTAATGACAATTGTTTTCAATTGTTGTTTTGTTTTTTTAGTAAATGGCATAAATTAAAAACTCATTCTTTATTTTGTTAATCTGGGATATCGAAAACAAATTTAGGAAACACAGGCGGTTCTTTAGTTAGAACTCCTTTATCATCTTCAGTAGTATAAACATTAGGCAGTGAATTGTAAGCATCTCTTTCTGTTCTCGTGAAAAGATTCAGTAGTAGTCATGGGCTAATTTTTTTGTTTATCATTAAGGTTTCGAGATTTCTAAGTAAGAGTAATGTTCTTCTGGTTTTGCATTTAGAACTTTGTAAGTTTCAAAAAACAGATTGAGCATAAACGTTAGTAAAGTTTCCTTTTTTTCATCAATTCTTGGTTTGTCTGATTCATCTTTTTCTGGTGGATTTAATTCAGATGAAATTTATGTCCAGTACGTTCTTCAAATAATTGCAGTAACTTTATAGAGTTTTTCATGGTTTTCAATTTGAGCAGTTGGATTTCTTGGTATTTTTTTCTCTATCTTTAGTAGTATCAATACGTTCTGGTTGTGCTTTAGAGTTTTTCTAAATCAGTTGCATTTCTTTGATTTCATTGTCAGTGAATGGTCTATCTTTTTGGAGCATAAGCATAGTTAGCATCAATATTTTTTTGTTCTTCTTCGTTAATCTCTTTTTAGTTTATCTTTGATGTTGTTGTAGGGCGGGACATTCGTCTTTTTGAATGTCTTTAACAAATAGTTTGGCGAACTAGAGATAGTTAATCTTTCATAAAAGGATTGTTTTCTTGAATTTCGTGGCGTTTTTTCTTTGTAAGCATCTCTATCAGGGCTAGGGAAACATTTCTCTATTAGTAGATAAGATTTTCATTAGCGATTCTTTCAGGATTGGGCTGCAATAGCAGCTCAATTTCTTCAGCAGTTCCATGAACAGAATAGAAAAATGACTTCTATTTCGTTGTTCAATGCAGTGATTTTTGAGATGAGATATTCCTGTCTTTCTTTATGAGCTTTTAATCTTCCAGCGGTTTCAAAAGCATTTGTTGTTTCTGGTAATTCTTGATGTCAGTTAGGGAAGAACTTTCTGTTTCGTAGTGAGCATCTATGATAGTTTGAATTTCTTCCCTTGTTTTTCCATGAGATTCGTCACAGAGGGCATTTTCCTTTAGCGTGGCAAAGCAGAAATGTTGGCCCTTTTTTTCCAATATGAAATTTTTGGCATTCGGAGAAAGTCCTTTTTATTTTTCTATATCGTTTTTATTTCTTTGGTGAGTCTTTTTTTATATCTATTATAACAAATTTAAGTAAAAAAAGTCAGGCAGTAAAAAGAATTTATTGAAAAGTTCTTTTTTTATCGTGTGATGACATGGGAAACAGAACTTAACAGAAAAAGTGGCATTCATCATCAATTTCGATTGGATTTTCTTTATTCAGTAAGTAAATAAAGATTTTAAATTCATCTTGGTATAATTCTTATTCTTTTCTTTGTCAGTGTAATGAACTTTCATAGAGTACATTCATGACAGCGAACAAGTATATTTCTGATTGAAATTCACAACATCAGAATACGGGAAAGCGAAGAGCGAGCGCTAAGCTTCATTAAGTTGAATGTTGAGAGTAACATTATCAGTTTGATAAATTCTTCAGTCATAGGCTGCAATTCTATGTCCTAGCTAATTCCTTTTTGCATTAAATCAGAAATTCCCGAGCATCATAATTTTTCAGCATATAGTCATTTTAATTCTCCTTTTTTTTAATCAGTATATTTATAGTCATAATAGATGGTATTTCTTGAGTGCTTTAATATCAATCCATAATCGGTCTTTTCGTTCTTTGTTTTCAAAAAGGCAATCTGTACGCAGATAAGTTGCTTCAATTTTAGATTGTTCTGTATCTTTTACTTTTGTTCCAACTTTCAAATCTTTAAGTTGAATTTCATTTCTTGTAGCAAAGTTTTTCTAACGTAATAGGGTGAACATAAACATTCCATTTGAGAAATATGGTCTATCATAGAAGTTACATAACATTGAACTTCATCATCAGAATAATCAATGCCAGAATAAAGTTCTTGAACTTTTTCTTGTTGTGTTTTTACTTGTTGTTGCAATTCATTTAATTCAGTTAATGTTGGCATTGTTAATTCTCCTATTTCTTTTCTATATTTATATAATACAACAAAAAAATTTTTATTTTTGTCAACATTTTTTTGGTAAAAAAATAAAAAAATAAGGAGCTGAAAATTGGAATCTCTTTCTATTTCAATAAATATTTGTTGTTAAGAACTTAAAAGTTAGGGCGGAAGTCAATTCTTTAAAAAGTCATGTTCTTTATTCAGCAAAACAGTGGCTCATTGCACATTTGGATTAGTAGAGATTTCAGAGCATGGGTTTTGAGCAATGAACTCTTCAGTGTTTCGGGGAATGGTAAATCATATGTTTTTGAACTTTAAATTCTTCCAATTCTTTTTGGTAATTCACGATTAGGATTTCCCAATCAAAGATTAGCAATTTTTTGTGAATTTTTTAGTGGATTCTTTTGAATGATACTCCAACAATTTCAAAAGCATAATGATTTCATTGGAACTAGATTTCATCTAGTTTGTATTTCTTAATCAATTCATAATGGATGGACTTTTACAATTGCAATCTCATAATTACGAGAAGCAGCATGAATGATTCCATTTTCATCTCTCATGAAGTAGAAGAAGTCATCAGAGTTTTTCTGTTGCAATCCAAGTACATTTTTTTCAAAACAATTTTTGCAAGATTTCATCAGAAAGATTTTTGTGGTAAAGTCAGGGGATGAGTCTTAGGAGTAAAATTAGGATAATTGGCGTAATTGTTGTATCTAAAGGAGTGGTTTTTCATATTTGAATAGCTGATCATTATAGAAGTAATCTTCAAATCTTTTTGAGTATTCAATTCTTTATCAAAATCTTTGGGATGAGAGTAATCCTTGTGAGATAGTACAGGGAGATAGTTTTTCAAAACATGAGCAGTGATTCATTTTTTTGTCTGTCTGATTTTTGGGAGTTTTTCTGGTAAGAAAGCAAATTGTTTAATTCCTTTTTGGCAAGAATGAGTCGATTTCAAAATAAATGAGACTATCTCCTGAACTAAATTCATCTTTCTTGAGTGAGAAAACAGAGTAATTCAATAGCGTCAGCATTTTCAATTGGTTTAATCTTTTCTACAGTTTGAGGTACGAACTCCGTACATCATCATTTTTCATTTTAATAAAAGCTTTCTGTATTCTAAGTATTTTTTTAATTTTATTAGTTAATATTTCTAAGTCCTTATCGGTCAGAGCATATTTTGGATTGGAGTGTAAATGAAAATCAGAATTTTGAGTTTTCTGTTTTTGGTAAATCATCATCAATAGAAATGATTTTTGAGCAATGGATATAAATTTCTCGAAATTTATTAAGTTGTTTCTTTTTTTGATAGTTAATGAGTCCATTTCTTTAGGGTTAATATATTCATTTGAAATTGGAAAGTTTGCAATCCCTATCTTTTTTTATTTATTTCATTAAAAGTCATTTTGAGTTGATAGCAAAATAAATTGTACGTTAATAAAATAGTCCATTTCTCTCGGGAATTTTAAAACGTTATTTCTAATCTTCCATATTGTAGAAGAAGTTATATAAGTAAAATCATCATCAGTTTGGTTAATATTTAAAAATTCATCAACATCAAGCAAAACGAGAGTTTTGGCAGTCCTTTTTCATATAATTCTTTTTCTTTGTGTATTCGTGCATATTCTTTCTTATCAATTCAAAACTTGAGCAATCAAAATATTTCATTCTATCATAATATTTTTTTATTCATTCTTATTGTAACAAGTTAATCTTATAAAGTCAATAAAAAGGAGCAATAATTTGATCCCTTTTAATTTTATATTTTATTTTACAGCATGGTTTGAAGTCCATTTCCATAAGCAGATTTGAGGCATTATAGAACTTTTAATGTTTTGGATTTGGGTTCAACAGTTGAAGTATCAGCTAAAAATGGCATTGTTTGGAATGAGCTGAAAAGAGCTGGATTATAAGCATTTGGATTCCAGTTTCTCTAGCAATAATATGTTTTCATGTTGGGAGTGAGAAACATGGCTCGGAGCATTCTCTTGAGCGCGTATGTTTCCAATTTCAAAACAGGTGTATTTCCATTTGGTAATACAACATTAGATGATTGAGTAGGTGTATAAGAAGTTGGTGTTGTTGCAGTTGAATTTGTTGTTTGTGTTGTAGGTGAGTAGTAGTTTCAGATACTGTAATTTGGTTTTCTAATGAGTAGTAAACGAGCATATAGAGTTTCTTTTTCAGAATCAGATAAATCAGGAGCAATTTCTGTAGCGAACTATTGAAGTTGGTCGGTTTGTCTTGGTAGAACTGTCTGGCAAATCAGAGTATTTCTTGATTTTGCACTTTTTCTTCTTCTAGAACTTTCTTGAACAAGATTTCTTTTTTTCTTGTTCTCGAGAAATTTTAGATTGAGGCTCATCTAGGATTTGTTTGAAAGTCTATCTTTAGAGTGGGCTTCTTTTTAATGATTGAATAATATCTGTCTTTTTCTGTTTCAGTTAAATCAGAATGCTTTTTAGCATTTCAATAGAGCTCATAGAGTTTCTTTTTGAAGATTTCTTCTTGTGTTTTTGCTAGCATGCAAATCAAATTTTTCTGTTTCTGGTTCTTCAGTAGTAGTTTCTGGCTGCGTATGAGTAAAATGATTTGCATTTGAAGCAAGCATTGATAGGATTGGTGTTCGAAGCAAGGATTAGAAAGAAAACTGCAATAATTCGATTTTTGTTTTTCTTAAATAAATCTTTGTTCATCATATTTTTAAATTCCATAAAAGAAATAGTACAAATAGTTATTCTATTCCTTTCATTTAATATTTCAATTAAATTGAGGCGTACGATGAGGCATTCAAATAGTTTTAAAATCCTCTTTATTTCAAAGCAATAAAAGATTCTTTCAAACAGTAAAGTATATTGAATTTAATTTCACAATCTTTCCGTATCTTGTCTTCAGATTGTATTAAGATTCTTTAATTAGTCGTATTGATAAAATCTTCGTGCAATGACATAGAGGGGGCATCATGTACATTTAATTTCATTCTATCTATATAAAGTTGTCTTGGTATTTTGAGCTGTGTTATAAGGGTTCTAGATTGTACGGATGGCCCCTTCTTTTTTGGTGGGCGAGTAAGCAACGTTTGAATAGAGCGGAGATTCAAATTGTTAATCGGGTTGTAATATTTTGAAGTTGTCTTCTCTTATTTCTTATTGGAGTCTAGAGCTAAATCTTCTATAACAATATCTTTTTCCAACATTTGGAGGAGGCGGTGCAGGTAATTTTTAACATAGAGACTTTTGTCTTTGTTGGGTAGCCAGTGAAGATAAGTGTATCTAGTTAAAAGATTGTGAAATTTTGGCTCTGGGCCAATTTCAGAAACGGATATAAATCCTTTATTAAAATCGAAAGTCCCTAAGACATCAATGATTTCTTGTAACATCTGAAGTTTCTCTTCGGTACATAATTTGTAAGTATAAAACATTATCTCGTTTAATGATTCGATAAGTCAAAGGTTGAGATTTCTTCTTAGATAAAAGTCTTTAAAATGTGTGTCTTGGGACTCTTTATTTTTCAAAACAAAGAACAAATACAGTTATCTGGACGGATGGCGTGTTTCTCTAATCTCGAAATTTTGTAGTCAAATCAGTTTGTATTTAGAGTTAAGGGCGATTTGGAATTGTTGATTGCTTTAAGTTTCATTCTTATCTCCAATATAAACGAAATTTGATTGGCGTAGAAATTTGGTTTTATTATTTTTTTAACAAATGTTTTGTGGCGAAATATTGAGTGTAATCTCAGAAAGTTTGAAATGAGTTGATTGATTTGTTTGAGATTCATCTGAATACAAAACAAACGAAGTTTGGGCAAATTTCTCTGTTTTAAAGGAGTTGGAGCCGAAGATAAAAGAGATTTTAATTTTTGAATCTTCTTATACAAAGAAGAACAAAGTATACAAATTATTATATCGGTATCGAGCAGGGCCTAACAGAACTAGTTGGTTTTAGCAGTTTTGACGAGAGCCAGGCGATTTGTAATGTTGGATCAACATTAAAAAGTGGTTCGATAGAGATTCAGATTCATCATTCAGTGATGTCGTAAATGATGTACACATCTGCAGGGTAAAGGTAAACAGTTTGGAGTATTCATCAAAGTAATCATACAAAAGGGTATTGTCTTTTTAGATAAAGTTTGAGATGCTGTGAGTAAGGTTGTGTAGTCATCTTCTAAATCCTTCTTAAAGTTTTGTAATTTATTTTTTTATATTCGAAAAAAATTTAATTTGAGGCGAAAAGACAGATGAAATAAAAAAATCAAGAGATTTCTTTAATTATCTTTAATTAAATTAGGGGACGATTTAAAAAGCTTTTTTTATTTTAGTATCAGTAATTAAATGTTTTCCCATTTTTTTAAGTAATGCGTGAATAGGGAGACAAAATCTATTATAATTTGTCGTTCAATAAAGTTTCTATGTGACAGAGCATCAGCGGGAAAAATAGAGTCTGAGGCGTCAGACATCAATTCGGTGAATAACATGGATTTGGGCTCTGCGGGCGATAATTGGTCGATAATAGGGTCAATTTGTGCATGATAAACGAGATCCCATTAGCGCGGAGGAATTGAAAGCAATAAGGTTATAGTCTTTCAGCATTATCGAGTTGTATGTTCTACAAGTAATCCATTGGGAGCAGATTGAATAGTATTACGTTTGAGCTGTTCAGCTTTTTTCTTTAGCAATTCTTTCATCTTCAATTCTCTTTTGTTCTTCTTTGTAAGATTTATCTAATTTTTTTCTAAAAAGAGTCTTTTGTTCAGATGAATCAAAAAAATAGTAGCAATATAATCTTTGAGCTTTTTATAATTATCTTCTGTTTTAGATGAGTTATATTTATCGAAGTAATTCAGAACATCATTTTCATTTTGAATTATTTTTCTGATTCTGTCTTAGCAGTTTTCACAATATTATAAGATTTCATCTTCAGGCATTTTGAGACTAATAGAGTCTTTAGTGGATGCTTTATATTCATAGATAGATTAAGTTCATTGATTGTGTCTTTTGGAACAATGACATCTTCTTCGGTTGGTACTTTTGTATTAGTTACAAAATTCAAAGTGTCAACAGTGAGTATTTGGATTTCTTCATTGTATGCAACGAATAAGGCGGTGGTGGAACAATCAATAATTGGTTTTTAGTCTGTTTTTTTCAAATAAAATTCTCCTTTTTTGAAAGTATTTATTTTATATCGTATTTTTATCACAAGGAGCATTTTTCAAACAATCCTCTTTTTTTAAGCAAATCTGAGTTATTATTTATGGCTAAAAACGTTATGGTGGAGAAAAGTAAATCGGGATAAGACAGTTTTATGATGATGTGATAGAATATGTGTGTTGGCGTCTCGTCAGTGGGAAGAACAAAAATAAGAAAAGAGCATGCAAAAGCATGAGATGCTTTTTATCATTTTATTTCAATTTCTTTGGTAGCATTACAAATTCATTATATTTATTTGAATCATCTTTGAAAACAGAGTTCTCCTGAATTTCAAAGAGGCGTGACAAATTTCCATTAAATGAGATTGAATCTTCAATGAGTTTCTTTTTGATTCAATTGGTTTAAAAGATTTCAATTTTATCTAAATCTGTTTTTTTAGTTCTTTTTCATCTTTATATAAATTATCTTTCCATTTTTCAGCAATTTTAATTAAGTTCATTCTCTATAGCATTCTAAATTCATTAAAGAACTAATTTCTTAGCAATAAATAGAAGATTCTTTATATATAAGATTTGAAAGTCTATAAAGAACTCAAGTCTTGTACAGGTCAATCAAATGTTGGTAAATGTGATTTGAATTTTATAGATTTGTTAGAGAAAATTTGAAAGTCCTCATAATGGCAAAACATGAGGGTCTAAAGTCTCATTTTTCAAATTGGGTGGGACTTTTATAATGTAATAAGGATGGTCGTTTCATCAATTCTTTTTGTTTTTCTTATATTTTTATAGAACATCAGAACATTTTTCTCATAATATTGCAGATCCATTTGGGATGCATTCCATATATTGGCACATCTCTGTATAGAGCGTTTTGATTCTTCAAAGAAGTTGTGATTATCAGATTAAAAGCAAACAGGCAAATTATCTTTGTCAAAGGGAACTTTTGGAGTATGAAGTTTCTTCAGTAAATGTTGGATTTCAGTACAGTGACTTTATATAGCAATTGATTGTATAATTTTTGTATGTGGAATATTAACGAAGTTTTGATTATTTCTTCTTCAAGGTTAATTTCATTTTTCCATCCAGTGTTATTGGCGTAAAGATTTTTTTGAAATGTTATTTTTTTCAAGAACTCATTGATAATATGGTTTGAGATTTTGTGCATTTCATAATCAATCTTGTTATTTCGTTTAAAAAGATAATTGTTTTAATCTTTTTAGAAGAGTTAACATTAGTAGGTAATTCTGAATCAATTTAGCATTGTTTTTATTGTAATATTGGTTAATGAGTTTTTGATTGGTCAAAATTTGTATAATAATGGTCGGATTCAATGTTATTGTATATTGAAACAATATTATTTGAAAACTAGGTCAATTGAAAGTAAAGTGAATTATCCTTTTTTCAAATTTTGGGGACATTCGAGATTTCATAAATCTTGAAACATTTAATTAGATTATTTTGAACTCATCATAGACAAATTTGAATTTGTTTTAACATTTGAGTAGATGATTGAATTTTTAAGATTATGAGATTCTTTTTACATAGAGTATAAGTATAGGGGCATTTATCGTATGAAGTCAATTTGATTAGAAATAGTAATCTTAGGAAAAAAATGAAAGCTTTATTATAGTTTTTATCTTTATATTTAGGGATTCTTTTTCTTTTTTTGTTGGATTTATTATTAAAGGGAAATATAGATTGTTTTTCCTGGGTGCATTGAGTTTCAAGCTAAGTGAGATTGAAGAGCATAATAATCTGGGTTATGATTCTTTGTAAAGATTGGTCTTTGTGATTGGCAGTTCTATATGATTTAGTTTTCAAAGTAATATTGTCTAACATCATAAAGGAAGCATTGTAGCCTAAGTGCAGTAAATGACACAATTCTTTAATTAAATCAAATCTTTCATCAGTTGAATAGATAATCTCTTTTTTTCTGTCAAGTCCATGTCTTTTTCAAAAGCTTTAATTCTTTAATTTATTTTATTGTATCATAAACATTTGATTTTGTCAACAAAAAAAGTAAATCTTTATAAACAGAAAAAAAATGGAGCATTCTCAGGGCAGTTCTTTTTCTAAGTTTCGATAAATGTATCGAAGTTGGAAAACAATAGCATTTTGAACAGATGCATTGGCGATATAACAAGCTCAAAATCAGTTTGAGAGTTATTAAGCACGAGTAAATTTGACTGTTTTAAGATTTTTTTGTAAAAAGGACAACATGAGCACGTTTTTTTAGAATATGGGCAATTTTTCCTTAGCGTCTTTCTTATCCTTGTAAATAGTTGAGCGGGATCATATATTTAGAAATGTTTTTCTTCTGAAGTATTTGCAGGGCCTGTTTAATCAAATCTTCAGACTTTCTTGTTCAGTGTAGATAGCATATTGATTTTTCCGGGCTGTAGGGTTTTTATCATATTTCAGAACTTTCAATCATTGTTATTTTTCCTCATTTCTTATTCTTTAATATTATTATACAACAAGATTTTTTTATTTTGTCAACATAAAAAAATAAAACTTTTTTAAAATTTTTTTATAAAAAAAGAAAAAGGCATAATAAGCAGTTTATTTTTTTCTTTGAGTTTTGTTGTTCATCTTTGATAGAGTAGGAAATCACTAAGAATATGAGTCTTTGGTTTTCTTTTCGAGTGATGCAATATAGTCTTGTTTCAAATGAGCGTCAGTGCTCTTCAAGCAGGGGATTTGTTTCTGCAGATGAAACAAAAGTTTTTGAGGCTAATTTCTTTTTGTTCTTCTTGGGAATATTCATTCCAATCTTTTCTAGTAAAAGGCGCTGAGCATTTCATATCCTTTTTCTTTCAGTAATTCTCCTTGGCGTCCAATTGACACATAGCATTTCATCTTTTTTTAAGTTCAACAGTAGGGAATCCATTTTTTTCATAAGTTCTCTAGTATCAAAAGCTTTGGGACGACGATGAGTGGCATTTGGAGTTTATGAATTTCTATTTCTAGTGGAACAGAACATCACAATCCTTAATATCATTGATGAGATGCTTCGAGTTTATCTTCAGTATCATCAAAAATCAAATGAGAAAAAAAATTTTCGTTCGGTGCACATTCTTTTTTTATTAGTAATGGCAATTTTTGGGCTCAGCAGATGGTAAATCAAAGTTATCATTAAAGATTAGTTCTTTGATAAGATTCTTTTTGAGTAATTCTCGGTCACGAGCATTGATTTTTCATATAGAAGCGACAAAGGTGAAAAATCTCGACCAGGTGGTAATTTTCAAAATCTTTTTTTAAGTTCTTCAAAGGCGTCTTAGTAGTTAATCGAACGTATCTTCGTTCTTTAAAAGTCAGAGCAAGTGGTATTGTCTTTATTTCTGAGTTTACGAATAGAATTGATTTTTAATGGTTTGAGTTCTTTAGTCATTTTCATCAAAACTCTTAATATTCACGATTTTTTTATGTTTAGGGCGGCGTTTAAATCCTTTTTCCATTTTTAGTTACAGAAGCATTTGGCGCATTTCATTTAAGTGAGATTGTAATTCTTCTGGTGTCATTTTTTTGATTTGTGATGTGGTTTTAGTTTTAATAGTAATTTTTCATTTTCATTGTTAATTTCCTCTTTCGTTTTTCTATATTTATATAATACAACAAGTTTTTTTAGTTTGTCAACATATTTAGATGAAAAAAATTTTAAATTTTTCCAAAAAAAGAAAAAAAGGTGGTTATTGAAAAAGCTATTTTTATATATCTACAAATTTATTTTTTTATTTTTCTTTCTTGAAATTTCAATAGACAGGAACTATCTACAGCATCTTTCCAGACTCTTGAATTGATTTCTCATGAAGATAATCAAGGACGAACTCATCTTCTTCAATTTGATTAAGCAATCGTCCATAGAATCCTTGTGATTGAGCGAGCATAGCAATATTTTTCTTTAATATCTTTCTTAGTCATAGTCATAGTAAAAAGTCCATTTCTTTTTGTTATTTCATCTTTCTTTTTCTATATTTATATAATACAACAAAATTTTAATTTGTCAATAATAAAATATAAAAAAATAAAAAAATAGTTTTAGTGTTTGAAATATTGATTTTTTTAGAATTGGTGGATGAATTTGAATGTTGTTATATCGTCGTGATAAAACATGAGTGAGGGTACAATTTCGATAAATGTATCGAATTTCATGATAAAACAGATTTAGAGTGAGTCATTTTAGAGTTTAAATTTTTATTTGTTTCTGTTGAGTAAGTGAAGAAAATATTATATAATATAGTAACAAAAAGAAATACAGAACAATTTATGGAGGAATTAGTAATGAATCTAACAGGAAAGTACATCAGATTGGGACTAATCATAAATTATATTCTATCTGTGATGAGATCTGTTTCAAAAGTAAGAATCTTTATAATGAAAGCTATTTGAATTTAGACAATCTTATTTTGATAAAAGAAGAAGATGAACGAAGTTTGGCAAAATATAAATAGAATTTTTTTAATCAAAGTAATCAATTTGATTATAGGGGATGAGCTCAAAAAGTATCAAATGGTGTTTTTGAAAAAAAGTTGGGTAATAATATTTCATCATTTTGGAGTTTAGTCAAAGAAAGCAGTTATAATAAAAAAAGTCAGACTCCTAAAGTAGTTACACAAAACAGATGGTAGATTTATTGTTGAATTTAATAAACAGATTTTTCAAATAAAAGAGATGAAGATAATAATTTAATTATCTGTAAATCAAGTTTAAATTTAACAATTCCTGCAAGGTAGATAATCCTCAACAAATAAGAATCATGAAAAACAGGGACGTTATGTGATAGAAGTAATTTATGAAATAAAAAAAGAGAATAAGAGTAAACAAAATCAAAAAGTAGCAGGCGATGATTTGGGTTTAAACAAAGCTGGCATTGTTACAAATGATGGTGACAGGCATCTTAATTTCAGGTAAAAAGATTAAATCTATTAAGCGTATTATAACAAAATCGAATTTCCAAAAAGAGAACTATTAGCTTATAATGTCTTTGGTTCAAAAATCTCTTGGGAAAATCTTTGGGTAAAAAGAAATAATAAAATATCTTATGAGATTCATAAAATTACAAAGTTTTTAGCGAATTATTTTGACGAGAGAGATGTAAAGTAAAGTTATTATTGGAAATAATAGTAGGGTGGAAGAATGAAATTAAAATAGGCAGAAGAAACAGGCAAAAATTTCGTTAATATTTCGCATAAAAGGCATTTAATCAATTATTATATAAAGGAACATTAAATGGTATTGAAGTTATTTTCAGTGAAGGAGTAGATTTCTAGAGCAAGTTTCTTTGATAAAGACAGATGGCAAAAATATGGCGAATCTGATAATCATGAGTTTCTGGCAGAAGAATTAAACGAGGGTTTATATAGAGATAGTAAAGGTAATATATGGAATGGCGATTTAAATGGAAAGCATCATGAGAAAATGTTCAGACAAGAGCTATAAAGGCATAAGAAAAAAACAGAAGAAATGATGAAACAGGGCGATTCTAATCACATTATAAAAGTAGCGTCAATTTGTAAAATGAGGTGTAGAGGTATTTGCAGGTGTGGTATGAGGGAGTTAAATCTGATTTAACGAGTCTATAAAAAAATCAAATTTAATCACATTTGATTGAGCTATCTGAAGTATGAAAAGAACTTTGGAAGAACAACAAAATTGTCCAGTTAGTGTAAGTTATGTTGAACAATTTTTATGAAAGGTTTTTGAAATATGATTAAACTAAAGATTTTTGGGATGAAGGAGAAACAGCATTTCAATATTTGATTAAAGAAAATCAAAGATTTATTAAAAGATAGTCAGGCAAAAGAAATTTTAGAAAACGTGCTTTGATAAGGTAACATTTTTTAAAAAAAGCAATTCAAGAAGATGGTGAAGTTTGTTTATTTTTGTGTTGAAGATGAAACGTTTGGGAGTAGTGAGTATCTTTTTGTTTGAAGTTTACATTGGATTAGAAAGCAATGATTATAGTATAGTATTATGAAGATGAATGGCATTTTTAGATGCGGGCGATAATATTGAATAGAAAAGGTAAAATATGAGTAGAATTGTTTTGAAAAAAATCCTTGGTTTGAGGAAGAAATCAAGGTAAAGGAAAGTTACAAGCATATAGTGATATGTTGGGTTGAGTGAAGTGGGTAATATACAGTGACTCTAATTACAACAGATTGGACTAGTGGGAGTATGATAACGCTAAAAACGTTTTGCAAAGATTGAGATTTTACGATGAGAAAAGATAAATGATGGCAAAATTTCGAGTATGGAAAGACAGGGCTGAGATGTTAAAAGAATGTTGAGAGTAAAAAGTGCTTGTTTTTGAAGATGGTAAAACAAGATGTGTTTGTGGATAATGTATGAGTTTTATCTTGAAGATGAAGATTCTATTATCATGCAATCAACAGGATTGGGGTGACAAAGATAACAAAGAAATTTTTTTGATGGCGATATTCTAGCAATTAAAGGCAAAAAAATGAAACGTAATAGTAAATGTGTTTTGGGATAATGAACGGAACTTTGTTTATGGTTGAATCAAAAAGCATACAATAAAAAAAGAAGAACTGAGGCAAATTGATTGAAGATAATTAAAAACTATTACAATCATCAGTAATATTTATGAAAAAAATAAAACAACAATTTAAAAAGGTGGTGGGAAGACTTTTTATTTTTTTAAATTTTTTTATTAAAAGTTGTTGACAAAACAAAATGTTTATTGTATTATATAGTATAAAAGAAACGAAAAGGAAGATAAACAATGAACAATGTGGTGGTAAACAATGAAATCAAAATTTTGTTTGTGTCTTTGGTGATGGAATGAAACGAGAAACAGTTGGTGGCGATAAATATTTAGCAGATGAATATTTCAAATGGTTGATCAGGTGAAAACAAAACAATCAAAACAATTAAGGAGAAATAAGAATGACAGAAAAATTTTGGTAAAAAGAAATTCAGTAGAAGAATTGCGTGAACGTATTGAAGAAAACGGAACAAATCAAGATTTCTCGAAATTTCATGTACGTCAAAACCGGGCGTAGGGTTTTGGCAGAAGCGGTAGGCATGTGGCGTGAATGTCAGTTGATTTAAAGACAGACAACATTGGTATCAAGCAATGATTATTGATAAAGGGCATGGTTGTTATGAATGATGAAGAATTTGAGGCGTAGTACTTGAGTTCTTGGAAAGATTTCAAAAAAATTTTTCGAAGGTGAGCGCATGGGTAAAGAAAATTACATTGGTACACAAAATTTGGACAAAAAAATTGAAAAAAATTGTAGTTGAAAACGATGTGGTTTTTATTAAATTTAAATGGCTATGGTGTTTTTAGAAAATGATTGATGTTTTAGAAAAGAGTAGGATATTCAACAAATTTATTTAAAAGCAGAATGGGATAAATGGAATTATTCAAGTCCTAATAAATTTGTTAATGATTAAAAATGAGCTATTCGTTATCCAAATGAGGGATTGGTAGTTTAGAAATTGATACAAGAGATAAGTTTTTTAGTATTTGTGAAATTGTGGATAAAAATCGATGTGAAAATTTATATTTGAAAAATTGCGGTTGGCTTTGAAACTCTATATATTAAAATTAAGAAAGTAACAAAAAGTTTGAACTTTCTTTTTTTATTTAATGTTGACAAATTGAAATTTTTATTGTATTATATAGTATAAAAGGAAATATGAAAAAGAGGTCTAGTAATGATAATTGATTTAACAAAGAAAATTGCAGAAATGAAGAAAACAGAAAAAAAAGCACAACATATTGAAACAATCCCTAAGAACAGCGGTATGAAAATATGGAAGTTTCAGATTTGCAGATGTAGGGACTCTGTTGTGGAGCTATCAAAAAGAAAAAGGCATCTTGGAAAAAGCAGAATTTATCAAAGCGAAGTACAGTCTTTGAGTAAAAGTTTATTTTAATGATTCAGATGATGAAATTGAGTTGTTGAGTTGGTATGGAAGTTGATGATGAGAGTCGTTTCATTTATCATTTACAAAATGAATTTGATGTTATCCTAAAGAACAAAATTCAAAGAGCGATCGAAACAATTGAAGAAATCAAAGAATTGTTTAAAGGGAACTAAGACGGTGATGAGGATTCCAGGGCGCGGTCGTTTTACGTTACAGATGAGTGGGAGGGAACACGTGGTATGCAAGTCGAAAAAAAATTGGCTAGAGTTTAGGTATTCATTTTTAGATGATGAATTAAAAGAATTGAGTCAGATCCATAAAACAGTGGTAAAAGAATTGTTAAGAAACGTATTGAGGATTTGAGTTTATTGCAATTTCCATTATGAGTCAGGTGGCATCTCATGATGGTGGGTATGAACGTTTTTTTGTAAAAATAAAGGGTGGTAATATGTTTTAGCTAAATAAAAAAACAATATAACAGATTAAATTTGTGAGAAAATTCTTGTCAGTTACATTTTATGATTTAGCTTGAATTTCAAATGGGCGGAGCGTAACAGACTAGCATTTTTTGAAAAAAATTCTATGTTTTTCGATTTTGATCGAATGATGAATTTTTGATGATGAGTTGAAGTATTGGCGGGTATTTATATCTTTGCGGTATCAAGATGAAAAAAAGGGAAAAAAAGTTAATGAATATAAATCAGTTGTTCCAAAATCACTCTTACAGTAGCAACAGATGATGCTTACAGAAAGAGTAGAATCATTTCAAAGTCAAAATCTTCCAGCGTCTAAAGAATTTTCAAAAATGTTTTTCTAAATAAGGATGATGAGTTATGATTTGTTCAAAGATTTGATTCAGGCAATCTAATATTTTTGGGTTGATGATTTATTAGGTGATTTCTATGATGAATTACAGGTAGCAATCAGAAATTTGTTTATGGATGGCGAGTTTAATCTTAGATAATTCTTCTTATTTCATTCTTGATGAAAACAACAGTATATCGGTTTTTATTCCTTAACACACAGTACTCATATTTTACGGTGATTTATACATTAAGTCAGAGTATCGTAAAATGAATTATGGAATTCTATTATTGAATATTTGGTAAAAAGAAAGAGCGGAACTTTGAAATTGAGATTGTTCAATTAAAAAAATAAAATTGGAATTAGTTTTTTTATAACAAATTTAACGGTACAAAAACAGTGAACGATGATGAAGTCAATTTATGAATTAAAAATTTGGTAAAAAGATGATAGTGGCATCTTTTTTTAGTATTCATCTCTAAGTTTTTAATGTCAAAGAGCATGAGTGAGACAAAGTATTCCATTTTATCAAGTGTGATTGGAGATATGAGTATCTTTATCTTCGCATTTAACAGGTAGTAAATATTCTCAATTCTTGAACTTTGTTTCTGAAATTTTGTCATTTTAGATTTGTCAAAGTTTTTCAAATGGAATAGATACTATGAGTCGGGAAGACTTTTACATAATCATGTATAGAGTTTTTTTCTTTATTTTCTCTTAATCTATAAATAGCATTGGTATCAATTTACGAGTATTTAGATTAGTTCTGATTTTTAAGGTAGTAACAAATCCATTATTTGGTGAATTCTTTTAGCAGTGTTTGTGGGTCACGAGTCATATCTATTGAAATAGATGCAAACTCTTTTATCTGTACAAACAAATTCAGATTCAAGATTTCTTTGGTAATCTCTTACAGGTGGTAGTAGCTGAAGTGGGGAGACTAAGATTGTATTGATTAGTAGAGTTATCATTTCTGAATTTTTTTCTGGGTTGTTCTAATATTTCTGGGTGTAGGGGTGCGTAATCTTCATCTCTTAATTCAAAAAGCATATCGTGGGCAATTCCTAAAGTTCTTTCAAAAAGTTTGAGCAAAAAGTAGGTGAGTTTTCTTAATCTCTAGTAATTGTGTTTCTCCATTTTTCAGCTAGAGCGCATCAAGAGTACTGGGCAGTTTGAATAAACATTGAATCAGAGTCGTCAGTGTAATAAATAGCACGACAGAATTTTTTTCTGAGTTATTTTTCATTAGCAATGTCATAAGCATTTCTAGAACTTGTCTAGCATTGGGATTAAGTCTTTCATTTTATTTTTCATCTACATTTGGAATAGTCATTTTGATTGATTGCATGGACATTCTTATCTTGTGGTAAAACATTTCTTAATCCTAATGATCGGCATAGCAGAGTCATATAACATTCATAGTCAAATCCTCTTTGTTTTGAGTCAGTTATATCTTTTGATGCAGTTTTGAGCAGATATTTTTTTATTTTTTTCATTCTCAAGTCAAGAGGCTGTGTCTAAAGTTCTGATTGTATTATCAAATCTAAGTCTATCAAAGCAATTGATCTGCAAAGAGTTGGAGCATTTCTGGGTCATCAAAGTGAGGATTGTAATCTCCATAGCGACAATGTGAACTTTAGCGTTACATAGTTTGAATTTCAAACTTGGAGTTATATGATATTTGAGAAATTGAAATTTGATCCTTTTTTTAATTTTTTTATATCGCAAGTAAATGTTGATTTTATGAGTTATTTTTTTGATAAAATGAATACGATTCGCAGTCAGGTCTTTTTAAATTGGGCAGATTCGGTTTAAATTTGGTAGAAAAGGAAAATTTTTCTCTTTCTTTTTATTTTATATTGACAAAGTGAAATCTTTATTATATAATATGAAAGCAAAAAGAAATGAAAGAGAGATAAAACAATGAGTAAATTTCAAATAAATGGTATAAAACAGAAAAAAAGAACAAACAGATTTGAGGGTTATATCCTTTGTTTCACGACAAAAAGACAACATTGAGTAGAAGTCTTTTCAAGTCGTAAGGGAATTCATTTATTAACACATGATGACGAAGAATTGGTTCCTATTTTTTTGGAGCTGGGATAAAACAAGGCAAGAAAAAGAACGAATTTGAAAAAGTATGTATGTTTCTTTAAACAAGCGCAAAGCAAGACAGTTCAACATAGTCTTGTAAAAGGACTGATGACATCAAGATTTGAATTTAGGTAGTCTCGATTCACGGGTGGGCATGATTGCGAGATCGAAACAGACGAACTTTGGAAAGTAAAGTAGTTTTGCGGAACTGATAGTGATGGCGAAAAAGTTAAAAGAGTTTATCTCTGATTTAGCATTGAGTCATGAAGAAACAAAGAAAGTAAACAAGAAGTTAGGTGAATTTAAAGTAGAAGTACAGATGAGTCTAGTATTATGCAGTTATTTTTAGAAGAGCGTTTTAAGACAGTGGAAGTTGAAGAAAAGTGGAAGAGATTTAGTGAGAGCTAAAAAGATGACTATATTGGTGACTGGTATTTAAACGATTAGAAAAGGTTCTACAATGATTTTTCATTTTATTAAATATTTTAATTTTTTTATTATTTTTAATTTCAGTATGGTTCAATCCTAATGGAAGTTTTGGGCGATTTCCAATATTTCTGTATTTTTGTTTCTTATTTATGGAAATTCAATTTTTCGTAAATAGTTTATCGTCTGTTTTTCCTAATCTTTTTTTGTTCAATCTTTAATGGTATATTATGGGATGTATTTCAGCTTTCAGGTCATTTGTGCTATGATTCTGATAAAATATCTGTCACGATTCATGATGAATCGATTCTATTTCTAAAAAAATGATAAAAGATAATGTTACAGTTCTGTAAATGCGATTTTTTTCAAAAAGTTGATGTAATCCAAAATTTGTGAGCCGTAGGTATGATTTACAAGATAGAAAAAAAGAAATTTTTACAGAATTTATTGGTTTTGACTTTTCTAAAAAGAATATTTCTGAACTTTAAAAAGCATTAAAAGTTTTTTATCTTGTCAAAAGAGAACAACATAGAAAGGTTTGTTAATGGTTATAGCATTTAATATATTAGCATTTATTTTTTTCTTCTTTTCTTGGTGACATCAGCCTAACAAAGGGATTGACTCTTTTTCAATTCATGGTGATCAATTGTTATAGTTGTAGATAACATAGTAGGGAGCATTTACAATCCAGGCTATCTAAACATGTTGGTTCCAAATTTTGTTGGGTGTAATATTCTTCTTTGAGCTTTTTATTGGTGTGAGGACTGATTCTCAAGAGTCAGTTTCTTATAAGATAGATAATAAATTTAATTTCATTTCCGAGCATATATTTTGCTTAATTTCCCTTGGGGAAATATGATTTTTTTCAAAAAGTTGATGTAATCCAAAATTTGTGGGTAAATATTATCAATTAGAAAAAAATTAAAATCGAGGATAGAGCAAAAATTTTTCAAATTTTTATTATCAGAATTTTTACAAGAATATTTCTATTTTTAAGAGTGTTTTATAGTTTTTGGCTGTAAAAAGAGAAAAAGCATAGAAAAGGATTTTTTTAATGAGTTCAATTTTTTTATGTACATCATAGTTTAATATAATGTGTGTAAGTGCAATAAAAAAACACAAAATCTAACAAAAAGGAGGTAAGATTATGAATTTAACAGAAAAAGAGATTATCTATTCAGATGATGAAAGATTTGATTTAATTAAAGAGTTATGTCATTTAAGTAAGAATCTATATAACGCAAGTCTTTATGATGTTAGACAATATTATTTTGAAGTAAAATCATATGGAATTTAGCAATCACAATGTCAGTTTTGGTAAAATTAAAAATCCGAGTATCATGAACTCAATCTCATTTGAGAAATAGAAGTAATAAAACAAGTGAGCAGACAATTTATCGGATTCTTTAACAATAAGGTAATAAAAAGAAAAGAACTAAATATAAAAAGATAAAAAAATGAGTATAATATGAGTTGGTTTTCCAAAATTGACAATATCTAAACAAATTGAGTTTGATGAAGATAAACAGACTTTTAGATTTGTAGATACTATGTAAAAAAAGTTACAATCTTAAAAATTCAATCAGATCGAGCAAAATGTAAAAATGGTTAAATTTGTTTATGATGAAGCAAATGATTTAATCAAATGTTTCAAGATTTATGAAGTTGAAGGAGCGAGGGCGAAGAAAGATAATTCAAGATATTTTTTTCAATTGAAACAGGTTTTAAACAATATTGTGTCAATATACAATAACATTGGAGATCGGGAAAGATTTATTATACAATGGCGGACGATCAAAAGTATTGAGCATATTACAATAAAGAGCGGCGGAATCTCGTTCTGGATGACAAGTAATGAAAAAAATCTTCAAGAAGATTAAAACAATTATCTTTCAAACGAAACAACAAAATTGATTATGAAATGCACAAAATCTCAAGTCATATTATCAATGAAGCAATAAAAAAACAATATTTCAAAAATCTTTATTGGTAATAATAATGGGTGGAAAAAAAGGAATCAAAATAGGTAAAAGAAATAATCAAGAGACTGTTAATATTCCACATACAAGGTCATTCAATCAAATATTATATAAAGGTTTATTGAATGGTATTGAAGTAATCTTTACAGAGGAAAGTTGTGACTCAGGGCAGTTTCTTTGATAAGGATTATTTGGCAAAAATATGGTGAGTCTGATAATCACAATTTCAGGTAGAATTAAACGTGGGTTATATAGAGATAGTAAAAGGCAATATATGGAATGGCTGATTTAAACGGAATGCAAATATTATGAGAAAACGGTCAGATAAGAATATAAAGGTATAAGAAAAAAACAAAAAGAAATGATGAAAAGGACGATTCTTATCACATTATAAAAGTAGCAGTCAATTTGTTTTAATGAGAGTGTAGAGGTGGTCTAGAGTGTGACCATTATGAGGAGTTGAATCTAATTTAACAAATCTATAAAAATCAAATCACATTTAGTAACATTTGATTGAGACTATTTATTTTAAGAGCGTAAAAGAAATAGAAAGGAATAATTAAAATGAAAAAAATTTATAATAATTTTTTTCTAAATGTGGTGATATATATTTGTGATGGTAACAATGTACAAAATGTTGTAATTGGAGTACTATATTTTTGAAAGCTCTTATCTGTATCTTTTTCTTAATTTTGTTTTTGAGTAATGATTCTAAAAATTATCAGTATCAAATCCTACTTTTAATTGGTGAGACTCATTGGCTTTGAAACTAAATTCAAAGTTGAAAAGATTTGAGTTCTTACAAAGCAGATGAAGGAATTTACAAAAGAGAAATGGGAAGAAATAAAAATCAGATTTCTAATTCATTTGTGTAGAATTTCTAAACAAGAATTTCGCAGTGTAGAATGGAATAGTAAAATCCTTTTTAGCAGAATATAATAATTATTCAGGCGGTTCTTTTTCTTAATATGATCAAATCAAAAATCTTATTTGATGAAAGAAATAGTATCAAATCCTATTAAGCGGAGCTTTCCTATAGCATGGTAAAATTTAATGATTTTGGAATAGTTCAACGATTTTTTGAGCATGAACTTTTGTACATTGAGTGCTTTGGTATCAAAACAAAAAAATTCAATGATGGTGATTCAGATTTTTGAAAAGAAAAATTGGCGAATTAAATATTCGTTCAAATAATGCGTGTAGTAAGATTTATGATCTAGGAATAGACAGAAACAAGACTGAAAATGGATTTGAAGATGACTGTGAATTTGATAATTCCACGATCAAATCAGATGAAGAAAAACAAACAAACACTGGTACTATATAAAAAGAAATATGATTTAAAAAGGGAAGACTGCTTTAATTTAGCAGTTTTTTTATTTTTATATTGACAAGTAATAAAAAGTTGTTGTACAATATTGGTATAAAAAAAGAAATGAGGAAAAAAATAACAATGACAAAAGACATTAGAAATGAATTAGAGATTGCTCTTACTAACCATAATAAGAAATTTGAACAACTTACACAACAAGCTGTTAATTGTGAAAATGAAGAAGAAAAGAAATCACTTTTCCAAAAGCGTTGGCAATTTATTCATGACTATGCTCAATTTTTGAATGACTTCGTTTGGAATCATAAAGAAATCTTAACACCATCAGTTACAATCCTTTTTGACCTAGTGCCAAATACAGTTTGGAACCGAATGTCTGAAAAATCAGAGCGAATTATTATGCTTATCAACCAACAATATAAGCAGAATGGATTCAAACGCTAGAACTGATTTTGAGTGTCGTTATATCGTCACTAGTTAATCGCTAAAACAGTTTAAACTGTTTTTCGATAAAACCATCAACTATATGAAAAAACAGCTTAAAACAGCTTATAGAAAGGCTAAATATGAAATTCTTTATCTCAATTGTTAATGTAAATCACAATGATTCTTGCGACCATTTTGCATATGAGGGAGAAGCAAACACTAATGATTTCATCTTCAACTTCATCTCTAAACAAATTGTTAAATTAAATTCTACCCCTAATATGACTCATAAATTTCAATCTATCATAGAAAGCTTAAAAGAACAAGATATTTTTGAGTTATAGCTCATATAAGGGAAAGCTCAACAGAATACTCTTCTAATGATAATGATGTAGTTCATGAACTAACTATTAGTAAATCTGAAACTTTACTTCGAATTGAATTGCATAGACTTTTTAATCGAAAAAGTGGAAATCCTTTCCTAGTAGATAGTCGAAGTTATACTCATTCAATTTCTGTACAAGTTTTGCTTCATTCTTAAAGAACTATTCTCAAAAAAATAGTTCTTTTTATATTTAATGGTTGACAAAAAGATATTTTTTTATTGTATCATATAACTATAAAGAAATGAAAACGAGGATTTAACGATGTTTGAACTTGCAACAAAAAGTGGTAATACAATTACTCTATTTACAGATTACAAGAAAATTACTTCAAAACAAATGAAAGCCATTCGCTACTATATTGAATCATTCTTAAATGAGCCAATTGTTATGAAATTTAAACCAATTACTGAAGTTATTCTTGGCTCTACACCAGTTATTGTTACTAAAGAAATGGTTGCTCGATTTAATCAAACGAACTAATAGGGGGAAATGAAATCATGAGAAAGACAGTAAAGACATTAACAGTTACAGAATATAACCGATTAGCTAAATTAAAAACAAAAGAAATGCCAGGTTTTATTAACGAAGCTAAAACTTTTGCTAATCAATTCCTAATGGAAAACTTCAATATGCAACTTAATATTCCCATCAAGGTGAATGGGCGTTTAACTAGTACAATGGGGCGTTATTTGTCAAAAAGAAATTATTTGGGTAATGTAATACCTGAAAGTATTGAATTATCTAAACGGTATCTTTTAGCTGCTCTTATCGTTGATGATTTGGAAGAAATTTACGATACATTAAAGCATGAATTAGTTCATTATGCTTTATCTGTTCAAGGAAAGAATTTTAGTGATGGTGATTATGACTTTGAACACAAACTATATGAATTGAATATTAGTGCTTCAGGTTCTACTCCAATTCATAAGAGATTGACTAAACGAACTTTAAGATACTATGCACCTACAAAAATCTATCAAGGAGATAACAAAGAAGAATTTTTTTCTTCCGCTCAGGTAAATCTTATTACAGACAAGTTACTGTTAAAAACCAAAAATATGGAATTTATAAAGGTAGTTTAACTCATGTTGGTTACCGAATTGATGAAGTAGCGCTTAAAAAACTTTTTTAAAATATTTTTTAAAAAAATGTTGACAAGATGAAAATTTTGTTGTATTATATAAATATAGAAAAACGAAATGAGGAAAATCAAAATGAAATTTGTAGGAACTTTTAAAACAACATTAGGAACTGTAACAACATACGGTTATCAAGCTAACGATTTCTTCCATGCTGAAGAACGTGCTCAAGAAATTGCCAAAACATTCGGTTGGACTTTGCTTACTTGGAACTAAAAGGAGAGAGAAGAATATGCTAACATTTATCGTATCTACACTTGCAATGGTTGTTGCCATTGGATATACTGGATTTAAGGTTTATTGGATTAAAACTCATGACGAAAGTTGGGGTCACACTATTGCTCACTCACTATTCGATGCAGTAATTGCCCTTGTAACATTTATTTGGTATATGGGCGAAACAGATAAGAACTTTCTATTTAGTCTAGTAGTTCTATTTGTTGTAGGCTACTTTGTTTCTAAATCTGCTAACAAACTTTATTGGGAGTACTAATATGTTGAATCATATTGTCTTTAATAGAGAGCAAGCTATGATTGAAAATTACTTTAAAAATCTAAGTAATAACTTACAAGAAGCATATGAAGAAGAAGGTAAATATTTGTTTCTTGGTAGTCATTTTTCATTTGGGCTATAACTATATTTTTGTTGGGCTTTTAACACTTGTTATCTTGCTAAAAACAAACATGCTACTCAATTGGCGTTTTAATTCTTACAACTGAAGCTTTATTCTTTTTAATACTTTATTGTTGTGAAGATATTTTTTTAAAAAAATATAAAAGTTGCCAATCATTAGCAAAAAACAATTCTTGAAAAAGAAAAATGACATTTTAAAATCAATTTTTATGGTTTTGACTTAAATGATGATGAGGTTATTGTTAATTCTAAAAAAATTGGAAATTAAATTGAATTATGATAGTCCAACTTTGCAGAAAAAAATGAGAATCAGAGGCAAAAAGCAGGACTAGGGAAGAGAGTATAGAGAACGTAATGAGAGATAACCATATTGTTTTATAATGAAGAGATTGGAAGAAATTGAAGTTCAATTAAAAGAGATTGAGTAAAACCTATCAAGAAAAATATGAAGAAAGTGTCAAAGTAAATAAAAGTACTCCTAAAGGGTGCTTTTATGGTTCTTTATTGCCCTAATTAGTGTCTTCTTCTAGTGCTAAAACTCAATTCCATTTATTCTCTTACGATGTGTTTATAATTGTTTTTAATTTGCTATCTATTCTGTTTCCTCTAATTGCTAACAAAAATCAGAACTTCAATTATTAGCAAAAGCAAATTCTTACAAGATGAATATTACAATATAAAATTTGATTTAGGAAGTAAATATAAATTTAGAAATGCAATATATTGAGACTGATTATAATAAAATTGAATTTCACATTTGAATCAAAAAGCGGAACTGCGACTTAAAAATATTAAAAATAATTAAAAGAGTTGTTGACAAAGCAGACTCTTTTTGTTGATATAATATAATCATAAAGAAAAGAATAAAGAGGACAAAACAATGGCAAGAGAATTTTTTGACAATCAATGGAGTTAATGTTGGACCACTGAAGAAAATATTGTAAATACAGTAAAAAGCATTGGAAGATTGTAGATCAAAAGAGGGTAATCATTAAAAGAACGAATTAAAAACGCTGAGTTTCAGTTGAGTTGCTTTGCGTGAACTTCTTTTTGGAAGATAATGAGCGTTATCTATTCAGCATTCATTATAGTAAAGATTCGTTTTTGATTAGTATTGACCTTAAAAAAATGGTGGTAAAGTTGTTTATTTGAGAGAGTTTAATTAAATAGAAAGGAAAATATAAATTTTGATATTTATATACGAAACACCATTCAAATTTTTTAAAAAGGAAAGTATCAAATTTGATACATAGGTAATAACATGAAAAAAAGTAGGAATTGTATTTGCCATTTGCACTAATGCACAGAGGTCATATTGACCTAATTATAAAAGGCAAACGTATTTGCGATTCAGTTAAAAGTAATCGTATCGGAGAAGGTGATAGAGGTGATAATATTGGTTTGTCAGACTTTCAAAAACGCCCGCTACATGCGAGAGTATTTAATGATGATTCGACTTGTGAAGTCTCAAAAATTAGATGAGCTAATATGCGACAGATGGGACTGGGACGTTTGGCTGAGATGGATCCCTTTTCAATGTATCGAGATAGCTAATAAAGATGATGATTTGGTCTTCTTTGTTAATGAAGATGAATATGTGAAGAATTACAAAAACGTGAACTAGAGTCAATCAGAAGAAAGAGACTTTGGAATTGGTGGCATCTAATTCGTGAAAATCCTTTCAATATTGGAGTTGTTGATCAAACATTTAAAAGACTGGTAAGAAAGTTCTTGTATTGGATGGGGCTCTAATGGAAGAGTAATGTGTTAAAGATTTAGGATTGTTCTAGTGCAGTAACAAGTTTGGAATATGCAGAGAATGGCAAAACAGTAATAATGTTAGAGATGATGATGAGTAAAGATTATTTCTGCGTGTTAGATGGGCAGTAGCTGAAGCTTTCTAAGGCATCGGTCAAGGAAAATAAAGGGTACAGTTGTTGAGTCGATACAAGTCACAAACAAAAGGGATTTATTACGATTATTGACTTAAATGATTCATCATCTGATACAGATTTAGACATTAAGGCAGTTGAACACCCTACAAATCAGTTGTTGGTAAAGAAAAATGGGATTTAATCTTATTTGTTCAGCGACGGTGAATATGTTGATGATGGGTTCCGTGACATGAGTATGGACGATGAACAAATCAGACAAAGCATTTTCAGATTATCTATTAAAAATTGGTAAAAAAATCATGGCGTATGGAGTAATCTTCCTTGATGAAGATTATCTTGCGCAATATAACAAGTGCATAAAGAAATTGAAATAATTTATAAGGAGTGGCAGTAGTATGAAAAATTTACAATCAAACATTGCAGGGCTATCCCTCAAAACATTGGCTATTACAGGCAAAAGCAAAAGGTCGGTTTAAGAAAGTATTAAAAGGAATCTTTGATGATTTCTTTGGCAATCAGTTTGGAACAGGGCTGGTACTGTTAGTTCTTGAACTCTGTTCCAATCATTTTGGAATTTACAAGTGAAATGAACATGATTTCTTAGGTTTAACATCAAGTTTTGAGCGGCATCTTATGTGTTATCCTTGTAGCAGAAGGTCGTGCAAATGATTCCTATTCGGTTTAATCTCAAATATTATTTGATTTCTACCTATCATTGTCTAATTTGTTCTATGGTGAGTTATGATTGCAGTATTTTACATTATCATACGAGCAATTGAGTTTTAGTGCAGTTGAGTACGTGTTAAAAATGCTGAAACAAGTGAATTTGTCGCTCGTAAAGAAACATTCATGGATTACGTTAAATGACTTTGCTCTCATCTTTGTTGCTGGTTGGGTATGGGATTCTTCTTCAAGGTATTGGTTCTGCTCGTCCATTTAGAGAGTGCCCTACAAAATGGTTTTGAGTGTTGGTGGACAAATCGGACAAACTCAACGTTTCAGCTGAACTTTATCTTGGGCTTATGCGGTGATCTAACGTATTCTCAATTTATCTATGTTGAGACTAACATTCACATTCAAGAATGTGTCGGGTTTAGCTCATTAAACAGTATCGTTGGTTGGTCCAGCTGGGTTAAAGTGCTAAATAAGATTGATTTATTTCTCAAATAGGTTTATAATTAAAGAAAGGAGAATAAACATCATGACAGACAACACAACACAACAAAAAAAGATAATGTACACACACTTTTACGACAGCACAGAAGAAGAAATCATTGCACAAATCGAGCATTAAAGCAAGAAGAAAAACTTTATTATGAACAAGTTGGCTACTGAAGAGTTCTTAGAATGGTACAAGAAACAAGATTTGACCAACTTTATGAGAAACCATCTGTTACAACAGACATGACAGCATTTACATTCATTGATAATGAACTAGTGCTTTATGATTCAACGTAGCGACCCAGCATATCGTTTTGAAATACGCTGTGGATTCGTTGGTTCTCATGAGAATTTCAGAACACATGACTACGTGAATCAAAGAAGAAAAACAAACATTACTATCAATTTAGACCAAATTGAACAATTAAAAACTGTATCAACACCTTTGCCCGTGACCCGACTGAACTTGGATTATTACAATTGGTCTAGTATTGTTTTATCTTCCTTATGAACAAAGTTCTTAGAAATAGAAATTCAAGATGATGCGATTGAGTCTCAAAACTTATTATCAATCAATGTTAAAGATAATGCTTTCTGATGGTGATAAATTGCTTTACTAAAGATGATTTTTGCTTTTGACCACTATGACTTAATTCATAGCAATTTCTACCGTATGCAAGGACACGATTCATGGAGTCCCAAACTTCTTCCAAATGCTCGGTATGACTGCATTGTTACAGAAATTTTTGAATCTTGTTGTTCATTTTACCAGATAAAAATTTAATTCGTCAAAACGTGCTTCTGTATTATAAGAATTTCATTATTGAAAGTTCCTGTAAGGAGAAAAGAAGGGATTTAAATCTCAAAAAGACTTATAAATATAAAGAGTAAAACTTAAAAAGATGTCAATTCATATTGCTCTCTTTGTTTTTAAAGCTTGTTATATCGTCATATTTTCAACGCTAAAACAGTTCAAAACTGATTTTTTCGATAAATGTATCTACTTTGCACCAAAACAGCTCTAGAGTCGCTTATTTTACAGTTTAAATTTTATTTATTTCTGTTGACTAAATAAAGAAAATATTATATAATATAACTAACAAAAAGAAATGAGGATTTTTTTAATTTGGCTCATTATTGATGATTACAAGAAAAAAACAAGAGTATGAAGCTCAAGAAGTTTTAAATTCTTTTCTTGATTTTGATAAGTATTTGGAAACATTCACATCAAATGATGTAAGATTGAAAAATTTATTGTACTTTGTAATCCAAGAAAAATAAAAAAATATACTGTTAATGACCTAGATTACACATTTTTTTACTAGAGCTGAAGAAGAAGCATATGATCAACTGAAACTAGAAATGCAATTAGGAGAAACGTGCTATTTACATCAAGAATGAAAATATTGATAGCAAAGTCTCACTGCTCATGACTCAACACCACATGGAGAAAGTCAACATTCTCATTTAATAAAGAGGATTCTTTCTATAATTTTTGAATTTGTAGAAAAGAATTTAACTAACATCATTGAATTTATTTTTTTATGCATTGAAAATGTAAAAAGAAAGTTCTCAACTTTACTGTTGTGCTTTTTCTTTTAAACATATAAATAAATAGCTTTCTTCTTCACTGCCTGTCTTTAACTTCTATATTGTTAATAGGTTTTTGATAAAAGTGAATCATTAAAATCGCCATCAGATAATCTGCCTTCTGCAAGTTCTTTATTATCTTTATCTTTGATAACATAGTATCTTTCTGAGTCTAGCCCATCAATAGTATCAGAAACTGATTTACCTTTGAATTTATCTAAGTCATTAAAAACAAAATTATCTGACTCTAAACAGCTTCTAAAATTTGTTCTTTATTTTTTTACCAACTTTGTTCTTTTTACTTTATTTTTCCACTTTTTGTAAGATTTCTGTTTCTTCAGCAGTCATATGTCTTAACCCACCAAGAGGAGTTGATACAGCATTTTTCCATGTGCTATCTTCTCTTTCTACTTTTACATTCATCTTACTTGGATTGTCTCAGTCTCATTCTAATATTTATATTACCATTGTTGTAAATTTTTATCATGCTTGTTTGTGGAAACATTTACATTGATTGCTTTTTGAATCAATATTTGACCATTATCCATTAGAACTTTTACATCTGACTCAGTTCCTTTACTTTATCTATATTTTTCGTATGTTGGATAAACGCTCTCTCAATTTCTAGCTTCTATTCCTAATGAATTGTACACCAATTTATTTCTTTTTGCTCTATTGCTTTCATGTCTTTTGTCGCGCAATTTTACCCCTTCCCTACTGGAAAATGCTCTGATTCACCGCCAAAAGGACAATTACCATTCTGATTCTGCAAACACTGTTGTTCCGTCTTTTCTTTATATGATATTTACTCATTTTTTTCACCTCTATTAAATTACTCGTTAAATATATCAAACAACTACTTAAAAATTTTTTAAAAATTGTTGACAAAATATATAAAAACTTTATATAATACTATTAACGAAAAATGAAAAGTACAAATAACTATGGAAAAATATTTAATTGAGATTTTTAAGTCCATGGAAAAGTCGATGCTAAAAAAAGAATTTACACTTTTATTGTAAATTCTATTGATGAACTTGAAGATGCTATGAAAGACTCATGAATGCTCATGTGATAATGATTATTACAAATCTGATTATGTAAAAATTCATTAACTTTTACTCATCTTTTGCACCTGTTCCCTCATTCTGTTTTGACTGGGACGAACTAAACTACTATTCAATTCATCGAACTACACTTCAACGAAAAACTTGATGAAATTGAAAAAAAGACTCATCAAGAGAAAAACAGTCTTCACACAAAATTGTTTGAACAGAATTAAATAAAGAAAAGAGGATTTAACCTATGACTACATTTACTTTTTGGACTTTGTGCTGATCGTCATGATTTACCGCCCTCTGACTTTATCTTTGCTGACGCTATATTACATTTCCTATCAATCCAACGCCCCTTGACATTGTTGCTACCAAACTTAATTTTTGTTAATTTTCTGACAAACTCTGATGTTTATGTAACGCCTGACCTCACTCACTGTTGCTGTTATTAAATTCTGCTCTATTAAAGGAATTAAACTCACACTCACCATTTTGACCGTGACTCTAATGCCTTATTGATGATGTTGTCTTTGATAAATCATTCTAAGAAAGAAAAAAAGAAAGATTTTTTTAAAAAAATTTTTTTCTTTTTGAATTTTTGTTGTTGACAAAATGAAATTTCTATTATATAATATAACTATAATAAAACAATAAATGAAATAAAGAGGAAATAACAATGGAAACAACAATCGCAATTGACTCAAAATACTTAGGGACCAACTAAACCAACTGTTTACTCTGGAACATTGCCTCGAATGTCTGAATACTTTGACCGAGAAATTCTTACTGAGGACTCACCACAAACTTTTCTTTCTATTCTCATTTCTTCCATCTCAAAAACATTGCAATCGCTAAACGATATACCCAACTCATCCTTATCCAAGATAAACTTGAAGAAATTGCTCAACAAGAGTCTTTAATTAAAAATTAAAGAGTCTTGAACGCAAAGAGTCGCTGAATTGCTCGTACAGAGTTCCCCTTTGATTCACTTCTTCTTCAAGAGAATGTGAAAGTTCCTCTTGAACTTCTACTCTAATCAATGATATTCGCCTTTTCCACTTCGCTTTATGATTTCAATGTTCACCTGTTGTTCTTTTTGAAGATTTAATGCACCCTAAAGAAGATATATTCTGACTGTGAAATTTGAAACTCGTCCGTATCCAACATGAAATTGAAACACCAGAAACAAATCATGTTCTATGATGTCAGTGAATTTTTCTGATACTGTTATTTCTTCTATTGACTCAGAAACTCATCATTGACACTTATTACTATTAAGAAAGGAAAAACAATGACTCCTAAAGAAACTCGTTCTATTAAATTCTCAACAATATGTGAGTTTCGAACGATACTCCTTCCGAATTGCTCACCAAATGAAAAACAATCGCCATCACTGTTGGAACAATTGAAAGTTCTAGTCAAATATAATTACGCCCTACTGCTTATGACTTCAAATCAAAAACACCTGATGAACCTATTCTTACTGAAATTCATTACCTGTTTTTTTATGACCCAAATAAATACGTGACTAAATTTTTTCCCTATTCTGATAAAGAACGACTCATGCGTGAAATCTCTTCAAAACGATTAAAAAAATTTGATATAAAAAGAAAACCAATCCTTAATTGATTACTTTTTTTATTTTTTTATTCAAACAAATTCTTTTCTCTGCCTCTTTTTGTATTCTGCTGAATATATTTGTCCTCACCATTTTTGACTGTGACTTCATCACTTTATTGATGATATTGTCTTTGACTAATCATCAATAAATAAATCACTATTCGTATTTGTTATACTTAGAATTTATGTGAAATATATAAAAGAAAAACACAAATAATTATGTTTACGTTCATTCTGTACTCAAGAATAATATAAATAATATACTTTTCACTTAGATTACATAAAATAAATCTAAAGGATGAGAAAATGAACTTAACTGTCAAAAGAAATTATCTATTCAACTGATGAAAGATTCAATTTAATTAAAAAAACTTATGTCATTTGAAAATGTAATCTTTATAATGCAGTTCCCCTATGATGTTAGACAATATTACTTTTGAAACTAAATCATATAGAACTGCCAATCACAGTCCCTATTTTTACTAAAAAGATAACAATACTGATTATTATGCACCCATCTTGTTTATTCCCAACAAATCTTAATGCAAATCTGGAGTACTAATTTTTAAAATTTCTTTAATAATAAATCTAACAAAAAGAAAAAGAATCCCCAAATATAAAGATAAAAATGCTCATAACATACCTACCTTTTCCAAAACTCGCTCATTTCCAAAACAAATTGATTTTTGATGAAACTAAAAAAATATTTACACTTATACTCTATGTAAAAAGGACTTATAATCTTAAAAATAAAAATCAACTAAATCTAATGTAAAAATTTTTTCAAATTTGTTTATGATGAAATCTCAATAATTTAATAAAATGTTACAAAAATTTATGAAATCTGAGGAATCCAAACCCAAGAGAGATAATCTAGCTTTACTCTCAATTGACCCAGCTCAAATAATATTGTTTCTATATACAATAATATTGAATCAGACCGTTATTATACAAATTTTGACCAATCAAAACCATCAATCAATATTACAACAAAATCAATGCAAAATTACTCAGAATTGCCATCTAATATTAAATCTTCTAAAAGATTGAAACAATTATCTTTTAAGAGAATTCAATAAGATTGATTATGAAATGCACAAAATTTCAACTCATATTATCAATGATTTTTCCAAAAATAACATTTCAAAAATCATTACGCCAACAACATGCTTCTGAAAAATGAAATCAATACGCCAGAAGAAATAATCAGAACTTTGTTAATATTCCCCATACCAAATTGTTTAATCAATTGTTATATAGTCCATTAAATGGAATTGAGTTCACTTTTCACAGAAGAAAGTTCTATACTCAGCCTCCCTTTGATAAAGACGAATTACCTATTTGCTTTGAAAAATGATAATCATAAATTTTTCTCGCAGAATGTTCAAGCTTTATATAAAGATGCTTTGAGCCACTTTATGGAATGCTGATTTAAATTTTTTTGAAACATTATGAGAAACTCCAGATGTTCTCCATAGAGGAATAAGAAAAACAAAAGAATTGATGAAACGACCAATTTTATCACATTATAAAACGCCACCCAATTTGTAAAATGAGACTTTTAGATGCCCTAGCTGCCATTATGAGGACTTTCAAATCTAATTTAACGATCTCATAAAAATCAAATCATATTTTTACTTATGTTTGATATACCCTAAAGTCGATTCCAATAGATTTTAAATATTTTAAAATTCGAACTTATTTGTATAAAACTCACTGTTCGATAAATTCCCCTATATTTATGATGATTTTATCCAAACTCGTGCCTTTGAGAACTAATTCTCTGAAGAAATTCACATGTCAAAAAAATAAAAAAATGATAAGACACTCAAAAAGAATTACTTATTGTTCAAATTCTTTTTTTGTTTGTAATAAAAAAAGAACCCTAATATACCCCTTTTTAAATTAAATCAAATAAACTTTTTATTTCTTGACTTTTGTTTGTATTCTTCTACATATTGATGATTTATTCCAATAGAGTCTCAAATATTTGTAAAATTGGAATTTATTACCAAATTCCACTATTTCGATAAATTCTGTATTTCATTACTAATCTCTTTCTGTAAATGGGAATTGTTCTGCTCCCCAATCAACGCCTCTTCAATTTCCTCATGCTTTTTATAATCTATTCCACCTTTTGCACTCCTTTTCCCAAACGTAACATACCTAAATTGTTAATGATTACTTTCACTTTTACCTTTTTAACCCAATAATCATACCACTCAATTTATCTTCATAAAATGAATGATTGATAAATTGAAATTCCAGTCCCAATACAACAAAAACATGAACTGCTCAAACTTCCAAAATAAATCGATTTCTTCAGCCATTTTTGAAAAAGAAAAATTACTTCCACCGTCCCTTTGACCAATTGTTGAACTAAATCTAAATCTAATGTGTTTAATACTTCAATATATCTATCTTGCCAATCTTTAATACGCTCACTGCCCTCTATTTCCATATTTTGTACCGTCATCATCCAAATCAAAAAAATGAAATCTGTATCATCATCTAAAAATATACTATTATTATTTTCAAAAATTACATACTTAACTATTCCATTTCTAATGATACCAATATTTTTTTGTTTGTTGCTCCAGAATATGATCCATTCCTTTATATTTAGAATTATACCCTCATATTCATCATCTCGTACCATAATATTTATATTTTCTTTCACCCCTATGGATAATAACAATCACCTTTTATATTTTCTGCCCCCACCATGAATCCACCACCTCCATTCCTTTTCTTCTACTTTTTTTCATTTTTATCTCTCCGTTATTACCAATTTATAACCAATATCGATAAATTTTAATCTTGTCTCAAAAAGACTTTCAACAATAGAGCTCAACATTATAAATGTCTATATCCAATCCTCCTCTCCAAAATTGTATAATACGAAAATTAAATTTTTGTATCATTGTTTATCCCGTCACCTCATTGATTATTGTTCCATTGCCTCGACCCAACACCCTTGTACTTTTATACTGTCTTTATATCTAATATATTCTCTTAATGGACTCTAAAATTTCTTTATCTCCGTTATCAATTCCATTTCCACCCTCTGTTTTACACAAAAAAATGCTACGAAATTATTATTTACTTCATTGAATGGAATGTTGTTCTTTACTGCCCTTTTACGTTTAACAAATTAACTTCTTTTATCTTACTACTTAATAATAGATAACTCTCAAATGTTTAACGAGTTCTCATCTGTATTACCACTTGACTCAATGTAAATTAAATCTATTTTTATCTTTCATTTTTTTATTTTCCTTTGTTTTCTATTTATTTTTTTATTATTCCAAAAAGAAAGAAAACGAACTAAATGCCTGTTTTACTCTTTTTTAAAAAAAGAATTTGAATAGACTCACTAATCCTAGAATAAAGATGAATAAGATTAACCAGATTAAAAAAATTTAAAGAATAGAACTGTAAAATCTTGCTAGCTTTTCGTGAATATGAACAATCCTAAAAAGATACCATGCCTCAAGAACATTGAAAAAAACAATTAAATCTCTCATAACTTTACTCCTTTTTATTTTTTTATATCAGAAAATGCTTGACAAATTCTTTAAAGATATTATATAATGCTACATAAAGAAAAAAAGAGTCAAACAAAAAAATGAATAAACTAACAAAATCAATTATTATCTTGCAGTACACTGTTTCCAATATTTCAAAGCTCAAATCCACCCAACTTATCAAAAAAATCCCTGTCAAACAAGAAATCAAAGAAAAATCAAAATCTTTATATGAAAAATTTCAAAAGACAAAAACCTCAATGACTTTTAAAAATGAACATTCTGCTTCTTCAAATTCAAATAATGATGTTGATCAGATTATGATGAGATCCCCAAAATTCCCCTAATATGTATCAAACCATTGTTTTATTTTTGAAATTGATGAAGTTCACCCTCTACTACATATTCATATTCACATGATGAATTAGACAGAACCACAACTGCATATGGATTACTAATCATGTTCTTCCAATGGATTCAAAAAGGATGCTGATTTTTGAACCAAATTCTGAACCAGCCTTTTCTCATTGGAAAGAAATCTAATAACAGTAGCTTCCTGTAAAACTACCTAATGGAAAAAAATTTATAATCTTTCATTTTTTTATAATCGCTCTCACTTGATTGCTGATCTCCTCTCTTATAAAATATAATGTTATTACGCCACCGTCAACAAAACGTCCAACAATGATGGATGCATGCAATACATTGAAAAAGAAAGTTTCAAAGATTATGTAGAACAAACTAAAAACAATGTTTATTATGAAATTCACACCTGTATATAATGAGAATGAATTGTCCCTCGCTATGTTATTGTTAATGCTAAATCAGAAGATTTTTCAATCAACGAAAACCAAACGTTTAACAACGCTTCACTACGAAATCAATTATTCTGACGGAGTTCCCTTTACTAGTAAATATTAAAAATAAAAAGTACTAATTTAATATTGCTCTTTTTTTAAGTTCATTGTAATGAATTATATAAAATTCAATTCCTTTTTTTAATTCCATACCCTTTAATTCGTCTAGCCCTTATTTTCTCCACTCAGATTTGATTGCCACCCTGTTACAGAAATTCCACTTCGTATTCCCTTCCTAATCTCTCTCATTTGTTGAAATTGAAATCTAAATTATCAATAATTTTAGGTCGAAACCATCATTGATGAATTTATTTATCTGATGTGCCCCCATTACTCTGAATCCACGTTTATAGAAATAGTTCTTCCACTCATTTTTTTGAATACCAAACAATCCATTACTCTAAAATTCATATTTTGCTCCGTCCCAACTCCTCCATTCTTTACCTCGATAAATACACCACAAAAGAACTTGAATCTGCTTATCATTGTACTCATCAAAAAGGAAAAATCATCTAAACTTATCTTCTTCCTCTACCACCTATCAAATATTTTAATATCCAAATAGAAAAATTTAGGGCTGGCCATTTCTACGCCAATCCTTTATCAATGCCTTCTGAATAATATTCTTTTCATAACTTGGCTCTCATCTAAATTCATTTTTGTTACCTCAATTTCTTTTATATAAATATATTCTATCAAAACTCCTACAAATTTGCAATCTTTTTGTTGACTTTTTTTCGTTTTTTTATAATACAATATAACTATAAAATAAAGAAAGAAGAAATTTAACTATGGAAAAATGGAATGAATTTAAAATTACATATTCTAAAGGATTTTTATATTAAAGAATATAGCTTCACACATTTGTAGCCTATTTCAACACCCAAGAAATCTCTCCACTTGAAATTTTTTTCTCATGTAGAACTCAAACTCTATTGATGAAGTTACTCCTAGACCAAAAATCAAATAAACAAATTAGATTGTCATGCTCACTTACTAGCTCAATTTGATTGGATTTTTTTAAAACTCCAAAAGCAACATATATTGGATTTGATTGCGCTCATTTAGGAGATAAAACACCTTTTGTAGATGCCATCTTTCCAAATTTTTGCTTTTCGCGACTTGATTTGTCCCTACTGAAATTTGCTTTTGATGAGTTCATATTGAGGAAAACTGTAAATCTCTTTATTGACCAATTGATTGAATTGAAGAAAGGATAATAAAAATTATGAATAAAACACCGCTCAAAAATTATTTCATTAGCCAATCTCTAATTGTATTTGCTATTTATCGCCATGACATTACCCGCTTTCAACTTGACAGATTATTACTTCTTTAAAGCTTTTGATTGATTCTATTTGCACTTGTTTACTATATTACACTTGTACTACTTACTGAAGATACTGATGTACCAAAAACTGTTCCTAATATTGTAATTATTACTATTTCTATCTTTACAATTGACCAACTGCACTTTCACTCTTTGCTACGCCATTGTTTCACTCAAGAATTACCTCTGATTTGATTCGACTGAAACTAAAGAATTTAATACTGATTTTTCCAAATACAGATATAAATAAACTTGCTTTTGCTTGATAAGGATTCTGCTAAAAAGATTGCCACCCTTTGATGCCACTATTGATAAAGAATCCCAATTTGAGATTTCTGACGACTCACCGACAAATTACTATCAAAGATGAACCATATCGACCAACACCACTAGGATATGCAGCCCTTTATTCGTTGCTCAAACAATCGTAAAGATTTTCATTCAATATTATATTAAGATTAACCAAACTACAGTTTTAGTCGAACTTGTTAAACTAGATAAAGGAATGAAATATACTGCATCATCTTACTTTTACCGATGATGTGATCTTTAAAACTCCGTACTTCTTATCCCTACAACAATGTTTTGCTTGACCCATCTTTTGAAATCTCGACGATGAATTTTCAATCCATACTACGTACTACTACTTATGCTCGTAAATTTATCTTTAGCCCAAAAGAACCAAAATGGATCAATCCTATTAAATGCACTCATTGAGAAACTAAAGAATATTCATTGACTGATGTGCCTGAATGCCTCGACCGTGTTTATTCTGCTACTAACGTTATTCAACGTGAATCAACATTATACTTATAAAAATTTTTCCTTGAACTCTATCTCTCTAAAGAGCTGTTCGTAAAACGACAGATGACTCACAACTATATTACAATCTCCAGACATTTATCTCTATACTTCCTGACTTCTGTTAATGCTGATAACTCTAACTTAGGATCTGTTCTTGTTAATATGAGAACTCGTGAAACTAACTTCTATCGTCTGCCATCTGTTACTGAAACTTCTGCTATGAAATCTGCTGAGCTACCACAAGAAAAAGGATATAATGCTACTGCTCCACTCTTACAAAATTAAATGCTCAAACCACATTACTTACTCCCGCTTAAAGATAAAGGAATCCTATCGTTCTCTATGCTCTTGTTAATGCAGAAGATTTCCAAAAATCACTGTAAATACTAATATTAACGAATTGATTAAAAGTTTCTAACTGGAGAAGAAATCAATAATATTGATGAGATTCGTTACTGGAGAAAAAAACTAAACCAAAAGAAAACTCACGGACTTATTACTTCAATCAAGACACAAATCGTTGATGTACCACTATTTATTACTTAAAAAAATCAATGATAAGATTTACAAGATTGAGTTCAATAAAAATACTCTTGATAAACTGCCATTCCTAGAAATTCAATCAGACTATTTCTGCTGAAACAGATGAAAACAATTTCCCTATCAAATATTACTTTTGAATAAAATAATAAGGATTACTCAGAAATGACTCAAATCTTTTATTAACTGCACCTTACCCAACGTTACTAAAATCATGAATGATTTATCGACTTCGCCTATAAAATCGACTCATGGACGAACCATATCCTGACTCAAATATTTGACTCATTCTTCCTATCCCTTATTTTTTTATACATCCCTTGTTGTTTACAAATCAAAAGAAACTTTATATAATATAACTATAAATAAATGAAAAGAGTTCGTAAAATGAAAGTCAGAAAATATTACTATTAAAAAAATATTACTACAAATGAACTTTGTTGGAACTCAATTGAATGGAATATCGTCAAATCCCCTATATTTTTGATTCACTGAACTGATTCTACGCATTCTAAAATGTCAATATCCCATCTGAATTTAAAAATTTCTGATGATACCAAAATCTGTTCGGATCACTTTTTAACCCCGCCTATTGAATAACTATTCTTAAAAAGGATTACTAATATAAACCAAATCCTTTTTCTTTTATCTTACTTATACCGTTTATACCTGATTTATGCCTTATACCAAAATAATATTTTTGAAATCCTTTGATTATTCTAGTCGATGCTAAATATTATTACTGGAAAGTACTCTACTAAATTGGAAATATTATTGACCTTAAAATCATAAAATCAATTATATAACTTAAAACTTGAAAAAAATCTACTCATTTGAAATTTCATGATTATGCCAGCCTTTAATTAAAATTTATGAACCTCCCTACTCCCACCTATTCTTATGAAATAATATTTTGTATAATGTCATTATAAAGATGATGCTCACTACTATTATGTTAGAGCTCACAATGCAATCATTTCTAATTCATTTAGACTCACTTTCTCCTAAATTAACTAAAAATTAGACTCACTTTTACTCTAATTCTTCTTTTCTTTACTAAAAAGATACTACGAAAGTTCAACCTGACTTTTTTTACGTAAAATTCACCGTAGCTATATTTAGAATAATCAAATCCGACTTCAAATTCTATTTTATTATGTACCAATAGATTACTACTATTGAAAATTTATTATTCATTTCAATAATTTATTTATCCTTTTCTGTAATGTTGTAACTATTTCTGCAGTCACCACTGAAATCAGTATCTATTCCATTTCAAAGATAAGATTATCTTTGAAATTCATCTAATAATGGATTTAAAACACTTGATAAATGATTCTACTTCTACTGCTGAAATCCCATCTCTTTTACCGTAAAACTCCCATTTGTTAATTGTGCTGTTTCTTTTATCTACTTTATAAATACTGTATAATGACCATTTCTACTATTAAATCTTAAATCTTTGATAATAGTACTCTAATTCATATGCAAGATTAACTCTACCAATAATTTGATTTTTTTATTATTATCTTCTGAAAATCATGTAGAAGAAGATATGTTTGAACTACATCATTACTATTTATATGAACTGCTCTTTGATTTCTTTTTTTAAATCTATGTAATAAAACGTTAATTGAATACTATTGTATTTACTCTTTGTAAATACTTTGTTACCACAACTTGAAACTGTTTTTAATAAATTGCTCTGTTCTTTATCTTTTCTATACTTGTTGAAATTACTAAGATACTTTTGTGCAAAATTCATCAGAACCACTCTACCTTTTTAACGATCGCTTTTCTTTGGATTAAAACAACATTATATCTATCATATAGATTCAAATGTCCCTTGAATAATTGTTTCTAAAGAAATTTCTAACTACGCTCAGAAAGTTCTCCCTAATTGAATCTTACGCTCCCAAATCTTTGGAAGAATTTACTCACTTTTTACTCTGTTCTTCATCCAAATGATTACCACTTTTCTAAACTTCTCAACATTACTGTTTCTTCTAATCTTTGAACTTGTTGATGCCCTTTCTGTATCGCCCTAATTTTTTTATATTCTTGTTTTTTTCTGCTTGTACTCTACGTCAGAAATAAATCGCCAACGAAACTCTCAGTCCCTTTGCATTAAATCGTTGCCACTCTCAAATGTCTAAAAATTATTCATATAATTATTATGATTCGGATATGAGAAGAATTTACTACTTTTATTACGTACTCTCCACTATTGTTTTTTCTCCAACAATACCTCTCAAACGAGTTCTTTCGCTAATTCATCTTGATTGCTAATACCAATCTTGATTTTTCCGAAAAATGCCTGCAACAGAATTGCCAGTGATTTACATAAATTCCCGACCATGACCATAATTCAATCCACATTCAACGTAATATGCTTCTTCCCTATGCACCTATTGATATATTTATTACGTTTAATATAATAGAATCCATCCTCTTAAATGTAAGATTATATGCTACATTACCTTTTAATTTACGATTTTCGAAATAATTTGTTTTACTTCCTTTTTATCCAATCTTCCATTTAATTGTCTATTAAATGTTTTAAGATTACTTGCAATATTACGACTCAAAATCCTAAAATTGTAACATTTTTCCTCTACCTTTACATCCCTGCTCCCATAACCCTCTAACAATCTCATTTTTTTCTTTCATCTTGTTGAAACTCAATAATCTTTTAACTTGAAACATTTTTTTCAGAATAGATTCTTTACTACTTGATAAAATCCATGAGGTTTCTCAAAGATAAACGATACAACTTATCGAAATCTTCGTGCCCCAAATCTTTTTGAGCTCAATTTTGTTTACTACTGATTGCCCATCAAGAATAGAGCTCACTTTCGATAAATACTTGATTTTATTGTACACGCGCCCGCCAAATCGCCACGGAACAAATTGACAAAATTGCTAATTGAGATTAAAAAAATCTTGATAAACCTGATTTTGTCTTTTTGTTCTAAATGCTTGTACAAATGCCCCTTTATTTTTCACTCGTATAGAATTTCTATCCTGCACCCAAAGCCACCTCATTTTTGCATAATACTTTGTGTACCACTACTTTTTTTAATCCTTTTTTTATTTTTTTATTGTTTTTTTGTCATGATACTCTTCGTACTCTTTTACACTTTTTACCCATCAATCCTAACAAATAACTAAAAATAGTTCAATCACATCTTTTTAATATTTTTTTAAAATTTTTACTACTGTTTGTGTTAATCTAACCTTCTGTCAAAATTAAAAATAAACATGAATCCATTACCAGAATTTACAATCATATTAGTAGTTTCAAGATTTTATACCAATGTTCCCATATACTGCTCTAAATTTTTGATACCCTCAAGATTACCAGTCCACATCTGTTCTAATGCTATGTAGATAATCTAATCTTTATTTTTACCACCACCACGCCAAAAATAAATTCTTACGTTGTTAATATTGAAATCTACCAAATCTACCTTATCTTTATCACCATTAAGAAAACGACCTGAAATTTTCCAAATGTCTTTATTTCTTAAATCTCTATCTGAAACATAGAATGGAACTGATTGACCAGATCTGCCCTCTTTGCCCTCACTCTGGGAATTTAGAAGAAATACACCAACATCATCTAAATCTTGTATTTTCATCTAAAAATAAAAATTTGACGTACTCCCTTCTTTACTAATCTGTCCAAACTCAATTACTATGAACTCATTTTTTTCAAATCTGTACTCTTCAAATTTTTGATAAATCTGCTCATATTTCAATTCTCCTTTTAATTTTTTTACCTTTTATATCAATTTACTCTTTTATATGAGAGTCTTTTTTATTATACAATGATTCAATTTTTGAAACGAATCTGAAAAATTGCATATTATTACCAAAATTACGCTCGTTGTTCGTTACAATTTTTATGAGAATCATCACCAGAATAATATGCTTTTCACTCAATCAAATTTTAACCTTTTTCAACTGCTTTTTTAATATATCCTTTGTTTTTCATACACTCACTCAGCTGATTATCACTTAGAGTCTCGCATGCTCTCAAAAACTCACGTCACCTTCTAACTCCTTGTTATTCCACCCATATTTATTTCTATAAGATATATCTTTATCTATGCCTCCCAATGCCTCTTAACCCATTCTTTATCATTCCTTCCATCATTTTTATAATAATAATATTTTGTTTGATATTCCCGTCATAAATTTCTTACTCATCATAGAAATATATTGTTCTCATCCATAAAAAGTTCCTTTTATTTTTTTATTATTCTTTTACTATACTCACTGAAAACAAGAAATAAATTTCATTGCTTTGTTATACTAATTTTTGATTTTTCACTGTTATTAAGACTGATTTTTAGCTTTCGTTATATCGTCATACCTTTAATGCTAAAAATCACCAAAACTGATTTTTCGATAAATGTATCGACTTTAGACTCAAAATGCCCTTAGAATTGCTTTATTCTTGATTTATTCAAACAAAAAGAGTATTCAGATTTCTACTCTCTTTTAATTAAAAATTTATTTAGGATTTTTCGACCCGCCATTTGTTTTCACCTTTTACTTTCAATTCTTTTCAAATTGTATCTGAATGAATTTGATTTCACCCACTGTCCTCCGTACTCCCTTTCCCAGCTCTAGAACTCTAAAACCTTCCTCATCGCCACTAACCTACTAAATAAATTATACTATATAATAACAAATTGATTTTTAAAATCAAATATTAGCTCTTGATTGCACTTCTGCCAAAGAAAGTACTCACCTATTCGATGCATGCAAATTGTTGAACCAAATCTACAACTTTCATTTGAGATTGAAAATCTTTTGCCTTTAGACTCAAAGAAACTCATCACGAATTACTCACTGCCAAGATTGCCCAATATTTTTCATAAAGACCATTTTCTTTACGTCTTTAATCAATTGTTTTTTTCCGCTTTTTAGAAAACGTGTTGAATTCAGCAATCAGATATACCAATCAATACCTCTGTATATAAGAAACTTTATTATATTCACTTTCCTCGACTCTTGTTCTGCCACCAACATTCCAACAAGAATTATTCTTCCGAAAAGTTCACCAACTCAAAACCCTCACAGATCGATTGTTCACCCATTCTTATTTAACGACGCCCACCCAGCCTCCCTGCTCATCACCAATATAAAATTACTAAATTTTTTTAATTAACGTTATTTTTCCATAATTTCTTTCAAATTCAAAAATGCATTTTCTGTTCTATCTTGAATTGTACCACAATTGTAACAAACATAAACTCACTAAAGTCTCGCTACCATATTTATCTCCCATAAAAAAATAATTTTTTTCATCACCGTCCTGATATCTCACATTCTGAACAAAATTCTCACGCTAGGGAAACATCTATCTGCTATTATAAATTCTACATTATATTCTTCGTCCCTTATCAATCATTTTCTTTTTAAAACGACCAAAAGTTCACTTCTATGTAATGATTTACATAATCTCTTGTTCATTTTCATAGAATTAACATCTAAATCCTCAATAACAATCCTATTGTAATTATCAAAGAAATATTTGACTATATTATTTAAATTTGCTTCTTGAATATTATAGTTCCCTACCACAAAATCTCACCATTTGCCCTGCTCATCGCTTCTTTGTAGCCCCTTACTATACTTCTATAATAAGGATTTTTATTCATTTTCTTAGAAATTACTCTTGAATAATATTTAATCTTATCATACTGTCTCACCAAAGATTTGAGCCAACAACAAACCTGCCATACTCTTCCTCTAATTCATTTTTTTCTTTAAATAATCAATAGAACCAACATTTACATCAATACCACTGATTGTTTGAATATTGCACCTTTCTTTCTTCAAAATCTTTCGTTTCAAACTGTTACCTAACATACCATTTATTATTTTCAACAGAAACAGAAGACTCACCTATTATCTTACCATTGAATCTTAATTCTTCATTTTGATTTTTGCCAAATCTATATTCTGCCTCACCATCGAGATTTGCCAACAAAGTTCATTTACCTTTTTGTCCTTACATCTCTTAGTTCTGATTTTTCTATGACTTCCAACATCTTTTTTTCTTTTTGTATTTAGTCTCTTTATGATTGATCTGTTTGGATTAAAGAAATTATCCCAGTCCCTGACATAAATTATCAAATTGAACTTCTTACTCTGCAATGGAAATTATTTTTCCCAATCAAACTTTTTCCATTTTTTTCTTAAATTTTTTTACTGAGGATAATAATTTTTTTATTTAATTCTTTTTACCACATAATCCACTTCCCTCATTTCTTTTTATAGATTTTTGTATTACCGCCTTTTTCATCTATTGCTCTGTTCCATACTGACCTTTGATACCGCGCCATTGTTGAAAAACTTCTTGATTATGTTTATTGTTTCATATTCTGATTTTTGTATTCTTGTTATATTTTTCTGGAATTGATTTTTCACCATTTTTTTCTTTTTTTCTCATTGACTTCTGTTTTTCTTTTTTACTAGATTTTCGTAATTATCATCATAAAGAATGACTATTTCAACTCCAAATTCTTCAAATATATATTTTTAAATAATTAAAACCAAATTTGCTCAATCTTTCTTTTATGACTATATAGATTTTTATTAACCCTCATTATTTAAGACCATTTTTACCAATTGTTGTAATTTATTCCCGCTCTTCATCCCTCGATTCCATTTTTTTAAAATTATAGGATTTTGTAAATTGTGAATCTCTTTCATAATAACTTCTACTTGTTGCTCTAATTCACCTGCTTTTTTTGTTTGGAATTAGATACACGTACTGCCAGATTATGTCATGTTTCATTACCTAGAATCATCAAAAACAAATTATTTTCTTCTAATACTTCTACTGCCCTTTCTCTACTAGAATCTTCTATTACCAATCTCTCAAATCGTATAACACCCTCTCTATCTTTCTTTTGTAATGTTTTTAGCTTTTTCACTGATAAGAATTTACCAACTCTCCAAGAGAATAACTATTTTTTTATAAATCTTTATTACCAAAACCATTAAATAAATACTTCATACTATATTATTCTAAATTGCCATATTATAAATATCAGAATGTGATTTTTTTGTGATTTTATTATACATTTTATTCACCTAAATCAAATCATAACAAATATAAAATTAGGATACCTTTATAGAATATAAAAAGCATTCTATATTAAATGTTCCTTTTATTTTTTGTAAACTTTTTTCTATGCTGTAATTTCTTCATAAGATACTTCTACTGGACGACCAAACGCTTTCACTCGTTCCTTTTATAATTAGAGCAAAACCTTTAATTGTTTTTTTAGCTAGAATTGATTGACTCATCCCATGTGCAACCATCCCATAAAACGCTGTTTTGTTGTTTCATCACCCTTCTACTGTTCCTTTAATGCAACACCACGATTGTAAAACCATAAACAATTCTTGTTACTTTATAACTTCTTTGTTTTACTCATTTTGCTTTTCCTCTTTTCATATTTCTTTATATATTGTACAACAAAAAAATCTACTCTGTCAACATAAGAGAATAAAAAAATTTTTTATATTTCTAAATTCGTACATCCCGAGTACTCAAAAATTGCTATTTTATTCATCTATAAGACTGATTTTTAAAGCTCGTTATATCGAAATATAAACCAACACTAAAAACTGAAAAAAATCGTAATTTCGATAAATGTATCGACTCTACAACAAATCGCCCCTAGACTGCTTTATTTTTTTACTTAAATAACAATTTCTAATCTTTTTTTCAACTTCAATAAATTTATCTAAACCATGATTGTAAAGATTCAAAATCTGACTCGTAATTGTTTGAAATTCTGATAATTTCGTCTTTTGAAATTACTGTATAATAATCTTTTTTTATTAAGATTTTCAATACTCACCAAATCTTCAAAATCTTAACTTTTATAAATCAAAATCTGAATTTATTACCCATTTTTGAATCCACATTTAATCTTTTTCATTTTCAATCAATTCAAGAACGTATTCAACATTTTTTTAACTAAATAAGATTAGCCACATTCACCTTCATTCAAAAACTTCTAAACAAAGTCCTTTTTCTTTTGCACTTTTCAAAAATTACTCCTTTTGTAAAAATCTTACCTTTCTTGATGATTTTCTTGACTTCCAGTTCTAATATCTTTATTAAAATTTAAAATTTCTTTATTCATAACAATCACCCTCATTTTTCTTTTTTTATCACGAATTATTACCAGAAATCATTTTTCTTGATTCAATCGTCTGCTAAATTTGAATACCATTCAATACAATTGTGTCTGTATTTCTCCCAAATAACCAAATTTATACTTATATTTATATTTATCTTCAAATCGATACCAAATCATATCCCACCTATATATGGATTATTCAAATTCTTTTCCATAAATTTGATAAATTCTTCTTTATTAACATTTTCATCTGCCCATATTTTTTTCATCATAATTTGCTAGAAATTGAATCATAATATATAAATCGCTATAATATACATATACCCATTCCCCAAGAGTTTTACCCTTTTAGATTTTTTTAAGAACATCTGATACTCTCGATAACCATCTATTTCAGCTGTCCCATCTATCCCTACCGACATTTGCAAAATCGCTCAATCCACGATAAACGCTTTTCAATAAACCTGCAGTCATGTTTTTTTCTCATTTTTATTTCTCTTATTTCTCTTTATATTCTAATTGTATAATAATATTTAAATTTTTGTCAATAAAGAAAAAAATAAAAAAATTTTTAAACTATTATTCTGATAATAGATATTTTAAAATAAAATAGGACTTAATAAATGAATAAAATAAAAAGTTCACTATAATTTAAGAAAAATTTGATTTGCCAGAACTTTAATCAATCAGATGTTATGATTGAATTCACCTTTTGAATATGGAATGATAAATGTTTATCCTTACTATACTACTACAGAAATCGTTGAAACAAAAGCTTTCACTCACCATCATTGTTTGTTATATTCAGCTTTCGAATTGAAGTTACTCGCCACTAAGATTTTAGACTCGTTGACAAGAGAGGATTTGCTTTAATTGTGCTTTTTCAAAAATCTTGTTCAAATACCTTGTTGTCAAATTATTAAATATGAATTTAAAGATTTGTTCTATAAGATACTAATTTAACTTATTCAGATTTTACCAAAATAAGAATTGATAAAGAAAAATTGCTATTTATTTAAACGCTATTTATTTAACAATCACGAATATAAAATGCTTCATCTTCAATCGCTCAAATTCTTTATTGTCTCAACTGAAAATGAAAAATGGAAATCTTAATCTGCATTATTACAAAACAACGGATAGTTCAAACTTACAAAGATATAGAGGATTTTATCAATCTTGTTAAATTGAATATAACTAATTTAGAAATTCAATCCCCTAACTAGACTTTCAGAATGCTTTAAAAAAAGTACTCTATATTAAACAATTCCTTTTCTTTGCCATTTAAACAATCGTTCTACGAGTACTACTTACTCAAATCTAAACTTATACTGATTGTCAATGTTCTTATTATCCCAAATACCAATAATTTCATTACTCATCAATGAATAAACTAAAACCAAATCATATTCAGAATCATTTTTTTCATATTCTTTCTAAATTCACCACTCTTTATCAGATAAAAACATTGTTTGTATAATGCTTTTTTTATACTCAATGAAATCTCCACTGATAGACTCATCAATTATATCTTCTTTTGTTAATGGAATTGAAACTTCTTTTAAATCTTTGTAAGGAATGATTACTTAATTTTTGCCAAAATCTTCATTACAATCTTTAATAATTATATTCTGATTACATTATTTAAATAATCTCTTCTTTTTCTATTCATTTGTTTAATGTGTCGTTTTTTTCAACTATTGTATAAACTCTCATTCTTTTCTTACCTTTTGTTCTGTCTTTTCTTTCTTCATTCACATAAATTATATCTTTTATTTTTTTAAAAAATCAAAAAAAACTTTTGAAAATAGACGAAAATTTATTGCTAATATAAAAATTTTAATGTTCGTGAATCGCTCACATTTAGCTTTCTCAAAAATTCACTCCACATTGTTCGTAAACTAGCTCACATTCCTCCCAAATGCTCAAATTGTTCAGTGTTTAATTTTATTTTTTTGTTTTTATTGACAAAAAAATAAAAGATTATTGTATAATGATTAAGAAAGAAAAATATGAAAGGACATTTTATAAAATGACTTATGTAAAAATTAACGTTTCCCGCACAAGGAACTACAATTTAAGGAAGAATATACTGCACAAGAAAAAAACTCTATCTTTTGCCATATTGATTTAATTCACAAGAAAAAAATTTAATGATTCGTCTTGCTAATAACATTGATTTGTTGGAACGAATGCTACCCAAATTACCTAAAAATGGAAGATGAATTATGAACACATAAAAACTTTATATGTAAATAGTTCTTTTCCCTTTTTTTGAAAAACTGACAATGATGAAATCGAAGATTGGAATTTTTTTCAGACTCACGACCATTTGTGGAAAAATGGCTTCATGTTTTCTTTCGACTGAAGATGCAAATTTTATGAAACTGTCTATGATCTCATTCAGAAATCGTTGAATATTTATGAAAATGAAATTAAAAATGCTATTTATTTCACTATGGAAAAGATGTTTATAATGAATTGTTTGAAATGCTCATCAAAAAAATACAGATTCATTAAACCCAAAGAACAAGAAGAATGTTTTCAAATGCTAATTACTTTTGCTTTTGTCAGAAAATCAACAAGAAATTGTAAAAGGATTTTTAAATAGATTAAATTAAAACAAATTGAAAGGAAATTCTGATGAAAAATGACTTATCCAAAAACTTATTAACTGGATTTATAAACAAGATAAAAAAATCAGAACATATTATAATTTATTATGCTGAAGATGAGCTCACTGAAAACGAGAGTCTCAAAAAAATTGTTTTCCATATTCCTTATGCGTACTCAACCAAAATTCCCGGGGATTATAAAGAAAATAGCCCTTTTCTTAATTCTACTGACAAAAACTCTGGAAAATTATACACTGAATGGAAAGTTCAATCACCGAGAATCTGAAAATAAATATTCAGAACTAACGCTGAAAGATGGATTTAACTTTAATTTTTCCTTATTTATTTTTGATGTAACATGCTTTGCTAATAATGAAACAATTGAAAAGAAATTAAATACTGCAAAAACTCCTTACGATTTCGATAAATACTCATTTGTTAAAGAAGAACTATTTTTTTGATAAAGAATTTGTAAATTCCCTTTTGACTACCCAACCAAAAAGATAAACTGTTTCATGTAATCAATGAATGGAAATCAAGGATTTTTCCCATCTCTTTTAGATGACTCTAAAATTCGGACCAAATCTATTTATAAAGAACTTTTGAAATATGATAGACTTTCAAAAGTTCTGATTTGAATTCGCTCTGTCAAGATCTCTACATTTATACTTCAAACTCTAAATAGCTCATGTCAAATTAAATACTCAATTCTTTTGTATTTAAATATACTTCTTATTGAAATTTTTAATATATTAAAGTTCGTGTTTACAGATTTTAAACTATACGACCATATGCTTATTAAACCAACTGATGATGTATATGTTACTGTTGTTGATAAAAACACTCTGAAATTTGATTAAATATTGAAAGGAAAACAAATGTTTCAAAGAAATCTCACTGCTTATAAAGATGAAATTACTGAAAGATTTTTCAAAACTCTTTCAGAGCTCAAAGCATCCGAACAAAAAGTTCCCAAAAGAATTATCAGAAAAGAAAGAAATTACAATATTTGCTGAGAATTTGCTCAAACGCTTTTGCTCATTCATTTCTCCGATTTGATTTTTTTACCCTAAATAACAATATTGATAAAATTCAGAATGCCGTAAAAAAACTGACTCAATTGAACTGCAAAAACGACTCACCCTCCTTTAACAGAAATACAAAAATCATTTGAAACTATTATTACTAGTTCCGCCCGATGTCAAAGATGAAAAAACTACCAAACATTATTATGCTCAAAGACAATTAAATCATATCTAATTAAAGAATCAGAATTTGATGAAACTAAGATTACCTTTAAAGAATTTAATCCTAAAAAAATACTACCTTCATAAAATTGTTAAACGACCAGGAGAGATTTTTTTGTTTATTTCTTCTCTTATCCTACTCATGAGACTGATTTCATGAAAAACACTAGAATTGCTTTGATAAATACAACATAAAAAGATTGCTACTGAATATATGGTCACTATCAAATCTGATTATGTTGATTCTGACCGTTCTTACATTTATCGAAATTTACCACCTACTCAGATAATCAGCTTTTGATATACTATGCTATGGAACTTTTGAAGAAGATGAAAAGAATGTCACCCATTAACACCAGAAGAAAAAAATTAAACTATTTAGAAAATGCAGGACTGATAACTGTTTCATTACTACGAAAATTCTGAAATCAACTCTTGATTATGATAACTTGAATGAAACACTTCAATATGAATATTTCAAAGATAACGAAGATTTATGCTCAAAAAAATGGGAAAAACTACACTAGTCTCAAGAAAGAACTTTATGGATTGTAAAATTAGAAAGCTCTTATAAATGGAATTTAATAAAAAAACTAGAATATTTAGACAGAAATTTTGAGTTCACACTTTCTAAATGACTCATTGGAAAGAAATTCCACTGACGCCAAAATTAAAAAGGAATTACTTATAAGAATAAGAGATTATCTAATGATAATATTACCATCTCACTGCTCAGAAACCAAATACACTTTTTATCCATGCAGCTAATACTTTTTCCTTTTGTGCTAGATACATCCATAAATATATGAGTTCAAAGGAATTGATTAAATTGTTCCTTAAATTTGAACAAAATTACAATCAAAGAAAGTTCCTGAAGATGAATTTGAAAAACTTATTAAAATAAAAAAAGAGCTCATATTACATGCCCCCTTTATTTTTTTCGTTATCAACATCAACTGCTCTGAACATTTTGCTCATAACGTTCTTTTTCATCTTCTTGATTATCTCTTACTACTTTTAGCCTGACTCAAATGAACTTGAAATCAATCCCTACGCTACCCATTGACCCAACAACCCTTAACCATTAGCTCCTTACACTAAGATATCCGATTGCCATTAAGATAACAAAGAAGTTCAAATGAACCCCATGCCATAAAAAAATAAATGATGAATCGTTTCTATAAAATTTCTCTTTTTAAATTATTCATAAACTAATTTTTCCTTTTTTTATTTTATCATATCGCCACTTATTTAAATTTTTATCTGAATTGTTGACAAAGTTCACTCTTTTATTGTACAACAAATATACAAAAAAAGAAATTAACTCCAAATACCACAATTAGATTTTTGTAAAATGAAAGTCTTAATGATGAAACTAAATGAAATGAAACTTGATGATTTGTTGTACATGAATCTACATATTCTTTCAAAGAAATCCCTTTTAATACTATTGATTATAAGATTGCTGAAAAATCAGAATTTTATAGAGCCAAAAACTGTTCAAAGCTTTCATGAAAGAAAAGTGCTTTTGACCAATATCTGTTTATGAAACTCACAATATAATAAAAATTTCTAAAGTTCGAATATTATAAATTAAAAAAAGACTGACGCTCATGTAAAACTTTATTGTTATTGGAAAAACATTAGAACTTATAAAGATGAATATAACTACATTTTTAAATTCAAAAAAATTAAAGATAAAGAAAAATCACTGAAGAATCTTTTTATAATGATTTTTTTACAATCTTGTTGATGAATATATTACAGAATTAGAAAAATATAAATCATTCTTTGACTTTGAAGATTACCTAAATAGACTTTCAAGAACAATCTAAAAACCCTACAATGGACCATTACATCACTAAAAATCTTAAATGCTAAAAACGTTGATCAACTGATAATTATTGTTATACAATAAATATATGAAGAAATAAAGGAGAGAAAAACAATGACAATGAAAGAGATTTTTATGAAAGAGTTCTTAAACAATATTGCTAAGGATAGGATATTTTCTGAAAGTTCTATGAATTTACATCACTCATGAATGAATATGATAAATACTTTACTTTTTGAAAAACGCAGAAACAGAAGAAGTTTAAGAATCGTGCTTACCAAATTATTGACCGTTTGTTCGTTTATCTTTACCCATATCTTGGATTCCGCTCAGATTATATGACTTCTGCTATTGCGAAAGTTCGCTAAAGAAACTTTTCACTACTATCTATTGCTGAAGATAGCTCACCCAGAAATCCGTAAAATGATTAAAAAAAGAACGCACTTAATTCTGAACGACTCTTTAATGAATTAAAAGAAATTCAGTGAATTGACTTAGGATTTCAGAAAGGAATAATTAAAATGGATATTGCAAAAATTTGAACATTTACTAACACTACCACTTGAAATTAAAAAAACTTGATTATTGTCTCGTTTATTTTCTACTTATGCTGAACCGCCCCTATTCTTTAACGATAAAGATGACTCATGTTCCAATTTCTGAACTTATGGAGTTCTTAATGATTTAACATCTGCAAGGAATTTGAGCTCATAGCTGAGATTTCGCCCTTGAAATGCTGATGAAATCCATTTTCACTCATGATTATGCCACCATTGTGAAGATTTATCAATCCTAGAATTACTTTTCGCTTGACTCTATTGACTCACCTTAGAGAGAATAATATTACTGTCAGATAATATTATAAAATAGAAAGGATTGCAAAATGAAAAAAATATTTACTGCACTGATTGTTTTTTTCTAATGCTCTTGACGCCATCTACGCCCTGCTCGTGGATTCTGCGCCTTTGACACTCATCTCATTCTTCACATATCCCACCCAGAATCCCACCCATGCCCTTCACGAAATTCCCATCCATCAAAGAACCTCACTCATCAAAACTCCCAGCCCTTCAAAACATCAAACACAACTCTAATAAGCATTCAAATAAATCAAATTCAAACAATCACCACCCAAAAATCCACCACCACCAAAATGCCCCTAATGTAATCTATGACCCAGATGTAAATTTCGTCCGTCCAATCACAAACTAAATCAAATGATTCGCAATCAAACTCAAATACTTTGGCTCAAACAACCTAATGCTATTTATGACCCTACCAAGAATGCTGTTTTCAATCAAACCCTCTTCTCAAAAATAATTCTAATGTACAGAATCCGAATTTGCTCCGCCAACACTTCCTATTGAATCATGGAACTCTTATTCAAATAGGAATTATTACCCACCTGTTGAGAATAACTTCGCTTATCCAACATTGACTCAACAACTATTGTTTATGAATTTGTTGAATAACCGTAACCATGATAATTATTATTATAATGATTACTATTATTATGATGATGATTATACTGCTTCAGAAAGTCTTGAAATCTGAAGAAATCGATAATACTGAAAAACAAAAAAACCTTATATGATTTTTTGTATTTATTTTACCTTACCAGCGCTCCCTTTCTTATTCTATTACTCAAAAATCTTATTGAAAGCTAACTATGAACAAACCAAAATTACCAAATTCTCAAACAACAACTATTTATAGATATGGACTCAATCTATGAAGAAAATCATTTTATTTTTACTTAATCCCTACAGACCCAACTTCAAAATTGTTTCAATCAAGAAAGATAGATATTGTGAAGAATGCTCTAAACTGATTAGTCTCAAATCAAGATGCTACACAATCAATCCTAAAGACAAAGTCGTTGTTAGCTCTGAGCTTTTGACTGCATGCTGTACGCGGAACAAAAAGAAGAATATAAAATTCTGAACGACTCTGATAAAAAAACTATTACTATTCAGAAGATAAAGATGAATGAGCCCCGCCACAAATCTTATGCTAATTGTACTCAAGACGAAAAAGAATTTTATGCACTGAACTAGATGAAATCCCAATCCATTGCTGCTTTTTTGCTCGCATATGATGATTTTTTTAAAAAAAGACTCTATATACTCTTTTTTTATTTTTTTATAAAATTGTTGACAAAAAGATATTTCTTGTTGTATAATGAATATAGAAATAAGGATTGATCAAAAAAACAATGACAATTATTAAGAATTTACTACTAATGTTTATCATCGTATTTGATGCACAATCTTTCCAATCCTTGCTCACTTTGTTGTTGAAGATTGATTTTTGACTCATCTTTTGCTCAGAACTTGCTTTATGTACCTTTCTTCCCTACTCAGACACCCTGTAGGAAAATCAAGAATATAGAATTTATAAATAAAAGGAGAAAAATGAAATTCATATTTTTAGCCACAACTCACTTTTGAAGGACTGACGTTGGAAAACTCCTTTGAAACAAAAAGAAGATTTACTCGAATACTTAGAAGAGAATGACTGGAGATTTGTTGAAAAACCAGATTGGAATAATTTAGAAAAATATACAAACTTTGAAAAGTACTTTGAATATATTGCTTTTTAAAGATGATAAATTTTGTTGTACAGAAAACCCTTTTACGTACTCAATGGAAGGATAAGAAAAAAATAAAAAAATCAATTTCATTAAATATTCCAACCATGAACTTTGAATAATTTTTCAAAGAATAAATTATAAAAAGTACTCATATTTTATGCCTCCTTTTTATTTTTTTATTTAAACTATAAAATAAACTGACTCTAAACTCGTTTTTTTCTTAAAACTCATACATTTATCGAAATTACATTTTTTTACTGTTTTTACCATTAACTACATGACGATATAACAACACTTATATTTAATTAGTACTACTTACTAAAAAAATAAAAAAAATACTTTTTAGTTCCCTTTACTTACTTAATCCACCTTGTTCCCGAAGCATTCCACTGATTCTTTTCATTTATTGAAATCTTATTTATTTTGTTATTTAATACTATTTATACTATTGCCCGAAAAAGTGCTGTTTTTGTGAATCTCTTTATCTATTGTTGCTCAACTTTCATACCAATTGAAAAACGTCTCAATGTCGAAAAAAACACTATTTTACCCCTTTTTATCGCCATTTTGTTCTTTACTCATACTGAGTCCTTTTACTCACTTTTTATTCGATTTTACTCATTTTACCCTTTTTTGAATGACTCATTACTCATTTTTGTCCTATTTTTTTCATCGCCACTTTTTGTCGTTTTTTTATTTTTAAAAATCCTGACTCATTTTACTCAGATTTTGACTTTTTTTGAGCTCTTTTACTCAAAAAAATAAAAAGAAATAAAAAAATCCTTTTCTTTTTATAAGACTTCTTTTTATTTGACTAAAAATACCAAATTTGTTAGAATGAAAATAAAAAAAGGACTCACTATATGAATCTAAATTTTTATACAACCGTAGAAGATTTGATGAATGAAATAAACCAAATAAATAGAGAAATTTACCCAACCAATTTACATATTACAGAATTTTTACAAAATTAAAAATGCTCTTAACTATAAAATGCTTTACAATTTATTTTTGAACTAATTTATTCATACAAAGTTCAATCAATTTAGATTAAACAAACGAAACCATTCAAAGAAAAAGAATATTTTATTACTCTTAATGAGTTCCCAAAAGATTTAAAAAGAATCATTACTGCTCATTGTTCTTAACTTAATTGAACAAATGCTACAAAGGAGCTCAAAAGAAACTTGTTATATTCTAAAGTCTCAATGAATATGAAGAAATCTTTAACTATTCTTGATAAATTAACTGAAGATACCAATCCCAAGAATATTGACTTTGCTTTATTACGCCAAAAGCTCAATAACATGAGATAAATCTATTCAAGAAAGACTCAATATTGAAACTCTCACAAAATTTGAAATTGTTACTGCCATGAATTTCTAGAAAGAAACTTATTCAAAAGGAATTACTACCAACTTCAAAGCTAGAATTAAAAAAAGAAATAGAGTTCCAAATCCCAACATTCATGAGATTATGGAAAAACGCTTCAAGAGATATTCAACCATTCTTAAAAATCAGCTCAAATACTACTTTCCATTTTGAAACCAAAAAGATTCTCTTACCTGTATTTGCAAACTTCTTTTTACAATATGCTTTTAATTTTTCAAACCAAATTCTATTCAAGAATTTATTGATTATATTGAAACTAATCTTGAAATTCTATATATTTCTGCTGTTAAAGTACTACTTTTTACCAATTACTAATTCAGAATTACACTTTTACAACAAATTTTCGCTTTTGATAGAACTGTTGAAAGTACTAAAAGAAGAATTTGAAATTCGCTACTTTGTTTTTACCATTTTTCGAAAACTTTCAAACTAGGATTTTTCTGATAAATTTGACAGATTCCTTTGTTTCAGAAGTACTGAACTATGATGTTATGCTAGTAGCTTTTCATGAAAAACAAAAATTTATTACACCGGCTTTCTAATTAAACCCTACATTCACTCATAAAATCATGAATCGCTATTTTGCTTTTGGAAGATGTAAACGAAATCGTTCGCTTATATTTATTTAGATGAAACACTTGATAAATTAAAAAAATGCTTTTATAAAACAAAAATAGCTCAATATATATATGCCTATTTTTTTATTTTTTGACACTGAAAAAAATTTATTGTATAATGTAACTATAAAATAACTTATGAAAAGGAATTAAAAAAACAATGAAGAAGAAACAACCTAATTTGAATTTGAGAAAAGAATTACTAAAGTTCATATCTTCTCAAATTAACTAACAATAAAGTACTAATTGAAAAATGATGTTATTCGACTGAGAATCTTACTTTATTCTATTTGCCAAAATCGAACAGAATTCAGATTTAGCTGAAATCTCAAATTAACACCAAATCCCTTATACTATAACAAGAAAAACTTTACTCTTCACCACCTTGCAATTGTTCAAAAAAAGAAGAAGAAATTTGAAATATAGAACTCGACTTTATGCAGACCAATATTATTTGAATTTTGTTTCTGAACTTAATCGACTCACAAATTGAAAAAAACTTATTGTTCACCCTGCTCCAATCATTGATAAGATTGATGAAGAAATCGCTAATATTGAAAAGGAAGAAAAATCAAACTGAATTAACTGAACGAAATGAAATTACTCGAAGATTGAAACGAATATTACTACTAAGATTGATTTTTGAAAAATTAAATCTTAGAGAACTAAAACAACTAGACAATCTAATTAAAAAAAGATGAAGAAATAACAAAAATCCTACTATAAGAAATAAAAGAAAGAAGAACCAACATGGAAAAAAAGAAAATCAAAAAAATTCTAACGCTGAAATTAAACCTTTTTATCGATTATCTTGCTTTATGCAAGCATTTTCCACTGAAACTAGAAATGGAAAAACAGAACTTATTACTAAATTTGTCGACCGTTATAACAATAACAATATTCTTCAAAAAAATATAAATTTCAAAAATACTGAAAATGATTATGTGTGGACTTACAAAAATTGACTCTATTGAATTGAAATCAAAAATCGTAAAACCAACTGACCTTGTTGTTACTTTGCAATGTGAACGCAATGGAAATGTTAAAGAAATTGAACTTACGGATCCTCCTTATGCAGACATTTATAATACTGTTTATCAATTCCTTATTGATACACCAGAAAAATGCTATAACGTTAGCCCTTTCAGATCTCAATATGAAATTTTTAAAAATAAAAAAAGGACTCAAGAACAATGAAATACTTACAGATTGTTTTTAGGACTATTGCTCTGTTTTCTGATTGCAATCCCATATATGCTACCTTTTAGATATAATTTCCTTTGCTGGAATTTTTTTACAATTCTTCCAAAATCAACTTTTTGCAATTTCTTTTGCTGTAATTGCTATTGAATTTATCCGAAATCTATTTACACGCTCAAAAAAAGTGAAAAAAATAGATTTTATTACCGTCCGAAACTGATTTTTAAGCCTGTTATATCGAAATATAGCAACACTAAAAACAAACTTTAAAACTGCCATTCGATAAAAACCATCAAAGACTGAGAAAAATGCCCTAGAAACGCTTAAACTGAAAGGAAAAATAAATGCTTACAATTTATTCAGCTCATCATTTAGCCCACAAAAAAGAAAACATTACACTCGACATTCGAGAATTACAACCGCAACAAAAAGATAATTGAGATTGTCACTGATTTCGTAACAACATCAGAGCACTAGAAGATGATTTGCTTGATGTTGCCAAACACAACAAACCCACTTGTGATTGTCACAATTGAAATTCCATTGCAATGGAAATGGATAAAATTCAAAAATCTAAAAATATGTATATATTACAGAAGATGTGAGGAACATCTGAAATTCATTATATAGACGACCGTTGCGAATGACTATTATCCAAATGATGAATTTATGGATTTGAAAAACACGCTATTATCATGCGTTTTTACAAACGTCTGCGTAAAGAATGATAACTACAATGAACTTATATATATTTGTTAAAAAAAGAATAAGCACAAGATATTGCTCTTTTTATTTTTTTATATTATTGTTGACAAAGTTCAAAATTGTATAATATTATATGATTAAAGATAAAGAAAAAGGATGTTGTTAATATGAAAGAAAAGAAACTATCATTAGTTTTCAAAAATTGCTGAAATTATTTTTTTAAAAATATTGTTACTGTTCTACTATGCCACTCCTTATGTATTTTGCCTTAGCTCTATACTTTCCTTTACTGGATTTTTTTCACTTTTTTTACCTCAATTCACTTTTTTTCTCTGTCCTTGTAACAATGCACTGATTTGTAATAAATCTTTTTAAATAAAAATTTATGATGCATCTAATATGCTCATATTGATTTTTAAAACCATGTTATATCGACACTACTGGAATGCTAAAACACTCAAAACTGATTTTTCGATAAATGTATCGACTTTATGAAAAAAACAGCCCTTAGAAACGCTTAAACTCGAACTAACAAAAGTATGCTATTTTTTTGCTCTTTTTTTCTTTTTATTTTTATTGTTGACAAACTTTATAAAAATTATTGTACCATATAACTAAAGATAAAAGAAAGAAGGCAAAACAATGACTTACCCAAAATTGATTTCATGGAGCTACCGAGATGGCCGAGGATTATTTTCATCAAAAAACGATAAAGAGCTTATCAATCTCTTTTATGTACGAAATGCAGAAACAGAAGAAACTATTAAAAACTAAGCTTTTATTCCACCCTGACGCTCTGAGCTCCAACTTCCCTTATATAGACAGAAAGAATGAGTCTGTACTCAACGCATCTCGTTCTCATGGAAAAATTAAAAGAAAATTCCAAAAGCAATATCCGGATTTGGAAGATAAATTCTTGTGTAAACAACCCAATAACGGAGAAAACTTGAATGGAGCAATTTGTGCAAGATTGTGTGTTGACAGTTGGGTTAATCCATTAACAAAAGAATACTCAGAATATTTCTTATCACCAAATACATTGTTCTGCACTTTGATGATGAAAAAAATTTGTAGAAGATTTATTAAACTACAAAACCCCTTTGCGCTTGGTCGACTCACTAAATCTTATCAAGAAGAAGAATTACCAAACTTCATACAATCTGTAAAATTTTATAACAAGGATTTATACAAGAAATTACTTTCTTTTGATAAAGTCACAAGAATTGACCCAAAGAATTTTTCACCACTGGAAAAACTGCAAAACCATACATTAAAAACCATCAAAAATTTCGCTCATTAAAAAGATTTATTTGACTATTCTATTAACAAAACTTATTTTTTTGGGATGTAAAAAGATTGTTATTACATTCAGCAACAAAAGCTCAAGAACTTACTAATATTGATACACTAACATTTATTCCTAAAGAAGATTACTTACTGAAATTATTGATGAAGATTCACCAACTCCTATGACTGACTTTGTACAACCTAAAAAAATAAAAGAGCAAGAAATTGCTCTTTTTTTATTTGAAAAAAATACACTTTTTATTGACACTCTAACGATTTTATTGTATAATATAACTATAAATAAAAAGAAAAGGAAAACAAAAAAATGAAAGAATCAACTATTAAAAAAATATAACAAAACCCAATTGGAAAAACTATGTCAACAAAGTTCAAAAGAACAAATTTCTGAATTTTTGCAAGAACAATTAGAATTACGAGAAAGTCATTGTCAACCAAAACAAAAGAAAAAGATTTTTGAAGATGCCTATATATGTGCTGAAACCTTTCCTCGTACCAAAGAATGGAGAATCAACAGAATCTAATAACTGTAATCCATTGCTTAATCTATATAAAATTGACCCATATCGCCCATTGAAAATTAAATTGCCAAAAGTTAATATAAATTCCATTCCAAAATGAATTGCATACTTTAACACCATTATTTGAAACTGATAATTTTGAAATGGATTTTATTACTAATTACTTATTGCTTAATGATGATTGTGCTAATGAAACTTTGATTTGTAATATTAAGAACTATTTGTTAGATAAAGATACTGCTCAACTGGAATTTATTGAAGAACTTACAAATTGCTTAAATGAATTATATGTTTAAATTTACATGATTATTACACTACATTGTTTTTCCAATTTGTAAATCTTGAACAATTAAAAGAATTTATTAAAGAAAAATAAAAAGAATAAAAAAATTACCAGCTCTTACATGAAATTTCTATTTCTACACCCACGCCACCGACTCTAAATCCTCGTCTCATGTTTATCGCTTTTAGACTAAAAAGACTTGAAATTCATTATTAATCACTTAAAAGAAAAAAATTAAATCTTAATAAAATAAAGGAGAATATAAATATGACTCTTTAGAGAAGAAAAACTTAATCGAACAAAAACAATTTGTTGAAAAGAATGGAACTTTAATCACTGTTTCAAAGATGAAATCTTAAAAAGGATCTGCACAAAGCCTTTGTCAAACTATTTTCATTCCATTAGAAACAAAAACTGCAAAGATACTCAAAAAGATTATTCAATTCTTAAAAGAAGAAGGATTTAAATACTATTTGAAATATGATAACCCATCAAGAAACCCGAGAGAATTATCTTGACCCTCATATGCACATTATCATGATTTTCCGTTAGAAATGTTTTTGAACCATTGTTAAAACTACTACCATCTGAATTTAGCACTATTATTTATATTTACTATAAAAAGTACTCAAGAAACAATTCTTGCTCTTTTTATTTTTACCACCTCTTTATATGCAATTTGGAAACGTCCCAATTGCTAATACACTCTAGTTTCGATTTTTTCGATTAAAACCTTAATGAATTAGAAAAACGTCCCAGAACTGCTCAAACTGACAATTGTATTAGAATGATTCTACTCGACAACTACATCTTTTTTGCACAATATTACTATAATATAAAAAAACGCGACTAAATCACTCATAAGAATTAAGAAAGGATTGTACTATGATTTGTGACTATTGTACCAAAATTCTAACGAAAAGACTGAAAAGCTTCCAGCCTCGAACAACTTGAAGATCGCTCTGATTTGTGTCCACTGTCAAGATGAAGAACTAGAAACTTGTGATTGTGCCAGACGCTCACTCACGATTCCTCACACTTACTGTGATGATTGTTACTAATAAAATTTTTATAAAAAAAGAAAAGGACTAAACATGATGAATAACAACGGAAAAACAATTGGATATATTGTACTAATAATTTTAGATGTATTGTTTGTATTTTTGTTATGCCCTGCCCGTTCAATCGTTCTGAATCAAATTTCTTAACTACAATCGTTTCACTAATACTATCTCTTTTGCTCAATCATTTTGCTCTAATTCTACTCCAGACTTGCTATTTAGTCCCTATAGGACAAATACAAATACAAATAAAGACAAAAAAAGAAGATTATTTAGAATGCCACTTCAATACACAATTACTCAATATTTGAACTTAGGATTTGTTTATGGATTGATGTGCCTGTTACATTCTTTTTATTTAACTGAAAGGAATTGATAAAATGAATGTTTATTATACTTTTATATAATGTTTGTAAAACATAATAAAAAAATATAAAATTCAATAGAAAGGAGTTTTTGAGATTATGAACCCTAACTGAAAAAAAGAGATTATCTACTCAACTGATGAACTTTCCACTCTAATTAAAGAATTGTGTCATTTGAACCCAAAACTTGTATAATGCAGTTCCTTTATGATGTTAGACACCATTATTTTTGAAAACTAAATTGTATAGAAATTCTGGAAATCACAAAGACCAATTTTTACAAAAACCAATAATCCTGATTATTATGCTCTTCAATCTCATTTGCTCGGAGAAATATTTAAACAAATTTCGCGAACAATTTATGACTCTTTAATAATAAATCGAACAAAAAAAGAAACGTATTCCAAGATATAAAGATAAAAATGGATACAATGTTGTTGCTTTTTCCTAAAATAACAATCTCTAAAAAAACATTGAATTTGATGAAGATAAACAACTTTATACTATACTCTATGTAAGAGAAATCTATAATTTAAAAATTCAATCATCTAAACCAAATGTCAAACAAACTTTCAAATTTGTTTATGATGAATCAAATGATTTAATCAAATGTTTTAAGATTTATGAAATCTGAACAGAAAAATCTGAAAAGAGATAATCTGGCTTACTTTTCAATTGGACCTGTTTCAAATAATATTATGTCTATATACAATAACATTGAATCCGACCGTTATTATACAAATGACCAATCAAAACCATCAATCAATATTATAATAAAACTAAAGCTCAAAATGATTCTGAATTACCTACTAATGTTAATAACTCGAAAAGATTAAAACAATTATCTTTCAAGAGAAAGAACAAAATTGATTATGAAATGCACAAAATTTCTTCTCATATTATCAATGAAATTCACCAACAATATTTCAAAAAAATCTTTACTGCCAATAATGTTCTGAAAAATGGAATAAATATGAAGAAATAACCAAAATTTCGTTAATATTCCACATGCCAAATTATTTAATCAATTGTTATATAAAGGACCAGTGCCATTGAACTCACTTTTCACTGAAGAAAGTTCACACATCAAAAGTTCCCCTTTGATAAGGACAAATTACCTATTTGCTTTTGAAAATGATAATCATAAATTTTTCTGAAGAATTAGCTCCGGATTATATAAAGACACAAGGAAATTTATGGAATGCAGATTTAAAATTTTCTTTCAACATCATGAGAAAAAAATTTCAGACAAAGTTCGTTTATAAAAAAATATAAGAAAAACAAAAGAATTGATGAAGATTTCAATCTTATCACATTATAAAAAGTCCCACCCAATTTAATATGATGAGACTTTTAGAGCACCATGCCATTATGAGGACTAAATTTCGCTTTTAATGACTCTATAAAATCAAATCACATTTACTATATTTGATTTACCTGAAATTCAAAAAGAACTTAAAGAACATTTATTGAAAAATACAATACTATTAATTTATACTCCAACAGATGAAATCAATTGTACATCTATCAAAGAGAATCATAGATACTATAAATATTCTACTAATTCAGATGATAAAGAATTAGATTTTTTTACACTATTGACCCCAAAACTAATATTTTAATGATTTTTCACACAATAAAGATTGCTCAGACTGATTTTTAAAATGTCGTTATATCGTCACTATTAATCGCTAATATTGTAAAAACTGTTTTTTTCGATAAATGTATCAACATTACGAAAAATGCCCCTAAAATGCCCTGAGACTATTTTTAGAAGAAACAGAAAAAGGAATTAAAATGCTCAAGAAATATAAATATACTACTACGTTTTTTTGATACTAAGGAAGATTATGATTTGTTTTTTAGCCCAATTAAATTTCATGTTTATACTGGAAAAATATACTTTTCATGATAGAAATGAAATATACTATTTCGTTTGTAGCTAAATTGGACCCAAATGAAATCAATAAAAGAAAATTATTGAGAATCGAAATTAAATATATCTCGATTAGGACTTGAGAAAGGGCTCTGATGTTTCCATTTATAACAATCCCGAATACGACTACGCTCAAATGGAGTCCCAATTTATGAGCTCTGGAACAAGGACTAGATATATCTTGCATGCAAATCCCGACTTGATTCTTTTTAAAATGAGAATCATTAAACTTAGCCTGGAAAAAGCTTTTAGATGAAAATTCTGTTGCGAAACCAGACTCAGATTCTTATGACATATTCGCTGAGATTTTTGAAACTGATACATGAAAAGGAAAAACCAAAATGAACAATAAAGAATATGTTCATCGTTAAGAAAGTGCTCAAACGCTTTGAACGATTACAAGCACTTGTACTCTAAAGATACCAATAGAATTAAGTACTGCACTCAATGTCTATTGCTGAATATATTACCAAAAATCAATTAAAAGCATTTTTCCGAGAAGAACTGCTAAACAACTCTGAAACTCAAATTTATTTGCTTAGAGACCATAAGAAAATCCCAATTATGAGTATTTCCAGTACTTTGATTAAAACTAACTTAATCAAATGCTTTAGACAATTTGATGAATTTTTCTTAATAAAGAAGAAAAATGAAGCTGCCTTTATTAAGAAATTCAACACTTTGAATTGGAATTCATTCTTTTGATTTTTGATGAAGAAGATAGATCTATACTCTTACATTTAAAAAAATAGATTTTGCTGATTCATTAACTATTCTGGCCTTTATTTTGATAATAATAAAATTGTTTTCGCTGCTATAAAACCACAAAACCAAATGATGAACAACGATTACCAGCTGCTCAAAGAAAAAGGAAGAATTAGAGAAACAACTACTCAAACTATATTCTTTGATAAAACAGAATACTTTACTTTTTGATGAATTGAAAGAATTGCTTAACTGTTTAGAAAGCTCGAAGATGAAATTTACCTTATTATCAAATGATAAATTTCACAATTTAAAAATTAAACAAAGATGGGATTTTACGCACCTGAATTGTTGATTATAAAACCAGAAAGTTCGATACATTTATCATTTTCTATCATATGTACAGAAATTCACTTTACTAACTATACTTTTATAAAGAAATTTCAACTAAAGATGATTTGTATGCAATCATTCTTTCATTGTTAAAAAGACAATGAGCTCGACCCAGATCAATAAAAGAAAAAAATTATTTTTTTGAATAGAAAGAGAATACTATGCTAGATTTATATAAAAACACTTAAACCAAGAGATGTTATCATAAAGGAAAAAAACTTGAAGAAACATTCTGAGTCTCAGAATCTGATTACTATTTAACTAATCCTTTAGAAACAATAAAACATTTACTCTTGACTGATTGTCAAATTATAGATGATGATGAAGATTTTACTTCCTACTTTGATGAAACTCGTTCAACAACTTAAAAATGATACTATTGTAAATCATGTACTTTTTAATTTAAAAAAAGCCATTGATATATTCCACTTAATTTTCAATTTCATTATGACCATTTGAATGAAATCTTACCAGAAAGTTCCTTTATACTGAACTCACGGAAGAAGAACTTAATTTAATTAAAAGATTTATTAAAGTTCTTTTTTGACAGACAACTGGATTTTGATTCTGTCCTATCTTATTGATTTTGAAATGCCAACATGATGAAGAAGATAAGAGAACTGATACTATGAAAATTATTATCAATATACCTTATTGATGCCTATGCCGTCATTCATAAAAAAATTTAAAAAGGACTAATAAAGATGAAACAAGAACATATAAAGACTCATAAAATTCTTAGACAAGATAAGAAGAAATGCTTACAATATTAAAAAAAGAAGATTATCAACGATTTAAAGAATTAACCAAAAACAATACTGTTTATACCTCCTTCCATTTTTTTCAAACTTACTATTTCAAGACAAAGAAGAAATTCTGAATTGTCAAAGTACTCTTGGGAAACTAATAAAAATTTCTTATAAAAAAAATTTAAAACAACTTAGATTGCTCAACTTCTATCATGATTTATACTTTTCATTAACTCCATTCTATTCTACTTTTATGCAATACAAAATCAGATGAGCCCCCACAAATTGCTTATCACACAAAAAGCTCCCTACCAAGAAAATTCAAAAACTTTTTTTGACTACTTAGATAAATAGAAAGGAATTACTAATGCGCTCATTACTATTAAATAAAATTGCTAAAAAAAGAAAAAGAATTAGATTGTCTTTATTCTGAACTCAAAGACTATATTGATTCTTTAACTATTTCAAATCAAACTTCAAAGGATTTTTGTAAATTATTTGTTAATTTATATTACCAACCATCTTGTAAAAGAATCCTAAAAACAATTCATGGAGAATTACGCCTGTTTCTAAAATGTGAATAGACGATACCCCTATCGTCCCTGATGCTTTTGCTTTTTGCTGTAGATAACTCTGATAATATAATTAGATCAAACTGACAAATCATCGCCCTTGTTTCTTTTTTTAACTCTTTAGATTTTTGAAAAACAAGCTCATTTACAAATAAAAACAATGAAATAATTACTCACCAGACGCTTCTATATCTCATCATTACTAAAGATAAGAATGGACTTATTACGCTATTGATTTCAACTCTTATTAAAAAAAGAACTTTAGATTTTTTTCTAAAGTTCTTTATTTTTTGTAAAAAAAGTGTTGACAAACTAAAAATCTTTATTATATAATTAAATTGTAATAAGAAATGATGCAAAAACAATGAAACTAGAAAAATATTACTTACGAAGATTCACAATTCAACTTGCTACTTAATCGCTATGAAGATACTAATGCTATTGCTATCATGATTCAAGAAATTGATGAAGATTATTGTATCACTCACTGTAAAAATGCCGTTACCTGATGAAGATGAATCATTTGAAAATGAAATTGACTCAGAACTTGTTGCTATTCCACTCACGCCCTGAATTGCCAAAATACCTTATTGAATATGGATTGATTGAAAAAGGACCAGAAATTGTAAACTTTTTGAGCTGCTTTACTTCTATAAACCAACTCAAGAATTGCTAAACTATATGGAAGAACTAAAAGAAAAAAATACAATAAATAACAAATTACTAAGAAATGGAGTATTTAAAAATGGGATTGATATGACTATCTATAAAACAAAAAACTTCAATGATTTTTTTCTGCTATTGACTATTACTACGCTAATGAATTCCCTTGATTACTACGCTGAAAAAAAGAATTGCTCAAAACCAATTTTTTTCTGAAATTTGACTTCTTTATCAAAAGATTGCTGTTCCCTGAAACTATGACTAAAGAAAAAAATTAAACCACTACAAAACCTTTACTCAAAACAATCTACTATCTTTGAAACACTGCTTTTTTTGGAAAATTCAATCAAATCCATGCTGTCTTGTTAATAATATTCAAAATGGACTGATAATAATTCTTATTACTTTGTAACTGAAGATGATTTCTAGAATTGAAAGAAATTTGTGAAGAAATTCATTGAAACTTAATCCTCATAATCTCAATAAAGATTCATATTTGTTATATTATACCCATCTCCAATTGAAAAAGGAATTATCACTAAAGAACAATATACTAAACTAGAAACAGAACTAGATAAAAATCTACTCAACCAAAGAAGTCCCCTTCTCCTATTGACTATGCTCTATCATATTTTTCTTAATGTAAAAACACTTTGGAAATGCTAACTAAAAATCATTGATAATGCTGACTTCGAAAAATGAAACTCATCTCTACCACTCATCTTGCCAAGAAACAATAAATAAAACTAGAAAGATTTAACCATGAATGTACCAAAAGAAATTATTATACTCACACCACAAGAAATCCACACTTTTTTTAATATTACACCCTAACCAAATCAAAAATTACTAACTATGATGATTACATGATTGTTATTTATCCTACCTGAATAGTTTTATAAAGAAAAAAACTCAAAATCGTCTTTGATGAAGATTTTAAACGACCTGACTGCTCTGTTTCTAACCAACAATTCTCATATAACAATAAACTCTATCAATTGTTACCAATTGAACAAACCACTATTTTTAAAAGAATGATGAAATTATTATGACTTCAATCTATGACATTGTTACTAAAAACGAAAAATTATACTAACATTAAAAAAATTTTTCAACTCGACTCTCACTTTGATGATGCACTATTCTTAAAACCATTTCCTTGACCCAAAATGATAAACTGACTTGATATGCCTCACAATTCTCTTTTTGATAAATACACAAAAAAACTTCCTCAAGAAATTCATAATATTTTTTTATAAAAGCTCATGGAAAGACTATTATTCTATCTCCATCAAATCATTTAATGACTTACTTTGACTTGAAATCGTCCTTTAAACATTACTATAAATATATTTATATTGTCTATATCCAATTGCTACTACATGACTTGTACTTAAATAAAAAAATGCTGAAATAAAACCCTAACCTTATCAGCTTTTTTCATAACTCATATTACAACTACAATTCTATTGAATTTGTTCCTGATACTTATTATGATGTTCTGAAAACCGAGACTCTATATAAATTCTCAACTATCTAATTTACTCATATAACTATAGCCCTTTTTTTCTTTTTTTGTAAAAAAATATTAAACTTTTTTTCATTTCATTTAATCACTAATAACTAATTTATTGTAAATTATATAACTTTTCTGACTATTTCCAATTGATAATGAATTAAAGATTTGTTATAATACCAACAATAATTACTAAGAAATGTATGCTCAAAAAGACTTTTGATATTTGTTAGAATATTAAAAAAATAGAATAAAAAGCCAATAAAAATGAAAAACAGCTCATTACATGTCTCGATTTACAATTATTAAACAAACAAACAGCAGAGAAACAGACATTCAATCGTTACCCTACTTTATTATCTAAATCCTTTGGGAAAATGTACTAATGCCTTTAAGGAATTACAACTGTTGACTTACTTCGAGATAAACATGCCAATATCGAAACTCACACATGTCCAACAATTATCACCCACGAAATCTCTCAAATTTCCCCGAAAACTAAAAATTGTACTAAAACAAGGAAATATGTTCATACCAGAAAAACTTCAATCTAAATTCTTTTCTGAAATCGTCATTATTGCAATAAATAGCTCATCTAAAGATGAATTGAAATCCTTACTTGAGGAAGATAACTTTGATGTCATGTCGTTTTTAATCGAAAAACTTAGCCATGCCAACGCCATATCTGATGTCAACAACAAATCCTTGACCTCGTCAAAAACTAACTCAAATGCTTTTATCGCTCTTTACGCCAATGACAATTCTGTTGAAATCTTTGATTTTATGTTTTATCCCCATGCCCGATAAATCTTTTACTGAAAGAATAACAATACTATTTGACCAAATGATGCTTTTTTAGCTATATTATCTTCCACTTACTATACTGCAAGAACTTCTTTGACTGCTATATTACCAAAAACTAATTGAAGAAAAAGGAGATCTATTGAAAGTCAAAATTGTTAAGAACCATATATACTTATTTTTACTTAATGCTATTACCTTCTGCTATTGCTTCTTTTTATATTCTTGCCTAAATTACTAATGCTATTAGGACTACCTTCAAATGATTTTTCCACTTTATACACCTTATTTCCAATTGTCTATTTTTATCAATACTAATTGCTGCCCCATGCCTCAATTTTTTTATACCTGCATACCTCAGAACAAGAGGAAGAAATCAAAGAACTCGTAATTTTAGACCATTCAATTGCTTTACCATGATTGCTGGAATATTCATTACAACTCACATTTTTTTCATCTAGGACTTAATACACCACTACCAAATATTATAACAAATGCTATCCCTTTATATGCTCCTATTTAATAAACCTATCCCAAACTTCTTTAAGAAAGCTCTTGAATTTGACTTCAAAGAAATTAAACGCTCTTGGAAAATTGTAAAATGGGAATTGATAAGAAGAATTTCACACTCACGCCTATTATTACTCTGTTTTAATGATTACTATAAACCCAATTTATGCTGGATTTCAAATATTGATTACCAAACTTATTTACTTTTTGTTGAGCTCGATTGATGCGATTCGGATTATTAAATACCATGTTTCTCGAAATGTTGGATTAAAACTCAAAATCCACAAAAAGACAATGAATATTTTTTTATAAAATCACCAATTGAACTATCTTAACTATTATATTTATATATTTTTTTCTAAATATTTACTATGCTTTCCCTACTAGAATCCATTTATAATGAAATTCATTAAACCTTTTTAATCTACATATTTGCTTTTGTTTGAATACTTAACAAAATTAAGATACTATAAAAGCTCGTCTATTACTAAGTCTTATAAAAATAGAATTAAATGATGTTCAATTATTCTATGCTCTACCAACGCCCCCTTAACACCACTATTGTTGTTTCATTCTTACATAAACTAAACTTAGGAATAGAATATATATTTTTAACAAATGCTATCGTTGGAATATCCCACTCGCTAACTGAAAATATATTTTAGAAAGAATTTAAATAGACCTACTACAACAAACTATCGACCACCAATCTAACTAAAAATCAGATAAACATAATTAAGAAAAATCATCTACTAACACTAGATGATTTTTTTATTTGCACTACTACAACTCACTCATGAACCAATACTAAATCATAAATGCTATTACTAGACTCAAAACCTTAAAACAAAAAAATGCTAAACTTAAAGTTCCCAATTGCATATATATTGCCCCATTATCTATAATACATATGTTAATATATAAATTATTGTCTATATATAACATACACCTACTAACTATGATAAATTCATTAAATGTAAATATTCCAAACATGCTAAACTCAAAACCAAAATACTAAAAACCTAGAACAAAAAGACTGTAACTTGAATCAAAAATACCAATGCTCAATATTACTTCATAAAATCACTCTATTACCATTTCCTAACACGAAACTAAAACCCAAAATGCTATAACCTCGTCTCAATTTCATTGCTCTAATATTACTGTATATACTGCTATATAAACAATTATTGTACATACGCTACTCATTATAATTACTCCATTGCCACCAATACTTATTCATGGACTAAATAATATATTACTTGTTTTAATTGCTCTGTTAGCCATTACTCAAAAACCAAAATGCCATTACTTTAAAAATCAAAAATACTATTACTCAAACTCTTAACTTGAAAACAACATTACTAATATATATTACTCCATTACCACTAACTCATTCTAAAAAGAAAAATTACTGCCTATGCTCAACTCAGCTAAATTTATTATCCTAATCAATGTACACAAACTTAAAACCAAAAACCGATAACACAAAACAAAAAAATGCTATCTTTCACTATTGCTATTTATAATTACTCTATTAGCCATCTCTTATTCCAAAAATGCTATTACTATACCAATAAATCAACTCATAAACTATAATACTATTTGCTTTCATTCTCTATAACTACTTTATGAACATTTCTTAATCTAATACTTAAAACCAAAATGCTACAACTTAAACTAATCCAAAAAAAGAAAATTACAGTTCATAACTAATTCACTATATTTATTATCTTCATCAATACACATATACTCAAAACCAAAACACTAAACTTAGTAAATTATAACACTTCTATAAAACCATACTTATTTTTATTTGCTCTATTACTATTTTCCAACACAAACCGAAAACCAAATGCTATTACTCTAAAACCCAAAAAAATGCTCCACCACCAAATCAAAAAAAGAAAATTACTACTATGCCTAACTCATAAAAAAAAGAAAAACTACTATATATCTCAAAAAAGAAAAAGAACCACCACCTGCTCACCACCACTCACTCACTGGCCACCACCCACTCCCCCACTACCACTACTACTGCTGCTGCTTCCTCCACTACCATGGATATACTACCAATCCATCCTACTATTCTCCATTTATTCATTCCCCATATACTCACTTATCCACCCACTCATATTACTCCATACCCACACATTTATCTACCACTTTTTATGCTTTCATCTACATTAAATTTCCACAACTATTTTTTTCTCCGACTCTATTTTTGCTTTCACCATTTACTTCTAGCCATGAACCCATTTTACTATATATACTAATTCATATTCATTGATTCATCATTTATTGATTCATCATTTATTGATTTATCATTTTTCTTGACTATACTTACTATTACCTGTAACACATTACTCATCATTCTTTTACCGCCGATACCAACCGACTTTCGCTATCGCCCCTCGCCACACCGTGATACCTGCCTTTCATTACTATACTATCTACCACATCTCACCCGTCCCCTCTCATATACTTTGTTTTCCTCCATCATAATCGCCATAACGTTACATCTGTACCATTACTTGATGATGATTTGTGCCGAGAGTACTCAGACGTCACTTCAAATCACCATCACTGCCCAACCATTAATCACACTAAAATTACTACCAACTCACCACACCATGCTCACTCCATCGCCGACCACCACCAACTTTCATTAATTAAATCCACTTTATAACTTATCTCAAATCTTTGAACAACTCTATACCTTTCATGCTGCCTCCCTGCACTGCGTTATTATACCTTTAACTATAATAACTTACGACCAAGATACCCTACTTATAACTGGTTCGAGTTTTAGTCCTGAAACGACCCTAGAAACTCACCTGCTCCCATGCCCTTTAGTCTTCAGCCAAATACACATTACCATTTCCAAACTTTGAAAATTTTGCACAAAAACGACTTCAAATTTCAAACGATATAATACATATAATATATATAACGAAAAATACTGAAATAAAAATAGATGATATTATTAAATCAAAGATATAAAAATTCCATATATTTCGTGATAAAGGGATATAACGATTTTACTGAATTGTCGTTCACAACACAACACACGACTTCAGACTGTTTTTCAAAAATTTTTCAAAGGAGTCACTCATACCAGACAAAGCTCAAACTCAACGATGATGAAGAAGAATCTGATTTATTGTCAACATTTGATCCGGAAAGCTCTACAAAAGATGCTCCGAAGAAAAAGATTGAGCTCACTAACAATGAGATAAAAAGCACCATTATTAAACTCTCGATTGAAATCTACCTCACAATCCTGTCTCTACATTAGATTTAGATTTGAAATTTGTTCTGAAGAGACTTTGAAATTGATCTCACCAGCAGAAAACGTGAAGATCAGCCCTATGAGATCTTAATAATCGAGATTATATAGATACAAATGATACCAACAAAATCAATTCATGCCTACAATTGAGAATGACTCAGAAACTCACTGAAACAGATATAGAGGAGCCCCAAATAATCTATTACAGAAACTGAATAGACAGATTAAAATTGAACCACTAATGAAAGTCCAACAGATGAAACTTCATTACTTACTGAACGACTTGAACTGATTATTTAAATAAGACTTATTTACGACTTTTGAACAAAGCTCTGTCCCTAGCTCTTTAATCCAATCAGGGAAGAAGATATGCCTCAGAGTACTTCAGAAAGAATGACCCATTATATGCTAAGTGAATACTAAACATTTAGAACAAACTCTGAAAGACGAAACTGCCTGGCTTTCAAACAAACTCAAATGATACGAAATCTTACATAAGGATAGATATACTAAGATGTATCCAAACGAGAAAACAATTATTGAAATCGTTAGAAATGACGTCACTTACACTTACTCACCTCAAATTGGATATAACACTATATTAGATGAAAAAGGATGTTCTCTCATTAAATTCGAGCCTATTTTTGGAACAAAGACTATTGATGCTAGGACTCAAAAACAACGTTATACTCACATTAGTTTTGATATACAGATTTTGTAATTCTATATAGATTTCAAATCACTCTATATATATATATTATCAATTGCTTTTAGACAAAGGACGAAACTCCATATTTCAATTAAATAAAAATGTATAACATGGGATCACTGAGAATTCCGCCATTAGAGCTCACTTATATATTTGCTCTAACTAAATTGTCTCAAACCACACTTCATACGATGATGATAGTATCCGAGCTCATCCAGCTTGCTGTTACTCAATTATTAACAATCAATTATGTGCCGTTTATATACTAACACAATGCTTTAAATTTAGATGATTTCGCATTGCTTTATACATTTCTGAAAGATTGTTAGGTTTTGAGGATATAATCCCAGACGATTTTTAGAAAGTCTTTATATGAATCGTTTAATTTAACATGCCCATCATATGAAACTCAACGCAAATAATTAAACTCCTGATAGCGAAAATTTGCTTTATACTGGAATCTGCATGGAAAGAGAGCCACCACCCTGATCCCATCCTCCAAGAATTTTTATCTATTATATACTCCAGACATTTGATATGCCTCGTAATACCTGACTGGGCCATCCTGGGCTCAAGATTAACTGATCTCGCCTCAGAATATTGCTATTGAGTTCGAGAGGCTCACATGCTGTTGAATATAGGAAGAACTTGATTGCCCTATATGCAAGATAAGAGAATACACTACCAAATCACTATATAATTGTTCACTACGTCAGAAAAAGATTATCGTTCGCGATCTATTGATTTGAAGATTACGACATCACCATTCTTAGATGTGAATGGAAAGAAAGTCACGTCAGATGACCCATGCTCATAAAAAGGAGAAGAATATGCCACCAAATCTCAGATACTTATATACTCTCCAGCACATTTATTACTGAATCAGCTAGAGACTGATTTTTCCACCCATCCGATTTTCGAAATGAATTTTGACAATATGATAAAATGACTGACAAATACGTGGATAGGAATGTCTTTCATTTGATACTACTAATTATGCAATTGAAGAAGCTTTCGTTATTCATTTGAATGCTGATAAACCTGTTGCATTTATCTGTATTACGAAGATTGTTAAGAAACTCCACTCATCTCGATAATATTTTAATGGAAGATTTAATGAAAGCCTTAAATCACCAGTCCTGGCTGTTTATGTTCGTGATTTAGACTATGATGCTTCATATGTAATCACTGGACGATATAAGCTCAGACGATCCCGACTTCATTATATACACTTAAGTCCGATGCTATACTATCTGTACAATTACAGATGAAATACCAACGCCAGACCAATTAAACATTGAAAAATGAGATCTCACACGCCCTTTATCAATCATCCGCTATCTACACAGTCCAAATATCACACACACAAAGATACATTATCCCTGACACACAAGGAATGAGAAAGCTTTTACATTAAAGTTCTCATGATAAGATTTTTGATAAAGATAAGAATGTGATTGAGCTTCTGCCCATACATGTTCTCAAGAAAGGACATTCTTTATAAGATACTCTAGATAATGGAGAAACAGCTTAGTTCACCCGCCCCATGAATGCCCACACAATACTAGTTTATTATCACGATCAACAGATGAAATCTTTAATAAATTTGAATATACTCATTTCATTCCGAAACTCAATTTTCCACCAAGATTTTACAATGGATATGCCTTGAAGAACGCAAAGAATTATTAGTATGCCAAAACTGACAATTCTGAATTAGAAATTATTAAATTAACTGACCATGATGATGAAAATTACTGAATGCCTAGTCACTTTGAGTTTTCATTGTACATATTATGAGAATGAGAAATTAGCCAATAGACAAAACTAGAAAGAAACGATTAACAAGAATATCAAAATAGAAAAATAAAAGATAATTATAAGGATTATTTCTGTTTTGAATCTTCACTGCTCATACTTATTTGGCCATCTTACACATTTACGATTACTCATACTACCAGATCATGCCTCAATTTTGAGAGAGAAATTCAATTGACACAAGAAAAAGAAAATTATTACTATTGAAAATTCAATTGTCATGATTTTCCCCGATGATGTCCCACGCACAGCACTCAATCACCATGATTGTAGATTTTACCTAGCTAACTGGCATGCGTCAAAAATCCCTGATTATATTTTAATTGGAGAAATCTGTAATCAGACAGATCCACATGAATTTCTACATCTGTTGAGACTGGATTTTACATGATCACAATCCATACTTTTGAACAATGTAACAACATTAAACTGTATTCGCTCGTTATTTGAGAGGAACAACGTAGAATCCTACAACATTAGAGATGTATTGTGAATACGCAACATACCACCACAATGAGAAAAGATACCGACGAAATTTTGACAGACGCCTATTAACAATTGATTACAAGATTAGACGATTGATGCCTCGAGGATAATTTCCAAATGATTAGAGATTTTTCAAGAATCGAATGGAAAGACAATGGCAACACCACCATGACATGATACCCACTCTTGAAGAAATTTCCAAGACCATTCGACCAAATTTATTTTGACCATGTTTTTGAAGAATATGCAAATAAAGGAATGAAATTTTTCATTCCTTTATTAGCCTGTTCTTACCTCACCGCTGTTTTTGCCTTAACTGTACATTTTATCGAAAGTTCAGATTTTACGCCCGTCTCGACTCAGTGACGATATAACATAGTCAAAAATGATTATATATATCATCTTTTACAAATAAATAAAAAGATAAGTCATTAAAATTAGAATGATATTGATTATACTATATATTTTTGTAAATAATAATATATAAAACAAAATCACAAATAATCATATTTTTGCCATTTAGACTGATAATTTAGAATAATATAAATATAGGGTCTTTATTGATACTATTATAAAAATAAGAAAAAGGAGTGAAAAATAAAAGTTCATGGAATTAACTGAAAAGAGACAATCTATTCAACAGATGAAAGATTTGATTTAATTAAAAATTTATGCCATTTACCAAAAATCTTTATAATTCGGCTCAGTGTGATGTCAGACAATATTATTTTGAAACTAAATCATATAGAACTGCACAATCAGCAATTCCTATTTTCACTCAAGAACAAAAATCCTGATTATTATGTTCTTCAATCTCATCTGCTCCAAACAGTTTTAATGCAAGTAGTGGCGACAATTTATGTTTCCCTTTAAAAATACAATCTAATAAAAAGAGCCCGTATTCCAAGATATAAGGATAAAACTATAACGTTTCTTTATGTTTCCACTAAAAGGACTATCTCTAGGAAAAATTGATGTTGACGAAACCAAACAGATTTTACACTTATACTTTTATGTAAGGGAAAGTCTATAATCTTAAAAATTAAATCAACACAACCTAATGTAAAAATGTTTTCAAATTTGTTTATGATGAAATAAATAATTTAATCAAATGTTTCTAAAATTTATGACTGGGACGCCCTAAACTTTAAGAAAGATAATCTAGGTTTCATTTTTCAATTGACCTGTTTAAATAATATTGTTTCTATATACAATAACATTGGAATCAGACCGTTATTATACAAATGCGACCAATTAAAACGCATTAACCACCATTATAATAGTTCTCGCCAAAATTATTTCTCAGAACTCCTAGAAATGTTGAATCTTCCAAACGATTAAAGTTCAATTATCTTTTAAACGTACAATAAATTGATTATGAAATGCACAAAATCTCTACTCATATTATCAATGAAACTCGTAATGAATAATATTTCAAAAATCATTATCGCTAACAATATGCTGGAAGAATAAAATCAATATGCGCAGAAGAAATAATCAAAAATTTCGTTAATATTCCGCACACCAAACTATTTCATCAATTATCATATAAGCCTATTAAATGGAATTGAATTCATCTTTACAGAAGAAAGTTCATACTCCAAAGTTTTCTTTGATAAAGACGAATTGCAATTTATGATGAAAATGATAATCATAAATTTTTCTAGAAGAATTTGCCGAGTTTATATAAAGATGTACAGCCACTTATGAATCGCTGATTTAAATGCTTGAAACATCATGAGAAAGATTTCAGACAGGCCCGCTTTATAAGCCAAGAAAAACAAAAGAATTGATAAAACGACCAATTCTAATAACATTATAAAAGTCCCACCCAATTTAATATAATGATATTCTAGAGTGCCTAGAGTGCCATTATGAAGAAACTTCAACTTAACGATCTATAAAAATCAAATCACATTTATACACATTTGATTAACCTATATAAAGAACAAAAAGGAATAATATAACTATAAGGAAATAGTACTTTGTACAAAAGTCTAGTACCTTTTTTATATATTAAAGAAAAAGTACAAACAATTGTCATTAAAAGATTTAGTTTAATGTAACATATTACAATTTAAATAATGAAATCAACAGACCAATTAATCTCTCCCATTATGTTAAACAAAGATAAAGAGCTTAAAAGCATTTTCAAAGGAAAATGTTAGACTCAAACTATTTACGATTCGATTCATTACAAGATAAACTAGATTATTTATTAGAGAATAACTATATTGAGAAAGGATTTTTAAATAAATATTCTTTTGATTTTTGTAACAAGTTCTTTTTAAATTTGTATATACCAAAGATTTTAGATTTAATCATTCATGCTCGCATATAAATCTCTTACAATCAATATGCAATGAAAACTAATGATAATACGAAGTCATTTAGAAAGTTCCTTGAAGATAGATTTGCATTTAATGCTTTGTATTTTTGCTAATGGAGATGAAGAATCATGGAATTTCATGATGAATTGATTAACCAACGTTATCAACCGCAACACCGTCATTTTTTAAATGCTGGAAGACTTTTCAAGACGAGTTTTTGAATTTATTTCATGTTTCTTATTAGATGTAACTGACGACATGAATACTATTGAAGAGCATTTCAACTCTGCATTACAATTAACAAAATTGTTTATCAGGGAATTAACTTATCGAATATTCGTGAAATGCGCCTAGCTCATGCATGCACTCTGTTTTTACTCCACCTATGAAAATGTTAGAGATAGCCCTCTTATGCTAATCAATTGCCAAAGACATGACTCCCGACACTTTATTTAAAACGTATTCCACCCAGACATTATTGCTTTCCTTTCTACTAAGAAAGAAAATGCAGATGAAAAAAATCAGACTTAAGACTTTATCATTAGGATTGATGCCTGACAAACCTCTTTATGAATTGCCAAGAAATGATGAAGATATGTATTTATTCATCCATTTGATGTTGAGCTTATTTATGGTCATTCCATTTAGCTATATTGATGTAACTAAAGAATATGATAATTTACCAAATAATGATAACATTAAGAAATACAAGATTAAGCTCAGAGATTTAGAAATGGAAATCTCAAAACTTCAACAAGAATCATTATCCATATGTACCAACATTGATACGACTAATGTTCAAAAATGCTATTGATGTCAAAATCATTATGATCAATTTATGTTCAGAGATTTTACAACTACATAAACCACCCAAGATTTTAAATAATCAAGAATATGAATTCAATGTCCCTGACATTACTTCTGAACTTGTTTCCCTACTAACGTATTGAATTTAATGCTTCCACCAGATTTTTGCCAAATCTGTTAGAACAATGTTTACACTAACATTTATTACAGCTACTTGACATTGATAAAGTCCCAACCAGCCTTTAAAGCCAATAGAGAAAAACATTCAATCTTTCTAGACCAATGATACATACATTCTTTTCTACTCATCACATGAAATATGCCCACTGTATCTGTTGAATTTACTAATTTATATTTCATGTTATTAAATTACTGGACATCGCAGAATCTAACAACATTGCTATTGAACGTAACGAAACATTCTATGCCTTTTGAAAAATCAAAATATGCAGATACTACTTTGATAAATATTTAACTGGAAAAATATGTTCCACAATCAGATAAAAATGAAAGATATGTTTGACTTTTTCATTTATATTCCAAACGTTGAAGATTGGGAATATTTAAAAGATCAGCCAATGAAATATGTTTATACAATGAAACACGTTTACTGCACCAAAAATGGAAGTACTAGCTATATAAATGATGTATCGCTCAATTCACCCAATTATCCAAAGAATTGAAGACGTCAAGAGAAAAAGACTGTCAAGATTTATTATCCAGCCCAGAGATTTAAGTACTGATACAATTCCATATTATGATTCAGCCATGACATTGACATGAGAAGACTTTATTGATGTTTATGCGCCTGCAACAGAACACGTTGACCAAGGATTGTCATTAACATTATTCATGAGAAAGTCTGAATTGCCTGAAGGTCATGTATGAATGGAAAACTGAAACTAATAAAATGACTACAAGAGATTTGAGCATTTTTGCGTAATTACGCTTTCAAAAAGCTATTAAATCAATTTATTATGAAGAACTTACACTCTGACAATTCAGAAAGTTGCCAATGAATGTGAATCTTGTGTTATTTAAGGAGTTAGAGTAATGGATAAAAAAATTATAAATATTATAAAACGATTGACTGGAACTCAATTGAAGATGAAATTGATAAATCAACATGCGAGAAATTAACTGAACAATTTTTGGTTAGATACTCGTGTTCCATTATCAAATGACTTAGATGATTGGAGAAAGTTAAGTCCATCAGAAAAAGATTTGATTGGAAAAGTATTTGGTGGATTAACTCTCCTTGATACAATGCAATCAGAAAGTGGGGTAGAAGCAATTAGAAATGATTGTAGAACTCAACATGAAGAAGCAGTCATTAAACAATATACAATTTATGGAAGCTGTTCATGCTAAGTCATATTCTTCTATTTTTTTCAACATTAAATACTAAGAAAGAAATTGAAGATATTTTTCAATTGGACTAACAATAACGAATACTTACAAAAGAAGTCTCAAGATTATTAACGAAGTTTATGAAAGAGGTTCAGCATTAGAAAAGAAAGTTGCTAGTGTATTCCTAGAATCATTCTTATTCTATTCTGGTTTCTTTACTCCATTGTATTATTTAGGTAATAATAAAATGGCGAACGTAGCTGAGATTATCAAGTTGATTATTCGTGATGAGTCAGTTCATGGAACATATATTGGTTATAAATTCCAATTAGGATTTAATGAATTACCGGAAGAAGAACAAACAAAAATTAGAGATTGGCTTTATGAATTATTGTTTGAGTTATATGAGAATGAAGAACAATATACAGAAATGTTGTATGATGAATTGGGCTGGACAGATGAAGTTAAAACATTCTTACGATACAATGCTAACAAAGCTTTGATGAATCTTGGGCAAGACCCATTGTTCCCCGATAGCTCAGAAGATGTTAACCCAATTGTAATGAATGGAATTTCAACTGGAACTTCTAACCATGATTTCTTCTCACAAGTTGGTAATGGTTATCTATTAGGGCAAGCAGAAGCCATGAAAGATAGCGATTATGACATTTAAAGAAATAAAAAGGTGAGTATTGAATTACTCATCTTTTTTAGTTTTGTTATAAGTTTTTTGCCTTTTAAGTGTAATATTTTTATTAAAAATGAACAAAAGATGAAAAAAATAGTTATTTTTTTAATGAATTTTCTTTACAACAGCTAAAAAAACTTGATAAAATATAAATATAAATAAACAGAAAGAAGGCATTTTATGACTAAGAATATTAAATTAGGATTTGTTAAATCCAAAGCTTATGGACTTTGTGGTATTATTTTGTCAACAGCATTGTTTGCTATTATGGCCCCGAATGCTTATGCTGACGAAGTAACAACTACACAACCAACAACTGCAATTACGACAACTGTAGCAGAAACGACAGAAGCAACAACTGCTTCTGAATCAACTCCTACTACAACAATTGAAACTGCACCAAAAACAGGTGATGAAACACCTACTATTGACAAAGCACCAACAGAAGTTATTAAAGAAGATACAACAATCAAAGTTAAGAATCCTGATGTAGATTTACACTTTGAAAAAGGTGAAACAGGTAATGGAACTGGTAAATATGTAAATTTCAAAGTTGAATATAAAAATGTGAAGATTCCGGATTCTATTCCTATTAACGAAGGTGACAAAGTAGTATTCACCATGCCTAAGGAAGTATCTTTCCGTACTGATTTTGATTTTGATGTAAAAAACAATTTAGATGAAACCGTAGGTCATGCCCAAACAAGTATTGAAAAAGGAACAGTAACAACTACATTTAATGATTATTTTTCAAAGAATCCATTAAATAAAGAAATTGCTATGACTTTTGACGCTAAATGGACTGAAGCTATCACTTCTGGTGAAGTTACTCACCCAAATTTTGATGGCACTGTAAAAGAAGTTCATGTTGACGCTGAACCAGATTTAGACCCAGGAAAAGAAAAATTCTCAAAATGGGGTTCACAAGATTCTTCCGACGCTCGAGTTCTTAACTGGACAGTACGTTTCAATCTTGCTAAAGACAAGTTAGAAAATATTATCTTGAAAGACCGTTGGTCATCTAATCAAGAATATGTAGCAGATAGTTTGGAGCTTCGTACAGTTGAATATGTGAAAACATGGAGTGGAGATGTTTCTGCTCAAGAATACTTAGATAGTTTCCATGTATTAAACAATGGGTTTGATTTGAAGATTAAGACACTTCAAAAATTGATGTATATTAACTATAAAACTCGTTTGAAGACGGCAGTAAAAGAATCTACTGACCCAGTCAATGCAGTATGGTTAACTGTTAATAATGGCGACAAATTAGCAGACAATTATCGTGCAGTTATTTCTCTAGTAGGAGGCAAAGGTAAAGCATCTGGTGAAACTGAAGATATTCCTACAGTAGAACCTCTAACTCCACCAAGTGAAACAGAACCTAAAACTCCTAATAAACCTAAGGAAGATGAAAAACCTAAAGAGGAAGTTCCAACAGTTACTGAGAAGCCTAAAGAACAAAAACCAGAAGATAAACCTAAAGAGGAAACTCCTAAGGTTGAAAATCCAAAAGAAACAGAAAAACCAACTCCTAAAGAAGAAACACCTAAGGAAACTCCTAAGGAAGATGAAAGTTCCAAGGAAGAAAAACACCTAAGACTGAAGAGAAACCTAAGAAAGATAGAAATCAAGTACTTCTTCCAAATCAGATACGCTACAAAAAAAGAAGATCCAAGAAAGATGAAGAACCAAAATCAGATTCCAAGAAAAACTCAACTAATGTGACTGTAACAAAATCTGAAAACAAAAAAACAAGAGATTTTGGAAACACATTACCAAATACAGTTTTACCGATCTAATTCAATGTTTACTGTTCTAAGTGTAATTTGCTTCATGTTAGAATTAAATTAAAACGAACTGAGACTAATAAAAAGGCATACTAATCTATGCCTTTTTACTTTGCTTAAACGCTAAAACGTCTGAGTACTCAACAAAAATCGCTCCTGATAAATTGTACAGGGCCCCGATTTTTTATTCAGTCACGTCACTATGACGATATAACACAGCCCCTAAAATCAGTTATAGAAATGTGAAATCAGTAGTAAAATAGATACAATAAAGAATAATGAAAAAGTAATAATTCTAAATCTAATCATTTTGAGTTTTGCATATGTGTTTCATTAAAAGCATTACTAATGTTTCTTGTTTTGGTTGAAGAAAGATTAGTAAGGAAATAAATAGCATAATAATCAAAGTTATAATAGTCATATTATTTCAAATCCTTTAAAGATTGGTTGATAATTATTTTTGAGTCATTAATCCAGCAATTTGGTGACAAATATCTTGAATTAGTCCAGTAGGATAAGAATGTTAATAATATTAGGGGATAATCCTAATTTAATTGGTGATACAATTTCTAATGGTAATGAGTAATAGCAATAATTGTCAATATTGGAGACGATGTTTGTAATAGCATAAACTTTATTATTGATGTATTTTTCAACATTTTCATTGGTAGCACTAATATACATAGAACTTTCTCAAATTCTTAGTTAATTCTTTCAAAAAAAGTCAATTTGTGCTAGATTGTATAAATAAGAGAATATAAAGATAAGAATTGAGTAGAATAGGATTCAGTCCATGTAGAATAATCAGTAAAAGTCCAAATATGACCAGTGATTTGTCCGATGGGAACGATTATAGCAAACAAATTTGAAGCAAAGATAATCAGCATAACAGAATCGCATAGAAGTTTGGGCTGGAAGATAATGAACTTTTATGTTTACATTGTAATTTTTTTGATTGTAATGGGAATGTATATTCCTTTTTTTATTAACAAAGTATGAAATGATAATGATAATTACATAAGCAACGATTGGCAATATAACAGATTGCAAGTAAGGAGTAAAGTTATTAGTATAATATTTTTGAGTTTCATATATATTATAAAATTGAGCAGGTAATGCAATCAAGATGGCAAATGCAATAATATTAGATTGGCATTGGCACATTTCATCAATTAGATTTCAAGATAAGAAACAAATAATCAAGAAACTGCAGGTGGTATTGAAAGAATCATCTTAGTGTTATTATCGCTGTAATGGAAACAGATTGTATGAGTGAGTGTTGGAGAGTAAAAGTATTCCAGTACAGTTAAAATTCCAAAAAGGAAAGTGTATAATCTGGTATGTTGGTAATTTCATTTGTCCAGCAACATGCATAGACAATTTTTTTGTAATAAGGTGGTGGACTTTTGAAAATAATTGTACAAGGATTGATGGTGTAACATAAGGGGATGACCCTAGAGCAGAGTAATCCTAATCTGGGTAATGAGACAGAAGATAAGTTCATTAAAATTAGCAATGAGCGATTGATTGTTAGAATAATCTATTTTGATGGCAGGTAAAAGTAACGAAAGTGGCAAATTCAAATATAGCAAGCATTAAAAAGAGTGAAAAAGAATCTATTTCTTGGTTGTTTAGTTTTTATCCATTTCAAATTTAATTTTTCACCCTTTTTTTGAAAGTTTGATTTAGTTTTGTTTGCATAAACATTTTTGAGTTTTTAGATTTGTATAATCTTTTAAGTCTATAATTGAACTCAATAGCATGTTGATAGATTTGTTGTTTGAATTTTTCATATAAAAGCATTTGGTCATTTTGATAGGTGATGATTGGATTTTTGGCATTTTGGATCTCCAGCGTGAAAACAGTTTAGGAACTCTAATTTATCAATGTGGTCTGGCTGAGAACTTTATCTAATGAATAAAGCAATATTTCTTTAACAAGTTTTTCTTTTTTTGCGTTATCATTTTCAGTTAACAAATTAAAAATTATTGATTGGGTTCTTCATTATCACATAGGCTTTCATACATTAGTCCCACAGGCAAGTTATCGTTGTTATCATGGAATGATTGTAAAATAGCATTTCTAGTATTGTAGAAAATATTTCTTTGCTCTCTGACAACATCATCAAATTTCAAAGCACTTCTACGAGCAGAATAGGCATGAACTTTCTAATTCTTCTTGAATTGCTTTGAGAGCCTGATAAATGAATTAGGTAATGGATTAGCAAGTTTAAATCTCTTAATAAAATCAACATTAACACGTTTGAATATTGAATCTTCAAGGGAGATAATAGTTTCAGTAAATCCAGCTGCGCCTTGTCTTGAAGTTCTGCCTTTTAATTGATTGTCAATTCTAGTACTTTCATTTAATTCGGTAAGGATAACAGGTAATTCAGTATCATCTTCTGAACTTTTAATGTCAGGTAAAACTCTGGCAGTATTAGTTGCGATTGTAATGGCATCTTTAATGGCGTTTAGCAATAATTTGTGACTTCTTCTTCATTTTGTTTAGCATTTAGAACTTTATGTTTTAATCTTGCTTTGTTTAATTTTTTAGACAACAATTCACTATCTTCAACTGATACAGTACCAACAAGGATTGGTCTATGTTTTTTATGATGATGTATAATTCTATCTACAACATAGTTCCATTTTTCTTCGAGCGTCGTGAAAAGCAATGATTTCTTTATCTTTTTCTATTTAATGGTTTGTTTGGTTGAATTGGAATAATTTCAATCCATAAATTCTTGAAATTCGTTTTGTTCTTCAATAGCAGTGGCAGACAAACGAAAATTTTTATCATACAATCTAAAAGTAATTTTTGTAAAGTTATAGTAGCAATAGTTTTGTTTTCTTCTTTAATTTCAACATTTCTTAAATGTTTGAGCTCTGATGCTGGTGCAGAGCATTTGAAAATCTTCAAAAGGGTTTGCATACGAAGTAAACGTATCAATGATACAAGATTTCTTTATTTTTTTCCCTTTAGTCACGGCATAATCAACATTTTTCTTGATAAATGAAATTAGCAAACAGTGATTTCATTGATTAAGTGCATATAGTAATGTTATGTTCATCATAAATATTCTCAATATTATAAGCTGTGCTAACTTTTTCTGCACCTTCGTTAGTAAGACTTACTGTACGAGTCTTGTAATCAATTTTTAAATCTGTTTCTGGTGATAATGTTGTAACAATGTTATGAGCTTTCATTATTAGACAATAGGGATTTTTGGTGAATCTTGGCTCAATAATAAGTGGGGTTCTTGAGCTCATCAATTAAAGAGTAAATCGATTCATCTATTAGGGTAGAATTAAATCCATGTTGGTTCAGCTATATGCAAGGTCTGGTACCATATTATCTTTTAGATAATCAAATCCAAGCTCGTTAGCAGTTGAGTACATAATGTCGCAATTATAAGCTTCTCTTTTTTGAGTGACATTCATTTCATTTAGATTTAATCCAACTGTAAATCCTAATGTTGTATAAAGTGGTTCCAATTCTTCTTTATCACGTTTGGCCAAGTATTCATTGAGTGTAACAACATGAGTAGGGACGTTGTTGCATTTAAAATTAATAGGTAGAAAGCATTATGTAAGTTTTGGCTAAAACATGTTCTCATTTCTAAGTATGTTGCATCATATAAAGCGATTGAAAAAGTATGGTGTACATCATGAAGAGTAATGTTATAAATCTTCTTAAATAGTACATATACAATAGCATAGACATATTTTTAAGTTTTTTTGTTGAATTTCTTCTTTAGTTTGTTTTTTTGTATTTTTTTGAAATTCGTTTGATAATTCATCAGTAGAAAGTGATTAAAATCTTTTTGAAATTAGTTTTATTTCTTCAGTGATTTTTAATTAGTTTTTTTAGTATAATGGTCAGTTTCTTTCTGATTTATCCATTTAGTAAATCTATTCAAAGTCTTTCTCCTTTTCGTGAAATTTTTGATCTATTGCGGATATTTATATTAAAGCACAATAAAATTTTCTATAGTTATATTATTCTTAAGTTTTTTTACAAATATCAAGTAAATTTTGGAATAATATAAAGAGTAGAGCAAAAAAAGGAAAGGAAAAAAATATGTCTATTTATAAAAGAATTACAAAAGAAACACTAGAAGTAACAGGTAAGTTAATCGTTACAAAAAAATAAAGATAATAAAGTTATTGTTTCAGGTTCTCTTAATGCAGATGATGTTGAAGCATTGAAAGATGATTTAATTAGTATTCTATTAAAACAATATAAACAAATTGTATCTATTGCGGAATTAAATTTAATGAGGATTTGGTATTGTAGAAGATGAAGTTGTTGGTACAAATCATCAAGATAAAAAAATACAGCAGGAGCAGTAAATATTCTATATAATGGAATGTTTCCAGTTTCAGCAATTAAGAAAGATGAAAAAAATTCAAGTTATTTACACAAATTGAGACGACAAAATGGATAATGCGTAATTGAATTTCGTTTTGTTGGTAATTATCCTAGATTCAGAAATTTGAATATTATTGATGGTAATATGCGTTATGATTTAGCAGTAAATAACAATATTCAAGAAGTTCCAGTAATCATCATTGATGATAGTGGAATTAAAGGCAGATATGTTAGAGATTTATCTTAAATCGTCATCAAATTTCAGCTGGAATTATGGTGTTTCTCCATTTGTTGATCAATTCCAGTTGATCGAAACTATTTTGGGAAGACTGGATTCTTTGGTGAAAAAAATTATTGAAACAGAGGGCTATTTCTCTAACACAATGTTTGAATACAAAATTGATGTGTTTAATAATCAACAAAGGTAAATAAAGGTAAGATACAGTATTGCAGATTGGGCAGAATTTAGACGGACGGAAATCAGAGCGGCAGAAGCAATTAAAAGCAAAAAGAAAAGAAAAAGAAACAAAAAAATGCGTGGTCGTCAGAGCAAAATCATTGTTGATGGCTGAGCGTGAAAAAGATTTTTGTAGGGAATTTATGACATGAACGAAGAGTACAAAAAAACAAGTTAATGGAGTACGAGAGTTGCGGGCAAAATCGGTGAAGCATATGACGAAGAAAGAAAAAGCAATTATTGAGGCAAAAGGATTAAATTGGCAAAAATAGAGGTCAATCTAAGACAAGGAAGAAAATAAACGTGAAGAGTTCATTAGTATGTAAATTCATTAAATATTGAACAAGAATTAAAAGATGAAATCTTTAGCAATATGGATACATTTGATACAGAAAAAAAGAATTGAGAGCTATGTGAAAGGGTTATTAGAAAGTGATGAATAAAAAAATATTTAATTGGTGGAATCAATGGTTACATTGAACTCATTTATAGCAAAAATATTAAAGGGCTAAATCTAACGTGAAATTTATAGGGGATCTCGTAAAGGGAGTTTATTGAAAGAAGAATTAAAAAGATGTTGTAAAGGATTTAGTATGTTATGATAGAAAAAAAAATGATTTATATTTAGATGGTAATAATAATGAGTTAGATTTTTTTCAAAAATTTGATTATGTGATTCATTTGGCGAGTAATTTCAAGGGTGACAATTCAGGTGAATCAATTATACAATTGTTAGAAGATAATTTGAACTTTCTACGGTGAACTTTGTATAAACAGATTGAAAAAAATCAGATAATCGAAAACTCATCTTTTAGTTGCATCAAGTTGGTCAGCATATAAAATTATGGGAATTTGGTAGCAAATCCATATTCGAGCCTAAAATATTAGGCGAAGATAGTTCAAAAAAATGTTTAATTTAAACAAGATTACATTTTTGAGGATTTCAGATAGTTATGGATTGAATGATGGTGGGCAGGGTACATAATTTGGGTACAAGAAAAGAAAAATCCTATTAAGGATGTAATTCTCCAGCAGAGCAAAAAAATCAATATGACACATATTGAAGATGTTACAAGAACTTTCTTACATTGTATTGATAATGAATATTTTTGATGTAGCAGATTTATATTACAAAGAAAATGAAGTTGATTTAGAAGAATTGATTGAATTGAGTTAAATTAGAAGATGTAACATTTGGTAACAAAGAAATAGTTGAATTGGCAGATCAGAGTAAATCAATTCAGAATTTCAGGTAAAACATAACATAAAAGACATTTATAAAAGATTTAAAGAGGGAATAAATGGAAAAAAAAGGTTATAAAAAGATTTCAGATGATTTAATCTTAGATCACAAAACAAGATTTTTATATAATGACGGTATTGAAGAGTTTGGCGATGAACAAATTGCAGAATTAAATCAGAAAGAAGTAGATGAAAATAACAAGAACAAAAAAAAGTTTTTAGAAGCAGGGGCACGTTAAATTTGAAAAAGTGTTCTTTAGGGACTTATGATAATCTAGTAGAATCATTTATTATCTTCAAAAACTACATTTGAGCATCATGTAAAGAGGGTTTGTAGATAAACACAAAATGAATTTTTAATATTTACATTCCCTCTTATGGTCGTGCAGGCATGCATATACAGTAAAAAAATGTTGGAAGATTTTAATGTTGAGAAATATTTGAGCGTGGTGAAAAGTCAATTTGGAAATTTATTCTCAACAGTATGATGGTAAACATATTATCATTAGAGATGAATTTCATTTAGAGGTGTGGATAAATTAGATGGCGAATTCTAAAAAAATCTCCAAAGTGAGTTTATCATGGAACAGACGGTTTATATAATTCAGTTTTATATTTCAGTAGAAGTTTGGGTGAAACACATTGGTGGATGATGATGATGATATGATTGGTTTAGCAATGAGGGGCTATAAAAGGTGAAACAGAATTTAAAAGATGGTATGTCTTATAATAAAGATGATTTCTGAAAAGTTGCAGTCATATCCTAGAAAGATACGGATTTTCATTCGTAAATTCATGAAATGTTTAGAAGATTTAATGTTAAAGGGCATGGGCTGGGTTTCCTAGGGTTAGAAATTTGGTTTAGTATTTAATCTAGCTGTTTCTTGGCGTATGGGTGGTCGTTTATATTCATTCTATTTGGTAATAACAAGAATCAAATCAATCATTATGGGCAACATAATAACGATGTAATCACTAAGTTTAGGAATGAGTAAAAGCGGGTTATGTAAATGGCAGTACTTTGAGGGTATTTATTATGAGTGCAGGCTAACACAAGCGGGTGGTGGATTGAGTGAAACATATAAGAAATTCGGAACATTAGACAAAGGTAAAGTATTAGTAGGTAGGCGCAGTTGAGTACTAAGATTTCATATAAGTATAATCGTATTAAAAAGCACAGTGAGTACAACAAATATGAAAACAAAGAGATTGTAGGAGTGCAAAAAAACAGAATAAATAGACAACAAAAAAAACGAAGCAGATTTCTCATGGTTGTTTTTTTCTTCTAAGTACAGTTTTTCAGCAGTAAGTTAATGTGTGATAAATATGTCCTGAGTCATATTAAAAATACAGTAGGGCAGTTTGGCTAGCGTTTAGTGATGATTAGAAGTCAGGCTAACGGTTGATCTGGTAATAATTGAGAAACAATCATCTTAAATGAATTTTGAGCTCATTGTAGATAATTTCATTTAATGAGTGGTGATTGAACTAGTAGTAATAAATTGAGGCATGTTAGGAATAGGAAACAAGATTTTTAATTCCATGAGAGTACTTTCGATTTCTTTTTAGAGGCAGTGAAAGTGTTAGGGATAAATTTATTGATAATAATGAGAACTTTATCTTCATCAATTGTTTTTTTCTCTTAGTGGTGAGTAAACAAATTCTTTTAATCCAACGGGCATGCCTGTAATGATGAAAGCCCATATCGTTTGGCATACAATCTTATCAGACATTGGATAAAGCGAGATTTCTGAAAATAGAGGGTCTAAATAGTTAACAGATGTATCTAAGATTACATAGTCATACATAGTTTTGAGAATTTTATTGGTCTCTAAGTAGGGGTAGGATGGTGGATTTCAGCATTTTTTTGGTGTTTTAGGAGCAAATAAAAAGTCTGTATTAGATTTAGGATTGTGATAAATTCCTTGTTTAATATGTTCTTCTGTTAATTTTTTTCAGTATTATCTTTTTCTAGCAATATACACATTAGTATGTTGGGAACTTTGTTGCATTATTTAGAATGAGCTAATTGGAAAAGTCTTTCACATCTAGGTCAACAGTAATGATTTTTGGTGCATGGTCAGTAATCCTTGTTCAAGTGACTTTTCTCGAACCCGGGTTAGGGAAAGCATAGTGGTATCTGTTGATTTGGGGAAAAGCTAGATGAAGTTACAGTAATAACAATGACATCAGTTGATTCATAATTTGAATTCTTCGTCAGAATCTTCTTCAAGAAAGCTAATTTCATGGCATTATCTGTATCAAGAAGTTTGGCAGGGCTCTTTAGTATCTTTAGGGATAATGGAGGTCTACATATTTAGAGATTGAACCACAATTCATCAAGTATTAAATCTCCATGATCACAAAATAGAATGGAGTATTAGCATTATATGAATCATCTTCTTTGAGCAATTCAAATTGTTTATTTTTAATTGCGTTCTAATTTTGAACTTTCTTCGGAGTCTATCTTGTGGTGGAATTAAAATGTTGATTACAGAATATGGAGCTGAGGAAGGCAATTCTGAAAACAAATCTGGGTTATTGTTGAATAGGCGAGAAAAAAAGAATTACAACAGAAGTGTCTTTTTGAAATGTTGGGATTATCATCATCTAATTCCCTTTCTAAAGAACTCAACATTTTCAAGTGGTATTTGAAAGTCCCAGTTCAGTTCCATATCACAAGGAACATAAACGATTTCAGGTACTAAAGGCTATTTTATGTTGCATAATTTTCTCCTTTAAAATCTTTAATTTTTTTCAATTAAAATATCGTATAGTTATATTATTCTACAAATCTAGTTAAAAAAAGAAAAGGCATAGAACTTTTCTATTTTTGTAATTCTAATGGTACATTTGGGTTCGTATCAAAGATTTCTGCGATCTGAGACAATTTGCACGATGAGCATTTCCTTGACAATCTTTCATTAAGCAAGTGACGGTTGTAAATCGGGTAGAATAGAGGGCTGAACCTGGGTCTTCTAAACGCATAGCTGCTACAGTCATGTCGTTATCTCTTTCATCATTATTACGGAAAGCGAAACGAGTAGTAATAGTGTTATCTAATGAAGCGCTATCACCGAAATTCAAATGCTTAGGTGATTGAGAGATAAAGTAATAAAATCATGTTAAGTGAACGACTCAACAAAAGCGAATTCAAAAGTCATCATGGCTTTGGCTTTGGGTGCTGCAACAGACATCGTCAATTACAAGAGTTTTTCTAATCTTTTTGTCAGAACGCATAGAGTCAATAACTTTTTGTGTTAATAAACTCATAATAGCAATTGAAATACGTTCACTGTTACTGTAATCATTGAAAGATTTTTCAGAAGTTGGTAATGTTAATCCCATAAGATTAGCAACGATAGTTCCATTAGAAATATTTAACTCTTGTTTCTTTTGAGAGCGTTTATCTCTACTAAGAAGTTTTCCTAATCCAACTTGTAAATACGTTTGTAGTGTCATGGCTACATTTCTAAGTCTTTCATCATCTCTGTAACGGTTCATTGCGGCTGCAACAGACATAAATGATGGTCTATCATCTTCGACCATATCTTTGATAATAGGGATAATTGTACTTTGTAATTCATCATCAATTCTACCAACTAAAGAAACAAGTATATCCATAGTTAAAAGCAGTATTTTTCGGCAATGTTATTAGTAAATGAAGTTGGGTCTAACATGGCAATATTTTTCATCGTAATTTTTTTCCATTTGAACATGCACATTTCCAAATGTCGGGAACTTTGTTAATGTGCTAAGTCATAAAGTTTGCGTAATGCAATAAAGTCACTTTTGGGTCAAAAAGGATAAGTTGAACTATTCATTAGATTGCATGACAAGACAAAAAGTAAACAGGAAAGTTTGGCGGACTGGTGGACTGAAATGAATGATACAGGTGCATAGTTTTGTGAAATAGCATAATGAGAATCCCAAAAATACAGGTGTTGGGTTCCTACAATAGAAATCAATCATGGTGATTGTTGAATATTTGATCTTAGTTGCATTATATTTTTATTCCTCATTTTGGTTTGGTTAAATATTCTATATCTGACTACGAGAAACAACAATAGAATTATCAATTTTATAAGTGTGTTCTTTCTTTGCGGTTTATGGTCACAATAATATTTAGGGGAGTCAAATAGAGAATTTGAGTTTTAGTCCAATCATAGAATGATTTGGCTCCATATAGGTTTGAGTCATAATAGTTGTGGAAAAAACTGGAGGGCAAAAGATTAAAGCAGTCCATATATTTAAAAGTATGAAGTTTAACAATAAATAAATAGGCATTGGGAGCTCAAATAGCAAATGTGATAAACAGATAGAGCTAGAAAATTGAAAGCTAGTGGTTTCTTGAATTTAATGTCAAATAATGAATAAATAAGGAGTTCTTTCGAGAATAAATTGGTCATATCAAAAGTGCTTGGTGGATAGTTATTTTTTTCATATTTGAGTCCTTTTTTTATTTTTGAAATATCAATTGAAATCTTATTTAGCAACAGGCATTTTTAGAAATTTATGTGATTTATAGTTATTTAATTCAGATTTGGTCAGAAGTGAAATTAAATACACCATTCCAATCTTTAATTTCAAGAGTTGGTGCTGGGTAAGGCAATCTAGTTAATTGTTGTTTTACAGCATCTAATTGATTCACATAAATATGAGTATCGCCAGTTGTATGAATAAATTCCCCAGGCTCTAAATTACATTCCTTAGCAATAATATAGAAAAAGGCGTGAGTGGCATATTGAATGGAACAGTAGGGATAATCAGACGAGCGTTGATACAATTGACAATCTAATTTTCCGTTTATAACTTTAAATTGAAACATTGTATGGCAAGGAGGTAACGCCATATTATCAATTTCTTTAGGATTCCAAGCAGAAATAATCAAGCGTCTTGAGTTTGGATTTATCTTGATTTCTTGAATAACATTAGATAATTGGTCAACATAGTCAAATTGTCTCCAGTTATAGAAGCAAATTGAGCTATATCATCATCTTTAATAAGTTTGTTACGATAAACAAAGGCTTCTGATGGTTCATATTCTTTAATTTGAGTTTAATTCAGAGTCATCATAAATATTCTTCTCTCTAGGTGTTAGCTCTTCATACTCTTTTTGAAGCAATTCTTCCAAATCTAATCCTAAATGTTTATTAAGTTCTTCTTTATTGAAGTATAATTCAGTGAAAAGATTTATAATGAGTGAACTTTAATAATCATGTTGTTTTCTTGGTATAATTCTTCTTCATCTTTTTCTAGAGCAGACATTGTATCTTTAGAAAATACAGGAGTAGAGTAATAAGCATTAGACAATACAAAATTGGCACAATCTTCAGTTTTGTAATGGCAATGCGGTAAAGTTTTGAGACTTTCCTTAATAAAAGTATCATAATCTTGAAAAATTTCTTTTTGAAATTGAATAATCTCCAGTTCAAGATGAGACATTAAATTGAGCTACAATTTATATAATTTGACATCTAATTCATTGGTATATAAACGTTCAGCATATTTATTGATAAAGTTTTCTATTAAGTCAGCTTTTTTTCATAAATACAGTTAACATATTCATTTTCTTTTTCTAATTCTAGTTTGAGAACTCTATTCAAGTTGTAAGGACGAAAAATTGATTCCAAATAGGATTATTCACATCTTTCAAATATTTCAAATTAGTATCAGCTGGATAGAGCAAATAAATTCAGTGATAATATTTCTCAAAGTGTCTTTTTTTAGTAGTTAGCAATGGGAAAAGAATTTGAATTAAATCGTATCTATTTTGTGTTCCAAAGATAGAGATAGTAGCTGTATCAGTTCTATTTTTCTGTTTCCAAAGTTTTTTTAATAATGAGCTCTAATTGTTCTAAAGTAAGTCCAATCAAAGACTGTGATAATATTTTAACATAATTTGAAACAGTTTCAGAATCTGATTCAGAAGTTTTTTTCAATCTTATCATTAAAGATTTTTATTTAAAGTTTTTTTAATTCATGTTTTTTTGTTTTAGAACGAGATACGTAATAATATGTATCTGATTTCAATTCAGATTTATCAAGATGCTCATTCAAATCCAAAGAAGTATAATATTTCATGCAGTCATTCCTTTTATTTTCGTTTTATTTGTGTCTAGTGCTGTGGCGCAGTTTTGGGTGTTGTTAATGTAAATTATCATGAATTACTTAAAAACGAGATCAGATGCGGTAATAAACAAAAAAAGAAGAATAAATAAGCTATTCTTCTTCATTATTCTTTTTGCAAAAAGTATTAACAAAGTAATTACCAAGAAGTATAGCGTCTGATTCGTTATCGTCAACATCTTTGGCAAATTTTTTCTAATGGTAAACGCATTGAAAATTCTTTGTATTCTTTGCTTGTCATTTTGCGAATTTGTAAAATTTTTCTCCAAGTAGAAACATTGACAAAGTTTATCATATCATGAGTAAAATTGATTTAACATAATTCCATCGAGATGCTAGATTCTTAGCACTTGGTGAGTACAACGTTAATATCTTCTATTGCAACAATAGTAATATTATATGTTTCTTTTTAATTTGCAATTTCATCTTTCATGCAAATAGATGTGTAGAAATTTTTTTCTGTATTCTACACTTTAGGGGTGGTGGGGCTCAAAGATTTCGAGCAATTCATAATTTTTGTAAATCATAAATTGGCTGAAATGTTGAAGTAGTAGAAGCATCAAGAGATGAAGGGTGATACTTTAATCATTTGTTAGCTCTAAGAATTTTTCCAAATTGTTTTATCAATTCAGAAAGAGTGGTAATTTGTTTTGTCATAGTTTCTTTAAGATTTGTAGTTAAATCTTCTTTAGTTAGTGTAGATGAAGTCAATGAGTTAAAGATAATTTTTCTTAGCATCTTCAAAAGTTTTAGAATAAGGGAGATTTCATTTTGTTGTGTATTGATTAGTTGAATTTTGCAATCAATTTAAGTAATTGAGTAGAAGCGATTAAACGTTCTTTAAGAGAGGTAAATCCTAATTCATTTTCTTTTCCTTGTAGGAATGAAAAGATTTCAAGCAAGTGTTGTTTTGTGTAGTTATCGTCAGTAACGATTTCTTTTGGTGAGCTCAAAGAATGAGGCGGTATCTTTTGCTACAAGATTCAATGAGAATTTTAATTGTTGTGGGTCATTATCTGGGTGTGCAGTAATGTCATTAGACAACAGAAAAGTCCCCAGTATTGAAATTATAGTAGCGCTTTGAGAGTATTTTTCTTTGAAAATTTTGTAAATCTGGTTTTAATTCAAAATTGGAATATTGACATCAAGGTGTGGTTTTTCTTCTTTGGTCAAAACGATAAAAGTAATTTAGCTTTTCTACGAATTTCAGTAGCATTTTGGTAAATCATAAGATTTGGCATGAAAGATTAATCCATATTTTGCATTTTTCTGGTTTGGGTTTTAACGTTGATAGTTTAGTTTGGTGATTCTTCAATTGTAGTTTCAAAACTAGTGCAAGATTGACAACGAAATAAAGAGCTGTCCTTTTGAGTATCTCTAAACTGTATCAATTATCGTTTCCAATCGAAACATCTTTTTTTAATTCTAAAGAGCATTTCTAAAGTCCTTTATTAAATATTTATTTTCATATCATTCTAAAACAGTTTTTATTAAATTGTTTTATAGTTATATTATTCAGTTTTGGAATCAAAAAAAGGTGATAAATTTAATATTTTATCAGCTTTTTCAATTATAAACATCTTTTGAAAGATTTCTAATTCTTTAATTTTTCATTGCAAGTTGAACAATAAAAGTCCATGTTTTTTCTAATGGCTGACGTTGGTAATAATATCCATATTGAATTGTAAACAAATTGCATATACAATAGCAACAGTTATTACAAAATAAATATATCCTTTAATATGATTTGATCCCTTTTTTTGCATTTAAGAGCGTTCTAATTATAATTCAAAAATAATTTTTTTACAATAGCAAAAAAATTATAAGCATTGTAAATATTGGAACAACAATTTTGTATTCAAAGGTACTTCCAGCATGGATTCAAAAGCCCAATCTATAAGTCAAAAAACTCTTTCCATTATGGGCGATTGAGCTCAGGGGCGGGTCATGAAACAGTTGAGTGTGTCAAAACAATATGTGAATTAAATATCCAAGTGAAGTTAGGATGAGCATCCACGAATAAGCAATATCAGATGGTGAAAAAAAGTTAATATGATAATTACAAAGATTGTGAGTGAGACGAAAATATAAAAATATGGCTAAACAAGTCTCTTTTTAGTTTTTTTGAATGAGTTTGCGAATAATGAGAGCAGAGCAGTGATAACAAATGATTAGCGGGGCATAGCAAAAGGATAGATTGTAACATTTCCTTGAAACTAAAAAGGTATCTTTTGGATTTCTGTTTTTAATAGAATCAAACAGAACACAATAATGGCAATAATAGTGGGACAATGGTGGCAAAATCCTCTATGAGCATCGGTGTATCATTATCTCTCTTTGTTTTTGTTAGTGCATATAGCATTGGTGTGTGATTAATTTAGAAATTGAAATTTTGGCAAATGAACTAATGTAGAAATAGCGGTGAGTTTTAACATTGTCAAAGTCTGGTAGTAAAAGCAGATCAGGGCATAGTATTGTTGGCGAAAACAATAATATTATTTGATTTTAATATTGTATTAAATATAAAGTTTGGAAAGAAAAGCAGTAGCAATAAGAAGAAAGCAATGAGCGACAAAGGAATGTATTAGGCATGAATCCTTTTTCATCTTTTAATTTTAATAATAATTTCGTATTCAGTACAATCCTTTTTTTATTTTTTTATATCACAAAAAGGAGTAATGGGATGCTTTTTGAGTACAGATTTAATGAAGAATAAATCTTCATCATAAGAAATTCCTTTCTTAGCAGGGCAGAATATTCTTCAGCAATTGATTCAGCATCTTGGTCAGTAGTTTACAAATTCAGAAACAAGTAAATCTGTAATTTCATCATCTTTTGGCTAATTCATGGAATTTGGTTCCTTTGAAAGCCCTCTGTTAGTTGAAGGTGGTTCTTCAAAAGCTATGTAAATTTGTATGATGATTTAGATTTAGAGAATAGAACAGCATCGTGGAGTAGGGATCGGGGAAGGATTTCTTATCGTATTTGAATCCAGCAACGGTGAAACAGAGGGTTGACTTTCTCTAGTGTAGAGATTAGGGAATTTAGCAAGTTGAAAAGTCTTCAGCAATAATGTATAAATATTTCTCATAATCTTCTTCGGTTAATGAATTTAGCATAAATAATTTTTCTCATTGAGAATCAATTTGAGCGGGGGTGATTTAATGTTGTTCTTAACAATGTTCACATTGGCGTCAGTAACAATCAATAAAAAAAGCTATAATTGACATTTAAGTTATTAGGTAGGATAGTAACAAATTTATCTTCATCTACAAAACTAAAGGAACTGTAGATGATGGTATATCTAAAGGAATGAACTAGCATTGATTGTTTTCAATCGTGAAAAGTCATTTTTTAAGAATGTTAATAAACTGTGAGTGGTTGATTTTAATTCAGATTTGATAGGAACATGAGTATTAAATGTTTCCTCTAGTGATTGTAAGATAGTTCCGTTAGATAGAATGTAAATAGTAGTATCTACGTTCTTTTTCTAAGAGTTTCATTTTGTTTTTTGCTTTCTTTGTCAGCAAGTTTTAAATCTTCTAAAAGTAACATTATCAATGAATGTTCTACGGTCATCTGAAATAGAGACTTTCTTAGTAACTTTTAATTCTTCAATAATTGCAGAATCGATAGCAGATTCATCATTTAAGAGATTTTCTAAATCTTCAGTTTCTTTACGAGTGCTTTCAATTTCTAACAAGATTTTATCTTTATCAGAACTTTAGTTAAAACAGAAAGGGATAATTTAAGAATATAATCAGCTGGAGCTCATTGATGGCAAAATTCTTCATAATATTATCTCTTGCATTCTTCTGAACTTCTGATTTTTCTAATAATGTTAATAGTTTTATCTAAATCAGTATAGTGAAAGCAACTGAGAACGTTGATCTAACTTTCTAGAGTTATTTTTCTAATTTATATTCAAGTTTATTGATAAAGGGAACTTTCTTTACGTTGGTCAATGAATGTATCAATTAAATCAAACATAGTAGAAACAGTGGACGAGCTTCATCTAAAGTAGTCATATTGACAGAAAGTTTGTTTCCAATGAAGTAAAATTAAATAAATCTTCTAATACAAGATAAGGATTTGATCCAGTTTTTACATCAATGGGTTAGAACATTGGCACGTTTTTTTATCTGAAAGGTTTTTGGACTTCAACGATTTCAGTTAATTTATTTTTTTGTTTCTTTTATCTTAGCAATTTCTTCTTTGATTTTTTTCAATGGAAATTTGATAAGGGATCAGTAAAGACAATTTCATGTTTTTCCTCTAGGAAGAGCATTGATTTCGTGTTGAGTCTCTTGGTGAGGGGCTCCTTTGGCAGTTTCGTAATATTCCTTAATGTCAAATCAGTCCAAATATTTGAGTATGTAGGGAAATCTGGTCGGCATTACACGAATCAATTGGTCAACAGTATTAAGTTTCCCTTGCATACGTTTGATAAGTGCATCCATTACATCATTTGGGTTATGAGGAATCATGTTAGTAGCATAAACTACGGCAATGTGTCCACATTGATAACGTGAATGGGCATTTGGTGGTAATGATTTTGGAAGTTTTTCGAGACTAGTAAAGTTGGGTGGCATTTCAGTGCATGATAGTCAACATCTTCTACAAGTTGATAGCAGGAGTAAATTTGAAACTTTCATAGTAACGGTCTGATGGTGGAGTATCAGCGGTTTGTGGACAAATCAAGCCAGACTTCAACAACAGGTGGTCGAGAATGGAAATCTTGAGCAAGTTTGAAACATTGCTCTGTAACAGATGATGGATGTGGGTGATAATGTCCTAGTACGTGGTTATAAGTGTAGCAACTTTCATTGTTGGTTTGTTATTTTTTTAATCCTAATGTCCACATAGTCCAAATAGACGTTTTAAAACGGGTTTCAATCCGTCTTTGGCTAAGGCACGTGATTGGATAACATAATGAGCATAAGGTAGGTAGTTTTTCAAATAAGAATGGTTTGATTGGTTGAACGATAAAGTTTTAGCAAATTTATCTAATGCAAATTTTTTTCTTTATTCTTAGCATTTGGAAAACTCTCTTAATCTTTTTGTTGTTTTGGTATCAATGATAATTTCAAAGCAGGGATTTCAAACAATAATTTAGCGTCAATTTGTCTATGATTAAATGTTAATACAGCATCTCCTAACATAGTAAGAGCCTTTAGAATCATAGAACCATTCCAATTTTTAGAAATCTTAGTAGCAATTTCATTGTTGGTAGTTACTCCACTTACCTCTTGTAGAGCAAAAGTGAAATATTCATATAAAGCTGCAATAGCGTCATTGAAGTTTTTGCACATCTAGAGGCATTTCGTTAGTAGTAGCAATCAGTTTTCAGTCGTTTCAGCAAAAAAACAATGTGTTCAATACATTGGTCAATTTTACTTGTTTCTAATTCACCTGAATTGAGGTATTTTTCAAATAAGGAAATAGAAGTCCTAACTGAACCTTTTGCTTTTTTAGCACAATATAGAATTGCTTCTTTGTCGATTGGAAGGCCTTCTTTTTTAGCAATGTTAATTAAATTCTTAGCGAGTTCTTTTTGTTTTACAGACTTAAGTGTAATGTTTTGAGTACGAGATAATACGGCAGGTCTGATTTTATCCAATTCTGTAGTACAAAAAAATAAACAAAAGCATTCATATTATCTTTTTTTCCAAAGGAATAAGCAAAGCGTCAAATCCCTTAGGGCTCAAATTGTGATACTCGTCAATGATAATAACTTTCTTTTTAATAGCGACTTTCGTTTGAGCATCTTGCACAATTCGTCTTACATTATCAACTTCCCCATTGTTTGCCATAGAGAAGTATTGCACTCCCATTAAAGTGTCAGAATCAATAGCTTGACAAACTTTACATTCATTACATGGCTGCAAATCTTCATTTACGTTAGGACAGTTTAAAGTTTTAGCAATAACTTTTGCAATACTTGTTTTACCTGTACCCGCTGGGCCAGAAAATGAATAGGCAGTTGGTACACGATTATTTTTAATCGCTTCTCGGATTTGCTTAACAGCAGAGTCTTGACGATAATACCGTTCCAATCTTTTGGTCTATATTTCTTGTATAATTCAATGTATGCCATTAAGCTCTTCCTCCAACTTCAGATAAATCAGCAAGCATAGCAAATTTATCTTCTCTAATATTTGGTTTTTGTGCTCTAACCATTCCAGCTAAATAACTTGCCCAAGAATTATAAGGGCCTTTCTTGAATGGGAAGAAATATTTATTATTGATAGCTTTCAGTTAATTCAAAATCGTCAAACTTGTTCTACATCTTTAATCACTTGTTCTCTTACTTGTGGATTATGATGGTCAACATAAACTATAGTAGGAGTTTCAGCACAAGGGAAAAGTAATGAAGTTTCTTCAATTGTAGCCCCTAATTGTTCTAACAACATAGCATAAAATGTTTGTTGTCTCCAGTAATCAAATGGGTTAGAAGTGCTAATCTTAGCATTAGGATTATAATTTGAAATTTTCTTACCTGTTTTCCAGTCTTGTACTTTCAGGCGTTCTCGCCTTCGATAATTTTATCAACAAATCCTAAACATTGTCGTTTAGCATTTCCTAATTTTTCCATTAACAAACAATTCAAGTCCTTGTTTGACGTTTGACATAATATAAAGTGTAGCAATTTTTTTCTTTTTTTGAAGCATCAGGTGAGCAGGGGTAATATGAACTTTCAGAGCACGTTTGTGGCATTCTTGATTTTTCTGAATCTTTAGCAAAATCTCTATAATCATCTGTCAAAAGTGAAGATTTCTTTTTGGAGACAAGGAGATTTTCTCTAGTTCTTTCTTCTGGTGGAAGAGCGAAGAATGACTCCATAGTAGAGTGGAACGATTCAAATCGTTTAAGATGAGTAACATCTGCAATCTCAACTTTCGGGTTTAATGAATTTATCTAAAATGTAATCAACCAGGTGAATTTGAGCAGTGGCAATCATGGTGGTGATAATTTAATTTTATCAATTTTTCTTTTTGGAGTTCAGCGTCCAAAAATATAGACACCTGTGGTGTTGACTTTAATTTTTTTGAATAACATTTTTATCTCCTAAGTCTATATTTATAATCTATTGTATAGTTATATTATTCCTTTTTTTAGCCCAAAAAGAATCAATAAAAAAATATAACAATAGCATTTGCAGTAGCATGAGCGATTATATTGGTGGCAATCCAATTTGTTTTTCGATAAACAAGTCCAAAAAAATAAGGGCGAAATGAAAACAATAATTAGATTGTATATTGCATAGATAGGTGAGTCTAAATTTTTGTAAATGTAACAAAAGCAAATAAAAGCAGCTGGCAATATAATAAACATAAGGTTTGTTTGATCGTTAGTTATTTCATAGAAAAAAATCCTCTGAAAAAAACAATTCTTCTATAATTGGGGCTAACACACAGCAGATAATAACAAACATAATCGGTGTGACTTTGTAATATTTTTCACGTTGGTCAACAGTTGTGTTAGTAGGGATAAATATACGATAGAGCAGTGGTGAAATAAAAATATAGCATTCAGTGAGTAATCATGAGTGCAGTGAGTGGCAAAATAAGTTTTATAATCTATTTTTCTTTTTGCGGTTTTGTAATAAAAAGATGGCTACAATAAAATAAGAAATAAAAAAATAGTAAAAAAATGTTAAACACAATTAAATGTGTGACCGAGGAATAATATTTATTCCTATTAGTTGTAATATTACAGAATTTAACAGCATAAAAAAATGTTAAAAGGATATTTTAGTCATATAATTAAAATTTGTTTTCATATATAGTGTACAAATCGTTTTTCATATGTGTTATATCACAGTAGGGGACGCTAGGGGCGTAAAAGCTGTATTTCGATAAATGTATCGATCTACAGTAAAACAGCTTTAAAACAGCTAAAATGGAATAAGACATCAAAAAGGGTGTTATTTTTTTATTTCAAAAGTATTGAGTCATTGGTAATTCTTCAATTTCAGAAATGAATGAGTCATCAACATCAATTGAGCTTCAATATTGATGTATTTATCGTTTGGATTTTCAGTTCCTCATAATCATGTAACGAGATGCTTTAAGAAATAATTGCGGATTAAATCTCTTTGAGTAGAGAATAATTTATCTTTAATCCAATATTCTTTGATGTCAATTGAAAACATCTTCTTGTGGGTATTCTAACATAAGGTGGCTGGTTTTTCTTCTAAGAAGATAAGTTTTGTGTGATTAGCATAGTTTTCTTCAAGTAATTGGATAGATAGTGCTTTTTAAGTGTAGAAATAAGTTTCCAATTTTCTAGTAATAAAATAGTATTATCAAATGAGACTTTCAGAACTGAGCGAATAACAAATTTTCTGTTAATTAAACGTACATTTTTATAAGTATCGTCAATTAAGTTAGCAATGTCTTTTACAATTTCAAAATCAGGTCTAAGCATTCTCACATTGTACATATTGATAAATTGTTCTACATTAGGAAATGATTTGTTGATAATGACTCATTTAAGCGAGCTAGAGCCTCATCACTTACTGGAATTAACGTATCATTCATTTTAGTCTCCTTATTCTTTAATTTCAATTAAATTATCTTTAATTAGATTTTTTTCGGTATCTTTTATATCAGTGCCTTCTTTGTCGTTTACGCATTCAGCAAAGACATCTTGACTACCTTTGATAATCTCAATATCGCCAGATTCACAAACAACAATATTTCCTTTAGAATCATAAAATGCTCTTTGCAAGTTAATCTTAGTAGAATGTTCAGAAAGTGATTTTCGAAAAATAATGACATTAGAAGTTTCTTTCTTAAATTTGTATTTTACATCAGTTTTATTTTTCTGTTTGTACAACTTGTGTAGTTGTTTCAGCATTATTATCTGTATTATCTTTTGGAATTTCATTAAAAAGTGAAATAGCAACAAAAAGCAATTAAAAAAACGCTAAATAGAAAATAATAAAGTAATGAACTTTTAGTTGAATTTCTTGTAATCAAAATTGAAATTAAATTTTTTTCTTTTTTTAGGTTTTATTCGTCCTTTTTTTCTCTTTTTTTAGGTTTTTGATTTTGAATTTCTTCAATTTGATACTGATTCTGGTATTTCTTCAATTTCATCTTGAACATAAGATGATGATTAAATCAGAATACGTTGTTCAAAATCTGGGAAAAAGTCATTTATAAAATCATCATCTGTAAGTTCTTGAGTTTCTTCAAATTCTTCATGAGTATTTGGTGAATTAAAATCATTATCTAAGGACGGGAGTTTGAAACTTTGGTAATGGCATATTAACTTCCTCTCTATATTTTTTTAAATCATTTTTGGGTTGTTCCCGGCATGAATTTCACATTGACTTATATCGTCATAAGTTTTATCTGGGTAAATCAATCTGATTGTATCGTTCCCTTTAGTTTCGTTCAATCTTTCTATATATTGATACTCTAAGATTTTTTTATTCTTAAGTTTTGGTTGTGAATGGTGGCTCATGAGATAATGAAGTCTCCTAAGAGCAACAATTTTAGGATTTCCATATGCTTCAAGACATTTCAGTTTGAATTTGGGTGTTGGTATATCAATTTGATAAACAATGTTTTTCAATAGGAGTTGGAATAGAACAATCTGATTATATCGATTTTTCTCGGGGTCATTTGGTAATCCTAATTTTTTTCCGGTGAACATCAAGATTTTTTTGGATTGCAGTATATTTTTCTATTCCAGCAAGTAAATCCTTATCCATACGAAGTACAGCACGTGATAATTTATTATCTGTTGTTGGTGCATATATTTATTCTTTTTGTTTAGTCGTTTTAACTTCTACTTTAGGGAATGTAACATATTGTCCAGTAACATTAACTTCTTGAGCATCAAGATGTACTTCTTCTTGTTCGATTTTATCTAATGGGTGACGAGATAAGAATAGTTCAGTTAAATCGGCTTCATAGTTTGCTTGTACTTCATATGAGAACTCATCAGTATTCAATTTAATTTCATCTGGGAGCTCTGAGTCGCAATTGAGAATAAGTTCTTTCTCTTATTGAGTTTTTCTTGTTTCTCAGCAGTTTTGATTAGTTTATCTGCATTATCAACAATTGATTTACGAGTAACACCCAAGCAATCAAAAGCACCTGTAAGAGCAAGAGCTTTTAATGCAACAGTTGTTAATCCTTTATATTTAATCATACGAGAAATAAAATCAGTGATTGAAGTAAATTTGAGCTTTCTTGTTGAAGTAACTTTTAATGGTGAACAAAGCGTGATTTAGGGAATCTCTTAATACGACAATCCATAAACAATTGTATTTTTCTTCAGTCATGGTTGGTGTGATAAGAATGTCTGACTCATTCACAGATGCTGGTTGGATTCTTAAATTCATTCTTTTGAAACTTCAGCAATGTATTCTCTAATCTTATCAGGGTGTGTCATTAAGTTTTTAGTGAAGCCATAAATTCAGTGGATAATGGAGCTTTTAAATAAAGCAATATAAGCATTTAAAAGCATATGATACAGAGTGAGATTTATTAAACGCATATTCAGAAAAGCAACAATGACTTCCCAAAAGAAGATTTGGAGCTTCTTCATCATGGCATTATCAATCATGGCTAATAAATTTTTCCACAGAGATTTCATTAAAAGCATTTTCTTTTTGGCAATCGATTTACACGCAAATCATCGAGCTTTCTTTAGGAGTAAATCCAGCACATTCTTTAGCAATTCTCATACAGTCCTCTTGGTAGACAACAAGTCCATAAGTATCTTTCAATAGTTCTTCAATTTTTGGCGTAAAAGAGGGCTCATGGATGGAACACGAACATCTGGGTTATTTTTTTCTTTGAGCAAATTGTAAATGGCTATTCAGTCATTGGGGCTGGACGATACAATGCAGTAACGGGCTAAGTCCATAAGTCTGTTGGTTGTAATTCTCTCAACATTTCTTTTAGCTGGGAGCTTGAGAGTGGAAGATAGCAGAAGTTTCTGCATTAGCGAATAGTTTATAAGTTAATTCATCATCTAAGTCACGATTTGAGACTGATCATTAACATCAATAGTAATTCCTCTTGTCTTTTTAACGTTTTTTTAATAGAACTCGTCAATTAAATCAGTATTGGCTAATCCAAGAAAGTCCATTTTGATAAGTCCTAGAACTTTCACAGTTGTAGTAATTCCATTGCGTTGGCGATAGTCCATCAGTCTGTCTGATTTGAACAGGAACAGACTTCTTTGATTGGTTTAGAAGAAATAAGCATAGCACAAGGGTGAACTGAGTTTCTCTCATTCAGAAAATCAAGTACAGGGCTGCAGAGTGAGCAATTTCCTCTAATTCTGGTGTGTTTAATTGAATACGCAAATCAGCAAGTTTCGTAATATTCAAATTTGGGTTAAAGCATATGTAATTGTCATTTTCTTTTTCAATGGCGTCTGGTAATGTATTGGCTGGTGGTGTGAGCAAAATTCAATCCATAAATAGTGAACAGATTTGAAAGCATTTTTTTGAACTGAATGGACAGGTGTGATAATCAGCAACATTATCAGTCCATATAAATCCATAACGTGTCGATGGTTTTCCGGCAGTGTATGGAAGTCAGTATCTACGTCTGGGTTTGTACTGGGTCAATGATTTTAATAGATTTAATCTTTCTGAGTCATCTTCTGCGCATCTCAGACTTCTAATTGATAAATATATTTTTTTCTTGGGCATTTGCGTTTTTCTTTTTCAGATACAATGATTTGCGTCTTTCTCATCTTCGTATTCAATTTCAAAGATGGATCACGACATCAGAGATAAAACGTTCAAAAAAAGCAAATTGAATCGAATAGGGTCAGTGTTTGAAATGTTTAATAGATAAAGCAATTTCAGACTTTCACGACTGGGCCCGATTGGATGAAAAAAATTATTGATGGACATTGTAAGTATTCTTGTGGTCAAGAAATATGAAATAAAGTCATTGGGTTAAAAATAAGTTCTCTTTCAAAAAAAGCAATTTTTGCGTGTGATTCTTCTTGAATTTCTTTTTGGTTGATGAGCACGTTTTTTTCTTAAAAGCTACTTCTGCTAAGTAATCAAAATATTCTAAATCAGAATTAAAGAGTCTCAGGGCAATTTTGGTTTTGGTCTTAAATGCACATCATGAGTCAAGATTTGGTGTTTCAATCTTATCAGCAATTTTAATTGTATTATTGATTGCTGGCAAATATGGCAATGTTTTATACATTTGTTCATAATCAGCAAAGTTTCTGTTTCCAAACTAATGCAGGGTCTAATCCCACTCTATAAGTGGGTGTTTCAGATAATTTCATATTGAGTCGAAAGCAAAAATGTTCTTGGTGTACAGCATCTTCTCTATCTAAATAATGCACATCATTAGTAAGGGATGTTTCAATGTCTAATTCTTTTTGGCTAATTTGTAAGTTTTTGGCAGAATAGTCAGGGAATGCTTTGGTATTCCATTAGTCAATATAGAAATCATCATAAAAAATGAACTTTCATTCTTGAAGCATATTCTTTTTGCTTTGTCAATTTGGTTATAACGTAATCTAATATTTAATTCTGAATCTGGGTCACGAGATAAGATAATAGAGCCCTCTTTGTATTTAATCAATAAATCCAAATCAATTCTTGGTACAATATAGAAATGGTCTTGATGAAAGTGAGTCATTAAGCAATAAAAATAGATTATATGACTGAGTATCATTTTTTTGCAGAGGTATTAAATGAGTATTAGCACTCTATTAGGGATAATTTGTTTAACATTTTTCTTGATAGAAAGATTCACGCATAGGGAAACGTTCATTTTGTAATTGGAATATGTTAAATTCTAGAAAAACAATTGGTTTAATATTTTTCTTTCTTACATTCAGCAATAAATTGATAGGGTAAACTGTCATAGTATTAGCATCTGTCAGAGGCGGAACTCCATTCCAAGTTCTTTTGATCTAGTAACATATTCTGTAATTGTTCCATATCCTTTCAACAGAGTGTTATCTGAGTGGACATGAAGATGAACAAATTTTGATTTTTTTCCATTTTGGTCCCTTTTTGAATTTTTTTATAGTTAGTTCTATTATTCCAAAAGAGTAGAAAAAAAGCAATATTTTTTTATATTGCATTATGGTTCGTTCGTGAAAGCAGTTTTGAGTAATCATGATAATTTATCCATAGGTTATAGTGGAGCGTCTTAGCGAGCATTTTGGGACGTTTAGTGTGTATTTAAGTTATTTGAGTTATCTTTGGTTTTGAATAGCAGATAAAATGGCTAATGAGTAATAAATAAAAAGCAAAATAGCAATAAATAGAGTCAAAATAAATAGATAATTTGGTTGTATAAGCAAATAATAGAAAAAAACAATTGATACATCTATTGTGGAATAGTAAAAAATTAATAATGAACATGTTTATATTCTTTTTTTGAATCATTTCTGCATAGCAAGTATTCAAAATATAGGAAAAAAATACAGATGGTAAGAATAGTCGAGTCAATCCCTAAATAATTGGAGATCTAACATTGTGGAGCGTGGTGGTGGCGTAATCCAATAAAAAGAAAATAGATTAAAGATGAATTTCCTTACAGTTCCGAGCTGGGGAAACACATTAGAATAAATTAACATGGCAGAATTGACGGAATAGAAAATAATGGTAAAAGCAAAAAAATGACAGTTAGGAAAAAAAGAATGAAGCAATAAGAAATATGAGGCATTGTTTTAGTTGATTTTGCATTTAATAAATTTTAAAATAATTCATTTCTTGTCCTTAATGTCAGTTGAGCAGATCCTCAACACGTTCTCCATTAGCAGTATCATCAGCAACAAGGAATGGAGCAAATACGAGCTGGCATACGAGTTCCTTTTTTTCAATTGTTGGTGGTTTGTCAGTAATGTTGATGGTGGCGTACATAGGACTAGTGACAGGTTGTTATAATAATCAAAAAGTCAATAGCGGCGAGTTAACGAGTACAATTCCCTAATTTCGTGAAAAACAGATGAGCGGTCATATAGATAAAGGAATTTCAAAATCTTGCATATGAACTTTTAATCCAGTTGGAACAAGTTTAATTTCAGCTGGTTGGATTATGAAGTGTTTCAGCGAGCTAAATCATATCCGGGCGCATGGGCGTTTCTCTAGTAGTAATAAATCTGTTTCATTTTTATATTTTTTCTGGCTAATTCAAGAACTCTAATTTTCATTTGGTATTCTTAGAGTCCTTTAGGTTTTAATTTATAATCATCAAAAGATAATCCATTTGTTTTTAACAATTGAATTAAATAACAATTTGTTAGTTTTGTTATAAAGTTCTTCTTCGAAAGATTTTTAAATCAAAGCGAGGGATTTTTCTTCATTTTCAAAACAATCTAACAAATATTGGCACGTTTCACATATGATGGGTCAGAGGCGAGATTTCCTCTGTTGAGCATCATCTTTATATTTACAAATAATATTATAATACATTCAATCGGCATATTTAATAATTTTTTTCTTAGCTTTATTTAGCAATGATAAAAGTTTCTTTATTGATTGGGTCTTGTACATCTTCTGTATAATTTTTCCTTATCAATTTCCCAAAATGATCTATAAGCGTATGTAAATCATAGTAAATGAAGCACGTTGTGAATCAGGGAACTCAAGATTTCTTCAGTAATCTTGTATTTCATTCAAAAAGTCAAGCATTTTTTTGAATATCTTCTCTAAATTTGAAATGCATATCTAGTGTTTTTATTTTTGTTTTGAAATATTTACAAGAGTTGAAACTGTAAAATAGGTGTTTTTGTAAAGTCAATCTTCTTAAATTCTTTAGCAATTTGTTGGTAATTTGAAGAGTAGTTTTGTCTTTACATTGGATAATAATATCTTTTTTGTAGTCGTACTTCGATAATATGGAATCTGGTGTCATTTCTTTATTATCCTTGATAGTCCCACATAGTCGAACTTTGGGAACTAATTTACATTCTTTGTCAGAAAAATCCACGGCGGATTAGAACAAAAAGCAAAATTGTTTTCTGTTTGAAGTATCGGTCAGGAAAATCTGTTGATGATGGCTGAAACTCTTTCGTGAATAGCGCCATTAAAGTATAATACAATCCATATTCATAATTTCTTCAGGGAATTACAATTTCACGTGGTAGAGTTTCTGAATGAGTATCATATTCATATTAGTATCATATACAGGGAATGTGTTGGTAGAATATTAAATTTGGCTGATTGTTTTTAATTGTTTCATGGTTTCTTGTTGAGCAATGAATCCATGGTGAGATCTAAAGTGACAAACAATGGCGGGTGCAATTTCAACAACAACATAAGGTTCTGTATAAGAATATAGATTTAATAGGGGTTCATCAATTACAGCATTTGGTGAATTTCTCTAATATATCTTCAGCGTCATGATTTCCAGGCATATTATAAAAAGGAATGGCATTTGGTAATTTTTGTAAAATTCTTTTTACATTGAATGATTGTATAAATGGGCTGGTTTAGGAGAATGAAACATATCTCAGTACAAATGACAACATCTGGTTTGAGACTCGATAATTTCATCAGTGAATTTTCTAAAAGCATCGTAATCTTGAGTACTCTCAAGTTTGTAAACTGTTTCAACATCTCTAAATTGGCTGGACTATGAAATAAATGGCAATCGTAATTTGGCTATTTTAAATTCTTTTTGTCATTTTGAGTCCTTTCAGTATTGTAACGGTGCATTGAATTTTAATGGTGAGGTAATTTTTAGTTAACACATTTCTAAAATGGTTATCTTTATCAATACATCTAAGTTCAAAGCTATAATACAAATTCAATTCAGTAGTTTGTTTTAATATATATTCTAAAGTTTCAGATTTTGGATAAGTTCCATTGATTTCTAAATCTCTAATAGGGTGATGATTGCATAAGAGTTTTGTTTTGGTAAACATTTAGTAATATCTCGTCTTGGCATGATTCTAATAAAAGCGGAGCGTTCATAGGGGCGATTGATAATGTCTATTCGAAGTAATCAGACTGAAACATCGGTGGTTTATTGTTTGCATTCTATTGTAACAATCTAGTGGCAGATTATGTCTATCTAAAGAAAAAAAGTAACATCTGGAAGTTTTAGAAACTTTTGCAGGTAAATAAACGAACGTCTTGAATAGTGAATTTTTTTGAATTTCTTCTTTTGGTATTTTTCTTTAGTGTTTTTCTAACATTACAGGGTGAATCAAAATTTTTCTCCAACATATTCTCTAAGTTGAGTTTTAATATTAGCATTGAGAGGGATATTCTTAAGCACATCAGTTTTTTTAATGTATCTGATACTCTTAGTCGAATTATCTTCAATAATTCAAAAACAGATATTCAACAAGATTTTTTTAATAGCAGGCAATCGGCAGAAGATTCTTTTTGCGTTAATGAACTTGTCTGGGTATAAAAATGTGATAACAAAATGCTGCTTTGGACATTAAATAAATGTTTTTTCTTCAGTTAGTTTTTTTCTTAGTTGGAATCAATTTGGTAAAAATTCATTGCAGTGGTCCGGATAAATCTGAGCGGAAGCAGTCATGAAACAAATTCTTGGTTTAGTGACCTTTCTCCAAGTAGTAGTTTTGGTACATCTTCTTTATTGATTTTTCCATTTTTGGAAAGATTTCTTCTTAGCTACAAAGTAAATTAGTAGAACTTTTATCAATGATTAAAAATTAAATTATTTTTTTCAAATGGATGATCGCGTGGTGTAAGTTATCAAATTTCTTTTTTTACGAGAAAATCATTATTTCCTAATGAGTATTCATACAGTGAATCATTGACTCGAGCGCATTGTCGCATTACAAAATATTCATTTTCTTTTAGAGTTATATCTAATTCTTGTTCTATTTTTGGTTTTGAAAGCTAATTCTGAGTGCTTTCTTTGATTTACATATACAAAGTCAGAATCTATTTTTTTAAATTATCATTTGGCACAGCAATAACACGTTTAATTAAATTTTATCCTCTAAATAGGACTTTGATTTTGGAGCAGTAAATGAAACAATAGCATCTCTTTGTATTTCATTCTCTTTGCGTAAGAGTATTGTAGTGTTGTTATGAAGTGTCGGTTCCATAGATTGGCTTTGAAATAAGGGTAATCTAAATTGAGATAGAAAATTAAACAAAACAAAGAATATAAAAAGCAAGCAATATTACATAATAGCGTTTTTTTCATTAAAGTTTCATTTCCTGTCTAATATTAGATCGATTGTTTTAAGTGTATCTAATTCTAATCTAAGTTGATTGAACTTTTTGTGTTGAGTCTCGAATAATTTCAGAAAGATAGAGGCAATCTTGAACCAATTTTTCTGAGGCAATTCGTAGGGATTTTTCTTTTTCAGTAGCATTAGCGAATCTCAACAGTTAGAATATGATAACGTAATTTATGTTTATATTCAAGTTCTGTTTTTTGACTTTCTTTTGAGTATATTCGTTTATTTGATTATTGATTTCATTCATTTGTAGGATGTGCTATTAAAGTTTCGTTATATTGTTCGAAGCTAAAGAGTCCCAAAAGTTATCAAAATAATTGGTATAGTGACAGACTCTATTTCCTTAAAAATTTGGTAATTTAATTTCAGTTTTTAAAAGCAGTAATGTCTAATTTGTTTTTGGTTATCCATTGGAATCCCTCTCATAAAGATTATAGTATAGTTATATTATTCCTTTTTTTGAAACGAAAAGGAATGAAGTTTTTGAGTTATTCCTTATCATTTCTTTCTTTAATTAAATCCCTTTCGTCAATCACGTTGTTTTCAAATTTTTTTGGTTTCATCATAAGTTGGTCTTATAAATGTAATCAGAACTCAATGAGATAGCACAAACAATGAACTCAAGTTGTTGTATAAGGTTGGGAAAAACGAGTTTGGTAGGGGTAAATCAATACAATTACAATAAGCAAAATAAGCAGAGTTTAGGGTTTAATCTTTGTTTTAAAGGATGGTGCTCTCTTAATTTTTAGGATTTTATAATCTTTATTCTCTGGCATATACACATAAATCAGAGAAAACATTGGCAATCAATAACAAGTAAGAAAAATACATCTAGTGTATTGATAAAAGTAATTCAAAGGCAAATAAATATCTGTTAAAGTAATTGCAATAAAAAGCAGTAGGAATTCCTAATGTTGAGAGTAAACATTTTTTTAAATTTGTATTTTTTTGTTGTCTTAAAAAAATCAAAAAAATTTTCTAAAATTATTCATTTTTGAGTCCTCGTTTTGTTTTAGGAATATGTAAGCATCTCTAGGTGCTCATCTCTAAATTCAGAATCATAAAATTGTTTGAAGCTCTCTTTTTGGCAATTCAATCAATGATAATGTTTCAATGTCAGTCAAGTCACAGAATCTAAAAAGTAGATTCACAGATTGTTTTGAGTCCAAAAAAATATCAAACTCTTTCCGAGTTCCTAAATCGACAGGCATTTCAGGGAAAAGTCATTGGTGTCAGTGACGGTGTAATCTTCTAGTAGCATTTTTCTGAATCAGCGTGAAATCAAGTAACAATATCCTTGGTCTTTGACGCGACCTAATTTGGTGTAAAGAACTAGCAGATCTATTTACATCAAGAACAAAGCATTGGTGTAGCATTAGGAATATCTATTCCTGATTTTCAATAATTGAATTTGCAATTAAAAACATCGATCTTTCTAAACTAAATTCTTCTATTTTTTTATTTTGTTGATTCTTGTCAAGTCAAAAAGTGTACATGAGTAATTTTTCAAAGTAGGAATTTTTCTAGTCAAGATTTTTGCATTCTTTCAACAGAAGCGGATTTTGCTTTTTCTTGTACAGCAGGAGTAACAATAAAGATTTGGTGAGCTTTTTCTATCTCATTATAGATGTGAGTCCATTCAGCATTTACAAGTTCTTTTTAAGAATGTATCAGAACTTTTCTTAATCCATTGAGTAATATTCTCTTTTCTTCCAGGCGGTTTTTGAGTAATTGTGATTAATCTACATCAGCATACAATGCAAGAGCAGTAGTTCTTGGAATAGGAGTAGCAGTTTGATTTTAGCATATCAATTTCTGCATCTTTTCAAAGCATCTAATAGTGCTCTCTTTGATTTGGTCAAATTTTTTTGTTGTTCATCAATAGTGCTAATCCTAAGTTATTGTATTCAACATTTAAAATTGAATGAGTGGCAATCAATACATCAACAGTGAGTTTTTAGTGCATTTAGTATTTCTCTTTTTCTCTTTTGAACTTTTGTTGAAAAGATAGATGAGGCTACAACAGGTTTGTCTTTTAACGGAGCAATCATTTTTACAAAAGTATCATACAATTGTTTGAGCAAAAATTTCTGTTGGGCTCTAATAAGCAGAGTGATGAAGCACAATCGACAGTGTAAAGACAGGCAGAAGCGATGGATTGATTTGACAGAATGTATCAGCGTGATTAAAGAGATTTTTCAGCGGTTGATTCTTTTAATTTCTGAATAATCTTTTTAATAGTTTTTCTTCTTGTGGAACTCCTTTTGTTAATTCATAAGGTAGATTTTTTTAATAGACTCTTTCATAGTTTTAGGATTGTCAGTAATTTTTGCAATTCCTAAAGAACTTCTTAGTATTCTTTTTTTATGTTCAAAGATTAATTTGCATATAGAATGAGTAATATAAGACAAATTATTCAATGTTTCATCATATTCAGTAACGTTTTTCGGGAAAGTGTGAAAGTTTTTAAGTGAAGTCCATAATCTTTCTTTGTTATGTTTTAATATAATGAAACTATATTGGTGAAAATCAAAACATAGCAACAATTCTTGAACAGCATTGTTAATGAACTTTCGTAGTAATTTTTGATACTAGGAGATTGTCTATAAACAGGCACAATAGGTAAAGATTTGAGATTTCTTCTTCTGGTAATATTTGGTGAAAAGTTAAATTTATCTCTGGCAATTCTAGTTAAAAAGAAACATAGAACTTTATCGGGACGATAGATTTTTTTAGTTAAATAGGCGCAAAAAAATCAATTGTAATATTTCTTTGTCAGTCATTAAGTATCATTCTAGCGTTTCTATTTAGATTTTGTGAAAAATGATTCAATATTTCCACAAATAAATGAGTACTCTTGGCAAAATGGAGCATTATATGAGTTAAATATTTCAGTTCTATCAATATAATAGTAGGTCTTGATAAAAAGTAAATCAACAGCATTGAAATATTTAAGTTTCTTAAGAGCTCTGGTTTTGATTTGATAAATCTTTAATTGAAATTAAATCATATAATTCTATATTGAATAATTCTTCAATCGTTGAATTATTGAATTTCAATGGTTCAGTTAATTTTGGGGTCTAAGTACTTCTGACATTTTTAAATTTTTGGTAAAAAAATGGGTGAGAAAAAAGTAATCAATCTTATAGTTTCATACATACGAGAGAATGGGATAGAATAGATAGTAAGCATATGATGATTAGAAAAGCATGGCTAACAATTTCGTATAAGAGATAAGGAGTGAACTGAATTCTGCAGATTTTATCTTTTAAGTATAATTCAGGTTCGTCAACATTGGTGGCGGTTCTATGTATTCCTTTTCAGTTTGGTCTAAATATTTGGAGCATTTTGATCAGTTTAATAAAGTCGAAACTATAAATAACATAGCAATTAAACATAAGTAGGGGCATTTCATAAAAATGGCTTGTCTGTTATTGTTTCTGTTGGTGAGGGATAATTCTTTTTAATATGACATTAGGTAAAAGTTTTTGAGTTTTAAGTGTAAAAGTATCTTTTTTTCTAAATTGTCTTGTATAATATTGAGCATTTTGTTCCTTTTCTAATAATTTAAGAATTTCTTCTAATTTTTTTCTAAAAGTGTCAGTAGAACTTTTTCAGGTGAATTTCTTAGATTATCATTCAAATTCTCAGCATATTCAATTTTTTTCATTTTCTGAATATGGAATTTGTTTGTATTCTGAAATAAATCGTGAAACAATTTCGTCAGAACTTTCTAATTGATTTCGATTAAAAGTCATTAAACAGGAATGCTGTACGAAGTTTCATCTTTCTTCAAAATTGCAACAAAGTTAATAAGAGTTTCTCGTTTGTGAGAATCAACATGTAAAGTTTTTCAATAATAGTTGGTACATCATTGGTTGGTTCAGCATTTACAGATTGAATAACAACGTTTTTTCTTGATCTGTTAATTCAGAGTATCTTTCATAAATGTAAAAGCATTGATAATGATTTTTTTGTATTCAAATCATTAGTGATTTTTGTTCCATTTTTGAGTTTCTTGAGGTTTTTCTTCTTCAATTTTAATTGGTTCTGGTTTTACATATTCTGTAGTGGTATGGTTTGTTGTGTGGACTGGTTGGACAGATTTATGTTGTTCTGGTTCTGATGAGCCTCTTGAAAAGTACAGACGAGATGCAATTCTCATTTGTTCTTCTAATGATAAAAGATTTAAAGTCCTATTTATTTACATTTATTTTTCATATTGATTTAGAGCTATATAGTTATATTATTCCAGATTTCACAAAATGGTAGTTATTATATAATACAAACAAGTTGTAAATATTGAAGGTAATAATATGAATCAAAATTTGATTGGGACTCTATTTTTGTGATTTCGTCTTATTAAATCTAATGGTAATAATATTAAGGGGCAATGAAAGGATGGTATGATAAATATTTACAGTGAAAATAGCAAATGAAAAGACATACATGATACTCCAATCAGACAGCTATATCTTCAATCTTAAATGATAAAAGCAAAAAAATAGTAAGTTATAAACAAAAGTGGTAATTCCTTATCAAAATAGATTATCACATTAAACAATAACAATAATAAAGTGTTGTATCTGAGTGAGCACGATTTTGGGAACATAAGTTTTTAAATCTGTAAAGAGTATTTCTATTTGAGCGTATATAAATTTACAGATATTCCAGCATTCAAGATGATTATATAGTTAATCCGTTCTTCAATAGTGAAGTGGAGAAATGAACTTTAAAAATCAAGCAAGAAATAATCAAAGTGGTAATAAAAAGTAATCAATATATGTTTAATAATATCTTTTTTTCTGAATAAATCTCTTTATATATGTTTTTGAGTTGAAATATTTATCAGAAAAGGTATAAAAAGTGTAAAGGCACGAAAGTCACTGATTTCTATAAGGTTAATCATTATTCTTCTTCATCATAAAAAGTAACGCGTGAAAAATGTTTTTCATCTACGGTATCTTCTTTAAGCACATTGAGATTTAACGATTTCAGGCATATCTTTCAAAGCTGCAAGTTAATTGTACGTTTTCCTCTAAAAACATTAAATGGCGGCAATAATGAAATTTTTAGAGAAAGTCAATGTAATATCATCAACAGATTTGTCAATAACAGTAAGTTTCATATCATCTTCATTATCATTTGGAAGAAAATTTGTATCATCATTGATTACATAATGGATTAAATCAGAAGTAGGACAAAGTTTAAACATTGAGTTAGTAGCAAATCTTAATGAATTTGTATCAAAAAGTAATTTTTTTGTTCATCTGATACACGAGTTTTTTAGGATTTCATAAGCAAGAGGGTTAATATCAAGAACTTAGATACAAGAGCAATAATATTGTTGAAAGTATCTTTATGAACAAGTTATTAGATTCAATCAATGTGAGTGTTGTATTGAGCTCGAAAGCATTTGGTAATAGATTCAATTGGTTTGAACGTAACAATACAATTGGAGCATTATCAGAGTCAATTTCAAATCATGTTCGAGTACGATTTCAACAAGTGAAAAATCCATTGGTGAAAAGCATTTTAATCTTATCATCAAAGATTAAGTGTAAACATGAAGTTGGCGACGTTGACAATGGTTCAGAGTCAAAAGGAATTTGGTACGTGTGAAGTTCTTCATAAATTCTGTTGAGTCAATTTCAGAAAGGTGTAACATCTTCCATATTGTAGTCAATTACATGGTCATTGGTGGTAATTTAAATTTGACATTTCAGTAGTAATATTAAATTGACGATTGGGTGAGGACATTGTAAATTTAGCGTCCATAGGGAGATTGGTAAAATTGATAAGATTGTTGTTAATTGTTTGCATCAACGGGCATTCTGTAGATTTCATTATCTTCTTTATTGACATGAGATGGTAGATTTCAAAGCTAAAGAAAGTTGTTTGTGAAGTACATTGAATAAAGAAATTGTAGCATCTAATTTAAGTAATTTGATTTGATTTCATCTTTCATGTCAGGACTAATAACGATTTTGTACATTAGCAAATTGAATAGTATCTGGTGTAAATTCCAGTTGTTTAATTCTCCTTTAGTAAATCTTCAAAGATTCTTCTAAATCTCTTTGTGAATCAATGAACTTTCCAAAATCCATTATGAATGTGGAGTGTAAAGCGAGGCAATCAATTCTGGTTTCTCTAATACATCATGAGAGAAATCATAATCTTTTTCAGTAAAGAGTTGAAAATTTCAGGTTTCATACAAATGTGGCATTTACAAATTCTTTTTGAGTCATTGAGTTTTTCTTTGAATGGTGAGTTTCTGAATCATTTTTCAATAGTAAGCAATCCAAAACGTTCTTTTTTTAGGTACAGCACATGAGAAATAATAGTTTCGTCATTCTCTAAAAAGTAATTTCTCAATAGGCGGAAGTATCAACATTGTGGCGGCATCTCCATAAGTCATTAAGAACGGTTCTTTCAATTCATCTTTTAATTGATACAAACGTTGAGCAGTGAAAACAGGTCTAGAAACTGTATCTAAGATTTGAGATTCAATATCTTTTTAAAAAAATGACAAGTTGTTAGTCATTTCTAAAACGACAAAGCGTTTGAAAAAAATCAATTTATTATTTGAAATGTTAATATTGAATTTAAAAAAAGTATTTATAAATTTCTTCGATTTTATAAAAACAAAAATATAAAGAGTTTTCAATGAAAAGTCCTTTGCAAGTTTTTTTCCATAATATGCAAAATGATTGGTTTTATTGTGTAATTCTACAAGTGAATTTAGGAATTTTTATGAGTTTGGTAAAAGTCAATCTAGGTACTCTTCAAAAACTGCAAGGATTACGGGCATTTTAATAGTACGCATTGCGTTGACTCATTTCTTTTAAAAAGTTATTGTTAGTTATATTATTCTTTTTTTGGTTTTAATTTTAATCTTTTTACGATTTTTTCTGAGTATTTGATTGTTGAACTTTTGTATCTTTGTAAATCTCAATATTAGTATTCTCTAATGAAAGTCAATTAGGATTTGTCTTTTTGGTGCAAAATTTGGTGAATCAACATTTTCAAAACAAAGATAGTAAACTAAATTATCTCTTGTTAAAAGGGCAGAGTCAATTCATTCATAAATGATGTAACATTATCTTGAACATCAGTTGGTCTATTTGGTCTGAACTTTGTTCAATAATTAAAAAGTTTTGTTTCTTCATTGAAAATTTTGTTTTTAATTTTTGCTTGGTCACCAAATCCTCTAATTGTAGAATAACATTCATTCAAGTTAGTAATGCAAACAGATGATGGTTTCAATCCTAGAGCAATACAAGATTTAGCAATAGTATAAGCATAAGTTAGATTTTTCTTTTTGGATTAGAATATAATAAAAGCAGATACTAATAGGATAAGCACTTTGTATTTCTTTAACAAAGTCTTTATCTAATTTAATATTTTTTTTGAACTTTTAGTATAATCTCTTTCCCAAGTTTCAATATTTTCTTTAATTCTAGCAATTTTTGAGTTTCTGTTTTTGATTGAGCATTTTAAGGATTGGTTTATTCTTTAAATATTCTTTATAAGAGTCAGAATTGGTTTTATTATGATTATATTCTGGCATTTAATCACTTTCAATCTAATTCATCTTCAAAATCTTCTTCATCTTCTTCTAGTAAGTCATTGTGGTAAAAGCTGTTGGTATTTGTTCCAAATTTCTAAAAAAATGATTTTTTTCTGTTAAATTTAAGTTAAAAATAAGCATGTAGTATAATAATTTGTTCAAATTCTTCTTCATCATAATTAAGTAATGTTACATAGTTTCATGTAGTGTTTTGATTTATGATTAAAAAAATTCAAAAAGGATTGAGTTTGAGTTTTAATGGTGGTCTGTATAGATTTCTTTTATATATTCTTCAACATCATTTTATTGGGAAAGATTTCTCATTAAATGAGCAATAAATTCTTTTTGATTTTTTTCTTTTTTTCTCTATTTTTAAGTTCATCAAATAATTTTTTTGAAAGCATTTTATAGTCCTCAAATAAAGAATCAAATTCATCATCATTATCAGCAACAGTGTCTATAAATGAATTATCAAGAATGTTAGTATCTTCTTCATCTAAATTAGTTAAATCATTTCTTGTGAGACTTCAGACTTTCATCTTCCTCTGGTTCAACATCAACAAACATAGATTTTTTTCAAGTACACATCTTGGGTTGGAATTTCTTGTCAGGGCTGTCCAAACTCTATTCTTGTCAATGATAAATAAAGAACTTTAGGGTCAGGTGATTCATCTCTATATTTTTCTATGAATAATCAATGGTACGTTTGAGTCGAACTTTAATGGCAGATTCACGAATGAGAACAGACGGCAATCTATTTTTCATCTTCATCTTTTGATTCACGATTTAATTGTGGTAAAATCATAATCGGAATTGTAAATCTTTATAAGGAACTTTTAAACTTTCGGGACATTGCAGGACTGTTGTTCACGGTTTGCAGGATTTCTATTTGGGACTGGGTTAATCAATTGTAAATAATCACAATAATTAAATCAGAGCTCTGGAGAAGCAGTGAGCGTTTTGACTCAATATAATCAATTGTAATAGAATCATCTTCAACAGTAGAGAAGTTTGACATTGTTTCTGTTGGTTGAGCAATTCTTTCATTTTTCTGATGGTGTTCTATGAGAACTGGTTTTAGTTTGTAAGATGCAACAGATGGTGAAGAAAGCATACGTCAGCAAGTTCTGTACGAGTCATTTCTAAAGAAAAGAATAAAACAGTTTTTCCAGGGCTGCGGGAAGACTCAGGCTGCATTGATTGCAAATACGGTTTTGGCTACATGTACGAGCAATTGTATTCAGAACTTCCTTTTTGAAACAAATTTGGTAGTTATTCATTTGTGGATTGAAAAAGTGGAATACATCTAAATCAGTTTCATTTTTCTGATGGAAACTTTTCTGCTACTTCATTTGGTGTATCAGCAAAATCAATTTTGTTTTTGGTATAATGTCTGAAAGCAAGATTGAGCAATTTTTCTTCAGACTTTCAGAAATGGGCGATAATACATCTGGGTTTTCGTCTAATTCTTTTAATTGTTTAGATAGCAATTCTTTTGTTTCTGATTGCACATATTTTTTTCTTGAGCAATTCAGCAGAGCTAATGGAGATTGCAGAAAGTGCTGCATTGGTTAACGATACAATAAATTGTGTATCAGGTTTAAGTCCTTTATCAATTAAATTAGAATATAATTCCAAAAACTCAGAAATTTCTTCGAGTTCTGATTTTTCCATACAAATCTTGAAGAGCAATATAAATTTCTCTATAATTTTTCATTTTTAAAGAATTTAGGGTCAATTATTGTTCCGAGCTCTGTAATTTTTATGTTGTTGATTGAACAAGTAGAAATTAACAATTTTTGTATTTCTTCATAGTTAAATTTGTTAGTCAGTATTTAGAGCCCTTTTTATTTTTTTAGTTAGTTTTATTATTCTATTTTTTTCAAGGTAACAGTCGAAAAAAATAAGCGTTTCTGGAGCATTTTTTCTGAAAAAGTCGATACATTTATCGAAAAAAACAGTTTTAGACTGCTTTAGCGTTTCAAAGTAGTGACGATATAACGACATTCAAAATCAGTTTGAGAAAAGAAAAAAAGATAAGCAAAAAGCGATTTATCTTTTTAGTTTATTTTCAATTTTTGAGTCAATTTCTTTTTTTGAGTTGTTCAAGTGGATTGTCATGTTCCAAAATCAATAGATTTTCAGAATCACAAGTATAATAAATGGAGTAAATAATTTGCAGTTGGAGATTTCTTGAGCAATTCATTATCATTGAAAAGTCGAATTGTATTAGATTTTGATTTCTTCAATTAAATCTTTTTGTTTGCATTTCAATATTTTTTTCCATTCATCTTCTTTTTCACCTAATTTGATGAATAAATCTTTAAAAAGCATATCTTCTTTTGCTTTTCCATTTGGGTGGAAGTTTGGTGATAATACATTAGTAAAAATAATCATAGAGCTAAATCTGGTCTTTCATTGATTAGTCCCTAAAATCCAAGCAGACTCTATTTGAATAATCATCAGTATTCTTGCAGATAAGAAAGTAAAACGTTATATTTAATAGTACATTCTTATTGTTAATGTATTCTTTGATTGTATCTTTTGTTAATTCTTCTAATTGTACACAAGCTGGACAATATGGGTCAACATACCAATTTACAACAGTAGCATTTTTGTCAATGTCTTTTTCTTGAATTGCTTTACCGTCTTTTCCTAAATAGAATGAAGCATTAGAAGTATATTGATTTTTCTTTTTGTTGTTTGCTCGGTGAGTTGGATTTGTATTGTTTTTCTGTTTTTTTGTGTTATTAGTACAAGCAGTAGCAAATAACAGTGGCTACGAGATAGCATAACAAATTTAATCATTTTTAAATTTTTTTCATTATTCAGCATTCTTTCCGTTAATAATATTAGATTTAATTGATTTCTTCAATTTGTTTATTGATTGCTGATAGAACTTTTCGTTTTTGTTCTAATTCTTCTAGTAATCCAATTTTGAAGTAGCAATTTTAATGATTGTTGGCATTTTTCTGGGTCAGCTCTTGTTCTGGTAGTAGAGTTATGAGAAACATCAATATCATCAAGAGTTTCAAATGTGTAAGTACGGAGCATTCTTGATAAGTGATCCTAAATCTTCTCCAGTAGCATTCAGTGCACGGTTAATGAGCTTTTGCAAAGTAAGGGATGTCAGACTCTCCATAAGGGCTGAGACTTTATTCTTGATACATTTTAATCTGAAGTTTCAGTGAGTTGTGTTATCAGCTCTGTGGTAAACAGAACTTTCTTGAGACTTTCGATACGTTGAGAAGCAGTGAATTTAAAGATTTGACAGGGTGTAGAAGTTTTGGGACTTTCATATCGCAACGTTATCACGAATTTGGTTGATAAAGATTACAGTACAATTAAATTCATTGAGTTTTTGAGCAATACGTTTCATTGTAGTCATAACACGAGCAAGGGTTGACAGAACTTTCTCTAAATCGAGATCTAATTCAAGACTTTAGGGTCATAGGCTGCAACAGAGTCAATACGATAATGTCAGTGTTCCAGTTTCAATCAATTTAAGAATCATTGTTGGGAACTTTCTTCAGCAACAGATGGTTGTGAGAATCCTAGTTCATCAATTTTAACAATGAACAGCATAATTAGGGTCAAATGAGCTGTTCAACATCAAGGAATAGGTGAAAACTTCTTTTTGAACATTTCCTAAAGGCTATAAGAGCAATAGAAGTTTGGCTGAGATACTGGGCGTAGATTTCAATAATACGGGGCTTTAGGAATGAAAAAACAAGATGGTATCAATACAATGAAAAACAGTGAAGTTTTAGCAACATTTTCTTCTCTCATGTCAGTTAGTAAAAAGCAATTTGAGCAACATTTTTTTCATTGAGAAACATCAGCAAGAACTTTTAAGAGAATCTTTTTTTGCATTATTTTGTGGTTGTGTAGTGCTTCAGTTTCTACAATGTTATTTGTTTTAGTTTCTTTTTTGGAGAAAATTTTTACTCCTAAAAATAATTTTTCTAAAATCAGTTTATGATTTTTGTTTTATAGTTATATTATTCCAAAGAGTTTCTTAGTTCAAAAAGCAAAAAAAGAAAGCAAATTTTTGAACTTTCTTTTTTTATTGTTCAAAAATCAAGTTCGTCAGAGTATCTCCTTTGTCAAAGTTGAATTTAACGAGATATGTCAATATTATCATAATCAAACATTGTTAAATCTTCTTTCTTGATTTTTATTTGTTTTAATTCTTGAATTATTAGTATCAACATGGCAATCTTTCCAAGCATTTTCTGGCAAGTCATAGAGTCTCTATTGAAGCACGGAGCATCAATTGTGAGGCGTTTGGAGACTAAAATCTTGAGTCTAATTGGGTCAGGTAATGGAATGTCTTTGAAAATTGCTGTTTAGGTTTCTCAAAAGCTTTCTTGGTGGACTTTAACATATAGTTTGATGGTGAATTTGTATCTTGGAATAGTTGAGCTTTGTAAGCTGCAAGAGAATTTTTAATTACACGTTCAGTTTCTTCTCTATCCCAGTCATTAGTTGTAACTTTCATAACAGTTCTCATATCTTTGTATGTTGGTTGGTGGAATTGATCTGTAAAGTCCATTTTTTTGAGCATCTTTTTGTAGTTTCTGTTCTGACAATTGTAACTTCTTCTTGATAATTACGATTTGAGTTGTTTTCTTCTTCAATAATAATTTCAGAGAAGTTTTCGTAGCCCTCTACTGAAGCACATTCTGAACAGTAATAATTACCAACATCATCTCTATAGCGTGTCAGCAAATCCAATTTCTCTGCTTTAATTTACACAAATAGCGTTAGTGTTTTTTTCTGAAATAGCGCATGAAACTGCATAGCGTTTCGTCAAATTGAGTTGTATAGAACTTTGTTTTTTTAATGAAAGTAGATAAAACAGACGACAGAATTTGAGAATTGTCAGGATTTTTCTTAGATTCAATGAAAACTGCAGTGCAGATCCTCCAAGTCCTAGAGCTGGTTGCAGATTTGAATACATTGATGCGCTGCGGGAAACAGATAAGTTCATTTTGTCCTAAAACTTTGTTTGAGTAAATCTATCAATGATAGCAGATCTATTTTTTTAAATAGTACATATGAAATAATCATTGTAAAGACAAGTGATTGAATCAATCCAACTGAGTTAATCATGAGCTATAAGATTTGTGTTAATAATTAGGGCTTATTGGTAACAAGAGGGGACTGGTGAATTTCTTAAGCATTGTTGATAATACAGTTCCAAAATAGTGTCTAAGTATTGATTGAGACTCTGACAAACAACAAGAAGTAAGAATATAGGTGCAACAATAGTAAGGATGGTAATTCCTAATCCATAAATAGTACATAATAGAGCAAATAGTAAAGGAAGAATACTACCAACAATTGTTAAGAACATTGAAATAAATGTTTGGTTAAATCTTTCTCAAAATCTTATTTCCAGTCCAATAAGTCCATTCTTCTAATGGTTTAGAGTTGATTTGTTCATAAATTTTGAGAAAGCTGAGACTCAAAAAAAGATTTAATGAATGCAATATCTGAATCTGCAATTTGTCCAGTGGCAGTTCGGTATTTGTTGGGAACATCTGCAGGGACTAAGTTCGCATCAATATAGGGCGTCAATTTCGAATAGTTTCAGTATACGTGAACTGATGTGTCAGTAAAGTATGGCAGCATCTTCAGGTCTAAGTGTTCCATTTGCATTGAGCGGGAACTATCATCTTGGCGTTTGAAATTTCTATTTTTATTATTGATAAGAGTTTCATTAAAAAACATTTTCACAATAGTAGGCTATCGTTAAGTGCGTGGGGCATCTGGGTTAGAGTCAAATGCAGCGAAGTTCCCATATGATTGGTGCAGTCAGCGGTGGCAGTGGTTTGCATAAAGCAATCGCAATAGGAATACTCCGTCCAAAGACGAAACAAGGAAGTTTTGAGTTTACGATCGTATCAAAAGGATGAGTTTTGTAAATAGTCAATTTGTTCTGGTATGAAAAGTCACGTTTTGTAAATAAATCGTGAGTGTATGGGTCTCAGTTGAGCGTGGTCGGGATTTGTTTTGATTTCCAAAAATCGGAACTCAAAAAAATCATCATCTGAAAAATCAAAGTTTTCAGCAGGATTTGATGGACGAAATGTTCTAACAATTTCATCATAGTTAGATGGTGCATCTACAATTCGGTGGCAGTCTTTATCAACAACAAGCGGTGAATCAATTTCGTCTATTGGAGCATGATAGCAGATTGTAAATCGAGAGTTTGGAATAAGAGCTGAGTTTGCAATCTTTTTTTATCAGCTAATGGTACATTGGGATACTCCTGGCTGATGCTTGTTAATATTTTGTAATTGAACAGCATCTGAGTGGTCATATTCAGATTTCAAATTGTCCTCTTGGCTAGGTTTAAAGACAAATTCTACATACATATTACAAGCAATAATGCGTTTTCATTCTATCATTGAGCTCATCTAAGAATTTGTGATGTAATATCAATTCAAAGTCCAGTTGAAGTATCACATAAATCGTAGTAGATGATTTAACATTGTTGGTAATGCAGAGGTTGGTAGAATTGTTCCAAGTGTTGGCAATTTGTTTGGAATAGTAATCCAAGTAATATTAGCAGAAATGATAATAACAGTAGCAAATGCAAGCATTGGTTTCAATAATCACAGTAATGAAGTTCTGTATTCTCTCTTAATAATTCCATAGTAAAAAGAATATACATGAGCGTCAATAGGAATACAAGTGTAACAAGTGGCATGAATAAATTAGAGTATAATTTTTGGAACATACGCTCTTGAAAATCTTGAGTTAATCCTAATAAATCACTCACATCTGTAAATGCTAGACCAAATAATGTAATAGTAATTGCTGAAATAAATTTAGAAATTCCTAAGAAGAAATTATTAACAGACAATTTGATAGCAGACCACCAGGCACTAAAGAATCCTTGAGCAAATTGTTTGGTTCTAGGGTCTCTTGAAGTATTAACTTCTCCATAAGTTGATTGAGGGTCTTTTCTATCTTTGTAATATTCTCCATAGTCTGAAGCTTTTGATTTTGCATTTTCTTCACATGGGTCAATGTCATAATATTTCCATTCGACTCAAATAAGGGTGTATTCAATGAAAGCAAACAGACGTTTTTGGAATATATTAGGGGAATTAGTTTGTTTTCCCGAAATTTATATCGAGCAGATCATTATAATGTTATTAGAATCTTCAAAATTTATTCTGGTGGTGTAGGGGTTTTTGAGCTAATCATATAAGGTGGCTGATCAGTAGTTGCAGATCTATACAACATTTTTGTAGAGTCAAAACGGCAGACAATCCATGAAGTGGATTAAAGTCTGGGGCTGAGTTTTTGGATACATTTTGAGTTGAAACAAAAGAGCATAAGAGAGTGAGCGTCAATAGAATGTATTTTATTTTTTTGCATTTAGGATTCTCCTTTGCTTGTTTGGTCTTCAAAAGGATTTTTCAAATTCTTTGTTGACTCATATCGTCAAAATCTGAATCCTTTTTTTGGTTTTGAACTAAAAGTGTATTAGCAGATTCTTTTTGGTGAATCTTTCATTTTTAGAAATTTCTTTCAGTGCTTTTGATTTTTTTAAGTCTGTCTTTTTATAGTTTTGGAGTTTAGATTTTTATAAATGAGTTTTATCTTTTTCTTTTCTTTGATTGGCATTGGATGATTGTTTTGGGAATTCAGGCGAATTTTTCTTAGTGTATGAGGCAATTCTGGGCGATTCATCAAATTCTGAAATGTATTTCTCGAACTAAAGATTTTGTCCATAAGTTCTTCTGCATCTTGCGTTTTCAGTATAAAGGGGCAGTCAAAATGAATTTCTTCGTAAATAATTTCATCATTAAAGTTCAATGGGTCTTATCTTTAAATTCATCTATATTAGTAGAAATTTATCTTTAACGTATGATTGTTTCTGCGAGACATCTTTGAGCTCTTTGATTAAAGATTGTTGGTGAGTTTTTTTCATCATCGAACAATCATTCTCATATTGATAGGGGCGTATCAATAAATCTTTCGAGAATTTCTTCAGTTGTTAGAATTTCAGAATGTCTGGGCATTTTCATCAATTCTAATTTCTCTTTGGAAACTAGTTTGCATGAGAAAAAGTGGTGATTTGTTGTTGTCAAATTTATAATTGGTGTGATCTTTCCAATGGTTCGGATGCAGAATCAATATTAGTATCTCTAAAGAATAAATCTTCTTTGTTAGCATAGTGTTGTTCTAATTCTTTTTTTCTAAATGAATAATTTCAAAGACTCTTCATTCATAGTTAATGATGTTTTGAGTACGAAGTTTTTTCTAATTTTTTTCAGTCTTTTTGTTTGATTAGGAAATCTTCATGAGTTTTCTTGAATTTCATGTTCAACAATTTCATTTCTTAAAACAGTTTCCATATTCTTCCAGTTATTTACAGTGATTGAAGTTTTGGTGATGAATGAATCACGTTGATTTTTGAGCAACAGATTCTCTAATTTGAACTAATGTATCACTAAGCGTATGAGGCATTTTTTTCTTTGACGATTTTTCATTCATCATATTAAATCTACGGGCGCATGAAACAGACTTCTTGGTAGCTCTGTTACATAAGATAACAGATTTTCCTTTTGAAGTCCTTTAGATTCATCAGCAATCTTGGCAATTCCAGCAATGAGAAAATTAAAAATACAGTGGTATCTTTTTAAGGTTGTGTATCTAGAGATTCTACGTTGTAGAATTTAGGGCATATTGAGTCATTTTAAGTTGAGTACTCTAATTCGAAAAATTTCATAAATGGACATTATTAGTGGTCATGGTAAATGGATTTGGCATTTCTTTCAATACATCTTAATAGCGAAGGCTGTGGGTGGTCAAAGAAAACAGTGTTATAATTATCTAGGGAAAGGTCAATGAGCATTAACATTAGTAGTGGCATGACATACAGGAGTGATAAGAAACGTTTTAGGAATAGAACAATAGATTTTTCAAAATAATTTTTTTAAATCTTACGTTTCAAAAGGGAACAAATTTGTGGCAATTGAATTGGTAAGATGAATGGTTGAATAGCAATCAATAATGTATATTCAATTTTTGGCCGTAATCAAAAACAATAAGAAAGTAAGACAAATAGAAACAATAAAACATCTAAATTGATAGTATCTCTATTTAATCCAGCGGGACGTTAAATAAGTTGAATCTGATTTAGCATTATTTGGTCAGGGCTGCAAGTCAACAATACGGTAAATATTTCTATTGATAGTATTATCAGTTTCTTTCAGGGTTTGTATTTGTGATGGTGAAAACAGTTTTTGTTATATCTAATTGATACAGTGGCTGATTATGAATAATGAATCAAAAAGCATATTGAGGCGCATCAGGCGGAACTTTGGTTTGTGTTGGCTAAATTTAGATGAGTCTAAATTTGTATAAAGTTGCATTGAAAATAGGCTGAAAGGGTCAGAATAGAGTACATCTTCCATGGGTTGACATTGCATTTTTCTTAGGGGTATAATCTCCAGGTTGAGTACACAATTGTGTGAACATCATCTTCTTTATGAGTAATAACATTGATTAAGAGTTATCAATCTTGGGTGCAGTAATTCTTCTGGCAGTTGAGTTGTTTGTTCTGGTTTATACAACAGAGCAACGCGTAAATGTAATTACAAAGTAATAATAGAAAAAAATGGTTGTCTGGCGATCCCATTCTAAAGCATGAAACAAGAATCCAAAAAAAGATTTGTTGGTATGGCGTCGTTGATAAAGGATAGAAAATGGCATCTCTGAAAATTTCAGTGTCTTAGCAATCATGGTAATTCCTAATTCTTTTTAGAATATTTGAGAATGATAATGTTAGCATAAATTTGTGATTTTAGCAGACTTGGTGCAATAAAGTTAAAGAATCCATGAAATAAAGTGAGTGGAGCATTTGATTTTTGCAATTTGAGGGCTTTGTGATAAAGTGTTTATATCTAGTATCAGAAAAAAAATCATGAAAAAATTTCCATATAAAAGCTGATAGATGGGCGTAGTTCTCTGAGAAAACAAAAATTCAAAGACTCGTCTGAATTTTTCGAGTAACATATTTCCATTCAGAGCGTGGCGAGGCGGGTCAGCATTTTCATCAACACAAACATAATGTGAGATTGAACGTGATGGGTCGAAGTGTGGGTCTTTTTAAGGTAATTTTCTGTAATAGCAGAAAGAACATCTACATCATCTTTATTTTTCTTGAACGATTTGGTGCATATTTATTCAGAACTCATCATAACAAGTAATGAAATCGACAAAGTTCTCTATCAGAACAGTCAATGAGCGTTTTGCAGATTCTAAAGGGTGAATTAGTATCTTTCCATTGTTTAAATTGTTCATCCCGTTTCATAAAGTCTATCAGGGTATTGTTTTGTCTTTCGAGCTCTTTTGAGCAGTGAACAAAGTCTCTACGTTTCGTTTATATTGGAATTTAGGAATTTAGATGAGCGAATGAGTTAAATCAAGCATTTGTTGTGGCGGATTTGGTGAAGATAATTTAGTAAATTCTTCTTCAAATTTTGAAAGAGCAGCTGTCCTTTTTGATGAATTTCTTTGAAAAGTCATATAATAAGCATTATAAAAAGTTTGGTAGTAATCTGGTCTGAGTCCATGCGTGAGTAGCAACAATGTTTAAATCAAGTATCAACAATAGTCCATAAGACGTTGAAAGCATCAATAATATTGGCATATATTTAATTGGGTTCCAATCAAATTTAGTAACAGGGCGCATTGATAGCACGGTCCGTTAAATACAAGTGAAAAAAACTAATTTTGGGCAAAAATCAAAGTTAGACATCAATCTGAGGCTGTGTTTGTGGTACAACATTGGCATTCTCCTACATAAGTAGTATAATGCAAATTATGAATAGTTCTAAGAGTATATTTATATATTCTTTCATTTGCGAATGGCGGCACAGAATCGAAAATAGTGAAAGCAGGGTGAGCTAAAACAGATTTAGCAGAGTGAGTTCTGGAAAACAAACTAACATGAGAGTTCATTAGAGCATGAGTCGGGTGGCCTGATTGAGAAGCGAAAGTGGGTATATCCTGATTAGTGGTTTAAAAAAGCGTTTTGTGGTGTTTCTCAAAATAACAAACAGTCTTTGTATCAAACTCTTTTCTTGAGTAGTATGGTCTGAGTCCCTCATCTTCAGAATTCCTAATTGAGTCCATTTTATGAGTTTCTTGTATATAATTTCCTTTCATAAACATGTGATTTATATAAATTTGAGTCATGGATTCTTCTCTAGTGAATTTTTCCTTTTTAATCCATTAGTTTTTAGCAAAGAAATCTTCATTGCATCAAGGCTGATTCATCTACGATTTTTTTGTTTATCTTTAGAAGAGTCAACAAAGGCGAGTTGGGTGATAGAAGAAATTGAACTGAAAGAGCATAAAGAAAAGAATACAAAGTAAAGTAGTTTTGTTAAATTGAATGAGTAACTTCATTTGGTGAGTACTCCTTTATAGGTATTATAATAATAGTTATATCAACAGAAAAAAAGCAGCATGGGAAGGTACTAATCATCTTCTACAATTCTATTTTTTTGTGGCAATCTTCTTTAGTAACGTTTGAGTGATTGTTAATCTCTCTAAAAGCGTTCTTATGAAGATTTCTAATTTGTGGTGGAATGAGACTTTTAAATAGCATGTTGTGGATATTCTACAATTGTGTCAGAGTCTGGCAGAATTTCTTTTCAGTTTTCTTAACGTGTCTTTCAACATAAGGCATGGAAGTTCAGCCAGTTAGGATTAATCTCTTTGTTGAATAGGCTAAAAGGGATGTAAAAATATCTTTGAACTCAGAAGTTGTGTATGAAATATGAGTTTCTGAAATTTCTTTAATGATTTCAGGTTTCTTTTTAAGGCTGGTCTTTTTTTGAAAGTTGTTTAATTTCTAAAGGCATTATTTCTCCTTTAATTGTTCCTAATGTTTATTTGAATATATCCAATAGTAGCATGATTTACAGAGTAGCATAATCTTCAAATAAAATGTTCTTAATATTGTTTGGCAAAATTAGAATTATTATCAAATGTTTCTTTAGCGTGAAGAGCATTATATTTAATCTTCAAAGACTTTATTTTTTTGGCTCATTTTTTTAGAATCGAATTTCAAAGGAACATCATCTTGTACAGATGGTTTTAGGATTTGTAGTAATTTCAGACAAGTAAAAAAATTAAAAGCATCTATTGAATTTTTGGAAAATTTCTTGTTCAGTCTCAAAAATCAATAGTCGTATGAATCTAGCAAGGTAATATTCTGATGATTTCTTTGAATATATGTAGCAATCTTAGAACTTTATCAGCATTGGTAAAAGAAATTCTCACATTATTACGGTGTCTTTTTTTAGTGGTTGGTTCCTCAGTTTTAAATAAATCTCATATCTTGAGTCCTTTTTATATCGCAATTTTTTTACAAATGTACTACTTTATCAGCAAATGAGTTAATGCCATCATTGTGAGCAATTAAAATAATTTGTGCATTTGTTAATGAAGTGATAGTTTCTAAAAATCAATTGAGAGCGGTCAGAAAGTCATTTGCAGTTAGGGAATTTCATCTAAGATAAGTAAATGTTGTTGGGAAAGATTATTTTAAGAATAAGGCGTGCAATCTTAAAAAGCAATTGCGGTGCAGATAATTCAAAAAGCGACAATTGTGATGGCGGTCTTTTTAACATTATTTTTCTGTTATGACGAGATGTTTCAAATTTATCAGTAAGAATCAATTGAGTAAATTTATTATCAGTAAATCTAGCAAGAATTTCTGAAGCAATGTCAGTTAATTCAGGTATTGAATTTTTTTAATACGTTGATCTTTGAATTTAATCAGAACGATTAGTAAGATTCATAATTGTTAATTGATTATGGAACTTTTCATAGTTTTCAAATGAGACTCTTTACATCTCTTATAATCAGAAACGAGCTGTCTGAGCTTTTTCTACAATAAGTTTTAATTCATCAAGAGAACTTTTTGAATATTCGTTTTTAGTAATAATTCTTCTTTATCTTTTAGATTTTTTAAAAGTATTCTATAAGTTGATTTGGGTAAAACATTAAGAGTTGAGATTTCTTTTTCTAAACAGAATGCTTTCCTTTTTGTTATCTTTAAGTCTTTGCTAGCAATGGTGTGAGTTTGTTCTCTTGCAGTTGTAATTAAATCTCTATGTCTTTCAGTAGCATTGATTTCGTGAGTGGTCTCTATTTTTTTAGAGATTTGGCTAATTGAATAGATTTTAATTCAAGACTCTTTAGTCTTTTTTTATCTCTTTTAGCTTTTTGAAGTCTTTTTCAGAATTGGATTGTTCAGTTGCTTTTTGTAGTGAATTTCATAATAAGATTTTTTTCTTGAGACGTTTTCAGTAATGTCTTTTTCTAAATTTTCTAATTCTTCTTTGAGATTTTTTTGAATCATTTTTGTTTTGTTCTTGTTCTTCAGTATGTTTTTCAGATACTTCTTTAGGGTTTAAAAATAGGGTGAGCTTTGTGCTGGACATTCAGACTGCAAATGTAAGTAATTCTAAATGTTTTTTTAACAGATTTGAGTTTTGGTTTTAGCATTAAGAACTCATCTAATTCAGATTTTTTTGGCTCAACATATCATTGTAATAATTCAATGAGTTTCAGCATAAGTTTCTTTGATTTCTTCACAATTCAAAGTTTCTTCAAACAATTCAGTAAATCTAGCAATTTGAATGTTAATATTATTAGAATACTGATTGTAGAGTGTTTTCTTTTTCTAATGATTCTTTCAATTCTTCTTCTATGATTTCTTTCATTTTGTAATCAATAGAAATTTCAGAATTATCTTTTTAGAATTTTTTTGTATAATTCTTTAGATTATCTTTTAAATAATTATCATCTGTTTTAACATTTTCTAGAAATTTTGTATTTAGAGCGTCTAAGTGATTTTTTGTAATTCAGTTTCAGCTTTTTCTGTTTCTCTTAAAACAACAAGTTCTTGTTCAAAAGAGTTTTTAGAGGGCATTTTTGATTTCTTCAAGTTTATCTTTTGCATCTTTAACAACGATAAATTCTTCTGTTTTCCTTTTCATCTTCTAAGGGCAGGATGGATAATATCTGCGGGGTAGCTGTGAGAATGTGATTCTTCTCTGAGGCAGTTTGAGAACTTCTGTAATTGCAGAAACATGGTGAGTTTTTCAATAAAGTTTGTCCTCGTTCAGTTGGGGAAGCAGATACAATTTGGTCTGGTTGTTTTTGTTGAATAAATACAGAAGATAAGGGAGCTTTTTCATCAATGTTTAATACAGAGCGAATAAATGATTCAGCATGAGTCGGGCGGGACAGATTCAAATTCCCAATCTCGATTTCTTCGTTATAAGAGAATGATTTACATTCTGGGAGCATCGTTTGAAGTAATTTTTTCTTCTAATCATAAAGTCAGTGTTTCAAGTCTAATATAAGAAGTTGGTGTGGTATTTCTTCTTTTTGCATCTAAAAACTTCTCTAATGTAGTTTTTATTTCTTAATCCATGTAGTCTTGTTTCGAATAATGAGCAGAAAGCATCTACAATGGTTGATTTGGCATCCGTTTTCATGAGATTGCAGTTAGCAGTGACGGTTCAAATTCTAAATATTTATGAGGACTAATATTTTTCAATAATAGAATTTCTTGAGTATCAAAAAGTAGTGTCATTATTTTTTTAATAGTTAGTTATATTATTCCTTTTTTTAGCAAGTTTTATTTTTAAGCGATCTAGGGGCGTTTTGGTGAAGAGTCGATACATTTATCGAAAAATCAGTTTTGAGTGTTTTTGGCGTTCAAAGTATATGACGATATAACACATATCAAAAGTCAGTCTGAGTGCAAACAAAAACAGAGCACAGGGATTGTTTTCATTTTATTTTATTGTGAATTTTGAGTTGGGAACAGTATTTGGGGATTGAATTGATTGTAATAAAGAATATGGAGATAATTTCCATTGAGAAATCAACATAGAAGCATTTCTAATGAAACAGATACTCAACATGTATAATAATCAAGTGGAATTTGAGCAATTCTAGTTGTTTCATCTAAATAAACATATTGAGTATCAGTGGTTTGGTGGATTAAGATTTTCATTTCAATCTCAGTTAAGTTTTTTTAATGATTTGTATATGAGATTGATGAAGTTGTATGAGCTTCTTCTTTATCCATGAAATCTTTTAAGTATAAAGTAAGATTTTTGCGAATCTGAAATATAATCATCAAGTTTCTTATCTTTATCAATGGCTGATTCTATCTTCAATAGATAATTTGTTTGATGGAGCATTAAAAGATTTCAACATATTAGTAGCGAATCTCTAAAAGCATTCTTTTTGAAAAGTTTTTCTTTTTGTTTCATCTGTTCTATTAGGTAAAAACATTTTTCTGACTTTAGTGTTGAGCGAATTTGTTTTGTTTTTCAGTAGGTTTGTTCAACATAAAAATTAAATACAGTCAAATATAATGAGAATAGGTGAGTAATCCAAAAGTAATATAAGATAAGATGAATTTTTTCCCTTTTTATTTTTTTGATTTAATTAAAATTGAAGTTGTAACGTGCAATAGAATGACAAATGTATAGAGTAGTATAGAAATTAAAGTCATTGTTCAAAGCTTTTTCCTTTTTGAATATAGTCATATTTAAAATGAATGGCTAATAGAGTTAGCTTTAATTAAAAAGAATTAAAGAGAAAAGCATAATCGTGTTAGAGTTCTTTGAAAAGAATTGTATAAACACATAGTCAGAAGTAAGATTAGGCAATCCATTTGATTTTTTTCTGACAAATTTTGTAATTCTTCAAAGTCTAGGTAAATATTCTTTATCGGCAATCATATTGAATCCATTGACAGCAAATATCATAAGAGCTTTTAGCAACATAATTGGTAATAGAAATAGATTAGTTAGAAGTTTTGGCTAAGTTCTATTCTTTTTTTAATCTGTTTATCTTTGGTTTTTTTAAATGGATTAGAAAAAGTTAATTTTTGATTCTTTGTTTCTTTGGATTTTTCTAATTGTTCTAATTTTTCTTTCTTAGAGTCTTTTTAAAAAAATCTTCTTTATTCATCTTCTTCTGGTTCTTCATTGTTAAAGCAATTCCTCGAGTAATGTAGTTTTAAATAATACAGGTAAATCTTTCATTTTTTTCTAAATCAAAATCTAGAAATTCCCAAATCTTCAATTAAGTTAATTGCGAAATTTGAGGGCATTCAAAGAACGATTGAAGAGCGTAAGATTACATCTTGTAATATTGTGGAATGCTTTTTAGTATCTTCGAAGTTTGTATCTTTAAAGACATTTGTAGAACATCTTCATTTTGTATCTTGGCTAAAAGTAGTCTGTATTTCTGGTGGTCGAGCAACGTTGGTGTTGTTCTTCTAATAATCAGATTGTTCTTGAAAAATATAAGTGTCGAATTTAAATATTGTTGAATTTCAGTAATTGGTACAATTCTTTTTTTCATTAGTTTCTTTATCTGTACTTAGTTCTTCTTCGAACTAGAAATACAATACGTTGGAATTTAGATAAAGGTTTTTCCTAATTCATTGTCTGGTAAGTCATATGAAAGCTAATCTAAGCACGTTTGATGAATGAGAGAGAATGGAATAGGGACGAGTTTCATCAAATTTTTGCATGAGCGTGAGAATCAAAAGTCATAAATCTGAGATGCTTTTTTTCATCGCGTCGGGAAGATAAATATTGATTGTTTTATCATGAGGGTTTCAATGTTAAGACAGCAAATGAGTAATAGAATAGCAATGTTTCAGGCTACAAAATCATCTGTTAAGTCTAACAAATCTCTACGATAGGGGAAGAACAATCTTAATTTCAATCTATCATATTCAGAAGCACGAAGTTGTCGTTTTAACAAATCTTTGAAATAATTAGCGTTTAATCCATAAGCATATAGTTTGTTATTATGATAAACAATTCTAGCGTATTTATTTAAAAGTGCATACATTTCTTTTTCTAATTGGTATCTTCAAAAGCTCAATAAGTAAAGGGGCGAAAATCAATCGTCTTGGAGCATTTAGAGTGAACAAGATCTCTGTTTGTTCAAAAGTCCATAATCGTGGAGCAAAAGTTGTTTTGAGTATGAGTGGTTCATCTATTGGTAAGTCATGTTCTTTGTGCATCTAATTTGGTTTCATCATATCCTCACGATAGGATCATCTTTCTTAATTAAAATGTCTTGATTATTATAAATCCAATCAAAGCAAATCGTTTTTCATCTTTGTGGTACTACGTTTCCATTTGTCAAATGTGGTGGCATCATGGATGAAGATCAATTCTGAATTTTTAATGGTCGTTTTTTTCCATTCAGATTTTTAGTATATTTTTTTATCTTTTTTTCATTTTCGCTCTCACGAAAGATTTCAATTCTTGGATACAAATAAGAAAATTCAGTAAAGATTTTTATCTAATTCTGAAACATATTTTTAAAGGCGTCATTAGAAGTCATAATATAATCTGGTCAATAAGAAATAATAAAGCGTCCTCTTTTTTTCCTCAACAATTTGTTCTGAGTTTAAAAGCACATTTATTTTTTTCATATAATCAATGAATTTGTCTTTATCTTTTTAAGTCAGTAATCTTCAAAAAAATAAATGTAATTGTTTTGGTTGCATTGTGGTGAAAGTCCTCTTTCTGGGATAAATCTCTTAATTTCTTAACAATGAGATTGAGCTGTCTAGTGAATTTTTCTTTGTGTTAAGTTTCTTTCGTAAAAAGTACTTCAAACGGTTGAGTTAGAGAATTATCACGTATTGATAGCGTATAAATAATTGTTCTTCATATGGCAACATAGATAGTAAATTCTGTTTCTACGGTAGAGGCTGAAGAGTATCTAGCGGAATATCTTTCATCTTCAATTGTATCTTGAAGTCTTGGATTTTCATGTCATCATCTCTTATTTCATGTTGTAAAGGATCGGTGGTAAAGATAGATTTTTCTAAATCAATAATCATATCTAGTTTAAATCCAGTTTTCTCTTGTACATATTCGCTTTGAGTCATAGTTGGATTTTTCTAATTTGTTGTATTCATCAACGAGTTTCTTTCATTTTTCAAATATTTTGGCGATCGTTAATCTGAATATGTCATAAATTGTATTCATGGGTTAGTGAACTAAAAAAATATAGAAATTTGAAAATGTTGTAACACGAGCAAAAGCACGGGGGTCGTATCTCAAATGCAGTCATTAAAGGCAACAAAAGCATCTTGACAAGCATCTACATTATAATGAATTGAATTTGTTTTCTTCTACAAATCTATGGAGCTGATTATAGGCAAAAATTTTGATTGTGTTCAAACAATTCAAGAAGGCTCATAAGAACAGGAATTTCTCTTTCTTTTTCTTCTTCAAAAGTCGATTCTCTATAATCTTTGATAATTAGTCCTAATTCAAATTCAAAAGTACTTTTTTTGAAAAATTTCAAAAAATCTTCTTTCAGTATTGTAAACAAAAAAACGAATATCAGGGACATTTATTGTGATAATAGTCTATGTTATATTATATAGCGTATTTTTTTAAGCAATTTTTGTTGGAACTATATTTTGGTCAATTTCATGAAATATCAAAAGCACGATTCAGCACGTTCCAGGCTCTAGAACAACGTTGGGCGGGATCCTTCATATAGATATGTGTGGGCGGATTGGAAATGAGACTTTCAATCCTTTTTCTGTTTTTCGAAGTTCTTAATTGGCGGATTTGTTGCAGTAATTCAGCATGGTAAGTTTCGTGGAGCTTTCTGTAATATTTTTTTATTTATGAGTTCATTATATCATATCTGGGCATATGTCAACGGTTTTGACAAAGTTTTTTAAATTTTTTTGTTCAATCGTAAAAACAAAGATAGTAAAAAGGATAAACAGTAATCAATAACGTTTTAATAGGGTGTTTTCTTCATATGAGCAAAAAAATATTTTTTTAATTCTTTCTTTGAAAAGTTTAGTTTTTTCAAATCTTTATCTGAAACATATTTATAAAGCATGATAAGCACGATTTGGATTTTCTGATAAAGTTTTTCATTAAGTATTTGTATATTCTTTAGTCAAATTAAAAAGTGAGATTCATTTCCATTTGAATCTTTTATATTTAATTGAGGGTGGATTTTGATTTAATTTTTCTAGGTGAGTTATATTTTTTTCATTCTTTTTCATTAGTATATAGTCCATTCAGTGAATAGCTAGAATGTTTTTCATCTTTCTGTTCAACAATTGCATAATCAAGAACTTTTTCTAATAGCATCGTTAGATTGTTCTAATGGCGATCATCATCTGTTTTTTTAATTTAATAGAACTTTATCTGTCATATTGAGCAGTAAAAAGATTTGATGGTTTCATCATCAACAGTAATTGTGGAAGCTACACAAGATTTTTCAGAATTTCATTTCATCAAAAACAGAGTAATCTTAGTAATTGGGTTTGTTGTATGATAAGTAATAGTAATATAATATTTGTTTCCGTCTTTTTCTGAGATTTCTGTTTTATCCACATCACGATTAGAACGGTCAACAGAAGTCATAGTATTAAGAGTTTTTGATTTTTTTCCCAAAGTTCAAAGATTCTTGTTTGTAATCATCTAATGTGTTTTAAGATTTTGCTGTTTCTAAAAGCATTTTTCAGACATCATAGAGTTGAGTCTTCTTTTTTTGTTCAGTAATGTATTTGAGATTTCAAATTCACGTTCAATATATGTTTTAGCAAATTTCTTTACAAATATAATTTCTTCATTTTGTGAATCATCAGGCTAGTAGTTTTATCTTTCTTTTTTTGAGCATCAGGCGTCTTAGTTCCATTTAAAATTGTTTGGGCTCTTCTTGTTTGATTTGATAATAAATGGCAAAAACAAATACAGCAACAGTGAGTCCTAAAAAAATTTTAATTTTATAATTCATTTTAAAGCTTCTTTCTAATCCAAAAATTTAGAAAGCTAACGAGATTGTCTTGTATAACGAGCAACAATTTGTCCTTTTTCAACATTTTGTTCGTAAGTTTCAATAAGTCCAAATCGATTTTGAGTTCAGCAATGAGTTCAACGGCGAATATGTGGTATCAATAGTAAATGGTCCTGGCGGACTTTGGATGGCAACAAATAATGTCACGGGTTTTAAATCAGCGTTTGGGTCTTTTATTACATCAAAGGGCTCAGGCGTCATAAATTCATGAAAGATATGAGATAAAAAGCAGTGGCACAGTCGGGGGCAATTTTTTTAGGTGGTTGTGATGCAACATTGGAGTATAGCATCTTCATCAATTGGTTGAGATAGGGGTGAGACTCGATTTTGGCTCTGGGCTGGTGGACTCGAGAAAAGCGGGAAGAAGTCGATTCTTTGGGAAAATCGAAAATCAATTTCTCACATTTGGTGAAAGATTCATTCCCTTGAGGCTCAGGGCATCTCTGTAACGATAAAGGTAACAATCAGGACTAAAATGTTTGAGAATGTAACAACAAAAAGGCAGGCAGTAGTGGGCGCGGTGCAATCAGACATGTGGTGAACAGATAAAAATTTCTGAAAGTAACAATGAATTGGATGCAGTTCTAATAGCATTCATTGTATTTTTGAGCAAGTTGTCTAAATCTATTTATATTATCTCTAGTTTGTTTAATCTTTTCATTGAGCTCCATTGAACATCAATCATTCCAGTTGATTGAGGAGCAGTTTCAGGGATTTCTTGATTAGGGGATTAGATTTCAATTTTTGATAATCTGTATTATCTAAATTCATTATATAATAATCTCCTTATTTTTTTCAATAATAGTTTATATATCATTTTAAAAAAATAAGAATAAAAAGAGGGGTGGTTAAAGGGAATCTCTTTTTGAGATTTACAAATCATGAAAATAGTGAATCAGAAATCTTCATCATCGGTATCATCATCGACGAATAATGATGAATTATCAGTTGGTGGAGCAGATGTAGTTGTTTGTTTTTGGGCAGTTTTAGCAGTTTGTTTGGCGGAAGCAGTAATGGATTCACATTTTCAGATTTTTGTACGGTGGCTAACAGTTTGATTAAATGCAAAAACAACGCGTAGAATCTGAGTCGAATTTCTTCTTCATAATGTTCTGGGATAAAGTTTCTCCGTTTTGCAGTGTATTCTGGTTTTAAATTTGATGTTAAAAACAAAATAATAAGACGGAATCAGTAGGAATATCTGAGTTATGGTGGGTTTTCAGCAATTTTGGCTATACAGTACAGTTAATGTAATATGTACATCATCTGGCTAATCATTGCATCTTTCTTTTTGGTAGTTGCATGGCTGATAAGATTGATAACTGTTGTTGTGTATTTTTTGGCGTAGTTCAGCTACAGACGGGAAGCTTTCAAAAAAAGTTACAGATGGCTGCATAATTTCTTTGACTCTCTATATAGTTATTTTGGATTGCCAATTTGCATTTCTTTATAGTTATATTATTCCAAAATAAAAAATTTGAAAGCACAAAATTTAAAATTTTTTTCAAAAAAATAAAGAGAGTTTTTAGAGCTCTTTTATTCATCTTTATTGATTTCTTTAGAAACATCATTCTTAATTTGGGTAGAAATATCTTCTTTTTGGATTTGGAGTTGGTTTATTGATAATGAGATTCTTCCTTATGAATCTCTTTAGTAGTTACAGTCTCTTTATGTGAGTTTACAATAGATTCAAATTCTTGTTGCATAGATTGATAATCTTTAGTGAATTGATTATCTAAGTCTTTTGGTAGTAGCAATGAGACTTTCTCAATATCTAAAAGCTATTTTTCTCTAGCAATCATTCTCATATCTTCAGTAAGAACTAAAAGTAGAGGTTATATCGTTTAATCGTTCATTGATTAGTTGATTGAGATTTCAGATCTTCATAAGGTTTGGCTACGGTGATTCCATTAGTCTTTGTGTTTCGTGGTGATCTATCTTCATAATCTCTTGATTTCTTATCAACAAATTTATCGGTGGCAATTACATCTCAAAGATTATTCTTAATGTTAGTCATTGAAGTCAGTAGGGGAAATTGTTTGTGTTCTTTAATGTCATCAATTCTAATAATATCTTCTTTAGATTCTGGTATTGAGCATTTCGTTCTTGAGCGTCATTTTGTTGAGCAGATGCTAAAGCGTCAGTGGTATTTAATTCTTGGCGAATTTAGTTACGTTCAAGTTTTTCTGAAACAGTTTGTTTAGAATCAGTTGAGTTCTCGTTTTTGTGGAGCTCTCTTTGAGCTCAGCAATATGTTCATAAAGCTACGCATGCTTTCATTCATTTTGTTCTCTTGAGCTCGTTTTCACGAATTTCTCTAGCAGCTCTTTACGTTCTTGGCGAATTCATTTGGGGTGAGCATGTCTAGCAGCATTTGCAATAAATCCGAGCGTTTGAGTTCCATGGTGTGGCACGTGAAGCGAGTGCACGGAGACCTGACGCAGTTTGCAGCATTATTAAACGTATCAGCATAGTTGGGGGTTAGAGCAACGTTTGTGTGTATTTAGCAATCTTATCGTCTTTAGACATAAGTTTGCAGATTCTCTAGCATCATTGACACTAAAGGTGGCAGTTTGAGGGACTGAGGCATGTATTTTCATTTTGAGGACTATTAAGTTTTTCTTCAGCAATATTAGGGGAACAAGCATATTAACGGCATTAGGTTTGGTAATTCTTTTCTATATGACACAAAAGTAACATCAGTTGGTGAAGCAATAAAGTAGTTGGCTGGTTCATCTTAGAAAAGCAGATCATAAATGAAAATCATAACAATGAAAGCAGAAACGGTATATTTCAAAATATTTGAAATAATTGAGTCTAAGCAGGAAGATTTTTTTCTGACTCTGAAAATAGGGTGGATGGCGATCAATAGGAAGATTGGAGCAGAATGGTATTAATATTGTTGCAGTTATGTTATATACAAGTGCATAGTAGCTGAGTGGCACGAATGTTTGGCTAATAATAAATGAAACAATCAATAATAAGATAGGAACAGAGTTCTGGTAAAACAGATAAGCATTCCCATTTGGGTATCCATAGCAGGCGATATTATAGTAGGAAATCCTATCTTTTAAACTGGAGTTTAGCGTCAGTTCTTGAAATAAATGCTAATGCAATATTACATTTTGAATTAGCAGTAAATTCAGTTGAACTTGACATTTGATTTGGTGAGTCAGCAGTATAGAAATTCACACAATAATCAGTTGGAGCATGAATAATTTATCTTGCGGGCAGAACTTTGAGCATCTGGTGGATTTACAGTCCATAATTCATCAAGTGAATATCCGAATTGTTGTTCAGACCATCTATCATAAACAATAGCTTTGTTTACAATACATGAAAATCTACCTGCATTGATTGAAGCAGATTCTGCGAGCGAAACGGATTGCAAGTAGTGCATCACACATCGTGTTTGGGAACTTTCTTTAGGATTAGTAGTGTTGAGTTTAAGCATGATTTGACAAAAGCAGGGCGACAATACACAATTTGCAATTGTAGCATTGATTTCTGTTGGGATTTTGCAGTAATTGAAAGTTAACAATAGTAAAGTAGTCCTAAAAGCAAAAAGCAAGTGACGAGACTCAATGCGAGGGTACAGATTTTCTCTTAATTAGAGCCCCAAATCAGATAGGGTACGGTGATTAGAAAGCAAGTGTTGATAATGGATAAAAGACATTTTTTCCTAGGTTTTGAGATTAGAAGCTTTAGTATCAGTTCAGCATAAGTTCTACAAGAACTTTTACAAGTGGCAGGGTCAAACAACATTTTAGTGACAGAAATTATATTAGCACAAAGGAAGAACTTTTGTTGCAATATCTGGACATAATGGGCAAAAGATGATGGTATGGCTATAATCTGATGGGAGAATCAAAAGAATCCTCCAGCTGTTTTTGGAGCTCCTTGAGCTCGTCTGAAAGATTTTTATTTTTTTCTTCAGTATTTTATTGAGCGGGTGGGAAAGATAATCCAAGTATTATCTTCCTCTAATGTAAAATGAGAATAGCAAAGGCGCAGACCGAGAATAATTCATCAATCGTATAAGTTCTGGACTACATTAGAGTTAATCATATCTTTTTGCAGGTAATGATGGTATGTTGGGATTCATAGAGATCCAACATTCTCAAGAAGCAAAAGATACGTTAAACATGAGTCAAAAATGAAAGAACAAAGAATATGGTAGCAAAAGAAGTTAACAATGTGAGATTTAAAATGTTTAATCATTATAGATCCCTATGTTCTTTAGTTTAGTTTCAATAATTTATATATCATTAAGAGTGTTGGGGATCTTAATAGCATTTCATATCTTGGTACTTTATCTCGTAAAATCAATTTCATGTTTGTATCTAGCACAATTAGGACGTCATTGAGATTTTCAGAATTTCAGCTGAAAACATTTTTTTATAAACATCAATAATTGATACATAGAATCTTTTGCGAGCTCTAATGATAAATTATAATCTGCATCAGTAAATGGTAAATGAAAAATAACATATCTCATATAATCAGGATGTAATGGGTTAATCTGAGTAGACATCTAATAGTATTTGAATTTCTTCATAAGTGACACGAGTTGAAGTCTATATCCTCTTTTTTTCTGTTTTGTTTCTTCAAAGAGTTTATTTTTTTGTTCTGTTTCATCTAGTTGAGTCTTGTAATAAAGCATATCTTCATCTCTATTATCATCTTCGGAATCTTCTAAATCATCTAGCAATTTAATATATTTCTTTCTTTCGTTTTGTAAAAAAATTTAGGGGTCTCAGTATCAGAATTTCAATTCTTTCAGAAGCTAAAAGGTGGCATTCTGCAATGTCAAATGTTGGTAAGAACATTTCGAATAAAAAGAGGGCTAACGAAGTTTTATTTGCGTTTTCTAATCTCATTTTAATTCTAAAAGCAATCATGTTTTTTTCGTCTGTATCAATAGCAATGGTTGTTGTTGGTCTAATATTGTTTTTGGTTTCAGTCGTTTATATTGAGGGTTTAAAGGCTTTCTTGAATAAATCAATTAAATCTTTCTGGTGGATTTCTTCAAGGATTTTTCTTTTTCTTTAATTGAAAGAATATTATCGACATCTCTTGTTATGAACTTTCATATATTGAGTCTGACACATCAATTTGAGCAAGAAATTAGGGTGAACTTTTCTAAAGTATCTTTATCAGAACTATTAAGATTTAAGTTATATTTCTTAACAATATGAGTATGAATTTAGCATATTCAGATTTAGATGATTCTGGCATCCATTCAGATGGTCCTTTATCTCCTTTTGTTCTATTTTTCTTTTTGCAGTTGTAGCGGTAAATGGTCAAAATCATTAGCATAATCTTGTTTCTTTTGTTTGTCCCATTCTTGTCCAGCTTTTGCGTCCAGTAGAGTGACTATATGGTCAATGTCTAATTTAGTTGGGTCATTTACAGATTCTTTGCTATATGGGTCATGGTAAAGACTGATTTGATAGAACAAACTTTTGATTTATCTTTTGTTTCTTTGTCATTCTTATCTAAATAAAGTAACGCACTAGGGCTGTCTATCAATGAATTTCTTCACGAGTAGACAAGGGACTTTCATAGGTAATCCAATGTTTCCATTCTGTACGTTTATATTTAGCTTTGTTATAAGCATTTACAACTGGAATAGAATTTAATTCATTCAAAGCATCATTCTTACTCATTTTAGCAGAAGCTAGATTGTTGATTCCACTTTCTGAATTTGAATTGTTGAACGATTATTATTGTTTGGCGATTTGGTATCCTTTGATTCTGAATTTTTGTTTAGAATCAGAATTAGTATCGATTTCGAGTAGCATTATTGTTTGAAGTTGACGAATTTGAGTTTTGATTTTCAAATCCATTAGGAGTTACATTGTAATTATTTGAAAGTTTACAATTACTAGGTGAAGTAACACATTCAGTAATCTGGAACTCAAATCAGTTGCATGATAACGTACAGTATTGAAAAAGATTTGGCATGTTAATGAGTTGAATAAACAAATATTGGCATGGTGCAGCTAGTACAAGTATGAGCTCAAAAAGTGAGCAGGATTTTCTCCTTTTGATGATTTCTTTTTTTATCAATTTATTTTTCATCTCCTATAAAGAGTTTGTTGTCTTGGTGGGTCACAGTTTTGAGCTAAAGTTAATTCCAACAAGTCAGTAATGCTAAATTTGTTGTTTGTTGAAATGAATTGATTTCCAAATGTCAGGAAATTCCTCTCTAAACATTTGTGAGCGGTCAAAGCTGTCCAAGTTAAGACTATCTTCTTCATTGAAAAGTTGTTTTTAAGTTAGTTGAGCTCATCTTTTTAGGATTTCTTCTGTTGGAATTTCAATAGTAATTCTATATGAACTCAATCCAAGGATCTTTGGTATTTTTCAAGTTCTGTTTCAATTGTTTGTAAATCTCTAAAAAGTATTTTTTTGAGTGGAAGCATTGACATGTCAAGATTTCAGCTAAGTTTTTCAATTTCATCATCGACTCCAATTTCTTTTTATTTGGTTTTCTTTTTTTCATGACTACTGCGGAATCAAAGTAAATCTAGCATTCATTGTGAAAAGGCAGATTCTTTTTCTATACATAAATGGTTGGAAGTTGAATGGGTATTGAATCCCCATAGGGAATTTAGAGAAAGTTAATGTTGCTCTATATCGCTCTCTTATGTCACCATTTTGGAATTGAGTAATATGTAGCCATCTTGATTTTACATCAACAGTACCACCTGTTTCTACAATAATGTCAGCGGGTCCAATTCTGTTATCATAATCTGCATCCAAATATGGTGTTGCCAGTGCTGGATAGAATCTACGTTTAATATTGATAAGCATATCTTCTTTATTAGGACGGATTGCCATCAAGTTTGAATTGTGTAAGACTCTATATAAATCTTCTTCCATTGAGTTAGCTCTTGTTTCTTCTTCTTCAGTAATTTCTTCTTGGTCAAAGCTTAATACATTGTCAATAGATTTTTTGAGAGCTTTTAGAGTATCTTTTAATGAATATTCTAAAATATTCAAATTGTTTACATCAAACGAACTCTATTAAACAATTTAATGAAAAAAATGAGCGAAAGTCGTTTCATATAATTTTCCCATATAAAGATCTTCTCTTTGAGCATTTATAAAAAGTTTTTCAAATGAGCTGTGATTTATAGTCAGTCCATTTTGCATATTCCATTCTTGGTGTTCTTCGCATGAATCTGGGTTGAAAGGAGTATTAGAAATTTGAATATGACAATCTAATGAGTCTATTTGAGTAGCATTTGAGGTGGCTGATTGTGTTGCATTTGTGGGATAATCTTAGAATTGACGACAAAAGTCGTATGGTTTTTCGTAATATATAATAGAGGCATGAGTTCTTTATCAGATACAATAATATTTCCATGTGTTCCAATTACGAACTAGGTGGAATTTTTATTGTTTATCAGCTTTTTAACTTTTTCTTTTTTTATTTTTTTGGTAAAAGTAAAAGATTGAAACTCGTATATTTTTTTCAAAAAAAGTAATGGTAAGATTTAGTATTGGTTTCATGAGTTTTATATTAAATTCCTAAAAGTGGACATTTTAAGTTTCACTAGTTTATTTAGAATCAAGTTTTATGAAATTCTATTTTTCTATTTTTTAATTTAATAGTTTATATTATCAATCGGAAAAAGTAGGTAGGGTGAAATAAATTTTTTGAATTTGTTTTGAAAAAGCTCTTCGAAGAACTTTCTTGAATGTTCCGTTTGAGAAGAATAAATCAGTGAAAAGCAAATCAATGGTGCAACGGTGCGGTAATAAGAATAAATGAAACAAGCATACGGAAGTTTCTGTCAATCAAAAATTTAATTGACAATCCAGCAATTACAAGAAGCGCAGACGGTCAATCCATTGTTGTGGTAATGTAGTTCTCGAAATCCGTCAGAGGGACAAAATTAAATAATTAAACAATTTGTTGAGTCAGTGTATTTAGATTGTTGAATTGTATTTCATAAAAGATAATATATTATCTTGTGAATTTCAAAGCAAAAGTCTTGCATTAGAAATGAGGCAATTCTATCATTTTCTAAAGTTATATCAATATTACGATAAAAGAGTTTCATATTGTTTAGAATTTAATATCAAAAGTCAATTAAATTAAACGTATAAAGTAAGGAGCAGATGCTTGTTGGCTTTGTGGGTATCTTCAGCAATTTTTCTTAATTGTCATAATATATCTGGGAAGTATAGATAGCGAACTTTCTTAGAATCAGATGAAGTATTATCGGCATTTAACAGTAACATCGAAATTTCCATTCAGCTTCATTTGTTGAAGTATAGAACATATGTAATGTCTGTATTTGGGTCATCTGTTGCAAGTTTCATAGTCTTATTGGAAACAGATATAAGTCTTTATCTTCTTTATCTGAAATATATTGGTTAATTTCATCATGAGAAGTTACAGATGAAGTAGCAAAGAGAACTTTCAATAAACTGGATAGTAGATTTCAATGGTTGTTTCATGTTAGCATCTTCATCTCAGTTCAATCTTGACTTCTTCCTTAGCGAGCTCTGCATTTGTTATAGGATAAGTTGGCATGGTGGCGGGTCAAAAGCTTGTGAATGATCATTGGTCAGTTTTAGCGTCATAATAAACATTTACAGAGGGAGTGACGTGAATTTGTTGGATTTTTGATTAGCAGGGCTGGGTTGAGGCATTTTCGTCAATGGTAAAACAGAAATTTTATAATTTGGCGAAAAAAATCTGTCAAGAATCTCTTTTCATAAGTAATTGGAATCAATAATATGTTGTTTATTGTTTTTTGGGACTCAGTATTGGAGCAGTTGTTGCATGACATTGCACATTAGATTCTGGCATAATAATGTATAGAAATAAGATAACATATTTCGAGATGGCGGATCGAAAAGTATCTAAGTTCACATAATAAGTAATGGACTGTTCAGCAAAGAGCTGTCCTTTATCAATAGGAAAAATTAGTTTGAGCTCTGAGTTGTCTTAGCAATTTGGTATTTCATCAGTAGTATATGAATTTGTGGGAAGAAAGTATTTTTAGTCCTAAAAGCAATAATAGTAACAATCAAAAACTAGGGATGAAACTCTTTGAGTTTTGAGGCTGGCAACATCTTTTCTATCGTCATATTTTTGAAGTTTTGAAAGGTTTTAATTTCTTTTTCTTTTTTTATCTATGAATTTTTTTCTTTTTCTTTTTCTTCTTTGGTATTTTTCATAGATAGGGTTCTTCATGAGTAGCATAGAGATGGTATCATCTTCAATGAGTTTCTTGGACGTAACGAGTTTGTATATGACGGTTCTTCATCAGGCTGTTTTCGGTGGTGGTGATTGAAAATCTTCATCTAAATCTGGCAATGAAGTATTTTTTTATTCGTGAGTCTTCTTTAGTAAAAAGGCATGAGTGGCGTCGTATTATTTATTTTTTTCTTTTAATATATCAAAAAGGCGGAATCAAAGCTACATACAAAATCATCAAAGGGAAACTTTTTTTCTTTTTAGTTTCTAATGATTCTTTTTCTATTTTTGTTTTGGTAAATCTTTGTATGGTGTTCTTGGGGTGAATATTTGAGTACTTCTAGTCAGTCCATTAAAGAATTTGATTCAGTAAAATCTTCTTCTTTTACATCTTCAAAGTCATAAGTGGAGTAAAATCTAAATCTTCCAATGGGTCGATTTCATCTTCTATTGGAGTTTGAATGTTCTTTAAGTGTTTTTCGTTCATTTTTATCTGCATTAAATGAATTATTGAATTTTTAATAAAATCTTCTGGTATCGGTTGTAACAATTCTTCATCAACAATAATTTGAATTTTCTTGGCTGAATGCTTTCCATTGAAGCAAATTCTTTTTCAGCACTGAAATTTTGTAATATAATAAGCAGTTGAAGTGTAATTATTTTTCTTTAACAGGTGCGATAGATTTTTGGAATTTGGGTTGGTGAAACAATCCAGTCAGGTTCTGGGCTGTGTATTGAAGTCTAGAGTTGCGTGAATTTCGAAAAGTTCAATTGGAATGAGATGAATTACGTTGGCTAGATTCTACATATTTTTTTCATATTTGTCTGAGCATGGTGGCAGTCTTCAGCAGTGTTTTGAGCAGACTATGAATAATGAAATTTTTGAATGGTATCAACAATGGTATCTCTAACAGCGGTGGCATTTGCAGGATAGATTTTTACAATTTGTTCTAATGATTGTAAAGATAAAAGAATATACATTTTAGAAGAACGAACTTTTCTAGCAAATCAGCAGTGATGCGGGTCTAAAAATTTGGAATCATCTAAGTATGATCATAGTAAATCTTTATTTCCTTGAGCATTCTTATAAGCAGAGGTTCTGAGTCAAGTCTGATAGGATAATTGGACATATATTTAGCAAAATCACTTTCTTCTTGTGGGTTAAATGAGAATAACACAACAGGTGCTTCTTCTGAAGTTGCAAATTCAAACAAGTTAATGTGATAAGGGTTTCTCCTTTTGCAGAGCATCAGCATGTGACATAATCAAAGTACGGCAATTTGAAACAGGGCATTGATTTGTTCTAACAGGACATGCCAGGGATATTTAATTCTTCATATAATCCAAGTAAAGCAATTTAATCTTCGTTTAGTGCAAGACACATATTCAGCACATGTTCTTTATTAGAAACATCAATCTTAAATTGGTCAATCAAAGCATATAAATTCTTTAATTGTAAAAGCAGATACAAATTGAGATAATCAAAAAGCTAAAAGTTAATATATTGTTTTGGTCTTTTCTCTATCACGTTTTTCCAATAGATAGAAAAATTGATTCCAAAAATATCTTTTGTTCTTTTTCTTATATAGTTCTGGAAAGTCGGGCATTGTCTTAAATTTAACATCATATCAATTTTTGAAGTTGGTAAAATGTTGCAAGAGGGTCGTAAGAGCTGATTATCACAAAATGGATTGTTATAAGTTTGAGTTTTTCCAGCAGTAAAGTGATAAAATTGTCTGATGTTCCTTGAGGCATTTTGGTAAGTAATATGGATATTCAGTTCCTTTTTAAAGTCAATATAAATAGTGGATTGGGGAGCTCAATGTCATTTCGCATTAGTGAGCATTGTATAAGTTTGGCATGTTTGAGCTATAGCAGGGTATGAGCATCTTTCAGTATAATAGTTTCTTACGATTCTTTCTTTATCAAAATATTTAACATCAGCATCAGTGGGAACTTTCCATGAGAACTTTATCGGGCAATATTCCTAAAGGTGCAGAGTCATAAGCGTAGTCATTTCATCTTTCAATGATTTAATATTTTGTTTTCGTTTGTATAATTCATAAGGAGTTTTTCTATATTCAAAATTATAGAGCTGACTTTCATGAACTTTCGAGTCAGGATAGAGTCTTAATTGTCTGAGTGATGAAATACAATGAAAAAAAGTTAAAATCACATAAGCAATAGAACATAAGTATAAATAGGGCGTCATAAGGGAACTGTGTGATTTGAAATATCCAGGCGGATTAATGGATGAGCAATTAAATTCCAAATAAAAAAATGAAAAAAATGATACAACAGCAAGGAATAAATATATTACAATCGGTTTTTGTTTTAGCGTTCTAAATAAAATGTAATACGTTATAAGTGAGGCTATAAGGAGAGTGGGAAGGAAAGAATAAATAGTGGTAATAAGTATTTGTTTTCTTAGGTACATTATATAATTCTTCTTGCATTAAATCTTTCCTTTTTGTTTTTAATGAGTTTATATCATTTATTCGATAATTCAGATAATAAAAGATTTAATTGAATTTCTGGGTCAGAAAGAAAAATCTAAAAGCAGTAAGTATTCTTCTTTTTCTTTTTCAAAGATTTCTCGTTCTTTATTTTTTTGATTTCAATGAACTTTATCTAACAAATAGTAATATTGTGTTTTTATATCTCTTTCATCTAAGTTATCAAATGGGTGAGATAATAGTTTGAACATCTTTTGCATACTGGTGAATTATCTTCATAATTCTCTGGCAGTAATTTTTTTATTTAATTGAAATACATCTCTGTAATATTCTCATAGTCTTATTAAATTTATCTTTAGATATGAACTTTCTTTAATTCAGCTTTGAAAATATTCAGGATAAGAAAATAGAATATTTAATGCAAATAAAATGTAAAGTATTACGTATCATTATTTTTTAGAAGAGTTAGTTGAATCTCTTGAAGTTGTTGAGTAATTGTATCTTTATCAAATCTTATTGTCAATGATAGATTTGAATTTGGTCATAAAGCAAATCCAACATAAGAGCAGAATATTCTTAAATATTGATACTCTTAAAATGGAATCTTTAATATATTGAGTTAATTCTGTTTGTAGAGTCATGATAAATTCTGTTTTATCAGAGATTGATGAATAATTAAAGCTATTTCTAATTTTTAAATAGAACTTTTTCTACGAAAAGTTTCCATTTTGGGAAGTTTATCATGAGTTTGTAAATAATCCACATGGGTCTTGAGCTAATCAAGTTAATTTGATAAAGTCTAGTTTGAATAGAGGGCATGTCTCTAAATATTTTATTAGCAGTTTTTGTCCGAGCTCATCATCATCTAGTAATAATGGTATATTGACAAATTTTCTCGAGAACTTTTAAAATATCTCTTAATTGTTCATTAGTAAAAGAGTGAAAATAGCAGTATGTTTGTATATCCATGAGCAGTCATAGCGAGCACATCAAATTGACTTCTGGTAAATAAATAAGTTTATCTTTGTTGAGCTGTTTTTTTGGCATTGTTAATATTATAAAGTACATTTTTTTCTTATGGAATACGATAGAATCAGTTGAATTTATATATTTTTCAAAGTACTCTATATCTTTTTTTGAGTTAATGTACTTCCAGTAAATCAATAAGTTTTGGCATATAATTTCGGATAATAAAGATTAAGCGATTTGGTTGTTGTAAAGTAAGCTTTATCATACATTAAGCAGTGAACTTTAATTCATCATGAGTATAAAGCTTTTTGAGTCATATAATCTAATTGGTCTTTTTGCGATTCTGGTGCATAAGCATATTCAGCAGAATTATAATCAAGATTTCTGTCAGTAATCATTTTTTTGAGCGGGTGAGAATCGTAATTCATTAAATTTCATTTTGTAATAATTGAGCAAATCTTCTAGCAAATCATGGCATACTAGCATATTGTGAGTATTTTTTTGAATCGTCTTTATTAGAGTCATACGGAATATGATGATACTCTTGGTAAAATAGATTACAGATTCTTTCCATGATGGTGAGTCTGTTTCTTGAATATAGTGAAAAATATCTCCATGTTTTTCCACAGACAGCAATGATAAAGTTTTCGGAACATCATTTTGGTGTAAAAGAGGGTGTTTTCTCATTATGGAAAGGACAAAGAGAGTTGGGAGAGATCTTCTTTCTAAATATAATAGCTTCTTTTTTTCTAAATAAATTTTAAATCTACAGTATTTTTTTGATTTGTGTTTTTAAATCATTTAAGTTTGTAATCTTAGTCATTTAATCTCTTTTCCAGTTCTATTTCATTGATTAAGAAATTTTTCTATATCTTTTCGTTTATAAATAAATGAAGCGTTAATTACAAATTCAGGGCATTGGTAAATAATGAAAATTTCTGTTATATATTTCTGTATCTTTTAATCTAATAGTTTCTTCATTCAGTTTCAGACTTTTAATATTTTTCTTAGTGAATTAGCGAAGATAGTTTTTAATGATGGTATTACATCATCTTTATTTATCAACAAATTTTTCATATGACATCATTTCATTAAATCGTTTTAATATTAGAGTTTAATCTTTTCTTGATTTAATGTTGGTTGAATATCTGGTAAGAAATAATATTCATCATCAAAAGATGGCATTTGGTTTTGTATAGTTTGGCATAAATAAATCAAATAGGGAATGGTTTAATTTTTTTCAGTGACAATTTCTTTTCTAATTCTTTCGGATAAATGTTTTCAAAAGGCTAATTTTTGAAATATAAGGATATAAAGGCAATCCTCTACATTTATTTCTTTTTTTAAGATTTCATAGAGTGAAAGATAATCTTTTTTTAGAATATGGTAAACAATAATCATTAGTAATTATATTGTTCTTTAATTCCACAAAAGAATCATCAGTTAATGAATTTAAGTATTTCAAGTTATTCTTTTCTAAAATTACATAAAAACATTTTAGTCCCTTAGCACGGTTTTACAATTTTTTTCTATAGAATTTTGAAGTCATTGAAAGTTTCTAATATATCGTCTTCAGATACTATGATTATAATTTTTTTCTTTTTTTGTTTCTTGGTTAGTATAATTAGGATTTACAATTTTAATTGAGTACTCTTGGGCGAAAACATCAAATGTTCTATAATGAAGTAATGAAAATGTTTTAGGTAAACATCTTCTAATGATTTCATAATCATATTGAATAGTATTTCCAGTTAGAATTAAGCGACATTTATTAGGTAGTAATTCTCTTAATTCTTTATACATTTTATTATCAATTTCTGAAAGTGATAATTTTTGATTTTTTTAGAATCAACAATCAAATTATTTTTTTGTGTGCATTTTCTTAAGTGCTTTCGAAACATATTTTTTTATAATCGTAATTAGCAAAAGAGTTAATATATGTATTAGTTTTCATTTGGAATAAGTTTTTCATCTGAAAGAATATAAGAAATTTCAATTAAATCATTTTTTTAATAGTTTCCGTCTTTATCAAAGTTTAGACGAATTCATCAACATCAGTAAATAAATAATATGTTGTATAGTCTTTTTTTGTTTGGTTTTCATTTTTTTATAATTTTTCAGATTTCTAATCTTTAGTATAGTTATAGGTTAATCAAATATATATAAATGTGATTTGATTTTTTATGAGATTTATTAAATTAGATTTAGTCCTCATAATAGCATGCTCTAGGTGAATCTAAAAGTACTCATTATACAAATTGGTGATGATTTTATAATGTGATAAGAATTGGTCGTTTCATCATTTCTTCTGTTTTTTCTTATCTCTTTATGAGAGATTTCATCTGAAGTTTCTCATTATGTTGAGAAAAAATTTAAGTCAGCATTCCATAAATTTGGCCGCATCTTTATATAGAAGCTTTGGCAAGTGCTTCTGGCGAGAATTTATGATTATCGTTTTCAAAAGCAAACAGGTAATTCGTCCTTATCAAAGGGTAGAACTTTGGAGTATAGAACTTTCTTCTGTGAAGATTGAATTCAATTCCATTTAACAGGCTTATATAACAGTTGATTAAATAATTTTGTATGAGGAATATGAACAAAATTTTGGTTATTTCTTCATGATTTATTTCAGTTTTCCAGCAGTATTGTTGGCATGTGAGCTGAAATATTGTGTCTTATTGAACTCATTGATAATATGAGTTGAGATTTTGTTCATTTCATAATCAATTTTATTGTTGCGTTTTAAAGATAATTGTTTTAATTTTTTTAGATGATTTAATATTATTAGGTAAAGTCGAGCTAATTTTTGCATTGGTTTTATTGTAATATTGATTGATGAGTTTTGATTGGTCATTTGTATAATAATGGTCTGATTCAATGTTATTGTAAATAGAAACAATATTATTTAAAACAGGTCCAATTGAAAAGTAAACAAATTATCTTTCTTTTAATTTGGGAACTCGAGTTTCATAAATTTTTGAAACATTTGATTAAATCATTTGAATTTCGTCATAAACAAATTTGAAAATCTTCACATTATGTTTTTGTTGATTTGATTTTTAAGATTATGAAAGTTTCTTTTTACATAGAGTGTAAGTATAAATTTGTTTATCTTCATCAAAAATCAATTTGTTTAGAGATAGTTATTTTTTTGGGAAAAGTAATAACGTTATAGCATTTTTATCTTTATATTTAGGGATTCTTTTTCTTTTTTTATTTGATTTGTTATTGAAAAAAGAGAAATTGTCTGAGAATTTGCATCAAGATTTGTTGGCGATAGAGATTGAAGTGCATAATAATCAGAATTATTATTTTTAGTAAAAAAATAGGAATGTGATTGCATGTTCTATATGATTTGGTTTCAAAAGTAATATTGTCTAACATCATAAAGGACTTGCATTATATAAGTTTTTGAGTCAAATGACATGAGTACTTTAATTAAATCAAATCTTTCATCTGTTGAATAAATTATCTCTTTTTCTGTTAAAATCATGTTGAGTCCTTTGAGTTTTTATACAGTATTTAAATGAAAAGTATATTTATATTATTCCATTTTTTTATTTTTTTATTTTTGAGCAAGTTTAAGCGATCTAGGGGCGTTTTTTTCTGCAAAGTCGATACATTTATCGAAAAAGCAGTTTTAGTGTTTTTAGCGTTTGGTATATGACGATATAACGACATTCAAAACGAGTTTAAGCAAAAGAAAAAAAGTGTAGTTTCAGTGTAGTGCTTTAATCTTTTAAATGACTAATCTCTTTTTACGTTTGGGACGTTGGTAAGAGCAGAAGTGATGGCAACAACAATTCCTAGCATGGTACATCAGCAGTATTTGGTAGTGCGTTTCTTGAGCGGTGTTTGTGGTTTTAGAGTAGGAGTTTCAGGTGTTTTGGAGGTCAGGAGTAGTTGTCTTAACAGTGTTAGATTCAGGTTCAGTCCATTTGGCACGTGAGTTTGTTTGTTTTCAGAGTTTCAAAACAGATTTGATACGAGTCATTTCAACAAATGAATTTCAGGTTGGATCTGAGATCATTTGTAATTGAGCGTAGGGAGTACTTCTTTAAGTCGAGAATTTCAAGTTTGACTAGTCTTATCTTCTTTCAAGAATGAATATGAAGTTAAGTCGTCAGCTTTCTTGAATGTTTTTCCATCAAGTTTTGAAGTCTTTCTTAGAGATTTGGTTTTGTAAAGCATCAGAATCTATCGTGAGTTTCTTGGTAATCATCAACGAATTTGTATTCAAACAAATCTTCAGATACTATTAGCAGTAATTAGAGGAATCAGAATGAGTAGAAGAATTTTTTTGTCCTAGAACAATTTCTTTGCATCTTTAGATTCAGTATCATGAACAATGACAACATCTTTCTTAGTTTCAAATTTAGGAATATTGTTTGGTATTACAGTTGGTCAACAACATGAAAGTCTGGGTTGATATGCAGTATTTTTCATGGTGACAAAGTTTTGGTGAATTTTTTTCTTTGACTTTCATTGGGTTGATAATTGTAATTGTATCACTGTTTGAACATGGGTAGCGTAAAAGCTGCAGGATTTTTCCAGACTCCCCAAAGCTGGAATGTCCTTTTGGTTTTAAATCCAGTCAGTTAGGGAGCCTACAGAGCTTCTGGGAGCTTTTCAATGATTTCATAAACATGGTATTTCAGGCCTTTTACACATCTTGACCCTTAGAGTCAGAAAGTTTAATACCATCAGAAAGTACATCTAACACATCTTCTGGGTAATCATCAGCAATGAAGAAACCTTGTGCAATACGAGATTTATCAGCTTGGATAGCCTTGTATTGTGAGTAATCAGCAGTTACATGGTAGTAATTGATGGGAACTGCAAATGGTGCATCAATATTCAAAAGTCGAGCTTTGTTGAAGTTCGAACTTTGTTTGGTTTTGGAGTAGGCACGTATTTGCTACAGTCTCAGTGAGACTAGGCGGACAAAATCTAATTGATATGCAGTATTTTCATATTTTCCACCAGTTTTAGCCATTTCAGCCTCAACTTTCATAGGAACAATGTAAGTAAGTTTTTCTCCAGTTACAACGTACTTATTGAAGTAATCGTTCATATCATTTGGAGTAAATGAGCTGGAATGCTACTTTTGGGTTGAATCCTTGTTCTTTTAGAGCGTCTTGGACTGGTTTTGGAGTTCTTCTAATGATTTATGAAACTTTTAGAGTTAAAAAGCTCAACAGTTTGGCTAGAATCAACAATCTTGATGTTTCCTGTTTCAATGTCGAAGGCTGTTCTGGGTAATCATCTACAACAGAATAGCTTTAGCAAGGCGGTCTTTTTCAACAAGCATTCCTTTGTATTTGTGTAGTCAGCAGTTACATGAGTAGTGGTTTGGTGATCGAGCTACAACAGGTTTGAGTTGATGTCAACACTTGGTATTCAAGTTTTTCTTGTGTGGTTCTGGTGTTACAACATTATTTTAGTAAATCGAGCTCGTGAGCATTTCAAAATCAATTTGGTAGAACTTTGTTTTCGTAATTTCAAGCAAATGCAGATTTGAAACTTTCATTGGGTCAATGATTGTTACAGAAATAGCTTTAGAAACATGGGTTATCATAGAATGCTTGTGGGTTATCATAAATGAGTTGGAAAAAGCACTTTTGGTTTGATTTTTGCATGAGTCTAAAATAGAACTAATTCTAGGGTCTTTTGAGTTCTTCAATAGATTTGAATTGGTAAGCAGTAATTCCTTTTTGAATTTCTTTGAAAACTTTCTGTTTCTACATATTTGATTTGGTTTGGAAGTAAGTCTAGTGCTGTTCTGGGTAATCATCAGTGGCAAAATCCTTTTTGAATTGCATCTGGAGATGCTGGTGAGCTTTGTATTGGTCGTAATCTAAGTTAATGTGGTAGTAGTTTGTGGGAGCAAGAGTTGTTTGCATCAATTTTAACGTGGTCTTTGTTATAGTTGAAAGTCTAACAGGTTGATTTGGTATCTTTTTGGACGATTTGGGTCAAAAACAATTGTTGTTACAGTAACAGTATTTGAATAAACATCAAATTTGTTATTAACATTCAAGTGATAGTTATTTGTGTAAGTTGCAGCGTCATTCATGAGTGGCATACAATTTCAATGTTGGGATGTATAAGCAACGTTACGGTCTTTATTAGCTGGAAGCTAGAACTTTTAAAGTAGCTCTAAGTGAATGTGTAGCAGAGTTATATTTAACATCAAATTCTGGGTTTTGAGTTTGTGTTTTGAGCATCTAATTGATAAGCTTTTGGCAAATCATCAGTATATTGTAAAGGGTATGGTTTCTTCACGTCCAGTGCAAGAGGTTTTGCTCAATTCCCATACAAAGTTTCAGCAAGTTTTGGCACAGAATGATTGTTTACATCTTCAAAAGCATTCTTAACGTGTTTTTCAATTTTTACATTTGTTTTTAGATTTGTATATTGAACATTAGTTTTAGGAGGGTCTGGTTTTGAGGGATTGCATCGTATTCAGGTTTTGGTGGGACTACAATAGTTTTAGTGGCTGAACTCACTAAAGTTCGAAAAGTATAAGCATTTTCAAATAATTCCTTATCTGTATATGGTGGTGGGAGCCTTTTTTTCAGCTGTTCGGCATCAGAATATCTACAGTAATTAGCAAGTTGTCTTTCAGTGAAAGTTCTTACATAATCAGTTACATAATATCTAATATTGTGTTTGTGAGCGCATGCGTAATAAAGTGAAAAAGCTGGTGTGAGCTCCACGTCATTCACATTAACATATCCTGGGTCAGAGCTTTGTATTATTCAAGACTGATGGGTCATCATAAGACTGACATCTGTTTTCAAAGCATCAGTGAGTTTTTCCATGTCTATTGAGATTCTACAGATTTAGAATCCTTTGGATTGATTGGTACACATTATCTTCAGTATTATATGTGTGTCTTAGATATTGGCTGATCAATGTCAGAATAAATTGGAGGCATTCCCCAAGTTTAGAGGTTTTTCAGTTGGGGACTCATCAAAAGTATTCAATGAGCATTCTACATTTAAATAGTTGTACATATCAAATCAATGTCAAAATGCTGAAAAGAACTAATCTTGTTTTCGTCCCATCTTGGTTTTAGAGCAGTGTTGCATCTTTGTTGACGAAAAGCTGGGAAGATTTTGATTTGGGTGGTAACAGATGTGAATCTAGCAGAAATAGTTTTTTTCCTGAGTTAGTTTCGCAACATTATGTAAAATAAATGTTGGACCCTTTTTCAATTCCTGTCAAATAATGTCCATTAGTTGTATTTGCATGCGGGCAGATTATCTCTAGCAGTATCATATTTAATTTTATCTGGCTAATTCTAGAGTTGTCTTGGGCTGTTTGGCAGGGAGCTTTTACAGTTTCAAGATTATTGTCTTTATTTTTTTGAATACAACAGACAAATCAGAGTAATAGTCTAATGAACTCTTTTTGATTCATCGAGCTAGCAAAAGCGAAATTTGGTCATTATCTACAAACACAGCTTTGAGCAGGAACTTTCTTCTTGTTTTTTTGATTTCAGACGGTGGAACATATTTGAGCTCAGCGAGCTCGTTTCTCTTTTCAACGATTGTTGACTCGTTTTTACGATTAGACATCTTCTTTATATTTGTCTGTAGCTTTTTTTGAACTTTATCGAGCTGTGTTTGATAATCCTTTTTCGATAGCAGTTTGTTCATCAGATTTATCAGAAAGCAGTGTTACTTCTTTAGGTTTTGCTCAACAGAGATTTCTAAAGAGCTCTTTTTTTGATTGAGATTTCGTTCTTTAATGTATCGTTGTTGAGTACATCTAATGAGACTTTTTCAGTTCAGTTTTGGGTGAGTCTCATTAGCGTTTGCGTTGGAGAATCTTGTAATGGAATAGAGTTTGTAGCAGGGTTTGGATTAACTTTTTCCTCAGCGTGTGCAACAGCATTCATAGATAATGACAATGCAGCACGATGATTTGGTCACATGTCCATAGTGTGAGTTACGGATTGAACGAGCTTTTAGTTTCAGTTTTGTTAGGCATTTTTGTCCTTTTTATATTAAAAATTTCTATAGTAATATTATTCTAAAAAAATAGTGTGTTTTTCACAAATTTTTCATGATTTTTGGTATTTTTTTAAAATTCATATTTATTTATATCAGAGATGCTAAAAATTCCTTTTTTTGAGCATTTTTTGATAATAAAAGTTTTTCATTTTTATGGCTCAGCAAGCAGATATTGTGAAATTTGAGTCTATATTTATTCAAAATAAAAAAAGATAGCGAGGCATCTTTTTCTTTTAATCTTCTACATAATCAATTGGGTTATCTTCAATCCATTTCTTACGTGGAGTTACATCTTTAGCCATTGCAACATCAAGCCAATGTTTAGCTGACTCCTCGTCTCCAATAGTGATTTGAGTTAATACACGAGTTTCTGGGTCCAAAACTGTTGCTAAGAGCATCAGGAAGAACTCAGCTGAGGCTGACACGAATCAATTGGTAAGTTTTGTTACGATGCTTCAAATCATTGGCAATTTCAGTAGCGTCATTATCATTAAACGCATAATGGTCAATTGCTTTTTTACCTTTACCTTCTCTATAAATATATAAAGGAGTATTCATCTTATATAATCTACCTTGACGAATTAAGTCGGGGAATAAATTATAGAATAACAATACAAGCAATGAAGCGATTTGACCACCGTCTGGGTCGGCATCGGCAGCGATAATAACTCTTTGATAACGAGCACTATCTAAATCAAAATCATCAGGGTAAAACTGCATTTAAACATTTAGCAATATCTTGTACTTCTTGATTTGCTAAAACTTTTTTAATGTTTTCTTTAGAAGTATTAACAATCTTACCTCTAATTGGTAACAATGCTTGGAATCGTGAGTCACGAGCTTCTTTAACACCAGAAAGGGCAGAGTCACGCTCAACGATAATCAATTCTGAATCTGCTTCATATACATGATACAATCTGGCAATTTAATTGGTAATGAAGTATTGAGCTGTAAGTTTTTGTTTTTCACGTTTTAATTCTAATTGTTCTTTTTCTTGATTGACGAACTGGCGGGCTGCAATAAGTTTTCAGCATACGTTTTGGTACATCAACATTTTTCTTATCTTCTACAAAATCTTTAATAGATTCATAAAGAACTGTTTAATAGCACGTTTTTGGTACGAGCTAATTCTTCCTTAATTTGTGAAGTATATTGAGGTTCTGAAATATAAAGAAAGTGGTGCAGTTAGAGCTACTTTATAATCATCAATCGTAGGTGGTGGGTCTTTAGCAGTTAACATAGCTTTCATGAAGAAAGTTTCTCATTAAATGCAGTTATGGTGAATTTTCTTCAAAGTGAACTCAACATGAGACTAGCTAAACGAGTTCTAATTGTATTTACATAAGAATCAATAGAGTAATCATAGTCATTATCATGACGATGGCGAATTCAATGTCAGGGCATTCTTTCTACATCTTTTTGGAAGCATTTTTTTAGTTTTAGGGTCTTGAGTTGGTACGTTCTTTTTCAATATGAGCTCCTTTTTGTTTCAAATTTATAGATAGGAGTGATTGGCGTTCCTTTTTTTGATTGTATTCTGGCAATTGAGGGGAAAACATCTTCAAAGTGGAAAAATTTCATGTTGATAAGAAATCTTCCATTGAGTCTATGTTCGTTTACGATTTCGATAGTAACATAGTAATAGGGAATGGCTTTCATACGGAGAATTAAATCGTCCACATCAGTGGATATGGTGATGAAAAGGGATTTTCATTATTTGAGCAAAGATTTTACAGTTGTTCCTTGAGCAAATAGTTTCTTTTTCTTCAGCAGACTATCGTCTTTTTCTTCTTTAATGTAAGTTAAATCTTTTAATTCAGTGAATTTTTGCATCTACATCATCAAAAGTAGAAAAGGGTTAAAAAAGTCTTTAAATGATAGAGTGTATTTCTTTTTTTATTTTTTTATAAACAGTAATGTCAACACGTTTGAGTTAACATTGTAGAAACGGAAGACTAGGCGTTAGTAGAAGTTGTTTGGTATCATCATCTGATTTGGCTCAATTGTTCATGGATTGTAATGTTCCTAATGTAATGATAAATCAAAGCAGATTTCTTCAAAAAGTGTGCATTTTTAGTAGTATCGGTTTGGAAGTCCGACATATCTTGTACAGAAATAAAAAGTCTTTATAGAAGTGGATTCTCATACGGTCATGAATTTACAGATTGAGTGACAACAGAGTTATCTAAAGTGAGTACGAATAGTACTGGATTTTTTTGATTTTGAGAATGGATGAACTTTCATCAAAACAGATGCTGTGAGAATGTCAAGTTAATTCTCTTAATCAAGTGATTACGTGGAGATAAAGGGCGTAATATGTTTGAGCGAGTAAGTTTCTTTATTGAGCATAAAACTCTTTCTATGTTTATAGTTTTTCTAAAGTTAATTAAGTCAGCAGAAGATTTTTAATTTATATTTTTTTAAAGTAGGATGATAAATAATCTTCTAAAAAAATATTCAATCTTTTTCTGAGTAATTCTTATATCGTAATATTCTATCTAAAGGAACAATTACAGTTGTATAATTGAGAAAATATATTCATCATCTGAGAACTGTTCATTATTCATAGTAAGATAAATAAATGGCTAATTTATGAAAAGCACTATCTTTGAAATGTTCTTTATATTTCTTTAATTGATTTTTCTCTTTCTTTGGATTGTATTTTTGTTTTCTATTGGTATAATAGTTCTATGTTTATATGACATGAGCAATAAATCAACAAATCCATTTGGGATAGAATATTCTCTTTTTTTACAGTATAGTATCATCTAAAGTTAAGTGTAAATCAATATTAGAAAGCGAGCTCGAGACTTTCATAAATAAATTCCTTTAGAAAGTATCTTTTTAAATTATGAATTTCATTGTTATCAAATAAATAAGGCAATACATCTGAATGTTTAATCTCTAAATGAGAAATATTCAATGAATTTCAAAAAAATATTAAAGTTCTTCATAATTATATTATTCCAAAGTAAAGGTAAAAGGGACTAATTAAGGGTCAATTTTTTTAGTGATTTTTAAAGAGTTATAACGAGATAACACTTTCATCATGTATTCAGTAGCAGAAGTTGTTTCATTTGCCATGACATCTTCTAGTACAGCTTTTGAGAAACCTGAAACAAGTTTCACATTGTCATACTTAGAAGTTGGGAATGTGATTTTGATTGGTTAACATTCAATAGACAATTTCTGGAAGATTCAATCCAGCGTCATGGAGTTTATCTTTCCATGAATCCATTGGTGATTTAGAGCAATTATCTACTCCATAATCAAATTGCATATCTGAAATGATTAAGATTGTGTCTAGTTGTTCTTCAACTGGCAAACCGAATGATGAATCATAAATTAGTTGCATAGTAGCACTCATGTTAGTGTTTGCTACTTCTCCATTACGATACAATACATCAAGTTTTTCTTTCAAAGTTTTAACCTTCGATAAGTCAACAAGTTGTGGACGACCGCGGAATGTAATGAAATGGTCTTTGAATTTGCGAGTCAAACGTTCAGAAGTATAAATTGCACAGAGTCAGCAATTTCAATAGGTTTTTGATTTCAGGACTTGAAACAGTACATGTTCAGATTTCCGTCACGGACAACAATAATGTTGAAAATCAAATTGGTCTTGTGGATAGAACTTTCCAAAGGGTGAGCTCAGCATTTGTTTCTCGTATTTGAATTACGAATAATTTCGTATGGATAAAGTTGAGCGAATTTCTTAGCGACAGTGATGGGTTAACAGTGATTTGATTTTTTTGAATCATTATAACGAGCTCATCATTACGAATGAATGCTTGTGTATATTTCATCATAGCACGGCTAGGAATCTTAGAGTAATCAAAACTATAATCACGGTTAGTTAATTTGAACTTTCGATAATGTTGATTTGAATCGTAATTGTGATAGGGAACTACGATAGTTACGTTCAGTTAAGCTCAAACGAGATGGCTGAAAAGGACTAATTTACGAGTGTTAGCAATTTTTTTGTATTAGCAGATGGCATCCATTTACCAAGCAATGTAATATTACCTGATTTCAAGTTAGCCAAATCTTCATTAAATACAGTAGAAATAAATTCTACAACAAATGCTTGTGCTTCGTTTGGCAAATCCCAAGCAATCATAGTCAAATCATCATAACGACATACATAGCAGTAGGGAGTGCTAAGCGTTTGAAATCTTCAACATTTTTGTTAGCAAGATATGTCAAGATTTGACGGAAGCTTCACGGCGACTGAAAGCTTTGAATATCACGGTAGTAAAGAGCGTTTTTTTAAGCGCAGTCTCTGAATCTTCTTCGTAAGCATATTTGAATAAGTTCATAAATTCATCAGAAGTAAATTTCTTAGTTTGGTGGAATTGGACAGATCCTCAAAAAGTCTAGGTTTGCATTTTAGAGTAGTGGTATAGGTATATCATTTGTTGTAGTAGTTTTGCGGTTTTCGTTTTTAAGATTATCAATAAAAGACATTTTAGTCAAAAGCTTTTCCTTTAGTTTTAATATTGTTAAACAAATGGTATCATAATATCAAAAAGTTTGTCGAAAGCATTATTTTTAAATTTTTTTCAAATTTGCTATTGTTTGGATTTTTTTAATGACATTTTTCATTATAAAACTCCTTCGAGTTGAGCTTTGTTTATCAATGTTTTTCTTGGCATGTCGCAATTAGTGTTTCAATAAATAACAAGATAGATTTCTTTTTTTATTAGAAACTTTTTGAGCTAGTGCGCATAAACAGTCCATTCACACATGATTCTATAAGAATCTTCATTGTTAATAGCGTTTGGTAAAATTTCATCATAGAAATTAGGAATTGTTGTAGCAATTTCGTGCTTTGATTTAATAATCTATCATGTTCGAGCTTTGTAAATCTTTTTTCAGTTTCTGAGCACATTTTTATCTAATCTATTTTTTTAATGTCAATTCTTTCTGAATTAGAAATAAATTGATTAAACATTTTTCAATACAGAGAAGTTATTTTTCATCTTCAAATCGTTTAATAACTTTCTAAAAGCAGTTTCTTTTGTGGAGTGGAAACATTCAGTATAATTATCAACGAAACTTTATTTTTGGATAAAGTATTTTAGATTATTAAGATTTCTATTTTTCCAATTGAGGAACAAGTGTGCACTTTCAGTGTTTCATCTTCAAAGCATATCTCAAATCTTTATAGTTATCTTTATAATTATTTAATTCTAAATTTATCTTCAGCTCAAAAATTTCATTAGCATCTAAATTAGGTTGTTTCAAAAAGGTGTAATCTTTTTTTCTATTTCATTAGTAATTTCATTTGAAATAACTTTTTGTTTTTCTTTGGTTAACATTCCTTTTTTGAATCAGTTTTAATTTCTTCTTTAGGATATTCAGAAACGAGTTTCTTTTTTTCATATTGAACAAATCGAGATTTCCATGAGAAAATTAGAGTCAGGGCGTTCTGTATCTTCAGTGATTTCTGTTTCAAGTTTTAATTCTTCATATAGTGTAAGGCATAATTCATATTCTTAACAATATTGATAATCTTGAATAAGAACTCATTTTGTTCATATCCTAATTTAATAGTAAAGATTTCAAATAGAGTATTAAATAAATTAAAATCATGAACTTTCTAGTGTTTCTGGTAAATCAAAAATGGAGTTTTGCTAATACATCAAATAAAAGTAGAATAAGATTCTTTAGCATATTCATATTGTTTAGTTAATTCTTTTTCATTAAATAGTGTTTCTTTTTAATAATCCAATAAGTGAAAAGAACTAAACAATTTATAATATTTATTTTTCAGAAAAACATCAATGAACAATTTCATCTAAAAGTAGAGACTCTAGTATCTCCGTATTTAATATTTAATGTTGTTGCATCTTCTTCGGGAAATCCATGTCATTTGGTAATTTAGGGATTAGTTGAAAGTAAAAGTTGAAAATTCATAATTTTTCTTTATTCGGATAATTTCCATTTCTTCAAGTAAATTATCTATAACATTTGTGAATTTTTTCATCTAAGTCATATTGAGCTAATTCAGATTTTTAAAAGCAAGATTATCTGGTAATTCTTTTTCTTAATGTATCAATAACATAGTTATCATTTTCATATTTATTAAGTAATTCTTCTGATTTAAGAATGTTCTCATTTGAAGTAATTATTTCTTTCTTGAGTACTAAATTCTTCCAATTCTTCAATAGAACTCTTCAGTGATTCTGTTTCCATATTCGAGACTTTCTTCTGTATTATAGAAATCTTCTTCTGAAATTTCAGCAAATGGTTCTTCAAAAGTTTGTTTGTTGGAAAGCAGTGCAGATTCAGCAATAATTTCTTCTGGTGTCATATTGTAGAATTTAAATTCTTTAAGTTCTTCTTCAAAATTATAAAACATCTAATGATTCTAAATCTCTATTTTTTTCATTGAAAGTCTAATCGTTTATATAGAGCGTATTTATCAAAGAATTAACTTTATCTCTGATACGATTTGAATTTCATAACATTCTTATATAAAATGTTATCTTTATTATCTAATCTAAAATCAACGTTTGGGAAGCTTATAATCCTAAAAGGTTTGAATCATTTTATCTAAGTAATGAGTTTTTGTATTTTTTTGTAAGTTGAGAAAGATTTAATTTTTTTATCTCCATAAATAGATTCAATAAAATTAGCGTTATTTACGAAAAAAAGAATTTTTCAGAACTATATAATCTGTCCATTGGTAAAAAAAGAATAAAGTGCTTTTTGTAGTAGTGATTTCAAATCTCTTAATGGACATCTCGAACAATATATTGTGAATCTTCATAATGTAAATATTCTCTAGCGAATCTCTTCATTGAAAGTCTAGAACTTTAAGATGAGACTTCTCTTAATGGACGATTCCATGGTACTTCAAGTTCATCAAAAAGAATGAGACTTTATCTCCAGTTACAGCATTATAAAGATTATTTTTTTAAGTTTGGCAATCATATTATCAACATTAGTTCGGTTTTTCTTTTTAAAAATTTTTAATGTCTTTACAATGAAAGTACTATCTAATAGAACTTTGAGATTTGAGAATATCTCGAAAATCATTACAATCAATTTCGTCAACATCATTAAAATATGAAATCAAAGCGTAGTAAAAGCATGAGCTCTTCATTTTGTAAAGTAGAATTGATTAAAGTTGAAAATTTAGAGCTTTCAGTAATAATGTATCATTTAATGCAATTTCTTCTAATTTCTTATTTTTTTGTTCATCTCAGTTGGTGAACTTTCCTTTCTGAGCTGGGGTGGAAATAGTCCCTTTTTCTTTTTTTGTTTTTCTTAGTTTTTATTATTCCATTTTATTTTTTTGTAAAAAAAATGAAATTTTTTTCCTTGACAAATTAAAATTTTTTTGTTGTAATATATGAATTGTGCATGGAAAAAAAGTCAAAAAAACATTCATCTCATCATGAATTTCTAAATTCCCTGGATTTCTGTCTAGGGTTTTTATTTTGAAAAAAAAGGACTAAAAATGAGTTCAAAAACAGACAGTAGTGAAAATCAGGGGATAAAATGGTAATTTCGGTATAAAAATGGCGACAAAAAAAGGGTAAAATGCGTTTTTTTGATGTTAGAAAAATTTTACAGTTGGTATGGAAAGTTAAGCAACAACAGGCTAAAGCGATTTTCCAAAACAGAACTTTTTCAGACATAGTATAAACAGTGGTAAACAACAAAATAAATAAATTTCAATAGACGAAGCAGTGCGTTGGCAACAGAACAGCGATTTCGTTTGAGAAATTCACAGAAATATAGTCTATAAAGGAATGGTTGTTTTATAAGTGTATTATGTAGTCTTTATATAATAGCACGATATAAAAGGTAAAAATAAATAGAGGTTAGAGCATGGGTAAGTAATATAAATAATAATGGTGTTCCTAGTGAGTGCATGGGCAAAATCTGGTAGATGTCCTTTGAACTTTCAGAAGATGAGCATTTAGATAATTTTGAATCAGCACAATATATGTCTGATTTTTAAAATGCAAGTAGAAATAGACTAAATAAAAGGCATGGAATGAAAGCATATGAAAAATTTAAGCAATAAAGAATTAAAATTTATAGAAGAATTGTTTTAGATGAATTAAACAAAAGAGCATAGTGCAGTGAAAGTAATCAAAGAAACTATTGGCGAGAACATGCTAAGAACAATTACAAGAATTATATGACAGAGTAAAAATGAAATCTTAGCAGAAAATCAAGATTATGTAAATGAAGTAGTTAATGTAGAAAGAACTTTTGATTTTTCAGGCATGGAAAAAAATAATATTCAAAGGGTTTAATTGAGAATGTAGTAATAATAAAATAGCAAAAGTATTTTTGTGATGAGTATTTTTCTTGATGAAAATAATCAAATAGATTTGAATAATAGAGATCATTTACATGATAGATTTTTATAATAGAGTTCTAAAGTTTCAAGATACGCACAAAAATTTTTAAAAGAGTGTGAGCATTTATAAAAAGAAATTGATAAGAATGTGGAAAAAAATATAAATTAGCAGTATGGCGATGAAGAGTAATAATCATTTAGAACAACAGAATAAAAGCAAGATTTGAAATGTTGAAACAGAGCGGAAAAAGTGTTCAATTAAAACGTGCAAATAAGATTGGTTTAGAGATTCAAATAATGTAGAAAAGAAATTCTTGGCTAAATTAAATGAGAAATGGCAATTAGAAACAGATTTCTCTAAATATATTGATGAAGGACAAAAATTCGTTAAACGTATCAATTCAACAGATTTGCATCAGTGGTGATTACGATTTCAGAAATTTCAATCAAAAAAATGAAAAAAATAATGAAATTGATAATGTTTATTTAATGGCAGATGATAACAAATTATATAAAGTTGTCGGATTTTTTCGGGCGATGAAAAAAAGTTGATGTCATTGATTGGCTGGATTTAGAAAATCTTTGAGTACAAGAAATTCTGATAAAAGAGCAGATTTACATGACAATTGTACTTTCTTAGAAATAGAAAAAGAAATGACGAAGTCTACAGATAGAGAGTTGGGTTAAGAGCTATAAGATTTCGAAGATAACAACAAATAACAATTTTTTGTTGTTATCTTTTTGATTTCTTGAGATTTTTTTGTTATAATATAATTACAAACGAAAGGGAATACATATGCAAAAAGAAGATTGTGGGATGATAAAAGATGGGCTCTGGAGTTTATTACAATGAGAGGGGTGAGTTTTCAGTGATGAAGAATATGGTCATTGACACAATTGGGCTGAAGAAAATGGATGGGCAATCAAGATGGTGAAATCAATGATGGTATTGAAATTGATGTTAATAATGAAGTTCATCATGAGGCGTGAAATCATTGAAGAGGGCAATTCCATTCAAGAAGTAAATAAATGAACGAGTGAGTAAATCTCATGGACTAGAAATTTATTCAATTGGACTAAAAATTAGACGGTTTGAACATCAGTTCATTATATTTCTGATAATGAAGTTATCTTATCGAGTCGTGGAAATGGAGAAATTGGTGAAAATGTGAAGTTTATCTTATTGAATCTGACAAATTTGGTATTGAAAATTTGAGTAAAAACGGGAAACAATGTAAATATTAAAGAATTACGTGGTGAATTATATAGTAGCAAATCTGATTTGATTATTAACAATCAAAATAAAGTTAATGATAAATATTCAAATGAACGAAGCAGTTGCGGGGATTGTTTCAAAAAGGAAAATTAGGATTAGATTTTTAATGTAAATTATCTTTTTGTATATTTTACAGTTGAGCAAAAGTGATGAATTTACAGAAATTCAGTAATGTATTTTTCAGTAAGGGTTTATTCCTAAAAACATTGGCTAACATTTTGAAGAATTGGTGAAAATATTGAACAGAGCAAGATTTGGCGAGATGGAATGTTCAGGTCAACAGATGGTATTGTAATTAGAGCAAAATGAACAAATCAAAAATCAGTGAGGGCTAGTCAGCACTAAAAGAATATATTGAACTTTCAAATATCAGGCGAGACAAAAAAAGTAACAAAAAGTAGAAGATATTTCATTCACAATTGGTAATGGTGGAAAGATTGAGTCCTAGAGTTAAGATTGGTAATTACAATCGATGGTGTAACAATTGGCTTTGTTGGTAGTAATAATTTCAAATGGTTACAAGAAAAGAAAATCTCTAAAAGGAGCAGAAGTTCTTGTTAAACGTGTAATGATGTTGTTCGAGCATTGTTATGACAGTAAAGAATCAAATGAAGAGCTTGAAATTCCTAAAGTTTGTCCTTATTGTAACAATGAAAGTTTGATTACAAATATAATGAACAAGGACAAGAGAGTAAAGATTTGTTCTGTTTGAATCAAATTGTGAATCAAGAAAAGAGTTATATGATGAGTAATATTGTTGCTAAGCAATGTTTAGATATTGACGGTTTATCAGGTGAAGTTCTTAAAGCATTGAAATTGGAATCTGTAGTTGATTTAATGAACTTGGATTTAAAAGAATTAGAAGAAGTTAAATTTGATTCAAGTGGTGTATCTCTTGGTAAAATCAGAGCTAAACTTATTTATGACAATATTCAAAAAGCTAAAAATGATACCCAACATTATCGTTGGTTATTATCTTTTAGTATTCAACAGTAGGAAGTGTTAGGGCTAGAAAAATCCTTAATGAATTTGATTCGCTCGAAGAATTATTCTCTGACAAGAATAAATCTATTGAAAAGATTAAATCAATCAACGGTTTGGGTAATGCTTTTGTTAAAAGTTTTGAAGAATACTTTGAAATTGCAAAAGCAACATTCAATGAATTAAACAGTATCGGTTGTGTTATGAATAAATCTGATAATATTGGTATTAAAAAGGTTATTATTGCCATACAGGTAAAGTTCCTCAAGAACTTTAAGAATAGAGATGAATTGATTTCAGAATTTGAAAAAAACAAGGTTGGATTTTTGGTAAATCAATCAATAAAGACACTAATGTTTTATTAGTGAAGATAAAAATAAAAATGTCAAGCAAAATGAAAAAAAGCAATTTCATTAAATATTCCAATTATGAATTTTGAAGAATTTTCAAATGACAGAGTATAAAAAGGAGCTATAAAATATAGTCTTTTTTTCTTTTTATCTTAAACTGTAAAATAAGAGCTCTAGGGCGTTTTTTTCTATAAAGTCGATACATTTATCGAAAGTTCATTTTTGCTGTTTTTAGTGTTGAGTATATGACGATATAACAGCTTATATTTAATTAGAGCATTTATTAAAAAAATAAAAATGATCGTTAAAAGCATTTTGATGCTATTTCAGCAAGTGATGTCGTAGAGATCACGCAGGCAGTTGTTTCATTAAGTTTTTTTATTTTTGTTATTTAGTAGTTGTTTATAGTTATTAGCTGAAAAAAAGCGTTTTATAAATCGCTCGAGCGTTGCAGTCAACGGTTACAGCATTGTAAAATAGCGTAATGTCAAAAAAATAGTATTTTTGGCCCTTTTTATCAGTATTTTTTTGGGACGAAATTGAGTGTTTATCCGATTTTAAGTATTTTTTTGGGATATTTTTGAGTATTTTTAGGGTTTTTTGGTCAAAAAAAGAAAAGGATTAAAAATCCTTTTCTTTTTATAAAGTTCTGATTTCTAAAACTGGTCGTCTTTTTTTCAGAAATGATAATATCTGAATATGGAGTTGAGCTGAAAAACATTCATTTGAAAAATGATTTAGGGGAACAAGTTAAATCTGTTTCAGGTGAGAATTTGGCAGAACAAATATAATTAACAATTGTATTATCTTCTTTGATAACATAGGCAGCTAAGTATTCAATGGAATAAAGATTGGTCAGAATCAACATTCATGTCATAATGAGTAATTTCTTTTGTTGGGGCTCATTTACAGTAATTAAGTGTAACGAGACATTTAATGAACTGATAAGTTTTTTTCTTGGGCTGTTTGATGTATGAAAAACTCTTAAAACATTTTTTATGTGAGATTGTGGTAAAGAGACTTCTTCTGCGTTTGAAATCATCTCCATTAGCAAAATATTTAATGTGATTCCCTCTTAAATCTTTAAAGTTATGATAGTAAAAATTTCATTTTAGCAAAAGCTTCTTTTTTTATTTTTATTATTCAAAAGTACGATATAATTTTTCAAATATGAGACTAATAGGTTTGGATTGCATCCATTTACGGAAATATTTAATTAAATAGAGGTTATAAAAAAAGGGCGGTATATGTTAGCTTTTTGTTGTTTAGAAGAAAAAAAAATTTCCTCACGAGCTCTTTTAATCTTCTGTTAGCATCTTCAATGAGACTCAGCTTTAGTCATATTCAGTAAAACAACAGATTTAGTAAATGTAAAACTGTCTGTACCTTGCATATCTTTTCTTTTCATAATAGTTAAGAAGTCTTTTAATTGATTTGAGTCATGATAATCATAGTTCTTATCAATTCCCCATTTTAAATCTGAGTCGGTATCATCAACTTCTGAATCCCATTCAATAGGATTAGTATTCCAAAACTTATTATTAGCAAAATCTACATGAGTTCCTTTAGCATTTTTATCTCTAAAGAAGATTGCTCTTGCAGTATCTTGAACAGGCCGATTTTTTTCTTGATAAGTCAATGGTAAGAACAATACCTCTGGGTGATTTTCTGTATATAATAAGTTATTTTCAATTTTTGTTACTTTAGATGGTTCGGCATGGAAATTTTGGCCCTTCAAACCTAAATAATAAAGATTATTGATTTCACCTTTTTCATCAACAGTAACAGAGTTGAAAAAGTTAAATGGGTGGTCGTCACAAACAACATATTCAAAGTTATATGTATCAATACTAATACCTAATTCATGGCATGCTTCAATCATTTCTTTAGTATTTCTCATTCTTCTTTGAACATCATCATAATATACAGAATATTTTTTTGATCGGGTCTCTAAAGTTCTGTGGTATCCATAATTCATGCTACATCTGAAATGAGATCAGATCTGACTTCATCAAAAATTATTCAAAAGGAAAGATATTATTATCTTTAAAGTATTTAGTATTCCTTTTGATGGCTGAGTGGATTGGCAATTTCATCGCGTAAATTACAAACAGAATTTCTCTATAATGTCTATTCATGAAAAAAACGGTTTTGTGGCAGTATATTTTTTTGGTTCTTCTTTAACAGTTGTTGAATCTTGATAATCTCTTTCAGCGTTGCATAATATTTATCAAGCATTTTTTTAGTTCTTGTAGAATAGATTTAATTTTAAATTCATAAGCAGTTCTTAATTCAGTGAGCTCTTGCATGAGACTCAAATTGTGTTCTAAAGTGTTTATCTTTAGAATAAGGGCAGGACGAATAAATGACTACATTTTTTTGAGATTTCTCACTCATGGTTAATATGATACATTTATAAATGTCCTTTTTTTAGTAGCATATCAAAGAAAAAAAGTTGTAGCAAAGGCTGAGTCAATTGAAATATATAAATACAGCAATAACAAAAGGCTGATTAAGCAAAGGCAAAAATGATTTGCAGGCAGTAATTTTTGCAAAAAAATATTTCAATCTCCATAAAAAAATTTGAATATGAAATCAATATAATGAGCAAAGGGCTAAAAACTAATACATAAAAAAATATAGCATTGTTGATGAAAACTCTTTTTAAATTTTTTTATATCAATAAAGAAATGATATAAGTTAAAAGGTAAAAAAAGGAGAAAAGAAATGAATAAAAAAATATAGTGATGTTTTTAGAAGGCGTAATTTGTAGTATTCATAAAAGCAAATCTTGATGAAGATTCTGGTAAGAGATACGTTTCATTAGCAACAAATTATCTTAGTAAAAGATTAGTTGTAAAATATGAAAAAATATGTTTATGAGTAGAACAAATCAAAGAGCATTATCAAATGAATATAAAAAAATTATATTTTGGCTTTTTGAAACATGAGTTAATAAATCTTCAAGAGGGATAAAGTGATGATTTTATCATGTTGGGACAAATGGAAGCGAAGTATTTGTAAAGGCTAAAGCAAGGTAATTGTCCTTATGAAAGTATTTTCACATTTTTGATACAATAGAAGAGTAATTATATTCTGATAATCTAAGTGACTGATAAAAAGATAACAACAGGGAGTGGATTATCTAAACATTGCAAAATAAATGAAATTATTGAAAGTCAAGATATGGAAATTCGTTTGGAAAATATAAAGCGCAAAGAAGATAATGTGTTAAAACAGAGCGAAGAACAATATATAAAATTAAAAAAAGTTATGGATAGGGACTGGTAAAGGGCGGCATCAAAAGAATCTTTTTATGGGTAATTTTTCAACAGAATGGGCGTTTTATAAGAACTAAAAACAGAAACAGAAAAAGAACATAAAGAATTTAATAAAATTATTGAATATAGAGCACAGAAATTTCAAAATTCTATCTTCAAAATAAAAAGAACATTTCTGACAAATCATTCTCTCGAGCATCAGCAAGTTCTTATTTCATTTTTGAAAAAAATCATCATTAAAAAGATACAATGGATATCTTGGGAAAAAAATGAACTGAATATAAGATTGGAACTGATATTCAAGAGGTTCCTGGTGATAATTTCTTAGTAAAATTTCAGACAATCCAGAGTATATAATCACACATGACAAAGTGAGGGCTATTTGGGATTATACAGATGGGACTCTATTCTTGTATCATTTCAAAAGATTCAAAAAAATGCACATAGTAAAAATCAGATCAACAAAAAAATAAAAAAATATTACAAACAAAAAGATATTTGACATTTTCAAAGAACTTTGTTGTATAATATTTTTTTATAAATGAAATAAATTAAAGGAGAGCAAAAAAATGATGAATAAAAAAATTTGATTAAATTTCAGTTGGGTGATTTAGGAGTTTGAACGATAATGTAATTGGGCACATAAATTATTTCTAGTATTAGGAATCAATGAATGACGAATATTCTTTAATCTCAAATGCAGGTATTATCAAGATGGCGAATTGAAAATTGGTGAGTGAAATTGTTGTGGCAAAAAGATGAAGTTGTACATATTAACGAATTGGTAGAACAAGAAGAAGTTGACAAAAGTAATTCATTCATTAACAAATAAGGAAAAAAATTCTTTAAAGGATTGGCAACAGTAAATCTAGTGAAGAAGGATAGAAGTGTATTGTTAAAATATAAATTTGAAGTGGAATCTTATGTAGAAAAATAGTTTGAAAAACAGAAATTCTTGATTTGATTTTTGATTAAAGGAACATTCATTCATTCTACAAAAAAATTTTGAAAACGTTGGTGAATTTGAATTTTATTTTTGATATAAAAGTAATAAAATCTGTATTTTTCTAAAAAAATTAAGCAAGGGTGAATCAGAAAATACAGGTTTTTTAAAATCTAAAAAAATAAAAAAATATACAAACTAAATGGAGAAGATAAATTATGACAATTAGTGTTAAAGATTTGTAAAGAGTGCTTGCAGAGAAACGTGAAAGTGAGTAAAAGGGAACTAGAAAAGAATTGAAGATGTGTTCGGTTTAGTATTGGAACAGTCGAAGATAATAAAAGTAAAAGGTAAACTCTTGGATATTTTGAACAAGTAGTAGGACTGTCGTAAAGGACATAATCCTCAGAGCTGGTAAAAGCAATCGAAATTCCAGAGTCACGTGTTTTGAAATTCAAAGTTTCATCTTCAGTTAAAAATTCATTAAATTAAGTAAAGAAAAAAACAAGAGTAATATTGATTATTCTTGTTTTTTTCTAACAATTATTATATAATATAATTATAAAAAGTAATAAGGAGTATATATGGTAAAATTGTAAAAAAAGTAAAACAAGTGTTTGGTTTCCTTGGCGAGGACAGATTATTCAAAAAAACAGTAACATCACAAGTTGGGGTGTTTGGTCAAAAAATTTGACATTCGTACATGGAGCGAAGATTATGAAAAAAAAGCAGGTAAAGGTATGACATTTGGTAAAGAAATTGATTAGATACTAAAAGAATTGTTAAATCGAGATTCCATTAGAAGATTGAGTTAGAAGAAGATGAATAAAAAAAGTGGTAGAAATCTGGTGAGTTTTTATTTTTAATGAAAATTTTGTGCAACAATTTGGTGGATAAAGTTCAGAATATTCTTCCATGTTTGAACTGTTCTGCAGCAGAGGTGCAAATGAGAAATATTCATAATCATCTGAAGTCATATTCAAATAATGGAATTCTTGAGTTTTTTTCCAAAGATTAAATAACGTTTCAGCAATTTTCTTTTTCAGAAGTTAGTGTATATGGATTATTAGATGAAAAATTGAGCAGTGTTTTTCAAACTAATTCTTGTTCTTTATCTTTTAATCAAAAACTCTATTTAAGTATGTAAAAGCAGTTCTAAATTCAGTGAAAAGTCTGGGCATGTGGAGTATTCCATTTGAGTGTAGATGAGCACATTTGGTGACGTCAGTCGTGGCTGAGTTCCTTGTTGTAATTCAAAGACTTTGTATTTTAATGAGTTTCTTAAAACTAATGGAATGTAGTTCATTGATGTATTGTTCCATATACATGAGCTGAAGATTGGTATCTAAATGTTCGTTAATATAATCTGAGTAAAAGCCAGAGATAATGGAATGGGATCAATATATAAATTCATGGTGAGTATCATGGTGTTGTAATATTCTTTGTCTGATTTTTTTGATAACGTCATCTTCGGATAATGTTACAATCTTTTTCTAAAGGAGTATCATCAGTTATAGTAAAGTATTGTGGTATAATTCCATTAGGTAGCAAATCATAATCATCTAGAAGCTTGTTTTAAGAGTAATGTCTCTAGTTTTTCCTAAATCAACAACGTTTCCATTCTTGAGTGAAAAACAGTTGATAATTATTATTAGAATTATCTTTAGAATTATCTTGAATGAACTTGGTTCCAACGAACTTTAATTTCTTTTTGTTGGTTCTTTTTATTCTATGAGTAGAAGTTGAGTTTCTTTTTGATACAAGATTGAAAAATTCATATATGTTAATTCATATTCTGTTGGTTTCTGGACTGATGAGCTATCTTGTTTAGTATGAACTTCTTCTGGTAATAGAGTATCATCTTGAATTGTTTCAGTTTCAAATGGAATTTTTTTGTTATAGTATTGTCGTAAGATTTAGTAGTTTTTCAGTGAAACTCTTTTAACGACACGAGTAACGAACAGCAGTTGGATTTTCTTCATTGATTTTTTTCTTTAGAAATAAAGTTCATCATTAACAGAGTGATTTTATAAGTGAGTTTCTGTTATTTCATGAAAAAAACATCTTCTATTGATTTCTTCAGTTCCCTCTGGCATTGTTTCATCATAAATAGATTTCAAGTTTTAAATCTTTGGTGAGTGTTTCTTTTACAATTTTTTGGAGATCTGAAAGGTTCCTCTTTTTATCTTCATGTAGAGTTTCTCTAGAGTTTCTTCAAAATTTGAGCTGGAGCTTTTTGTTTCATCTTTCTTTGGCATGTCTTTCTGGGTGATTTACAGGTTCAGTAGTAACAGTTCTGATTATAGTAGAAGATACAAGATTGCATCAACAAAAAGTATCTTGGTAAATATCATATTCAGGACATTCATTCCTAATTGTTCAATAACAGTTTGGAGCTCTGGTAATGTTTCATCTTCAATGGTGTAGTTTGGAATTGTAATGAGTTTTAGTAGCAGTATTTCTTTCTTCTTTAGTTGGTTCTCTTTCTTTTTGTTGTAGTAATTTCTGTTGTTTCTACAGTGGTGAACTTCTGTAGTAGTCTCTGTTGTAGTTGTAGAAGTAGTCGTTGTTGTTGGAGTATTCTGTTGTTTCTTCAGTTGTATTTGATTTTGAGTTTCTTCAGTAGTGGTTGATTTTGAGTTTTCTTCAGTAGTATTGTTTGTTATTGTTTCAGTAGTTTCCTCTGAACTTTAATTTCTTTTAAATCTTCTGAAAGCAAGTTTTTTTGTATGAGATCTCTTCTGAAATATAAGTAACATCATGAGTTGGTGGATTGATTGGTTCTTCATGGATAAGTTTCTTTATGAACATCAACTTAGGGCGATACAGTATTGGTGGTGGTTCCTTTAATCCATCTTCAAAAGCTAACAGTATATGATTCATCTTTGGTTAAGTTTTTCATCAACAGTATAGATTGTTTCTTTAGGAATAGTTTCAATAGTGTTTTTAGAATCTAATTCTATGGTAGAATTGGTGGCATTAGAAATAATTTCTGTTGGAGTATTGATTTCTCTCGTTTGAGTCGATATTTTTTTATTGGTGGCAATTTCAATGATTTTGAACTGTTGGTTCCTCATTTTTCTTCAAGTGTCTTTACAGATTGAATGAGTTTGACATTTTCATCAAATGAATCAATGAAAGTAGTAGTACAGATGGTGGTAAAATCTTGAATAAGATTTACATAATTAGATGAATTTATCATCATTATATTTGATTTCTGTTCCAAAAAGGTACAGTTTCATTTTCTGAAATCTTGTAGAATTTTTCTAAGTTTAATGAATTTAATTCTGGGTTTTTATCGGAATCAAAAAAATATTAGAATCTGGTGAGATTGGAGGTCTAAAAATGGGTTGGGAAGCTTTTTAGGGTAACAAAATTTCTGAAATTGTATTCAATTCTGTTACATCTAGATTAGTGGAATTTTCTTTTCAGAACAAAGCAGGCATCAATCAGTTTGATTGATAACATGATGAGCAGTGATTCAGCGGTGTATGCAAGTCCTATTGCAGAATTTTGTGGTTGAGATTGAGATAATAGAAAGTGCAGTGATGTTATTCTCCTTTTTGTAAAAAAATTTTATGAATCAAAGTCGTATATCAAAAGCGGAGTTATCGTTGGTATAGCAATATTTGAGCAATGTTAAAAAAAGTTAATAAAAAGGTGATGAAAATAAATATTTTTATGAAAAAAATTTTTCAAACAATTGGCAAATTTGGAATAATATAGTATAAGGAATGAATTTATAACAATAAGTTCTGTGGCGAAAAAAAGAAAAAAAGAAAACACAAGGAAAGGATTTATGGAAAATGGTGAATACATTGGATAATTATGGCACAAGTAGAGCAATTAGATGAGATTGGGCGATAAAGTTTCAAGCAACAAATATAAAACAGACAAAAATATTCTAAAAGAATATGGCTACAAAGGTTAAAGAAAGTCCACGTGAGTTTTACAGAATCAATTGAAAGCTAATAAATTATGTAATAGAAATGAAGCAATTGAATTATTAGTTGAAGAAAATAAAACATTTGAAGTGATTGATGGGAATATCTCATGAATATTCGTTTTATTAGAGATTTGGTTTTGATCATCAAGACACAATTCTTGCATTTACAAGATTTCAAAAAGGTTAAAAAGAACAAAATGGAAAAATAAAATTGATTCAAAAATTCGTGGGAGCTATTGTTATGAGCGGTAAAATGGAGTTATGGAAAAGGATTATGTTGGCAATTTGATTAAAGACAGAATTTTCAATGTTGAAAAAAATCTCATTTGGAAAGAACTTAAAAGAAGAAGTTGAATATATTATCAATTTAATTAGAAACAATTCAAGTTTAGAACACATTTGATATGAAATGAACGTATCAAAAGACGAAATAAAGGGAAATTATATATAGCAATGATTGAACTTTTAAAGATATAAATGAGTTAGTGTAAAAAAAGAAAAAAATTCAGTATACGTTTTGGCGAACTCAATATTGGGGTGGTGATGTAAGAAGAAAGAATAATGAAAATTATTGGGTTCAGAAAACAGTTGATAAAATTTTTAGAAATAAATAAATTAGAAATGTGAGTACTCATAACAGATGGGCGTTTTCGCAATGAATTAAAAAGGTGTTTCTGAGTTCAATGGAATTGGTATTCAATTGGATATTTCAAAAGAGAAGCAAATTGAAAATCTTTTTGAATCGAGATGGTATATTGGCAAAATAAAGAAGCATTTAATCAGCTGAAGTGAAACAAGTTATTTAGAATATAAAGATTTCAATTTAATTCTTGGTGAAGATATTTTTGTCAGATAAAGGATTTAATCCTTTCTAAAATTAAGAAAACGATTGACAACAAAGTAAAAATTTGATAAAATAAGATAAAAAAATAAAATAGAAAGGTGGAATATGAAAGATTTTTAAGGAGGCGTATGAAGTGAGTTTGGTAAACAACATAGCGAAAAAAAACGTTATGTAGTTGTAAGTAAAGATGGTGATGTGGTGAGACGTAATGACGGGCAAGGATTTTATTTCAGAAAATAAAGGGCGTGGTTATTCAAAGAAACATGGAATTAGAATTTGAAAAAGATTTAGAACGTGTTGAAGATAGAGTTTATCGTCAGAATCGTAAAATTCTCAAAAAAATAGAAAGGAATATAAATAAAATGATTTTTACACGAAAAAAAACAAAAAACAGGAGCGGGATCAATATGAAGTTCGTACATTAGGACATAATTTTTTTGGATTGATGAAAAAGAATTTAAACATCACATGAATGGCGTAATTTATTCTACAAAAGCAAATTATCCAGTAACGCACATTCTAAAACATGGGAAGAACAAACATTAGGGCTAATAACAAAAGATGAGGGGTTGAGACAATTTCCTATCTTTTCTTTTTATCAGTAAAAAGTAGAAAAAAATAATAAGTTTTTGCGATATAGTCTGGTATAAAAAATTTTATAATAAAGGGTGAAATGAAGAAAAAAACAAATTTTAAGAGCGTAGTAATGTTGGCAATGTTCACAGATGTATGAGTGTAAGTCCAGCATTTGCACAGAGGCTGATTGGCGAAGTTGAAGTTTCTGAAGTAACAGCAGATTATTTAGAGCGATTGAAATCTCAATTGAGTTTCAGCAAAGTCAGATTTAGAAAGAACTTCTAAGGAATCTAAATCAGTTCAAGGGAACTATGACAAAGTTAATGGCGATTCTGAACAAACAAAAGATTCAGTTAAAAATGCACATGACAAGACAAAAGATTGAACAAGAAAAAAAAATTAAAAGGCATTGGATTGTCAGAAGAAGAAATCAACAAAGATGGTAGTAAATTGTTTGAAAATACAAATGGTGGAAAATCTTTTTAGGTAATGAAGATTCAACAGTGAGTTAGTATAAATTAGGGAAGAGAGGCAAGAGGCGAATTTAGATAAATCTACAACAGAAGTTGATAAAGCAAAGGGATACGTTTAGACAGGGAGGCTAAAGAAAAAGATAAGAAACAAAAAGTAGACAAAATTGAAAAAAAGAGTATAATAAAAGCAGTAGAAGATGCAAAACAAGAAGCTCTCAATATTGGCTAGAATTTCATATGTTTCTGGTGGAACAACATCAAGTTCAGTTCCTAATGGTTTTAAATTAAAGTAAGAGCGATGATACATCTGGTTGTGAATTTCAGCAACATGGCTTAGGGGTCAATGTGAGTCAGTATGTATATAACAGGGTGCACAATTCGGAATTTCATTCGAGACTAGTATAGGGGAACAGTGGGATGGAGATTGGGAAACTGGTTGCATTGTATCAAACAAACGAAATTGGTGACATTTGTCATTCATGGAGTCAAGCAGGTGGCATGATTTTTATGGTCACGTTGCTTTTGTAGAAGATGTAGGACTGATGGTTCTATCTTAATTTCTGAATCTAATTTCAAGGTTTAGGAGTTGTATCATATAGAGTATTTGGTGGAGACTCAGCAGAGCAATTCTCTTATGTTAAAGGACATAGATAAAATTAAAAAGTCAGGTAGTATGGTGAATTTTGAGTTTTTGAGCAGAAAAAGGAATAATAAGGTATAAGAACAAAAAAATAGGAAGAATGAATTATGACAAAAATTGAGACTAAATTTGAGACTATTTATGATGCAGAAGGCATTTTGTATGAAGAAAAAAAGGAACTGGAACATCTTCGGAGATTTTTATTTCAAAATCAAAAAGTAGAGACAAATCTTGAGCTCTGATGATGTGGATTTCAAAGAAATTGTTTTTCAAATCCATTTATAGTCTCTATAAACGAGTCAAACAGGTGAAACAAAAAAATAAAAGATAGCAAAACAGGCGAGATTGATAAAGGGCAGTAACGGAGCTATAATAAATCAATCAAAAAAATAAAAAAAGAAAGAAATTGAAATTTCTTAGCACGTATTGATGAAATCTTTTGGGGTAGATAGTGTTGATAAATACGGAACATATAATGAAGTTGTTTATAATATTTTTTTGAGAAATTGAGTTCAAAGGGTAATATAGTAATGATTTGAGGGGGAAATTTGTTTGAATGCAAACAAAAAAACACAAAAAGGATGAATATAGAATTATTGGTAATATGAGGAAGAGCGAAAGTAAATCCTCAAAATTATAAAAAAATGTAAATGTTTATCCTAATCCATTATCGAACTTTAAAAAAATGATACAGAAAAAAAGAAATCTTTGTCATTGGTGGATTGGAATATTTGAAACATGGTATGGTAGAGTTACAGATTTATTCTTTATCAAAGAGAACAGTTTTATAATGGATATGAATGAGTTTCCCAGAGATTAACATTAGTGATTTTTGAGCAGAAAGTGAGTCATGAAAAGAATTTAGAAAATCGGATATTGATTTGAGACGAGTCATTGGAGAAAAAAAATTAAAAATCGTAAATTGAGATTAAGACGAAACAAATATTCAAATGGATTGGAGCATCAAGTTATTATAGGAAATTTATTTAGGTATGAAAAAAAGATTATTGCAACAATTATTATTTCAGGTGAACATTAGTGAGTCTATTGAATTCATTTTTGGTTGATGATTGATGGCGAAATTTACAATTGAGTGATGTTAGAGATAGATTGGAACACGTTAAACTTTTAATCAATGATGGACAGAGAATTTCAAAAAAATAAAGAGGGCGAATTGAGCAACAAAAGTAAAAAAATATTTTATTATTGATCTCTAGCACTGAGTCTATTTTTCAGTTGTTGTGAAGACTTTCTTTATTTAAAAATTGAAAAGGATTTCGAAAAAGAGTAAATTTTTTTATTTGAGTCTTTTTCTGAGTGACGATTCAAGGGTTGATATATCGTCATATAAAGCAGCTAGGGACTGTAAAATCATAAATTCGATAAATGTATCGTTTTAATAAAAACAGATTAGAAACATTATTTTTACAGTTTAAGACAAAAAGAAAAAGAGCTATATTTTATGAGTGCTTTTTTTATATTATTTTGCTTGTGTAGTAGAAGCAGTTGTTTCAGAAGTTTCTGATGACTTTCAGTTGTTTCAGTATTTTTTTGTGATTTAAGTATTGTTCAATAACATTTTTAAATGCTTCATCTTTGAGATTTCTACTTTATATTCTTTAAAGCAATTCTGATACAGAATTTGTTTAGCATAATTCTTATCAGATGATTTCTTGTTGATAATGTAATCTTTTAGGATTGATTCATAATCTTTCCAAGTTTCTTTTTTAGCATCTTTCTTAGTAACTTTTACAATGTAATAAACAGTTTCGTAAGTTTTACGGTCAGTGATTGCAATTGGTTCTGATACTTTATTAACTTCCATTGGAGTAATTTGAGCAAGTAATTCAGGTTCTACATCTTTAGTAGTAGAGTCAAAAGTTAATTCACGAGTTTTTTGGTCAGCTTTTGATAATGTACCATATTTAGCAACAAGTGTGTCAACAGCTGTTTCTTTTTTAAGTTCATCTACAACAGTTTTAGCTTCGTCTTTTGTTTTTGTTTTAACGAATTTAACTGTCATATTTGGTGTATAAGATTTAAAAGCTTCTTCATAATCAGCGTCTTTCAATTCTTGTTCAGCTGCAGTTTTAACAGCATAATCAAGTAATAGAGTAGAGCGTAATTGAGCTTTGTAAGTATCTTCAGTCAAACCAGCAGAAACAAGTGCAGATTGGAATTGGTCTCCATATTGCTCTTTCATTTTTTCGTATTCTTTTTCTACATCATCAGAAGTAACTTTATCACTATATTTATCTTCTAAAGCAGTTGAAATAACTTTATTTGAAAGTAAAGTTTGGATGTTGGATTTGATTTAATTTCTGTAAAAGAATTTCTCACTTGTAATGTCACCTGTTTTCATAGATACAAGAACATCAGATTTATGAGCGCAGGCTGCAAATGTTACAATTGATAACAACGTGGCAGGGCTAGCAATTTTTTTATTCATTTTCATAAGTATTATATAAACTCTTTTCTTATTTTTGGTCATTGTGAGTATAATAATATTATTCTACAATAAGAACTTTTAAAAGTCAAATAAAACAGACTTTAATGAATAAGTAACAATATTGAAACAAAAAGGATAGCATTTCAGCATCCAATTTTGGTCAAATTTTAATTAGAACTTTATTTATTACGTTTAGAACGTAGGAATGTTGAAAGTAGCAGTGGCATGGGAGCAGAAGCATAATTGGTGGTAATGCAGGGCTCTAAAGTTGTAGGGATTTTAACAAGTTTGGAGATTTATCTTTTGGGTTGAATTGGAGAATCTGATTTGAGATTTTCTCAAGCATTTTTCAGGTGCAACAACAAGTTTCAAAAGCTTGTCGTTATAACAATTGGTGGGAAGCTGTCAGTTGAGCTAACAATTTTATCTCAGTGTTTGTTTCAGGCGGTTTTTCGATTGTAGGATTTACGAAATTTCAGCAGGTTTTTCTTCTTCTTTTTGGTTTGTCAGCAGGTTTTCTACAGGTTTTTAAAGTAGTAGATGGTGTTGTAGTAGTTACATCATCTTTCTTATCTGTTGTAGAAGTAGTAGTTGAAGTAGTTGTAGTTGGTTCTACATCATCTTTTTCTTATCTTCAGCAGGTTTTTCTTCTTTTTGGTTTGTTCAGTAGTAGCGGAGTTTCAGTTGTTGATTCGTAGTAGAAAGTTGGTATGGGTGTTTCATTTGGTAGATTAAAACAGTTTGATCATCTGGTAACATATTTTGTAATTTTCGATTGAATTTTCTGGGTTGATAACAAAATCTTCAAAATAAATTCTTTATAAAGCTGGCAGGTTCAGTGTCGAGTGACGTTTATAAACGTAATTAACACGTCCAACGTTTTTCAGCAGGTTTTTCAGTGGGACGTATCTGTAGTAGGAGTTTCGTCAGCGAAAACAGCGGTTTGGTGGGGACAGGTGTGGCTGCTGAAAAGCGAGCATGGTAATTTTTAAGTTTGTTCATTTAAGTTTTCTCCTAAATTTTAATTTATTTAATAAAGATAGAAATAATATCGAAAAAGAGTTATTTTTGAGTTTTTTGGTATATATATTCAGAAATAAATTCTGGTGACAGGGCAATTCTTTTCTGTAATAAGTCTGAGTTTCATTCTTTATAAAGTGAAATTTGTTATGAGGGTAATTCTTCTTCATTGAGTTTGTTTAATAAATCTTTCAATCTCTTTAATAGAATTTCTTGGTCTTTTAGTAATATGAGACATAATTGATTATAAAAGATAAAATGGTTTTGTTGTTGATTTTTATTTCATTTCTAAAGTAGAATGATAATTCTTTTTGGCAATCAGGGTGGCGATAAGATTTTTAATTCATTTTCATAGTAAAAAAAATTTCTCTTAAAGTTAAAATTAGTGCTTTGTCTGAGATGTAGAGGGTGGCATATCTTTAAATAGTAGAGTTGGCGAATTCTTGGATATATTCAAAGTTGTTTTCCTCTGAAGATTATAGACATCAAGGGCTTTTCAATCAAATTTTTGAATTGTTATTCTGTTTAAATCATTTAGAACTGAAAACGTTAGCAATAATAGGAAGAACCAATTAAAAGCAAAGGGGCAAAATGATAAAATATAAAAATTGGTATCAATTAGAGAATTTGAGATAATGTAATATAGAAATGATTGTTTGTGCAATTAGTACAATTCCTATTTTTAGAGTTATATTAGAGTTTTTCTTTTTGAATTTCTAAATCTTCATTTGATAAAGAACTTTCTTAAATTTGTTTAATATTTCTTCTTGAATCGTATTCATATATAAAATCAAAGAAAGGGTAATAGAGTCCTTTATTTATGTTATAAGTTGGTAAGGCAAAATATTGATTTCATTAGTAGCAGATTTTGCGTATCTGAACATGTACAAGATTTTTCATTTGAGTCCATTGGTGTAACAGTTCCTAAGTCATCTAATAGGGGACTGATTCAAGATCTCTCTAGGATTAGTTGAGCATCATTTTTCTCCAAGTTGAAATAGCATTATCTCCAGTTAAGATGGCAAATAATAGGGTGGCTTTTGTCATGTATTCTTCTAATTCTGGGTGAGGGAGCTCATTAACAATGTGATTATAATGAACTTTCAATTTATTAGGATTTAATTTAGTAATTCTAATTTAGTAATTTTAAGTCCTTTCTTTTCAATACGAGAAAAGATTTCAAAAGTAGAGACTCTTTCTAAAGCATGGGTTTAATGATAAAGAATGTTTGTTCTAGCATAGAGTGAGTCCTATTTATTTTTTTATTTTTATATATCTGGTATTCAAAAAAATCAAAGTTATATTGCGATATTACATATAACAATAAAAATTTATAAAATAGGAGATAATAAATTTGGTCATTAAAAAGGACTGGATATTTCCGTAAATCTAAAGCGTATGGAACTTTCAAGTTGTATTGTTTTAGGAACAGAGACTGATGTTGGTGGCTGGTGTTGTATCAGTCAGAAAATACAGCAAAATCTGAAATCAAAACAGAGCAAGTTGGTAAAACAAGAGGTAAGAAAGACACAACAAAGTCAAGAAGATTCAAATTCTAAATTATTAGAAGCAATTAAGAAAGCAAAAAGAAAATCATGTAGTTGTTGAATTAGTAAAGATGTCAGTATAAAGGTACAAATGAAAACAAGTGCGACATTGAAAATCAGATTAAATCTATCAGTGAACAACAGAATTAGTATCAGTGCGTAGAACGATTAGTAAAGTTATTGAAGGGGAGCTTTCTAAATCAGGGAGTTAAATTAGATAAAGAAATTAAATTGAACTTTAACAAACTGGTAAAGAAGATGAATTTAAGAAAAGGAGTTGAACAGAGCTGAAAAGAATTTAAAAGATTCTATTACAAAACAAAGCAGTATTTCTAAATCATTAGGTGAGGCAGTGAAAAAAAGCAAAAGAAAGATAAAAGTTGAAGTTGACTGTTAAGGGAGATAAAGTTGTATCTCTCAAAGATTCAGACGAAACAATTAAGAAAAAGAAATAGAAAAAGCTTGAAAAAAAGCAATTTCAGAAAATAAGGGAGCTAATCAAGAAGCTTTATCAAAAAGCATTAAAAAGAATTTTCAAAATAGCAAATCAAATTCTGAAAAGATTGCTGAAGAAAATAAAAATCTTAAATCTAAATTGACTTTCTAAATCTACGGGCTAAGGATAATAAAGGTGTTTTATCATCAAATCCTAAAAGGTAAATCATTATTAGATGAAGCAACTTCAGAAACAGTACAAAGAAAACCAATGGATTTGATTGCTATTGTTGACTTTAGTTCATCATTACAAGCAAAACGACCTGAAGCTCTTAGACAATTAAAAACTTTAATTGAAAAGAATTTAAACACTGAGTGATAAAGTTGATGCTTCAAGGTTATATTTATAATAAAGAAGCATCTTATGCAGCTCATGGAGCTCAATTAGACTTTTCAAAACTTAGTAATTCTGATTGGGAAACAGGTTTCTCAACAAAATTAGTTACAAAAGAAGAAGCATTATCTATTATTGACAAATGGCTTGCTATAAATCCACCTAATACTCCTAATGGAGCTGCAAATTATTCTGAATATTTCAATTCTGTTGCAAGAGCAATGGGTGATTTAGGATATAAGACAGATGAAGCAGATGGTACAGCCTCAGTTAAGAAAGTTCCATTTGAGGAAGTATACACTTCACAACCAACTAAAAATCAAACTGTTTCTGTAATTCAATTTACGGATGGGTGGGGCGACAGAGAGGAAATGGACCCAACATTTGCAGCTTGGGCTAAGAAAAATGCTAAAACTTTCATGTCAGTAATTAACAGAAATCAAGTATCTGCTGAAGACAATAACGGTGAATTTTCAATCAAGTCAATGCGCCAATATGGTCACCCTAATATTTACGATTCAACAGGTAAAGATAAAGAAGTTGTTATGAAAGAAATTTTAGAACAATTCAAAAACACTGCTATTGAAACATTCAAATCTAAGAAAAAAATCACTTCAAAAGGTGTAATCAACATTACTGCTGATGAAAATACAAAATTAACTTCTGTTAAACTTGTTTCACCAAGTGGTAAAAAACAAGATTTGAAGATTGAAAAGAATTCAGTTAAAGCAGAAGTTGAATTGACAGAAAAAGGTGATTACACTGTTGAGTATGATTTTGAAGCAGTGAACAATAAAGCTGGAAAAGTAACAGGTACATTTACTGTAAATAGTAAAGAAGAAGTATCAGGCGACAAAGTAACAGCAAGTTCAAAAGATTTATCATCAGTCAAAGATGAAAAAGTAGATGAATTAGAGCCAACACCTTTAAAACCTCTTGGTGAAGTTGAAAAACCAAAAGAACCTAAACCTGTAAAAGTAGAAGTAGAAAACATTGTAATCTCAACAGAGAAACCTGTTGTTGAAGATGTTAAAACTACTGCTCATAAAACAACTGTAACTAAGGAAACTCCAAAAGAAACTCCTAAAGTAGAAAAACAATTACCAAAAACTGGTGCAGAAAATTCTACAGTATTAACAATGTTAGGAGCATTCATTGCTTTTCTAACTGCATTCTCTATTAAAAAGAGAAAAGAACAATAAAATATAAAATAAAAAGTTCAATCGTTTGGTTGAACTTTTTTTAGCATTGTGATAGAATGGTAATGAAAAATTACTACGATAGAAAGAGAGTGACACTATGCTTTATGGAAGCGGTATTTATATAGTAAGTAAAGATGATATGGCTTCTTTTTTGGAAGAAGTAAAACAACAGTATAGGTATATTGATTGGTTTTTGCCAGAGGAATTTATTTATAGATATTTTGACAAAAGAGATACACACAAGTTAGTATTTTTAGGAAATGGTATGCTCTCCAAAGAGTTCAACAAACACAAAGTTACTCAAATTTCGTGGCAAAATCCTAAGCCTTATGAAGCAGCTTTGGATTCAGCAAGATATATGGTTAAAAAGGGCTGTAAATATTCAAACAATTATTGGCAAGTTTACAGAAGATTTGGCGAAATAGAATCTATTTACAACATTTTGGTAAGTTCTTATGATAAGGAATTTGCTTTTGAAGCATTCTTGAATAAGTTAAAAGAACTTGGAGCGGAAATTCTAAGTTCTACTGAATTGAAGAATAAATTTATTACTTGTGAACCATATGAAAAAGTAAGAATTTATATTAAGCCAAAAGAAAAAGACAATCAAGACGCTAAGTCAGAAATGAAAAATAGATTAGAAGAAATCAAACAATCTGAAAAAAAGCTAAATGTGCAGAAGTCCAAAAAGAAACAGCATCTTTTGATGATGACGAGGACGAAGAAACTTTCAAAGCGGGTATGGATAGGCTCTTCTCACTCTTTAATTAAAATGATATAAAAAGAGAATAAAATAAAGGGGTTTTTCTATGGCTAGAAGAAAAAGAAAAGCTACTCGTAAGAAAAAGTACTAGCTACAAAGAAACTACAAAAAGAAAAATATTAGATTAACTAAGAAATGGAAAGAATTATATAAGGATAATAAAATTTTTCAAAGGCGAGACTAATGACAGTTGAACAATATAAGCAGTTAATTGATGAACTTTATACAGGTGAAAAGAGTAGATAACAAAGATTTAATGGGTAGCTTTTGCTAAATTTAAAAATAAAAAAATAACATAAAAAAATAACAAAAAAAGAAACACTATGAAAAAAATGGTGTTTCTTTTTTGTTCAAAACGATTTTTAATGGTCGTTATATCGTCATAGTTCTAACGCTAAAAACAGTTAAAACTATTTTTTTCGATAAATGTATCAGAATGTAAGAAAAAAACAGCTTGGAACAGCAGTGAGCAAGGGGTGAATTTTAGAATAATATAATTAAAGGAGTAATGTAATGACAGATAAAAAAAGAATTTATTTTTAATTGATTTGAGCCATGTAATTTACAGATACTATTATACAATCGGATTTAAAGAGGGACTGATTATGAATACAAAGATAATCAGTTTAAAAATTTTTAGATACTGGAATGTATAAAAAGGTTTTTTTCTTTTTGTTGATAAAATCGCTAATTTAGGTCAAGTGCTTATCTTTGAAGATAGTAAACTAATTTCTCGTAATAAATATTTTTGAAGAACACTTCCCTAATGGATATAAAGATAATCGTAATAAAAAGAAATGATGAACTTAAATTACTAAAAAGAATCAATTAGTCAATTATTAAAACAATATAAACAACCAACAATCAAAAAAATTTAACTACGAAGCAGATGATTTAATCAAAGAAGCTGTTAGGGTAGCTAAAAAGAGTAAAAAAAATACAATCATATTTACATCTTAACAAACGACTTTGACTTAGCACCATTGATTGATGATGAAGTAACTCTGTATAGAAGAAGCCCTAGAAGCAATTCTTCTCATTTAGAACCACACCCATTTATTTATAACTATGAAATGATTAGTAAAAGGAAATTATGAATCTTATTTCAAAACAATTGGAATGACAAAAGAAGTTCATGTTCCTTACAATAGTATTCTACTATTCAAAAATGATTAGAGGGATAAATCTGATAATATTGCTGGAGTAAAAGGTGTCGGACCTAAAGGCTATAACAATTTTATTTCACAAATGACAGATGAAGAAATTCAGAAGTTTAAATATTATGATTGGCAAATTGAAGCTCATAACAAAACAAAAAGACATTATTTATTATGATTATGACGAAATTCCTTTAGATGAAATTAAGTCAGATGAATTTAAAGTTAGATATAAAGAACCAAAAGAGCTAAAAAGAATTAGCTCTCATTATTAAAAAAATATTTTTTTCTACGGAAGTTGCTAAGGAAATAATTATTAAATATAGAGGCATGGCTCTAAATGCAGACCTATAAATTTGATGAGTCTGAATACGATAGAAAAACCAATTCATTTGAACAAAAAAAGTCCTTGAGCTACCTAACTTTTAACAGTTCAAAAATTTCTTATGAAAACGTTATAAACATTGACTTAGTCTAACTTTTTATGATAGAATAAATATATAGAAAAGAGCATATTTCATGCTCTTTTTATCAATAAAATAGGAGGTTAGTAAATGGACTTTATTTGCAGACCGCTTTAGATAATACACTTATTTTTTTCAAAAGGCTTTTGTTAAAAAAATGAAGATGTAATTGCAGTAGAATATAAAGATAATAAAGAATTGTCTTATATGACAAAAGCAAGCTCTTGATACTTTAAAATCGCTAAATGAAGAAATTACAATCGTTCCAATTACTTCTAGGTCTTTAGAAGAATTTAAGCAACTTACTTTTTATAATCTTTTTGAACATGCTATCTTGTCTAATGGATTAGTAATTCTCTATAAAGGATTAGTTGAGGACGGTAATTGGCAATCAATTATCCAAAAAGAATTTGATAAAATGGATTTGGCTGATGTTGAATCGTTGCTATATAATTGCTCGTCATTATTCAAATCTGATTTTTGAATTAAAAGGGTACTATTATTATGCAGAAGTAAAAGAGCATCAAGAAATAATGGTATTAAAAATTGACTTAAACCATTCTTACATAAAAGATTGGAATTGCTTCAGTACAAGATAACAAGCTCTATGTAACTCCTAAAATTGTAACCAAAGAAAATGCTTTGAAATATTTGAGTGGAAAACATGATTTAGATTTACTACATTCTTTTTGGAGTTGGTGATAGCAAAGCTGATAAAGGTTTTATAGATTTAACTATGAATAAGATAAGCTTTGTAAATTCTGAGTTGTGGGATTCATTAAAAGAGAAAGAAAAAAATATAAATATTCAATATTCTTTTTAGGATTGTCAGGTTCAGAAGAAATGCTTAAATTGATTGCGAGGTTTTAAGAATGGATTTAAAAATGCTTGAAAAAGTTAACTTCAGAAAAAAATTTTTGGAAAAACAAAGTCAAAAGCTTAATAGAACAAAGATTCAAAGAGTCTTTGATAATTATTCTAAAAAGATTGATAAATCAACTTTCTCAACAAGTTTCTTAAATGGAAAATTTGTTTCAGTAAATTTTTCATGTAAGAGATGAAGCTCTTGATTCTTATGTGGAGTTTAAATTTAGATTTTTCCCCTCTTAATCCTAGAGAAAGTTTGAATTTTTTTCAACTGAAGTAGATTCATTGCCTGAAATTAGAATTTTTGTATAAAGACACAACTTATAGAAGTTATGAAACTTACAACAAGGCTCTAAAAAGAGATATAAATAATAAAATCAAAGAATTAAATTTAATGTTAGCTCAATTAGAAAAAAATGCTTTTAAAAAAAGTTGCTATTTAATAGCAACTTTCTTTTTTTATTTAACTGACTCTAATAAGTCAAAATCTTCTTCTGACATAGCTTCTTCAGCATTAGAAGCATTTGATTCCTTACTCTCATTTAAGTCATTGATAAATGATGAATTTTCATAAAGTTTCTTAGGCCAACCTTTCTCTTTAATATAACCGTCAATCCAATCAGTAGGAGAATAGAATCCTTGAGCATGGATAACATCACTTGAGTGAACTTTTAATCCAATTCTACCTTTAGGATTACCCTTAACTTTTTGACCTTCGTTATTTTCAAATAACATTTGAGAGATTGTTGCTGGTAATGAACCCGCAGCCAACTTGTTGCTCATATTTTGGCGAACTTGCATAGGGATAACATCTGATGATGGTCTTTGAGCCGCACAAACAAGGAATACACGAGCTGCACGACCAAGACGAGCAATACTTTCAAAAGCAGCTCTAATTTTGTCTTGGTATTCTTGATTAGCTTTTGAAATTTCATCTTTACCCTTGATTTCAGCAAGTAATTCCCCAGCCTCGTCAACAAGCAATAGGATTGCTGGTCCGTCATACTCTTTCGGAATATCTTCCCAGTTATTGATACCAAGTCTTTCCATAAGTTCGTATCTATCCATCATAACTTTTTGAACGAAACAAGAAATGTCGCAAGCATCTTCCATAGTAGTTCCAACAGCAACCCCATATTGTCTAAGTTGACTCAGTTCCACTTTTTTCATGTCTATACCAAATAATAACCATTTATCTGGTCTAGCTAAACATGAGTTCATAATATTCCATTGAGCAACAGATTTACCACCACCAGTAACACCAGCAATAAGTGTCATGGGTGAAGCGATAATATCTGCTCCAATATGAATACCATTCTTATCACAATATTTCTTTTGAGTTCCGTCTAAGTCAAATCCTACCACGTGTTCAATTTCACCCGTTTCGGGATTTTTAATAGGAAGTCCACCCCTAGAAGATAGTCCTAATGGAATAAAACTCCATTGAACTATAGGGTCTTCTAAATAGTGTTTATCCCATTTAGCCATAGTAGGAAGTGGTGCTTGTAAAGTAATTGTTGCTACACCCTTATCAGTGTCCCAGCCTGGATATTCTTTATCTTCGTAGTCAATTTCAAATGGGCGACCCCTACCGAATTGAGTAGAGAAATCAGATAAGAAAGTATTAGCTTGTAATGGGTCAAAATTAACAGGTAAGAACAATCTAATTTTAGATGGTTTCTTATCTTCTGGGTCATTTTCTAAAATAATAAATTCTTCAGTATAATCCATGATAGTTGCTTTATTATCAATCAAGCCCATTTTTGAACGTTTAAAATCAAGCATACGAGAGATAAGTTTGTCTCTGGCAGCTAATTCTGCACTTATCATATTATGAACAATTCCAATAAAAACAAATGGTATAAAAAATGATAAAACAGCTCCCCAAAGGAGTGTTTTAATACCAACGAGTGGTCCGATAAGAATAGTTAATACATAGATGAGTCTAATAGTATTCTTATTACTTGCTTCTTTTTTAAAGCGAATTTCTTTTCACGTTTAATTTTTTTGTTTATAAGTTAATTCTTCAGTAGGTTGTTTATTCTGCCTTATATTATTTCTTCTTTTCTTTCTAATTTGATAAGCAATCCAATCTTTTAAAACCAAAAACTGAATGGTACTGAGATGAAATAAAGTTTCAGAATTAGAAGAATAGATTGAATAAGTAAATTCATCTAATAACTCCTTTAAATAGTATAGCATTGTTTGTTTTTTTATATCGCAATCAACTGTTTTTGAACTTTTTGTTGACAAAATAGAAATTTTTTTGTAAAATAGAATCACCAAAAATGAAAGAGACTTTTAAATATGGAATATAAAATCGAAAAAGAAGTACCATATAAAGTTCTGGTCGATACTACAAATCAGAAGAAGAAGCTCAAGAAAGTCAATTGAATATAGAGAAATCACTCAAAAAAATGATGATTTTTAAAACACTTATCAGAATGACTAATAGAGATTATGTCATTGGGACTTTCAATTTCAAACAAACTGATTGCTTGTCTGAATTAGCCAGAAAAGTACGAATGCTGCCCATTAAAGATTTTGCAGAAATAGCAAATATTGGAATTAGATACTTTAATAAAGAAAAATAGGCTCATAAAAAAATTCATGAAAGATGATATAGAGATCATTTAAGAATCTTTTACTTATTCAAATTGTTATGATGATTTTTACTGCTCATTGGAATTATGAAAAAAATTACAAAATCTTAATATGGACTTTGCCCTGTTTAATTGAAGAAGTCTATGAATGGAATACTTTTCAGATACATTTTTTATTAAATCGACTTCAAAAAGGAAGAAGTCTCAATCATATTGGGGCCATGTTATTAACTCTGTTTCTAGAGCTGATTTTATCTTTTGCCCGCCGATGAAAAACTATTATTTGAGCCAACAAAAAGAATCCTAATGCTTCAGAACTTAACAAAGTTCCCATCTGATTATCAAATTGTCTCTGAAAAAGATAAAGATTATTATATTGAAGATGATGCTTTCATTCTATAATAAAAACAAAATCTTTTCATTAGGACGAAATGCACCGCGAATTACTTATTACTAAATTAGTACCAAAAACTTAAATTGAATCACTCTAGCTTCTGAATATTTGTTAGCCAAAATAGAAAGAATTTGATTGTTTATGCCATATCCATACATTTACAAGGAAAATCTTAAAAAAAGGACGCTGTTGCTATTGAATGCTGTACTAGAGAAAACAAAAAGATGCAAATTTCTGATTTCCTACCCCTGACACAAAAATCAAAATCTGTTAGAAATTAACTTGATAGACTTTATCCTATTGAAGAAAAAGACTTTTTATATATGCCAGAGAAGATACGCCTCAGAAATAAAAACCAAAGAATTTGAGGATATGCTACTGAATTAAGAGAACTCATTGATGAAGATTATTGCTTCAAAAATGGAATTGAATACAATCTAGTTTTCAAATCGAAAGTCCTCCAATTGAAATTTTAGATTTAGCCCAATCTGTTTTGTTAATAAAGTTCAAGAAAATAAAAAGAATACCCAAATTGACTATTCTTATTTTTTTACCAGCCAAATTTCGTAAACATTACTGAATTTCTTTATATTTATTATACTTTTCTCACTAATCCTTTTAAGTTCCTTGTAACTAATTCATTCCTATATACCCTTTATCTGAAATTTCACCATAACTTATCTAAAACCAACAATGTTTCTTGATTTACTAATTTGTAGCCCAAATTCCCACCACTCATTCCCTTTGAATAAATGTATTTCCGTCACGAGATACAAACAAAACTTTCAACACGCCAAATCAGCTATTGCTATAATATTTCTCCCATAAACTACTGGCCTGATTGATTCTAGTCTCATTACCACGAACTCTTTACCAGTATTTCAATATTGAACCATCATCATTGAATTTATAAGAGTTCTTTGATTTCCATCCTTGAATCAATGATAACAATCTTTGTACTCAATACACCAAATGTCTGTATCACCCTAAAATCTCACTGACCTTCTTCTCCGTCAACCTCTGCTCCATTTTTTTCTTCGATTGCCAAGAGATGCTGTCAATCAAAATACAATCTGCTTTGTCGCCAATCCATTCTCTAAACTACTTAGAATCTCTTTTTCTCCATCAATACGCACTGATAAATTTAATATTAGGATTGAATTGTTTGTATTTTTAGCCTCGTCTAATTGATTTTGTAATGAATTCTTCCGCTATACCAAAAATAATGTCTATCATTCTTTAGAAGTCTTCTGTTACTCCATTACTCTACTGTTTACATCATTAGGACTCCATAGATAAAATATTTGTTTTACTCATTTGTACTATCTCCTTTTATCGTAAATCCTCTGCTATTTCTCTTCGATCTGTTTTGCTCTTGCTTCTGCAATTAAACGTTGTGTTTCAGTCCCTCATCATCATTAGCATATTTAGTTCTCAGATTCATAAAATGAATGAACTCCACCCATAATATTGCTTTTGCTCTGCTGTTTTCTCCGCCATATAATTTATCAATCATCTTCTATATGTTTCTTCTTTATCTTTACGCATCTCCTCATTGCTTTTTTGGAATCAATCAATCTCATATATAATTTTTTTCCAACGCTCTGTTTCTCTATATTGATTTCACCTTGACTCATTTCTTCTAAATCTGCTCAACTTTTGGATTTCTTTTGCCACCCTTTTCTACCTCTCTTTAATTTGTTCTAATTCATTTTTAATATATGTTATATCGTCACTACGGCCAAGACGCCAAAAAAATCTATTTTTCGATAAATATATCGACTCTTCACCAAAACGCCCTAAAATGCCCATCAGCAAAAATCATTTACCAAATCAAATAACTTTTTTTGTTTGTTTTTAAATGTTCTTCTATTTTTTTGAAAAATTCCTTATCATCACGTTTTAAATCTGTTATAAAACCTTTGGAATCAAAAGCAACGTTTGAACTATTCAAATAGACATCAAAATCATCTTTGATTGTTCTGACTACTTTTCGTTCATTATAGCCCTTTTATAATTCATTATTTCTCTAAAAATCAAATATGAAGAAAGAAAGAATGCTTTCAGATGAAAGATAAAAATAAATCCATTTACAAAAACATAAATAGCTCGCTATAACATCAACTATAACAAGAATCAATTTAACGCATTAGGATAATCTAAAGTCTATTAAACTGATTTAAGATTGAAACGATAATCATGCTTATTACAACTGAATAAATTTACAAAAAAATCTTTTTAAAATGATTTTTGCCATTTTTTTCTTTTCTTACTTCATATTTTTTTCTGTTGGATTTCTAATAAATTTTTAAAAATACTATCTAAATTAGGATAACCAAATTCTACTATATTATTTTTTTCATACTGTAACCCAATTTTATTCAACTTATTAAGAGTTCTACTACCTTTATCTTGTAATCGTTTTTTTCTAAATCCCCCAACAAAGCATCCCTTTATTTATTCCACCAATAAATCCTCTTGACTCAAATTCAAAAACAAGAAACATCAACATATCTTTTCCAAAAATCTTTCCAAATCTTTTTACCATTTCCTTTTTACTTTCATTTTTAAAAGTTCTTTAAATGCTAAAGTCATTTAAAATAGTCAATTTTTATTGTTTCGAACAAGAAATAAAGAAAAAAATAAAAATGCTAAGAATATTGCAACAGAACCAAGACCAATTATAAATTCGGCTATGACTTTTAAAATTCAATAGTCAATGTTTTCACTGAACTGAAAAACTTGAAATTACTTATTATTAAAATCCAATCAAAAGAATTATTCCCACAAACCGACGAATCAGAAAAATTTTTCTTTTATAGAACTCCAATAACATTTCCTTGAAAAATTCTTGCTTGATAAACTAAGTCCTTGAAATAATTATCTAAATTAGGATACTGATTTCTACTATGTCATTCATTCTTTTGTCTAATTTACGTTCTGCTTCGCTAAACACTTTCTTGTTTTCATTTGTGCTCAAATCTGCCCCAATCACCATACCGTATTTATCAAAGATGCACTATCTTCTTATGGAATAATTTAGATTGTATCTAACATAATGTTCACTTTCTGCTTTGATTTTTACCAAAATATTTCTTCCTTGATAGAATTTTTGTTACTTTCTTGTTTCAACACTCTGTCCTGTCCCCGTCATGCTCCTTATTAGCTCTAATATTTACCCAACCAACAAAATAACACTAACAAATGTTACTAATAATGCTATTCCCTCATTTGCTAACTTAATAACTTCATCTGTAATTCTGTGCCCAGCTATAATTAGTTCTGCTTTCATGAACCAAATTAGCTCAAAACAGAAAGTTCCCAATCATAAACAAAATAATTGAATAGCTTCTAATACTCGTCTAAGATTACTAACATATATCTTTTTCACTATTGTTTTTATTGTTTTGATACTCGTCTCATATTTAATTATCATTTCATCAAAGAATCTTTTGACTCTATCATGTTTGACCTCAATTAGATTGTTGCTCATTTAATTTCAACTCTCTTTCTATCTGTTTAAATAATTTAATGTTTTCATTACTACTTGAATTCCGCTATAATCAAAACCATATGCATCAAATATAAAATGCTATCTTCGCCAAATCAAATTGCTTTAATTCTGATTGTATTTGTCTAATCATAATGTCTTTAACTTTTTTGTAATATTCTCTTGCCGTATATTCAATACTCTGCTATGAATATTTTTTTAAAAACTCAATAAGACTAATCACAATTAAAAAGAAAAACTAATCAATAAAACAATAGATAAAATATTACTAAAACTATTGCAGCCCGACTCAAACTTGCTATTGCTGTATTATTTGAGATTTGACTATACATCATTCTACTCATAAGAAAAGTCAATCATTCCAATAAAACCAAAGAATGTTGCTAATTAACTTTTTGATACTGTAATACTAAATGAGTTTTATTACCTTTTGTTAAAGTTCATAATGAGATTTATATTTTGTTTTGAATTTTTTCAAAAATACCCTATCAATCCCATCAAAATCTTTAATTCTACTAAATTATTTTCCATATCCTTTTAGCCCTCTCTCAACTTCTCCAAAAAAATCTTTTTGCCATCATTACTACTTTAGATTAGGACTCAATAATCAAACCATTAGCCATCAAAGATGACTCATGCTTTCTGTAATGCACCAGCAATCTCTTCTTAACCCCTCAAACATCTGTCCAATTTTTGCATAATACCTTTTTTTCTGTATATGTTACTTCTTCTTCATAACCACTTCTCATGAAATTCATAACACCGCCAATGAATACCATCCCACAATTAGAACAACATTTTCTAATCCATGAATTGACTCAATTGTGAATACTAGACCAACCAGATGATTCAGCTCAGCTTTGTTTTCAAACTTAATAAACAATAATAATACTGGGACTACGAACACTTTTTCGTAAAATTCCAACAAATATGATCCGTAATTACGACCCACATAATGATCTTTCTTTACATTATTATTTTTTTATAATCTTCTTTGTATTTCTGTTTGAATTTTTTTCAAAATATTCATTTACTTTTATCGTACTTGATTCCCTACTAAAGTTGTTTTCCATTTTTTAAAGTTTCCCTTTCTATTTTTATTTAATTGTTTTTTTCGTCTTTAATATTAAGACCTATTATAATATAATCTTCATTAAAAATTCAAATCTGATTTATTTACTCCTAAATATCTACTCATTGTTCTAATATTTTTTTGATTTGTATGACGTTTGAAGAAGTTCCTTTTGACCTTTTCAAAACCAAAATTCCAAAAATATAGCCCTTTAAAGAAAAATTAAAATTAGGACTCAAAATTAAAATTCCTAAAATTGAAAAAGAATATATAATTCCAAAGTTCCCTTATGACTCAATGTTCATAACAAACTGCTCAACCCCAAAAATTTCAGACCCTACTACCCAACAACAAAGTCCATATTTAACTTCACCAAAAAGATACTGTCATAATCTTTTCACGATTCATATTTTTTTCTAATTGCTCTTTGTACCAATCATCAAAAATATTTTTTTGAATTTTCACCATAATCATTTTTTTAATGATTTCATCTCATTGCCCATACCCTTTTTTTAGATAATCATAGATTTCTGTTCCCGCATAAACCCCCTCCTACTGCACGCAACTTGTCTATATTTTTGATTTTTAAATCGCCGCACGAATAATCCATTACCATTATGATACGTTAATAAATTATGTACCAAATATGTCACTAGATAATCATTGAATTTCTCAACATTGTTTAAATATAAAGAATCAATGTACCGCATTAGGACTTGCTCTAATTGTACTGAATAAACCTGATACTTCAAGAATTGTATCATCTTTTAATTTAACGTCACTTTAACACATCATCTTTACTAATCAATTCTTTTTACTTCATTGTAAATGATTTCAATGTTTTCTGTTTCTTCAACCATTTTTGAAACTCAAATGAGATTTTGGCCCCTAATCTTATCTCTAATTAAAAGATAAACTTTGTTACGCAAATCCAGATACTCACTAATGTTGATTCCATTGCACTATCTCCACCACCAACAACGCCTCGTATTCTTGCCGCACAGAGCACCGTCACAAAGTCTCAATAACTAATTCCCCATACCCTAATAACTCATCATGTTGCTCAAGAATTAAATGATTATGTTCTGTACCCTGTTGCTAATAGAACGCCCTTTTGCATAATAAATGTTTTTGAACACTTTCGTCATAAATTCCACCTGTTTCTACTTTTATATAAATTATTTTCTGCTAATTTTACCACATTTTCAAATTCTTTTAATTCTGTCTGAACTTGCTTCATCTTCTCTCATTTTGTCTGCTAATCCAGAACTCACTTTATGGAAACACTCACCTAAACTCAATTGTCAATATGTTCTGTTTCGTATAATTGAGAGCCCAATCACATCTCTTTTTCAATAACAAGAACTTTTAAATTGCCCCAGAGTCTATAAGTTCGCACTTAATCCAGCCAGTCCCCACCACCAATAATAATTACATCATATTTATTATCCAATTTGTACTCCTTTTAAATTTCTTCTTTTACTATATTATTCTTTTTATTTGCTCAAAAGAAGATTTTCGCCCATAAGAACTAATCTTTCTTTTTACTCTCTAGGAAACAATAATCATATCTGATTTGGGACCAATTGTTACTCCATTATATCCCATTTTTCTTAATAATTACTGATAAATCTTGATTTCGACATATGTCTTTTTGTCAATATTATGCTCTTTTGCAGTTCTGTTCAAACATTTCAAAAGTTCTTCCCGCATTTTTTTAAAGGATAAAGTTCTTTAGATGCTTCTCATAATCAACTGTTCTAACTTCACCAAATTTAGATGCGTATTTTTCTGTTTTCAGCTAGCACTATCTTCCTTGACCGTACATAGCATCACCTGTATTAAAGCTCACGATTTTCTTTTGCTTTGTTCACCACGATAAAGTTGATTTATACATATCTTGCTTGAGAAATGTTCTTTATATAAATCAATTACTTCATCCTCTATATTTTTAGGATTTCTAAGAACTCTTTTGCTTTCAAAAACTTTTAGATTTTCTACTAATTCTTTTTCTTTTTACCCCTTCTATTTCTCTTCTTTAATTCTCTTTGTCTTTCAAAGTCCTTCTTTAGATTTTCAGCTACTGGAATGTCGCATCTTGTTCCAAACCCTAATGCTTGATTTAATATCCAATTTCTTTTCTTAATCTAATTCTCAGCTGTTTCACCATTTTTAACTCTTTTCAATTGAAATCCTCCTTGTTGTTTAGATTATCTAACTCATTCCATCCTCGTTTCCATTATCAAAATGTTTACCACCCAATGCCGCCCACCCTGTCTGTGCTTTACATACACTGTTCCTTTTGATGATACATGATATTCATTGTTTACTCCTTTTACTGTCTCATATCAACCTTAATCCAAGAAAAATCTTTTAGATAATACTCAACTAATTTAGTTCCATGCACAACAACTCTCTTATCCATACCAAGGAATAACCAATTTATATCCATGAATTTCTACCGAAGCTTACCCTCTTCGCAAAGTTCTTACTAACATTTGAACATCAATACTATTATCTTTATTTATAATACCACAAAAAAATATTTCTATTGTTAATTTTTATTTTTTTGTGCCTATCATAATGTTTAATAGCCCTTTATACCTGATAAATCATATTTTTTTGTTGCTCATTTAAAAATATATTTCATATCCCAATTAGCAATGGATTGAATACCATCTGTAAAGAAAATGTTGTAAATATTTTCTTGCTCTTTCATTTCACTATATTCATCTAAAGTTCAATAATCTTTTGTTCTTTAGCACTGCCATTCATCTTTTTTTATAAAATTTAGGAAAAACTCTGAAAAAGGTCTTAATTTATATTTAGGATAACCAAACCTTTTTCAGTCAATTTGTGTTCCATTTTCCATAAACTCTTTAGCCCTGAAACATATCCATGAATTACTACATGAGTCAAACTTTATTCAAATCAAAAATCTGACTTGTATCTATTGACTGGATAAACAGATAAATACACATAATAATCAATCGTCGCCATTCATGAACCCATTTTTTTAATAAGAATATTCTTACCAAAACAAACTATGATTTGTTTTTAAAGTCAATACTTTCTTGACTTTTACTACAAAAAGAAATCTCCCATATCAGATTTTTTTACTGCCCTGAATTGTAATCATGCCCTTTGTTAATTACTCCTTTCATCATCGCGTAATATAAATTATTATCGCTCAAATATTGTCTAAAAGCTAATTCCCCTAATTCTCCCTACACAGCATTATTAAAAGATCGAGCCCTCTTGAATTGCCATAATCTTTTCCATATTGCTGAATTTTGTTTCCACTTCTATTTTTTTCATAAAACTGCTTTGATTAAAAGTTCCCTTAATTTCATAATTGAGTAACAGGTACAATCACTCATTCATAAAGTTCTAAACCCTTTTTCTATTTTTGCGCTCAGACAGCCCTAGTTTGTTTCGAGCTGTTTTAATATTACTTGTGTTACTTATATGTGATTTTAGCATTCTTCGCTAGCTGTTTTAAACTGCTGTTTTATAAAGGAAGGAAAAACAGAATAAACTGCTTTCCTTTTAGATAATTTTTTACTTTTTAGCATATTTTGCTTCAACTTCATCTTTTTCGTGTTCCCACCATTCTTGCTATCTATATACCATTGAATAGTTTGTCTTAGACCTTCTTCAAAATTAGTATATTTTGGTTTCCAATTCAATTCTTTGTACAATTTAGTGGAATCAATAGCATAGCGTAAATCATGACCAGCTCTATCAGTAACATGGTCATAGAAATCATTAGCTGTGCATTTCTTTTTAAGGATAAACTCCCACTACTTTTTTATTATTCTTTTCTCCATTAGCTCCAATTAAGTAAGTTTCGCCAATTTTACCATCATTAAGGATAGACCAAACTGCAGAAGAGTGGTCGTTTGTATGAATCCAATCTCTAACATTTTTACCATTTCCATATAATTTTGGTTTAATTCCACTTAAAATGTCTCGTAATTTGTCTAGGAACAAATTTTTCAATATGTTGCCATGTCCGTACTTATTAGAGCAATTAGAAATTGAGCCCTTAATTCCAAAAATGATTTAATCCATGCTCTAACTATCAAATCTGAGCTCGCCTTTTGTTGATGAATAAGGAGAACTAGGATTATACTTTGTATCTTCAGCCAAATTTTTTTCCCCCACCCGCCATGACCAGTCAAATCTTCTTACTCAAATCGCCATAAACTTCATCTGTTGAAACATGATGAAAACGTAAATCATATTTACGTACCTTCCCCTAATAATGTATATGTACCAACAAAATTTGTATAGATAAACGGTGATGGGTCATTAAGTGAATTGTCATTATGAGTTTCAGCTGCATAATGAACAATAGCGTCTGCTTTAGAAGCTAATTTATCAACCAATTCTTTATCCATAATGTCACCGACAATCAATTCTACTCTATCTCCAAGAATTGATTTAACATTATTTTGATTTCCAGCATAAGTTAATTTATCTAAAATTGTAATATGTACATTAGGGAAGTTGTTATGAACGTAATGAACGAAGTTAGAGCCGATAAAACCGGCTCCACCTGTAACTATAATATTCTTATATTTAACCATCTTTTTCTCCAATTATGCGAAACTCAAATGCTTTCCATATTCATTTTTTTCTTAATGTCGACATCCCTAAAACTTTCTCACGACTCAATATAACCCATACGATAAATTCTACCCTCTTCAAGATTGCTCACTTTGAATATTTTTGTAATCGTTGGACTGTTTCAATATAACGTGAAATTTCTAACAAACTTTCATGTGTTCCCTGCATCTAACCGACCCCAAATCCATAATTCATTACTCCCACTGATAATTCACCTTTTTCTAAATATGCTTTGATTACATCGCCCAATTTCTAATTCTCCACGATCACCTGCTCTAAGATTTTTGAAATTTCATCGCCCCCTATTGTCAAAAAAACATATAAACCACCAATGCCAATTAGAACGTCTTTCAGTTTCTTTTCTTCGATTGAGATTACATTCATGTTATCATCAAATTCGATAACTCCAAATCGTCTAGGTCTCTTACATTATAACCAAAGATAGCAGAACCAGATTCTTTTGAACTGCACGTTGTAAAATTTCTGACAATCCAGCTCCATGATAAATATTATCACCTAGGATTAGATCAACACTATCATCACCAATAAATTCTTCTCCAATAATAAAAGTTTGAGGAAGACCATCTGTTTTATTTTTTCTGTTCTTTATAGGATATGTTGATTCCATAATCTACCCATCATTAATCAAAATCTTTAAAACGCCAAACTTTGGACTCAGAAATAATTAAAATGTCTTTAATACCTGCCAACATTAAAGTCTGACAACTCAATAAATCACGCCTGTCATAGATCGCCAAACTTGTTTTTGAACTCCCCTACCAAACTGGATATAAACGACCACCAGAACCGCCTGCAAGGATAATACCTTTCATAATTTGCCCTTTCTTGTTTTGTTGAAAGTTCTTTAATGTTTAAAATATGGAGAGAATGATCTCGAACCCACGCGCCGAATTAACGACCCAATCTTTTCCCGCAAACCGTCCTCTTAACCAGACTTACCACCTCTCCGAAAATTTATAAAATATCATTTTTTTAATATTGTATCACAAATAATTTTACTGACAACCATTAAGATTAAAATTATTCATAATCAATATATAAAGAAGACTTTTGATTAACTCCTCTTTATATATATCAAATCAATTTTATTTTTTTAATGAATTTAAGAATAGTTCTTATGTTTTTAGTTCAAAATTTGAATAAATAATATAAAGGACTAATTGCCAAATCAAATTCATTACAAGAAATTCCTAATTTCAGCTGAATTTCTTTTTAAAGTTCACCAAATGACCATCATTTTCTACTCCACCTAAATTTACATATTTAAGATTAGGATTGATTTCAAATGCTTTCATAATTGACTTTCACTCCAAGAATAAGAATCTGAATTGTATGATTTGAATTTATCGTCAAATCCACCAGACTCAATCCCGCTCATCTCCATAGATTACACCAAGATGCCTGAAACCGGAATATTTTTCAACTTGAATATATTTAAATCCTTTCTAATTTTTGTTTTTACTCTTTTTTCACTGTTTGATTTATTGTATTCTTCATCTAATTTAGCCAATTTGTTTTTTTCCTTATCAATATAAGAAATACCAATAAATGAATTTAGCCATCTATATACCAAATTGTCTGAAATAATCTTTATTTCTCAATTTAATACCTTGTCTTTTTTTCACTAATTTACTCAAAGAATAAAAAAATCATGTAATAATGTTTCAAAAGAAAGTTCCATTGTCAATAGACTCAAACAGAACGTACATTTTTATTTTCTGTTGTTCTTCTTTCTTGCTTCATTCTTTTTACTCATTTTGAAATCTTTAATTACGCCACTTTAATTTTTGCCCTGAATAGAATCAAAAGATTTTTTTCAACATTTTTCACCCAACCGTTATTTTTTTGAAATCATAACTAATAGATTCATCATTAAATACAGTTTTTGAACTACTTTTTACAAAAATTGCTTTTATTTTCTTTACCAATTTTCTTTAAACTTTCTGTTACATAGACAACAACTCTTTATTAGAATAATCAAAATGCCCCGTAAGGAATATAAACAAAGTTCTTATGAAGTACTGATTTCTAATGAGAATTAGTATTCCTACTACTTTTTTTCATTTTCATAGAACAAAACTTTTTTTATTTCCCCATATAGCTCTTTTACTGCAGCTCCATTCTCTACTTTGAAAGTCAAAGAATAATTATCAAATTGTTTCACATAAACTCATCAAAAATCTTCTTCATTATACCATGACTCAACTATATTTCATTTGTTTGCCTTCTTTCACGTTTATAATACACTCAAGCTCACTAATTTTTCAATCCTTTTTGATTGTAATTACTACTCTTTACTGCCTGTCAATCGGAATTGCGTCGAGGGATCTGAACCCCCAATTTAGGGCCAATGATCCCTATGTGATACCTTTTTCACTAACTCAGAATAATGTGCTTAGACAACAGGAGGAAATATTGTCTAGCTGAGGAAAAAAACAACGAAAAAAATCAAAAAAAATAAACTTAATAGGAGGTCATTTTTTTGATGATTTTCAGCGCTATTCAGATAACCCGCTTTATAGGACTTACTAGCCTCGAGCCAATTTAACTTCACAAGAAACCCCTTAAATCAAACTAGGAACTTTCTTTTTCAAATTATTATTTAGCTTAATACTGTTTAGAAAAGTCATTGCTGTTCGTTCCCTAAAGTTCTAGACTCGTAAATTGTTTTTAAAAAAATCGTTTTTAAAAAAATTGGTGACTGTATCTTTTATATGTTTTCCCTATATTAAATGAGATAGCTGTCCGAGTCTAAGTAATGGCCCGTGTAGGGCTCGAACCTACAACCGCACGCTTAGAAGGCGTGTGCTCTATCCAATTGAGCTAACGGGCCATCAGAAAGGAATCATTTAGATTCCAAAATTTTATCGACATACTATTATATCATAATTTTTTTATCAAAGTCAATAGAAAAATTTAAAATTTTTAAATTTTTACTTCCTAGGTGGGAATCGAACCCACATTCATATTTAGAACTAATCTTTCATTACGTTATTGGATTTAGAACTTAATATGGGGTCACTAACGGGCCCTACCAATATTAACATAGTCGACTATATGCCAAACTAGGAATGGACCATGCTGGGCTCGAACCAGCAACCGTCCGGTTATGAGCCGGGTGCTCTACCGATTAAGCTAATGGTCCCGAAAATAAATAGAAACGGCATTGTAACCCTTTTGCCTTTTCAAAGCCGAGCTATCGTCACCTTGTAAAACTTCTTTAAGCCAAATGATAAGAAATATTAACAAGTCTTTTGTTGGAATCGAACCAACACTCTGTCTATTTCGGGTAGTTCATATCCACTCTTATGAACTGGTCTTATGATTGCTTTTTACGTAGTGGTGCAAGTACGGATTTGAAGTCTTGTTCTGACAGTCAACATTATTGAACAATAGTTATATTATCACAATATCAAATGATTGTCAATAGATTTTATTTATTTTTTTGAAAAACATAAATTGATTTAGCTATTAAATGGAACTGAGTCTAAATCGAAATATTTTTGTAGATGAGGTAAGTAAGTTTCATCTTTTTCTCGATAGAGTTCTTTTAGTTCAATTGATTTATCCCAAGGGTTCCAAATCCAAGTCTTAATACTATCTTCAATGTTATATTGTTCTTTAGATTCACGACTCAATGATTTCAAGCCCCAAACAGTATGAAAAAGGATTTCATAAGCATTTTTATAATTGGTAGAAATTGAACCATCTTTGTATTTATTATAATTATTATCAATAATAGAATTTTTCAAAAGTTCATTGACCCAAATATCCATTTCTTTTTCAGCTAGTTCAGATACGGGCTCAATACAGAAAAATTCTTCAATTTCATTAGGGTTAGCCCAATCTCGGATAATTAAATATCCACCGGGTTTTAAACTTTCCATAATCATAGTAATTGTTTCAGTTCGTTCTTGACGATTTAGATAACTGATGATTTCATGGAAAACACTAGATAAATAAATAATGTCAAATTGAACTTCTTTATTAGTTAAATCATCTTTTGTAACTACATTTACGCCCATGCTAGCTAATTCTGTTTGAACAGTTTTAGAAATATCATAAGCATAATATTCAGCACCAGTAGAATCAACATCAGAAATAAATTCAGGTGAAATACCAGAGCCAAAATCAAGGATTTTCACTCCTTTTGATAAGTAAGGTTCAACAACTGCAAATTTAGATTTAGCTGTCTGATTCATTCGTTGAATATATACATCTTTGTTATTGCTTGTGTAATTTTCCATTGTTTCCACTCCTATCCTAAGCATTTAAGCATTAGCTTGCTTTCTTTAACTTTTCCACTCTTTGTAATTTCTCTCAAATTGTAATAGGGGTGGAATAGTTTATCATAAACTTCTTTTGGAGCAACAAATTCAATAGTTTTTAATTGTTCTTGTGTTGGATAAAAGTGTAAATCATTTGCTGTAAGAACTACACGTTTTACTTCTTCTACTTCAATATTAACTTTTTGACCTACATCAATTGTTCCAGTAGGACTCCATAGGCATGGTTGGATATTTGATTTCCATACTCGCTTCATAAATTTTTCCTCATTTCTTTTTGTTGTAATTTATATTATACAAAAAAAAAGGAGTTTTGACAACTCCTTTTTAGACAAACTTAACTTCCATTTGTGAAGTATCATAATTACCTTTACGAGCTTCAGCTACAAATCGTTTTCCACCACTTGTATCAGTAAGAGTAATACAATGTAATGATTTAATACTTTTAATTTGTGGCGTGCTAATTTGGAAAGTGTAAACTTCATCATTTATTAACTTAACAGTCATTAGATAATCCTCATTAGCTTCAAATTTAGTCAACCATCCATTCTAACTCATCATTTGCCATCATTGAGAAATCTTTTTCTAGCTACAAAAATTAAATCAACTATTCTATATTCAGTCTCCAATACAATGTCTAAATCTCCAAAGTTCTTGCTTTACAAAACATATCCTTGAGCACAAATATTTTCAATTTCTTCCTTCAAATGAAGTCTCAATTTTAATTCCAGCTACTTCAAAACGCAACTCTTTGATTTTTGTCTTTATTAAAAATGCTAAAATCTTGAATTTCATAGTATTTTTTTGTTCATCTTGAACCTCTTTTTAAAAAAATCTTCTTATACTATATTATTCCTTTTCTATCAACAACTAAGTGATATAAGAAAATAAAAAGGACTAAGTCCCTAATGAATAAAGCTAGAAATTAACTCTAATTTAGAAAAGTTAGATAATAACCAAGCTAAATTAGATAAGCAAGCAGAAAGTATGATTGCATTAAGGGAAAAAAACTTGTTTTCTTTATGAAAGCAAATAATCTTAAAAAGATTAGTTATTGATGATTTAGCTATTGACTTAGAAGAAGATGAGGTGGAATAATGGCTAAGTATCATATTGGGAAAGACGGAACACCAAAAAGATGTAGAGCTACTAAAGCATGTCCTTACGGAGCAATCTCTGACCACTTCAATACAATTGATGAAGGCCTGTCTATTGCTGATGATTTAAACGAACAATTACAAAGTGCTCAATCATTTGCCATTGCAAGAAGTCTTCAACTGGGTTCAAGTTGATAAAGAAACAGAATTAGCAGTTGTAAAACTTAATAACTTGCGTATTGTTATGAAGCGTTTAGATAATATTAAGGAAAACGCTAGAAATCGAATTCTTAACTCTATGAAAGAGTTAAATGTAAAATCTATCAAAGATGAAGTTGGAAGTATCTCATTTATTGAGGGGAAACCTGTTCTTTTTGTAGATACAGAAAAAAATTAAAAGAAAGTCTCCATACCAACAATATTCTAAAGAAATTCAAATGTAAGAGAACACACTTCATTAGATGTTGAAAAAGACGCTAGATCTATTCGTTTTGAGGAACGTGTCATGCCACTGTTTTTCACTCAATTAACTTTAATTTAAACGTTGATGAAGATGTAATGCTCAAATCAATGATGAAACTAGAGAAGCTCTTCGTCAATTAAAACAATTTGAAGATACATTAAAACAAACTAAAGAATTAGAGAAACAAATGCGTGCTGAAATCATGGAAAATATGAAAGAAGTCTGTTGATGAAATTAAAGTTCGCACTGCAACACTTTCATATGTGCCAGAACATACGAAAAATATTGTTGATACAAAAGCACTTAAAGATGCTGGTAGATACGATGAATTTTCTAAATTTAATGACAGGAGCGATACTATCTCGTTTAACAATCAGAATCTTAAAAAAAGAGTACTTTGAAATTCACTCTCTTTTATTTTTTTATTTAATTTTATATTTAGTTTATTTTATATAATCTTTAATGTCGATAGATAAATTTATTTTTCTGCATAAACCAAATTCTTCTATGTAGTCTTTCTTTTTCATTTTTGGGAATAGAAATGTAAAAAAAGTGCCCAGCCTTGTACCAAATTTTATATTCATCTTCTACAATTTTAATCATAGCAAAATTGTATTTATCAAACCAAATAACTTTTTTTCGTCTTGATTGAGTAGCAATAAACTTTTTGACTAATTTCATTAAACTCTAGGATAAGGGGTATGAGTCACAAATGAAAAACATATTTTTTTGTTTTTTTGAAAGCTGAATCAATTAGAAGTTTTTTTCTAAATTATTATTCATTGCTTCTGTTAGGTCCTTTACTACTCGTTTAGGTAATCTTTTATATTCTGCATATCCAAAAGAAAGGTCCTTTAGTGACAAATCTCTGTTCTTTATAATTCCAATAATTCCATTTGTTTATTTTTGTTCTTATAATGGATTCTTACTTTCACCAGCGTTGCCTTTATAATAAAAAGCTCCCCCAATCAAATGGAACTTCAATGTCTGAATAACTTGTAATGATAGAACTTTAGCAAATCAAGCTTCATTACAAATTTTGATAATTCTTGAGTTAAGTATTCTACTTGCTTCATCAATCTTCTTTTTCCTCTTTCCATTCTTCCTTATAATCAACTGGCTTAGAAATTGTAACAATTTCAATTTTAAAATCATCTTCTTTATATTTTAATGAGATTAGCCCGTCAGTAATAAGAACAGTATAATCTTCTAGTTCTTGTAAATCTGTTGAAACTTTCTATTTCATAATTCTCTATTGTGTTGCCATAAACGATAGCTCAAATTTCTAAAGAAATGACTACTTAATCTTTCATAAGTTTCTGAATTTAGCAAATAATCTTCATCATAGCAATTCATTGTATATTCTTTATTTGCTTTTAGAAAGTTCTATAATCTTCTTGATAACTACTTTATCATTACCAGTATATTCTGAGCAATGCACATCTTCATAATGGCCTAACTCATTGTAAAAGCTCCAAAAATATCGAGATTTATGAGTAATGCTATCAATAACAGAAATTTCTTCAATGATTGTAGGATTGTCCTTATCAAAGCAAACTCCCTAATCGGAACTTTCTAATTTGAATTTTTTTCCTTTACCTTAGTTAGCCATTCAATTGTAATATTTTCTTGATTGAATAGCAATTCCAAAGCTTTCATTATAGTAGCTTTGTAAAAGTTCTTGCCTAGTTAAGTCTTTAAAAGTCATATTTTAATTACCTTTCACTTTATATTATCATTGTATAATATTTTTTTGAAGATTGTCAAATGAAAAATAGGATTAAGAAATTTTTTTGTTTATAATGGCATGCTTAAACTGATTTTTAAATATCGTTATATCGTCACTAGTAAAACGCTAAAGCTGTAAAATCTAACTTTCGATAAATGTATCGACTTTACAATGAAACAGCTTAGAGTCGCTTAAACTGGGCTTAAAATAAAAAGAAAAGAGCTATATAAAATAGCTCTTTTTTTATTTTTAGTCTTTTTGTTATCTTTCTTATTTTTTTATTGTAAGTGAATAAGCCAAGACCAGCAAGGAAAGCAAGAATAACAGCTCCAATAACCATGAAGATAGATTCATTAGAAGTGTTAGTTACAGGTAGAGAATTTTTAACATTTACATCTTTTTGATTTGAAATAGATTGATTTGAAACAGAATTTGTTCCATACAATACTTCATCAATAGCTCTATTGTAATCTGCTAATTCTCTTTGTCGTTGTTCTTCACGAGCCTGTTCTTGTTCTTTACGAACTTGTTCTTCTTTCAGAGCTTCTAATTGAGCAATAGCTTCTTCGTGTTTTGCTTTAAGTTCAGCAATTTTAGCACGTTCTACATCGGCAGCTTCTTTAGCTTTTAAGTAAATTGCTTCTTTTTCTTTTTGAACTTTAACTTTTTCTTCAAGTGTTTTTTCTTGTTCTTTAAGTTGTTTTTTAAGTTCTTTAATTGAATTTGTTAGTGTTTCAATTTCTTTGTTGTTGTTAGCAATTTCTTCTTGAGTAGAAGTAACATTAGCTTTAGCTTCTTTCAATTTAGCATTAAGTGTTTCTAATTGATTTTCAATACGTTTCACTTCTGCTTTTGCTCTTTCTACATCAGCACTTACTTTATCATATTCAGATTTAGCATTGTTGTAAATAGTTGTAGCATTTTCCAAAGCAGTTTCAGCTTGTGGAAGAGCAGTATTTAATTCTTTAATCTTATCTTGAACAGTAATAAGATTATTCTTCGCAACAGTTAATTTATGAGCTAATGAAGCATTTTTCCCAAGTGCATTATCCAAAGCTTCTTGAGCACTTGGCATAAGGATTTCAACAGCTTCTAAACGTTTTAATTCTTTAGTTGAATCATTAAGTTTATCAGTTGTAGATTTAACATTCTTAGTAGCTTGTGCCAATTCAGCTTTATTTGTTTCGATTTGTTTTTCAAGAGTAGTTACACGAGCGTTAGCTGCGTTGAAATCTGTTGTTGGAATGTCATATTCTTTAGTTTTCAAATTGCTATCTTGTTGTTTCAAGCTTGTTTCATCAGTACCAATCATTACATAACTTCCGTCTTGGACTACGAAAGTTTGCAATTCAGTTTTCTTGTAATTCCAAATCAAACCTGATTGAATAAAAGCATGTTCCCAATTACTCAATTCATCATCATACAACCAACGAATCATACTGTTATAAACTTCAGCTTTCAATTCGCCCATTGTTGTCATATTTGTTTCAAGTGAATAATTAAGTGTTTCCATACGAACTGGAAGAGCTGTAGTGTTATAACCTGCTTTTGATAAGTTCGCACCGACAGATTCACTACTCTTCAAATGACCAAAGTCAGCTGCATCAAATACAGTAGGAGAAGTTGTGTTTTTAGCTTTACGAATTGCATTTTTATATGTTTCGCCGATAAGTTTTGATAAGTTAACTGACTCTTCACTTACACGAACCATAGTTGGAGAGAATGTTCCAAATTTAGTACGTACATCTTCAATAAATTGAGCCATACGGATATTCAATTCTTTTAATTGTTCTGTTGTAAGGTTAGTTGGGTCAACAGTATGGTCATCGCTTTCTTTAAGTAATTCCATTGCAGCTTTAACTTCTTTTGAATTAAGAATTTCTTGAGCAATTTTATTTACTGTATCACTGTTAGCAGTTGTTTTGTTTTGCTTGAAAGCTTTCAGTGCTGAAATGTAGGCATCTGTTACTGGAATTTCCAAATTAGAAGCCAAATTATTTTTAGCAGTGGTTAAATCATTAGCTAATTTTTTTCTTTTTCAGCAGTTTTGGCTTTTTTTCTGTTTCGATAGCATCATTTTTATCTTTTGTATCTTGTGCTACAATTGTTTTTTGTGAAGCAATGTTATTTGAACGAATTTGGTCAGCAACCATTGCTTTACTTCGAGCAACTCTTGCCTCAGAAACTTCTTGGTCAGAAGCGTGCTTAGCAGAAGTTAAATCATTGATTTCATCAGTTAAAGTAGCTTCATTTGCTTTGATTTGTTTTTAAATCTTGTTTGATAGAATCTACTTTATCTTGAGCGTTCTTTTTATCAGTAGTAGCTTTATCCAAGGCATCAACTTGTGGTTGGATTTTAGCTTCTTCATTCTTTTGGTTTTGTTTAGCAGCTTCTAAATCTTTTTCTGTATCAGAGATTTCTTTTGTTGTATCTGTTACATCTTTCTTAGCAGCTTCTAGTTTTTTATCCAACTCAGGAGTTTTAGCTTTATCTTGTGCTAATTTTGTTTCAGCATCAGTCTTATCTTGATTAGTTTTATTTACTGCATCTTGAGCTTCATGTGCTTCTTTAGTTGCATTATCATAATCAGATTTAGCTTGAGTTTCTTTTTCAAAAGTATCTTTTTGCAGAAGTTTCAGCTGCAGTAACATCTTGAGCAGTTTTTTTCTACTTGTTTTTTTCTGCTTTCTCGATAGGAGTAACATTTTCTGTTGTAGGAGTAACTTCTGTTGTTTCAGCAGGTTGTTCTGCTTTTATTAGTTGTAGTAGTAACTGTATCAGTTGTAGTTGTGGCTACAATTTCAGTAGGAGGAGTAATTGGTTTGCCTTCCTCTGCAAATGCAGTTGTTCCAGTTGTTGCGGGCTAGGATTGCAGTCCCAGCAATAATAGTTCGTTTGTTCATATTAGATTTACCTTTCTTTTTCTGTAATATTTGTAATAATTCTAACAGTTTAGTTTCATAGTAACATATAAATTATTTTTTTGTCAACAAAAAAAGTGAAAACTTTTTTAAAAATTTTTCATTTTTTTCTTTATTTCAGTCAAAAAAATGATTTTATTATTCTTTAGCTAAGTGTGTTTTCGTATTTGATCCCCTGGGGCGATTTTATAAGTTTTTAGCAGTGAGCCCAGAAAGAAGTAATACAAGTAACACAACGGGTATAAGTTTTTCATTATAAATCAATCTTCCTTATTTTTCAGAATTTGAATTTTTGATTTTATCAGCTCTTATTCAAGAAGTCAGCAAATTTATTTAATCCTTTATTAAGGAATGTTTTGACTTTTTGCTGAAGCAATAGCGAAAACCTGTTACAAAAGTATTTTTTTGTATTATTGATAGTATCTTGAGTTTTTTTCTGAGCGGTAAAATTCATCAAAAAGCAGAAATAGCTTTATAGATTTTTATCAGACTGTTTTTGTTTGATGACTTTATCAGCACTTCTAGCATTTTTCTTATAATCTTCTTCTGAAATTTGAAGCAATTTAAGAGCAGTTTCAAGAGATAGATTATGTTTTTTTCTACAAATGATTTGATTTTTATCTTTCAATGAAGCATTATCAGTAGTTCCAAAGTATTGATTTTTCAAAATCAAGGATTTCTGCTTCTGTATATTCATTAGCAAAGATTTTTTTCATTAAGTTCTTGGGACGTTTCGATAGTAATAAATTCTTCTTTGAGCCAAGATTTTGTCAAGGTTTTGGTTTTCAGAAAGAGTTTCATCTAAAGCTTTCTTAACAATAGGAAGTTCTTTTTGAGTGTTGATAAAGTTTAGAAATTCATCATAAGTTTTCATTTCTTTAGTATCAGTAAGTGTTTCTTCAGTCATAGTTTCTTGTTCCTTTGATTCTTCTTGAGGGTCGTAATATTCAGATTCTTTGGGAATGCCGTAATATTCATAAAGAATTTCAGAGACCATTTTATTTTGGTGTTCAATAACATTTTCCAAAAATTCTTTAATCTTATAAGCTGCCCGACCTTTTGTTTTACCTTGTCTACTAAGTGAGACAGTACTAAGACTCAACTCTAAAGCTTCTGCAACTTCTTTATTTGTTAAATGTGCTTCTTTAAATAACGAGTCGAGATTTTGATTATGTTCTTCTTGGGCTAAATATTGCTCTTGCATTTTTTGAATTTCTTCATTTAATGGTTTGTATTGCTTGATAATATTTTCCAAGTACTCTTTAATACGATAAGCTGTTTCACCTCGTGATTGACCGCTTATAGAAAGAGAAACAGTATCTGCATTACAATTCAAATCTTCTGCAATTTGTTTCTTAGTTACTTTTTGATATTTGTTAGCTTCTTTAAAAAGTGCATCTAAGTTAAACTCTTTAGAGAATTCAGCGACATGTAATTGTTCTTGCTCAATAATAATGTTTTCTAAATACTCTTTAACAAGATGAGCAATTCCCCTTTTGAAGCTCCATTTATAGAATTGACAACAGCAGATTGAGCACAATTCAAATCTTCAGCAATTTGTTTCTTTGTTAGCTTTTGGAAATTATTAATTTTATCAAATAATTCTTCTAAATTAAGTTCATTGCTCATTTGTTCTTGTTCCTTTCGTGGTTCATATTTATTGATAATGTTTTCTAAATATTTTTGGATTTTATAAGCTGTTGGAGCTTTTCTCTCTTCCATGTATGCTCTCAGAAATAGTAGTCGTATTACAATCTCTAAGTCTCTTTGCAATCCACTGATTGTCATTCTTTTCATACTTTGATGTCCCTCTTCAAAAGCATCCTAGGTTAAAGTCTCTAGGGAAGTTCAGCCAATCAACTCCCTTGTTCAATAATATTTTCTAAATATTGTTTTAATCTTGTAATATGTCTCGTTTTGACTCTTCCCAGCTCCTATAGCAGATACAGCACCAACAGAACATTTTAAATCTTTGCAATGCTTACATTTGTTGACCAGTCATCGATTAGCCCATATAGTCTCTTCTAAATTTTGCTCCGTATCATTAGCCAATGAGATTGTTTTCAGATTTTTAGAAAATCTATGATATTTTCTAATTTTCTTTTATCATATTTTTGAAGAATCTGCTCCTTAATTGCAAAAGCGTCATGAATCTTTTGGCATTTCTTTCATCTTTCTTTCCATGAACGCTGCATTAAAAACTCAGCACGCTTTTATTTTCAAACCCGTTTTTTCTTGGGAATACTTTAAATAATCAATGCTATAAATTGTCTCCATAGCGTCTCTTTCTATTCTTTATTTTCTGTTTCACCATTGTCTCGCCGTTTCATCTTTGCCACAATACACTTCACAATATACATAATAAAAGCTAAACCGGCACAAAACAACTAAACAAAGTCATATGCTAAACGTAATAACGTAGCAGCGCCATAATATTCAGCGATACCGCCTAATACACTCATCAAGTCTCCTTGTTAGTTTTGATTTTTCATGATTCAAAAACCTCCTTATTATATTATATTAGTGCAGCATGTCACTTTTGTTTTTGTGTGGATGCAGCATTATCATGTGGTCACAAGAATTGTAGAATAATGTATATTCCATAATTCAAGATTGTTTTTCGTCCGTGACCACAATGACTATTTCATCTTAAATCAGATGAACATTTTAATTTCATTCTCTTTCCATTTCACCTCGGAGGAATTATAATTTCAAAGAAAAATGAAATTATTTTACTCTGAATTTCCACACATCCAGACAATCAATCGTCGTCTTATTCTGATATCCTGAAATACTATGTTATTTTTATTTTTATCTTTTTAAGAGAATTCCTCTCGTATGGCCAACACAAGAAATTCCAGACTGTATGTTTAATTTCATTTTCGGACAATATTTTCGCTTCGCAATCCAACTCGTCCATGCTGGATTAACTTTATGTAAGAAAATTCTATTTTTAGCACATTTAGAACTCACAATAGAATCAAATTTAGAATATGCGCTCGATAACATTTCATTATATTTTTTGCCTCTTACTTTATTAAATTATCTTTCTTTTACCAAAACTCAACCTCCTTTCTATAACTAAATCCTCGTACTCTGTATCCAACAATCTTTAATCTTGTTGCTATAACTTGAAAGTCATTTGTAGCCTGATTACCCTTTTACTGTATTGATAATCTATGTTAAAAGTCATTTATTAAATTGCCATATTTATCTGTTTCACTTACCGACACAATCCTTTATTAAAATCTACTCCCTACTGCTCCATAACTATTTCTTGTTACTACATAAATCTTTGTTGTGTTCAAAATTATATATATTTGAGTGCTAACACTTTATCTCTTTTAATCTTAATTCTATAAATTTAAACGTTCTCTCTTTCATTCCAAATGATCTCTTAATAAATTACTATAATTTTATTATTGAAATTAAATTGACCATAAACGAATTTATCATTTTCTAAATCAATTTCTTTTTCTAATTCTAAAATAGAATTGATTTATTTTAGATCATGTCCACTTGAAAAATTTGAAATTGCAAGAATTATCTCCTCCTTCCTAAATAATAGATTTCACTATCTCGTTTTTAAGAAATTCTTTTATAATCTTTTGTAATACTCCTTTGTACCAAAACATACTTTTATATTTATTTGTTTCAATTTCTGTTTCAAGATTTTTAAACTTCTTTGCTTTTTACCATTTAATCTATTTTGCTTTCCAATAGATTTTTATTTTTAAATCTTGTATTTGATGAAATTAAAGTTCCTTGATAATCACTATTCAAATCTAATTCTTTGTAGATTCTTTCATCTTTTTAATTTACTTAATTCTTTTTCAATACTCAGAAATTTTTTCTCTAAACTTTTTCTTTCAAATTCTTTTAATTCTTTGATAGATCTCATAACGTTCCAACATATTGCTTAATATTGCATCAATCGTCTGACTACTAGATTAAATTCTTCTTTAATTCGACTGAATAATATTTCTATCTTTTTGACTGATTTTGCCATTCTTTATATACCACTTTTAATTCTATGAAAATTAATCTCTGAATTTTATTGATATTCAATATAATCAGAAATGTATTTACCATCCAACTGATTATATTCTTTATTCAATTTTAATTCACTGTTACTGTAAATACATTACTCATTATTTGATAACCCTTATTCTATATTAAACAAATCCACTTCTTTCAATTCATTTGAAAGTTCGTGATTTACTCCACTAATTTGTGTCTTTCTCACAATCGACTGCCTTTTGATTTTTACAACTACAGCCTCTGTATGCTCTGTTTTTTTAATTGATTACCACATTGACTACGCTCTGTTTGACTACTTTGCCACATTCACATTCACAATCATAAAGGAAATAACCATATTTATCTTTTCTCTTTGTTTTGCCAATCACCTTCAACTTTCCAATAATAATACCGCCCAAAATCTGAAATTTTTTCTCACATTCTAATACCTAAAAACAATACGACTGTTTTATATCTCTTCCCACTGCTTTCAAACCAAATCTGACCTGTTTTCATCATCATAATATTCTGTACTTAGCTCAATAGGAACTCCGTAAAGTTCCAAACCTGTCCCCGCCGACAAGGCTTCCAAATTGTTTTTCATCCATTCTCCGAACTCGATTTCATCATCACTCCATTTAATAATCATACCACGTGTTGTCATATTATTTTTTTCCTTTCTTAAATAATCTTTTTAATTCTAAATAGATTATATAATCAAGATCAAATGTCCACAAAAACTCACAACCCATACTAGACAAAGTTCTGTACTTTGTGTTTTTATTTAATTGCTTTTTGCTAATTTATCGTTTCGAGTTCCGACCAAATCTTCTCCGTATCGCAACAACAAATGCAATGACATCTCTCAACATTATACTTTTCTTTGTTCAACTTTGTTTGTCAAATCACTACTAAATCTTCATAAACGAGTTCTGTGTTTTTGAATCAAGAAATTTTTACCAAATCACATTGTTTACAATTTTGTTTTTCCATATACACATGATAGACATATTTTTTTATTTTTACTCCTTTACTTTTAGATTAAAATACACTACCAGAAAAGTCACCTTTATAGATTGATTCCCAATGCATCTCCCCGATAATTAAATCTTCGCCATCTTGCCAGAAATGTAAAATGAGATGTTTATCTTCATTATCATAAACCAAAAATAGAATCAACGTTATCATAAGAACCAGATTCACCAATAAATTCAAATTCAGAAATGTCCCCTCACGATGCCTCCTTCTACTGCTTTTGTATAAAGAATCTACATCATAAGATCTCGATTTCTTTACTGACTACTAGAATGTTCTGATTTGCTCTCTACTGAGAATCTCCAACCAATACATCCTTTTTCTGACTCTGCTTCTTCAAATTTCTTTAAGATATTTTAGCCTACCAACAACACCACCCAATACTTCAAAATTAAACCTTTTTAAACATGATTATATAACCTCTTTTTATAGATTTGATAAGAAATATCAATCCTTATACTTATATTATTCCAGTACGAACTTTAATCATCCACTCATTTTTTTATTTTTAAATTTTGAATGCCTTTTTGAATCACATAATCATCTGTCATTGTTTTATCGCTCTTGATTTCATCAGCCTTTATTTTCAATCAAATCTGTTCTCGTTAGATCTCTTCCAATAAATTTCCAAATGATATCCCAACTATACCCTCCATTATCTTTTTTAAAAATTTTTGTCTACTTTTTCATATCTAATCGTGCTTTTGTAGAAAAATTTGAAATCAATATCATCTAATTCTTTTAGAACAGATAATACTTTTTTTCTTTTTTGTGAATGCTTTATTATTTTGCTTATCTTCCTTGATTGTATTTCGTTGAGAAAATACGCTGAGAAAAATTCAAACATTATAAATACCTCTTGAATAATTTAATATATTTGAAACTCCCTTGAAATGCTCCTCATAGATTTTTAGCAAACCTGCTCCAAAAATTTTTGTTCCGCCCTGATAGCTCAATATTTGTTTCTAAAGCACCACGACTTCTACACCACCAATGATGCCTGTTTATAGAACAGATTTTCATAATCAAAAACAGAATTTCTTTTCTGTATTTAAGACAACCACTAATTGAATAACACCTTGTATAGTCAATTGTGTTGATTTATATTTTTGCCATCTGTCAATCTCTTTACTCAAGATGATTTTCTTCAATATAGAAACTCACTTAAATCTCTTTACCTTTAAGCTTCTTCGATTGAATAATTAATTTGAAATGGATTTTACTACTATTTCTTTATTGTCATTATTGAAATTCAAATTTCGATAGGGAAGAAAGTCCCATTATTGTTAATGTAATCTTCAATCATGAAATTAAAATAACTATCATTTACTTCCACCATTGATTTAATCAAATCAAAAGAATTAAAACATTTAAAAATGATTACCACAGATTTCGCCTCCTTTCATAATCTCTCCAATCCCATCACGCCATGCCCCCTGTAAATTGTTCCGCTCCCATTGTTTTTTCCAAATCTAAAAATAGATCTGATCAATGTCAAGAACTGACTCAATTGATACTTCATCTTCTACAATTACTGCATCCCTTCATTATCATTGTTAATCAAATCATAGAAAATAGAAACTTCAGTCACTAGTCCGAAGATTGCCTTCAAATCTTTCATCTGATAAAGATTATTCCAATAAAAACAAACTGCTTCATTTTCTTCAAGATTTAGTACACACATCATTCATTCCCTATTTTTATTTAACTCCTCCAACAATTTTTAAATGATTGTTAATTTTATTTGTTGCTTCTTCCAAGTTCCTTAGATTGTTCATCAAATGCCTTGACTGCTTCATTACGAACAACAGATGCCTTTTTCATGACTTCCCTTGCATTTTTACGAGCTTTTCACCATCAATTACTTGTGTATCAATACTGTTTCCATGCTCTGATTTTGAAATGTCTTCGTTCTTTTGAACCATATATCTACGCAAGAGAAATTTGTTTGTTGATAACTTCACGAACGCTTTCTTGTTTGTTCACGCCTTTACGATCAATATGCTCCAAGAATTGTTGTTAAACCTGCCTTGTAAATAGCTCAAATCCGTTTTGAATTGTATCACGAATATTATTGATTACCAATTCATTATCAGACTGCACTGCTCAATTGATGCTCATTGAATAAACGCAAGATAGAATTGTAATCACGCATATCTTCAAATCTTTTTGCAAAATCGTGTTTGATAATTTACAAGAGAGACTTGTTTGTATCAAACCCATCTTATTAGAATCTATCATTTTCATTAGATTTATTTGTTTCATCAATTGTATTCCAATTAAGGATCTTTTGCTTCTCCAGCCTGCAATATGTCCATCCAATTCTTCAAATGTTTGTTTTGTTTGTTCCTTACATTCTCATACAACGATTGTCATTTTTGCAATCTCGCCAACAGATAATTCTAATCTTTCTGCAATTGTATCCACTTGATCATCCAATGGCTATAATGATTTTTTTCAGACGATACAAAATGTTTTACCAAACCAAAATATTCTTAAATAATGCTTGCTAGGCTCCCGCTCTTGTTAATATCTTTGTTTTACTCACTGTTAACTTTCTCGATGCACGTGTCTAGTTCAACCCTAAACTTCGAAATATCTTTTCACCTCTAACATTTGAAGTTCTACTGTTGCACTTAACGTTTTACTTTATCATAAACATCTTGTCCAAAAATTATCCAATGATGACTCAATTATTTTCATCATGTCTTCATAATTTGAACAGCCCTTAACATCTCTGTCTCCTTGAAATTCAGCTCAATGAATAATCAAAGTTCCTCTCACGTTTGTAGTTTTGCATTTGACTGCTAATACTTTCTACCATCCGTATCTCGATGCTAATGTTTCTTTTCTTTACTATTCATATCCCACTTTTCTTTTTATATTTGTGTCTATTATATTATATAATTCGACCAATGTCAATAAAAATGTTAAAATATTTTTCTTAAAACTGATTTTGAGCTCGTTATATCGTCATTACTGATATACCAAACTTTAAAAATCGTAAATTGATAAATGTATCGAATTTATAGAAAAACAGCCTCTAAATCGCTTTTAAAATAAGAAATGCTAATTGAAGCATCTTCCTCATTTGTTGTTTAAATACCTGATAACTTGTTCCCATGCACTCAATAGCCAGACCAACCCACCATGTCAGTTTGTCAACATATGAAACTCTTAGGACTCACATTTTCAAAATCTACATCACCACAAATTTTAGAAACAGTCCATCATAAAACACGATTGATTGAAACATCAACAACAACAGTCCTTTCTTAATATAATCTTCCTTGATGAAATTAGGTGCCCACTCCAGCCAACAATAATGTCGCCCACCCACATCTCTTTTAATATTTGAAGCTCTACTATGAAAGTACCAGTGACAGCTGCATTTTTGTTTAACATCAACGAACACGTGGTTTCCAACAATCGATGCTTCTGTTGATAATTTTACTTTCTTTCCAGCAACATCAATATTGTAGCCCTCTAATAATCGCATAATTCCATAGTCATGCATGCCTCCATACAATCTTTTTACCACCATTTCAATCCAGCTCTTTACACCGGAAAACTGTCAACATCAAATCGAGGACTAATAGAATTTAAAACTTTATGTTCATCAATATGTCAGCTCAAAGCCAATTGTACGATAAGACCATCTGTTAAATACAAACGTTCATTATAGCTCCAATAAATTTAATTAAAATCATCTTCCGCTACTGTTTTAGGAATATTGATAACACTCACATCAATTCCCACTCTTCTTCCCAATTTTATTACGAACATAACTGACTAGCTCGGACTTTTCTGAATCAACCATAACAGCAAAATAGTTTGCGTGATTCGTTCTTAATTTTTTTCTTTTTAATTCTTCTCTAATTTGTTTTGGCCAACCGTTCTTCCGTCTACCAAAATCATATGCTCACCCTTTTTGTTAAAACTAAAAAGTTCTTGTATAAAAACTTTTTAATAAAATTGTTATATATGCATGCCCAAAGACTTCCAATTACAATCCCGCTCAATTCGATTAACATTAGGAAAGTTAATTCGTACAAATTCATCACGTTTATTTTTCAAATTCATATAAGTAAGACTCAATTGTCGATTTTTAGATTCTTTTGCTAATTGAGTTCTCACTGCACGTCATAATTCATACAATTCTTTTTGTTTTTCTTCTGACAAATTAAGTCAAATTGTGTTTGGATTTCTTGCTTCATTTTTATCTTCCTTTTCTTCATTGTTTTTTATAGTTATATTATACAACAAAGAAAGAAGCTTGTCAATAGGTAAATTATTTTTTAAATTTCTTTTTTGTCAGACTGACCACTTGTTGCATTTTGATTAACTGTTACAGAAGAAAAATCTTGTAAATCAAAGTAAGCAATTTGGTCGTTATCTTCACATTGTTTTCTTGCTTCTTTAGCATCCATAGTATTTATAGATACATCAAGATAAATTTTACCTGTAGCTGGGTCGTGCCATGTTCCTACATAATGATTTTCTTTGCTGAGTAAGTCTTTGTTTTGCTCACAATACTCATCATAGGTACTCAATGTTAAATCATCAACAGAACTAAATTCAACTGAGCGCTCTGGATAAGGTGAATAACAGAAACCAACTTGTGGAGAAGTTTTTACATAAGGATTGTAAGTGCTTCCACCATCTGGTTCAGAAGTTGTGCTTAATACATTATCAACAGTATCAACGTAAACTTGAGAGCCTTTCATATTTAGATTTAATTGTGCTCTATCTGTCCTAACAATGTCATACATAGGGTCAGACGGAGTATCTGTCGCATTAAGATTTTCAGTTAGTGCTTCGAAATGATTTTGATGGTCTGCATATTCTTGAGCTTTTTTAACAGAATCAAAGTGAACATCATTTACCACCTAGGGCAGTTTGCCAGCTGAGCACGACACACTGCATTTCATTCCATTTTGAAATGTGGTATTTTACTCATTTATCTATCCCTATCCCTTTATTGTTTTATTTAAGAACTATATCGACACGTCGGATAAAATATAAAGAACTAAATTTAGTCCTCTATTTATTTGATTATAAAGATTTTTCTATCTTTTAGGAATTTCTACAATTTTCAATATCCAGGGTCTGTAAGAGAACATTGTTTTTGTAGTCCTTGAGCCATCTTTTTAATTCCTTTGACGATACTTCATTCGTTGTAATGTTTGGACCATTTTGTCAATGGATTCTGCCATTGGAAACATATTTAAGTACTTTATCATCAAGATTTCGTTGCAAAATCGAAGTTCTTAATCTTTCCATCTCCTTTCTGCGAGTTGTATTATTATAACAAATAAATGGTTTTCAATAGCATTTACTATTTTCTGGGTTTCAGTGTCTCTTCTATCAATCTTTATAAACTAATTTATTTT